>PDWJ01000209.1_pt1 | contig 88335 bp, 74 predicted proteins | sample 1430881 | NCBI WGS metagenome assembly PDWJ01 (sample SAMN01162460, study PRJNA174530) | Oral metagenome, whole genome shotgun sequencing project. | biome: Marine environment; feature: Marine mammal; material: Swab sample of the gingival sulcus; isolation source: swab sample of gingival sulcus...
CTGACTTGCAGAAAGCTGCGACTGAATTGGTGATCGAGCAGGCAGAAGTGCTCTGCAGGGAGTGGATCGTGGAATGAATACATTTACCCCCAAATTCACCATCACCAACCGGATGACTGCAACGATTACGAAGATTGAAAGGAGCGCGTGGTTTTCTGGTAGCGGCAAAATTATCGGATGGCTGAGTGCCGGATATGGGGGCTGAGATGCTTATTACCAGTGAAGGAGCACCCCACCACCAGGAGTATAAGCTTGTCTAGGTGGTTGCGACAGGTTCACGACATTATTGGCGACACGTTTGTATACAGCCCCAGGTTTGTGGATATTGCACATCGGGAACCCGTATGTGTAAGAAAATGCAGAGATCTCTATGAAAAGTATGGGGCCCAGTCGACCTTCATGAAGGTCGCGCCCCAGACGTTCTTTCTTCGGAATACTCAGGCTGTTGCCGAAGTCGATGCCGCCGAACCTAAGCGGGCACAGATCAGCTCTTCGGACCGCATGCAGCAGAGACGGAAAAGCAGCGATTGTCTGTCGTTTCTGGATGCGGCGAAACAGGTACTCGACCAGTTTGGTCATCGCAATTCCATGCATTACCGTGAGATTACTGACAAGGCCATTAACGAGGGCTGGTTGATGAACACCATGGGTAAAACTCCCGAAGCAACCCCATGAACGCTCAACTCGCTGTTATCCCAAAACCCTCCCCGACCATCCACCTGATCTTGATACCGTTACTTTTCAACACACTTGTGGAAGGGGTGCTGGAAAGATGCCACGAGAGAACTTTCCTGCTGTACCAGTCCATTACCGCTACCAACTACATAACACCCCGTTCCATGGGAACATAGGTTATGTCCGCCGACCAAACCATATCCGGGCGGTCGATATCAAGACCTCGCAAGAGATACGGGTAAACCCGGTATTCCGAATGCGGCTTGCTGGTTTTGGGCTTCGGATAAATCGCGTCTATACCCATAGTCACATGAGACACTGAATCCGCTTGCGATTAACCTTGTGGCTCTGTCTTGCAAGAACATTACGAATCGTACGGCTGCCGCTTGTCGGACGTCTCATATATTCGGCATCGATCTGTTTCATCATCTCAAGGTCGTCGTTCGAGATCGGCTGGGGTCTGTAATAAAATGATGACCGGTTGATACTCAAAATGATGGCTGAAGCGTAGGCCCGGATGGCTCTTATCGGTCATCTTTTTACGCACCTTACGGTTTACCGACCGAGCCCTTTGGACAAAAAATCGTTTTCCACCTTGAGCTCCCGATTTTTTTGTAGAGCTCATCAATGGTGGCATCATGATGTTTTCGGGCCTGTTGACCTTTATCAAACAGGTCAGCAGCGCCTTCGAGGAGGGTTTTTTCCAATTATTGATCATGGTGGGATGGACTGCGTCTTTTGCGGCCAATTGTGCAATGATTTCTTCATTTCGGATAGCGCTAAGCACCACCTTGGCCTTAAACGAAGAGCTATACGGTTTCCGTTTTGCTCATTGCTGACTCCTTTCAAAGGGGTCTGGCTCAGAGCTTGACACATTGTCCAGTTGTTGGGGACCACCGTACATTGACATCCAGGGTGTTTTTTTAAAAAAATTAGCTAACTATAATCTTGACAGTCCATGTTAAAAAAGGTAGGTTGCCCGTCGTTTTTTTTACAATTAAAGATGGAGAAAATATTATGAATTGGTTTCGTTTGTGGCGTAAAACACACTATTGGCTGGCAATCATTACTGCAGTACCTCTTTTTATAGTCACCTGCAGTGGTCTTTTATTGCAAGTAAAGAAGCAAAGTGACTGGGTGCAGCCACCTTCAATGAAAGGAAAAGGTGTAGAGCCAACAATCAACTTTAATCAAGTTTTAGAAATAGCAAAATCAGTCCCAGAAGCTCAGGTCAAGAATTGGGATGATATTGATCGATTGGATGTTCGTCCTAAAAAAGGGATTATTAAAATTCGTCCCCACAATATGGAAGAGATTCAGATTGATCATCAAACTGGTAAAATTTTACAGGTGATGCATCGTCGTTCTGATGCAATTGAAAGTTTTCATGATGGATCATTCGTTGGCGGGAACATCGGAAAATTATGGTTTTTTTTGCCTGCAGAGATTGGCTTAATGATTTTGTGGCTGACAGGACTTTATCTTTTTTTTCGACCCCTTATGAAAAAAAAGAGGAAGAGGAGATAACACTGTCGAAAATGCATCCTTTTTAAATTGAGTCACAAAAAATATCCTTGTCGTAAAGTGCGACCAATGGAAAAAAGATAGCTTAATAGGCTTCTATGATGAGTTTTGGTAAGGCAACGATGTGACAGAACTGACAAAATAGATGCACATAATTTTTGGAGACTTGACCTTTCAAAATTTCTGCGTCGAAAGATTTGTAACTCTTCGATCAAAGCACAAACTCGAATGGCCACGTCTCCAAAAAGCACCATCCACTCAAACAGAAAACCTTCCTAGTTAATTCGAATTATTAACAAAAAGACCTCGCACTTCCTTGTATACTCTCTACGAAAACTGTGAGTTACCTGACCGTTTTTTTCTAGGTTACCGACAAGCCTACTCATTGTAGACGGACCACTGTCCGGTGTTTCTGTCAAGCTGGTAGACGAGTTCCAGCCTCGAAGAGCTCCCCTGGGCACGTTCGACGCAACTCATCTTGAAAATAATAAGATTATCGACCTCGCGTAACATCTCAATTCTGGGTTTGCTAAGTTTAGACCCTTTGAAAGTGGGGTAATTGGCCCTGAAAATTTTTTCGAAGTGATCGCTGAGGTATGAAATCTTTTCTGCCAAATAGATATCTTCTTCATAGCGAGCAATTTTAGCCGTTACCTTACGGAGTATCATCTTAGTTTCAGCATCGTTTTTGAAAATACTGGTGTTTGCCAGATGCTGTATTCTCTTGAGATGTTTGATTACCTCATGGGGTTTTTCAGCCTGTTCAGCAAGAAGTACATCATCTTGAATCTCAGCTATGCGAACGAGAAGGAGAGTTTTCTTAATTTTTTTTCGAGAAGACTGTAGGTTTTCCTGAAAAAGGCCCTCTTTTAACGTAAGCATATTCAGGCTTTTTTCATAGTTGGAGATAGATACGCGCCAGTTCCCCTGTTCATAAGCCTGACGGGCAATGCCCAAGAGTTGATACAGGCGTGCATGCTCCAGCAGCTGCTCCAAATCCTTTTTCTCCTGCGGAGACACCACACCAGGGTTGTCCTTGATGAGCTGTTGTGCTTTTTCGAGTTTGTCGATAGTTTGCTGCCAGTGCGCTTCAGTAAACGTGCGCATAGATTCGTCCATTTCCTTTCTGAATGTCGCGGCAGTAAGTTTGTGTGTAATAGCATCTATATTCGTAGATTCAGCACTAGCAGCTCCAGGACTGAGTTCCAGGGCCTTACGGTAAGTTTCTTCAGCTTCTTTCCAGTTTTTGTCTAATTCCGCTTTTTCTGCCATGGTCAATGCTTCATTAAACTGGAGTGAATCTATGGCTGCTTGTATTTCAACAACGGGAGCTTGAAGATTATTTTTTTGACAAAACAACAGGGCTTGGCGGTAAATAGTTAGCGCATCTTTATTTTTTTTCTGTTTCATCAGTTTTCGTGCTTGATCTGTGAGGACAGAAAGTTGTTTGAGCGCTGTGGCTGTTTCACTCGAAATATATTCGTTATTATACAGTACACGCCCCTGAAGCCCCTCCTGGAAAGAACGTGAAGATACCATTTCTTTAATTTTTTTTGTTAACTCTGTATTGCTAAAACGTAACACAGTAAGGCCACTCAGACCATCGAGGGCTTCTTCGGCGAGATCAAGGGAACTCTCAAAATCTCCTTTTTCGGCACGTAATTGACTCTTGAGAAAATCAGCCTGAGCCTTACTCAAAATATATTGATCTTTGAAGTAAAGGGAAATTCCTCCTATCACAACCCCAAAAAATATTACGACAGTCAAAATAAGCTTGAAGGGGATTTCAAAACGGGTGGCAAGCGGGGAGCGTGCATCCGATGAACCTGTCTGTAGATTGTCGTTGGTTGACCAACCTGCTTTTTGAGACTTCTTGAGGTCTCCTTTCCTCTCTATTTTTGGAGAACTCGTTTCTGCATTCAAGTTATCGAACATTGCCGCTGACTGGCGTATTCGCTCTCTGATATCTTTTGCCCCAGGGGCATCGGCAGCGACCTCAAGGAGTTTGTTTACCGCATCCATGGCCTCGGCGAAATTGCCCTTATCTTCGTGCTGTTCGGCAAGCTTGAAAAGCTGATCTGTCTTGCGTAACGTTTTACCTATTTCCTGCTGCATGGATTCCATATCAGGAACGTTATAGCGCTGACAGATCTCACTGAGCTGTGTGTTGGCCGTAAAAATCTGCCGCTGGGCAATGAGCTGTTTGATTTCTTCGAGGTGAGCAGGATCAATATCAAGCTTCGGAATGTCTGGTACTTTTTCCTCTTTTGCCTCGGTCTGGGGCGAACCGGCGAAATAGTCGTTGGTTTCAAGTCCCAGAGAGGCAAAGGTGTCATCTACCAGGTCATCATCAAAAGGAGAGTCTGTTTCGATAATATCAGCAATTTTGAGATCATCCAGTGGCAGGGTATCGCTGTGAGCAGCATACCATTCCGCAGCCTCCTGGTTGAAAGGATCCTCTAAATTATACACGGCACCCGAGATCATCTCGCCAATGTACAGGACAAGGTCGGAGAGGGAAGGGTTATCCTGCCACCGACCGGCGATCCGGATAGCATCAGGATCAATGTCTGGATGAAAAATCCTGGTCAACGGTTTGACTGTTGGGGCAAAATGCGGGTAACCAAAGGGCAGGCTGAGGCAAACTCGATGTTGCGAAGCTATTTCAACTTGATTGTCGTTGTTTTTCGTGTAACCGCGCAACTCGTAAACGATTTCGTAGCTATCCGGGGGTTGCCCCTCGACATTGACAATCTGTACAGATGGATAGAGCTCCAACGTGTTTTTTAACTGTTCATAATCATCGACAAGTTGCTGTGAACCGGTAACCATGTGGAATCCTGTATTCGGAGCACTTTTATGTAGTGTAGGCTCTGCCAAACGGAAAAGTGGAGATAGAACCCAGGGTATTTTAAAACAGCTCCCCTGTCATTTCTACAGCATTATACATTATTTAGGAAGCCTGAACAAGCTGCCTTGATACATATTTCACTTACTCTTAAAGAGTAAGAATTATCAACATTGAGTCCGTTGTCAACAGGGTGTACAATAGGGTAAGGTTAATTTCTTTGCTCTGGATAGTTTTTTATGCCTAATTTTTTTGCATCTTTTGAAGTAGCAGAAGAACGTAAATGTCCCTTATATTCCCGGAAGGAAATTTTTGTCCTTACGGATCAGGCGGTGGAATTCCCTCTAGGACGGGCCACTTGTCTTATTCTGGCCAGGGAGCTTACCGGACTTCTCTTTGCCCTGTTACCTGAAGCTGGTCAGGGGTTTCCCAATCAAAAAGGCAAACTGTTCAGCTGTGGTGGATGTACAGGCTTGATGAAGTTCTGCCTGACAGACAAACCTATTTCTGCCGTAAAGACGCCGTTGGAGAAAGGCGACGATTCAGTGATGTATGGTCGTTTGGAGGCTATTAGCCCTGCCGAGTTACTCCAGGTTTTCCACATGCACCAAAAGACGGGACGCCTTATCCTTGAAACTGAAAATGGCGCAGCACGGATCACTTTTCGAGAAGGTGGACTTATTGCAGCACGATTTAATGATCTGGACAATCAGGAGGCAATTTTTGCGCTGTTGGGGGGGCGAAAGGGCAGCTTCCGTTTTATTCCCGGACTGCCGGAACCGTTGCTCAAGGCTCGTGAGATCGGTGATTTTATGATGATTCTCATGCAAGGCCTGAAACGACTTGATGAAAGCCTTTAAGTCACAGCTATCAGGGGGAAAGATTTGTAGTGTTCGTGGCAAGCAGATTTCGGACTGCGGGAATATCAAGGATATCGGTGAAGTTGCTGACATGGTATTCAGCCTCCAGCGACGGATTTCTGAAGGCAATCAGCTTGACCCCAGCGTTACGGCTGTGATCGCGGTCGACCTGTGAATCACCGATGAAAAGAATTTCCTCTGGCGCCAGTGAAAACTCCTGCATGATCATCAGCAGGGCATCCGGTGCCGGCTTCGGTCTCGGCGTATCCAGCGCGGTTACCACCATATCGAAACAGTGGCGAAGGTTAAAGGTTTCCAGGAGCATGTCCATGGTATTGGTGCGGTTGGTGGAGATTGCCGTGATGCACAACGGACGGATACGCTCAAGAAAAAACAGTAGATCCGACTCCATGGTCATGAACCGTAAAAAAGGTGTGTAATCAAGATCTTGATTGAGTCTGCGCACTGTTGCCGGAGTAACCGGCTGATCCTTAAAAAGATACTCGATAGCACCGCTGGAGCTGGCCATATGTACGAAATCAAGCTGATCTTCGGTCATTGGTGGCAGTGAAAATATGGCCAGCAGATGGTTGTAAAAGGCGCGATTGGCCTCCCGTGAGTCAAACATCACACCATCACAGTCAAAGACCAGGCATTTCAGTGGGGTGGCTTTATCTTGCATTGTTGGCAGTACTGTTGAATTCATCATCGCATCAGGCAGAAAACGTCTTGATAACCTGATGGTCTCTATGGGCCAGCCGTTGTCCTGAACGGGTCAGCATCTGATTCTCCACTCGGGTGTTGTCCCTTATTTTCTTACCGAAAGCCCTCCAGGGAAACAGGTTCTTGCCAACATACTGATAACACAATAAGAACTCAAATTCTCGGGCAAGGTTCAAAAAAGACACCCCTAATGTAAAAAGAATATAAGTCCTTCCCACATCTGTCCACAAAAAATTCTCGTGGAAAAATAGGGGCTAATGAACCGACTGGGTGCACCAGGTATGGGCATTCTGGAACATACGCAGCCAGGGAGAAACCTGTAGCTGGCGCATCTCACCGGGAAGCCAGTGGGCCTGCCAGGGCAGAAAGGCGCGTTCAGGATGGGGCATCATTGCCAGATGTCGACCATCGGCGGAGCAGAGGCCGGCGATGCCACCGGGGGAGCCGTTGGGATTAAAGGGGTAGGTCTCCGTTGGTTCACCCTGATCATCGACAAAGGTTATTGGCGTCAACTGCTGAGTAACGAGGCGTTGCTGGATCGCCGGATCTGGAAAGATCAGGCGACCTTCCCCGTGATCCACATGGATGCCGAAGACCAACCCTTCCATGCCCTTGAGCATGATTGCCGGACTGGGGTTGATGCGAACCGTTGACCAGCGGGACTCGAAGCGGCCTGAAAGGTTGCGGACAAACCGGGGCTGATGTTCAGCGTCAATTCCTTCCCAGGGTACCCAGCCCAACAGGGCGAAAAGCTGGCAGCCGTTGCAGATGCCCAGGGTGAAGGTGTCTGGTCGGTGGTAGAATGCAGTAAACATCTGCTGAAGTCGGGTATTGAAGCGAATGGTGGCGGCCCAGCCCTTGGCACTTTCCGGCACGTCTGCATAGGAGAAACCGCCAACTGCGGCTAATCCGGAGAATCTACCAAGGTCGATACGTTCCTCGAGCAGATCGTTCATACAGATATCCCAGGCCTCAAAACCGGCGGCGTGAAAGGCTGCGCTCATCTCTCGGTCAGAGTTGGAGCCTTCGTCCCGGAGCACCGCCACCAGAGGCCGTTCTGCAGCCGAGAGGATATTCGGCTCCGTTGACCTGGGGGTGAAGGGAAGCCGGTATGTCGGGCCTGGTCGGTCAAAAATGGCTGCTCTCTCCTGGTCGGCGCAGTCTGGGTTCATCTGCAGTCGTTCCAGCTGATAGCTGGTTTCCTCCCACCATTGACGCAGCAGGCGCATATCTTCATCCAGCAGTACTCCATTACCATCATGACGAAGGATGATTCGGGGTTCGCTCAGGCTTTTTCCGAGAATCGAGCAGGGAACACCTGTCCGCCCAAGTCGCTCTCGAATATCGTCGGCGTGGGCACTGTGCACCTCCAGTACCAGTCCGAGTTCTTCGCTGAAGAGAACCGGTAGAGTGTCGCCTGCCACAGTCAACTCCAGACCGCAATTACCGCCGAAGGCCATTTCCAGCACCGTGGTGAGTAGCCCGCCGTCACTGCGGTCATGACCGGCCAGCACCAACCCGTCTGCCAGGAGTTCCTGCACTGCGAGAAATGTTCGCCGCAGCAGGGCGGGATCATCCAAGTCCGGAGAAGCGTCTCCCAGCTGTTTATGGGTATGGGCAAGGGCGGAGCCACCCATCCGGTTTTTACCTGCACCCAAATCAATGAAGATAAGCGTGCTGCCGGGTTCCTTGAGATCTGGGGTAACCTTGCAGGTAAGATCTGCCATGGCTGCATACAGGGAGATGACCAGCTGCCGGGGTGACTTGACGGTTTCCTCGCCCACCATGGTGGCCATGGAGAGGCTATCCTTGCCGCCATCAACGGCTATTCCCAGCGGGATCATGACTTCGGCCATGGCGCTGACCGCATCGTAGAGGGCCGCCCCTTCGCCCGGTAGTTTGGGCGCCCACATCCAGTTGGCAGAGCATTTTACCTGGTCCAGGTCGTCAATTTTTGCCCAGACCAGATTGGTCAGGGCCTCCCCCACGGCCAGGCGTGCACCAGCTGCCGGGTCAAGAAGCATCTTGATGGGTTGTTCGCCAATGGCACTGGCAATACCGGTTCGCCCCAGATAACTCTGGGCTACCACACAGACATCGGCCAGCGGCAGCTGTAGCGGGCCGCAACACTGCTGTTGGCCGACGAGTCCGGTTACAGCCCGGTCGACCTTGTTGGTTAAAAACCGTTTAGAGCCCACTGAGACGAGCCGGAGCACGTCGTGAAGTGCACCACGCATCGAGAAATCGTCCGGCAGTTGCAGCGGGATGGCCGGAGATGGCTGCCGGGTATCGATAAATTCTTTTTGCGGGAGGCTGCCCAGTAGCCTGTCTATGCTGATGTCCACCGGGGTGGTTGCACTGTCGCGATCATGGAGGACAAAACGGAGGTCGCCGGTGACCTCGCCCAGATCTTCACAATGCACCTTCTCTCGCTTACAGAGGGCCTTAAACTGTTTCATGTTTTCGGGACGGATGAGGAAGCCACAACGCTCCTGATATTCAGCCACATAGATTTCCAGGACCGACATGGTGGGGTCACCGACGCGGATGTTGCGGATCTCAACCCGACCGCCGCTTGCCTCCACCAGTTCCTTGAGAACATTGGCTGGTCCGCCGGCACCCTGGTCATGGATAACCTGGACCAGGGTCCGGTCACCCATCTCGTTGCAGGCACGGATGACCCGGGTCATCTTCTGCTCCATTTCGGCATCACCACGTTGTACTGCGTCAAAATCCAGATCTGAAATATTTTCCCCCTGCATCATCGAGGACGCAGCCCCGCCGCCAAATCCCACCCGGTAGGCAGGGCCGCCGACCTGGACAATCCGCATGCCTTTTTCCGCCGGCTTTTTTTCAGTATGACGAGCATCAATCTGCCCAATACCGCCGGTAAACATGATGGGCTTGAGAAAGCCCCAGCGTTGGCCGTCGGCCTGGTGCAGATCAAAGCTGCGGGTGAAACCCTGAATGAGGGGTTCACCGAATTTGTTCCCGTAATCCGAGGCACCATTGCTGGCCTCGATCTCTATGTCCAGGGCGCTGGCCAGGTTTTTCGGACAGGGATACTTTTCTTCCCAGGTCAGCGGATATCCGGGAATATGAAGGTTGGCCACGCAGTAGCCGGCTGTACCAGCCAGAACAGAGGCACCCTGTCCTGTGGCGAGGACATCTCGGAGGCGCCCACCGGTCCCGGTTTCCGCACCGGGAAACGGAGCGACCCCGGTGGGGAAGTTATGCGTTTCGGCGGTGAGCAGCGCATGTGCGGTGATGGTGCGTTCAACCAGGGGTGAGGGTGATCCCGGTTTACCCGCCTGTAACACTGGTATTTCATGCCCCTGGAGGGCGCTCGAGTTATCCTTGAAGGCGATAACGCTGCCCCTGGGGTTCTTGTCCAGGGTGTCTGTGACCATCTGGAAAAGGGTTTTCTTCTGGGGAACGCCATCCAGGATCTGCAACCCCTTGAAAAAACCATGCCGGGAGTGTTCCGAGTTGGCATTGTTGAGATCCATGATTTCAACGATGGTGGGATTGCGACCGTGCTCCCTGACAAAGTAATCATAATAGAAATTACGGTCCCATTCGTCCATGGAAATACCCGGAATGTCGAGCAGGGCGTCAGGCCCTTTTGTTAGCATATCCACCTCATACACCGCTTCCGGAGTAACCCCGGTGGCAAAGGAGGTCAGTGGCTCTGGATACAGGCATTCGGTCATGCGGTCATGGTGACCAACGACAAAGGTGTCGATTGCCTCATCCCGAGGGACCTGGTAACGGCGGCTACGCTCTATCCGGGTAATGCAGGTGAGTCCCACCGCACCACAGATACTCACCATATTCGAAGACCAGGCAGTGGCAAAATTGAGTCGTGGCCCGACCTCCACTACCCGTTTGCCAACGAGCAACGGCTCCAGGGAAACGGTATCGGCAACAAAACCATCGGCCAGCAGCAGCCGCAGCGTCTGAGTCTCTTCAGCTGACAATGGCCGGGAAGATTCAATATTGAAACAGTGAACGAGGCCTTCGCCGACGCGTCGGTACATCCTTGTAACAGTGTATCCCATGATCGTTGGTCCTTGCTGGCGATTCCTGGTGACGAGGTTTGTATGGGTAAGGTCTACATAGTACCATTACCCTGGCTTTTGCCGTAAAGAATTCTTTGTGGCAAACAAATATATCTTAGAGGCCTTCCGCGATGTTTTAACTATTTGATTTTTCGCTTAAATACTGGATGCCGAAAAAGCTGTAACAGGTATAAGGACACTCTTTCGAAGGATAAAGAGTATCGTGAAACGAAGAGATCAGCAATAAGAACAATTATTCAACTGTGCTATGGTTGGCACAAAAAACAACAGGTTACGTTCATGGAGCCTTGCTGGATCAATATGCTGACAATGCTGACGATTTTTCTGCTGGCGATCTCAACTCTGGACCAAACTTTGCACTGATGGTCAACCTCTCTCTGACACCGTCACACTGTGCCGGAATCTATACCGCCCTTGGAGTGGCAACAGGCAGTGGCCTTTTTGCCATGGCCGGATTATTCGGGGTGATCCTCCTGCTCAAAGATCTGCCATACGTTGACGTCCTGCTGCCCTTTCTGGGAGGTGGATATCTCCTGTGCCTCGGCATGACCATGGTCTGGCAGAGTTTGCCGAAGGTGTCGCAGGCAGCAGCAGATCTCCGGCCTACAATTCTCCAGCGTTGGCAGGCAGATCGTACAGGTCTTTTCACCCTAGTGGTCAAATTTTCACCACTACTCTGGGCCAAGTTTTTTTTAAAGCGACACCTCTCCCTCGCCCGGCGGCAAAAGGCAAAATTACCCCAGGAGAGAGAGTCATCCAGGGGAAAATCATTGCAATCAGGTGGAGCTGTGCCTCCTCTCTTCCCAAACAAATTTAGCAGTTCAGTTTCACTGGGACCGCAGATCAACGATCAGCAGTGCCTGCTGCTCAATCAGGACCTGCAGGCTCTTGGTGGCGGGCGTGGTGGGGCTCATCGATTCTCCCTGGTGGTATGAAAGATAATGGTTGGAAACATCTCCTGTACGTGGGCTATGCGCCAGGCGCCATCAGCCAGGAAGGTAAGGTTGTCTTCCGCATCCATGGCCAGGTTAAACTGATGCTTGCGTTCAAACTCCTTGAGGGTTAGGGGGTCATCGCAGCTAACCCAGCGGGCAATGGTGAACTGCATGGACTCATACGTGGCGTCCACACCGTATTCGTCCTTGAGCCGGGCCATGGAGATCTCGAACTGAAGTATCCCTACCGCGCCGAGGATATAGTCATTGCCCATTATAGGACGAAACAGCTGCACCGCTCCCTCCTCGGCAAGTTGCATCAACCCCTTCTGCATCTGCTTGGTCTTCAGCGGGTTACGCAGCACCACCTTGCGAAAATGTTCGGGCGCAAAGTGGGGGATTCCGATAAATTTCAACGCTTCACCTTCTGTGAAGGTATCACCGATCTTGATGGTGCCATGATTATGGATGCCAATGATATCACCGGGAAAGGCTTCATCGACATGCTCGCGGTTCTGGGCCATGAAAACCGTGGCATTGTGCAGGCTCACCTCCTTGCCCAGCCGGTGATGGCGGACCTTCATCCCCCTGGTAAACTTGCCTGAGCAGATGCGGAAGAAGGCTATACGATCGCGATGCGCCGGATCCATGTTTGCCTGGATTTTAAAGGTAAAGCCAGAAAAGGCCTCCTCTTCCGGAAGTACTGTACGGGTGAGGGTTTCCCGTGGGCCAGGGCCAGGGGAGAGCTCCACAAAGGTATCCAGCAATTCGCGGACACCGAAGTTGTTGATGGCGCTACCAAAAAACACCGGGGTCTGGCCGGCATTGAGGTAGTCTTCCAGGCTGAACGGATTAGCGGCACCTTCAAGCAGCTCAATATCCTCACGGAGGTGATCGGCATCAACAGCACCAAGGAGCTCGTCCAGGCGCGGATCAGCAAGGTCATCGATAAGTACCGCATCCTGGGGGCGGCTGTCCTGACTGGGGGTAAACAGATTGATCTGCCGGTGGTGCAGATTGTAAACCCCTTTGAAGCCTTTGCCCATGCCGATTGGCCAGGAGAGTGGCACACATTCGATCTGCAACTTTTCCTCAATGTCGGCGAGAATATCCAGCGGTTCCAGGCCATCGCGGTCCAGCTTATTGATAAAAGTCATAATCGGCGTGTTCCGCAGACGGCAAACCTCCATCAGTTTGGTGGTCTGCGGTTCAACGCCCTTGGCCGAATCAATAACCATCAGTGCCGAATCCACGGCGGTGAGTACCCGATAGGTATCTTCGGAAAAGTCCTGGTGGCCAGGGGTGTCCAGCAGGTTGATCTCATACTCTTGATAATGAAACTTCATTACCGAGGTGGTCACGGAGATACCACGGTCTTTTTCCACGGCCATCCAGTCGCTCATGGCATGCGTACTGGTCTTACGCGATTTGACCGCACCGGCCATCTGGATGGCACCGCCAAAAAGCAAAAGTTTTTCGGTCAAGGTGGTCTTGCCGGCGTCGGGATGGCTAATAATCCCGAACGTCCTGCGCTTGGCGATTTCTTGTCTCAGGGAACTGCTCACTGTCCTTCCTGTATCCTCGGTATAGGTTGAAAAAAAAGATGGGCCGAAAACGGCCCATCAGGCAGAAGCAGCTATACCTGGTTGTTGGGGAAATGTCCAGTGTCTGCTATACTGGATACAGTCGGTTCTGCTGTGCCGGACCCTGCCGGATACAAGAGAAGCGGTGGGACCGTGAGCAGCTCAGGAGGTTATCCCAGGTACAGAAGGCGGCGAGCCAAGAGCATATATCTCCTGACGAGAAGAGCTCTTTTTTACTTTGTTGTAAATGGACATCATAACCAAGAATAAGCTCAGCAATATTCGGATCAAGTTCAAAGAGATCTCCACCGATCTGAGGTGGGAGCTTTCAGTAACAAACGGATTCGTGGCCTGAGCCCTCGGAGAGTGTACATTGAAGAAACAGGACAAAGACATGGCTTCCACCGTCGCAGTATTTCTTCATGGCCTTGATTCTTCCATTCATGGCACCAAGGGCAGCTGGTTTACCAGGCATTTTCCCCTGGTAGCCATGTGGAATTACCAGGGCAGCCTGGCTGAAAGGCTGACACAGCTTGAAAAACAGGTCAACGGGGCACGGCAGCTGATACTGGTGGGGTCAAGTTTTGGCGGCCTAATGGCAGCCTGCTACGCTGTCCGTCATCCTCGGCAATGCCGCCGCCTGATCCTGCTTGCCCCTGCCTTGAATTTCTCCAAGTATCAACCGCCTGAAAAACCTCTGACCATGGAAACCCTGATGATAATTGGCAAGAACGATACGGTCTGTCCGCCGGAGCTGGTCCTCCCATTGGCCAGGGCCACATTCAGTAACCTCCAGGTTCAGATCGAAGACGACGACCACCTCCTCCAGCAGGTGTTTCCGCAGCTCCCCTGGGCAGAACTACTGACCATTTCCGAGAAACTCTCAGAGAGATAAGGACCACTATGCCACCAGTAACCATTGAAATGCTGATCGTTTTTATACTGCTGGGCGTGGCAGTATTCCTGTTCGTCACCGACCTGCTGCGGGTTGACCTGGTGGGTCTACTGATGATGGTGGCCCTGCCCTTGACCGGGGTCGTCACGCCAGTACAGGCGGTGGCCGGGCTCAGTTCCAACGCAGTGGTGTCAATCATCGCCGTCATGATTTTGGGAGCTGGGCTCAATCGCACCGGCATCATGGACGTGGTGGCCGCAAAGATCATCCAGGTGGCCGGACGCAGTGGTAACCGGATCATGGTGGTGGTATCTGCGACAGTAGCATTCATCTCAAGCTTCATGCAAAACATTGGTGCAGCCGCTCTTTTTCTGCCGGCAACCATGCGTATCAGTCGTCAGTTAGCAATTCCCACCAGCCGTATCCTCATGCCCATGGGTTTTGCAGCCATCACCGGAGGTTGCCTCACGCTAGTGGGAGCCAGTCCCCTTATCATGCTCAACGATCTCATGGAGGGGTGGTGGCAAAACAATCAGGCCATGGTGCAGGGGCGTGAGTTTATCCCTCTGGAGCTTTTCTCCATTACGCCCATCGGCATCGTGCTGCTGGCCAGCGTACTCTTTTATTTTGCTGTTTTTGGCAAATGGGTGTTACCCGAGACGAGTTGCATGGTTGAAGAAGACACTGCCGATAAGCGGTTACACGATATTTATGATGGCGAGGTAGGCCTGGCCTGGGAACTGGTCGTGCCAGGAGATTTTGCGGCGCAGAGCCTGGAGGAGTTAAAGCTTCGTCCCGGATACCATATGACAGTGATCGCTATCGCTCACGCTGGTACGACAAAAAAAGACATGGCCCCAATGAAGGACTCAGTCGTAGGTCCGGGTGATACCCTGGCGGTGATCTGCTCTGAGCGGCATGTCCGGCGTGCTGCCGAAGAGTTGGAATGGCAGCTGCGGAGTCAACATGTGGTGTTCAGTTCTCAACTCTCACCCGATGAGGCCGGTGTTATCGAGGGAGTGGTTGTCCCCCATTCCAACCTGAGTAAGCATACTATGGAGGAACTGCAGTTTCGTCAACTCTACCGGGTCAATCCCCTGGCCATTGTCCGCGGTGATACTATCATTGTCGATGATATCAACGTCACCAAGTTGAGACAGGGAGATACCCTCCTGCTGCAGGGGCCCTGGAAGCAGTTTCGCCTGCTTGAAAAAAAGATGGATATCGCTTTTATCGAGGAGATTCGCGGCGAAGAAACCAAACCTGACCGCCTTAAATTTGCGCTTTTTTTCTTAATGATGTCGCTGATCATGGCGCTCAGCTTCCATGTGAAGCTCTCCATAGCCCTGCTGACCGGGGCGTTAGGCATGATGATCACCAGGGTCATTCCTGCAGACCGTGCCTACGAAGCGGTTGACTGGCGAACCGTCTTTCTCCTCTCCGGCCTTATTCCCTTGGGGACAGCCTTTGAAAATACCGGCGCCGCCAATTGGATTGCCCAGACCATCCTCGGCGCTATCGGTCAGCCGCCAGCCCTGCTTTTACTCGCTGTTATCAGCCTGCTTTCTTCCTTTTTTGCCCTGGTGGCCTCCAATGTCGGGGCTGCGGTACTTATGGTGCCCCTTGCCATGAATATGGCGGTGCAGACCGGTATTGACCCGATGACCAGTGCCATGGTGGTGGGGATGTCTGCCTCCAACACCTTCATTCTGCCAACCCATCAGGTCAACGCCTTGATCATGCGGCCCGGCGGCTACCGTACCTGGGATTACATGCGGGCAGGTGCCGGAGTGAGCGTGCTGTACCTCGTGATTCTGGTGGGAATGGCCTGGGTGTTTATGCCCGCTTAAGAACACGTCATGAGGTGTTGGCTGCATCCCCCCGGGTTTCCATACCGAAGGGTTTCAACGCTGCTGTAAGCCCGCCATTCCTGGAGGTATTGGTCAACAAGCAGACACCATCTGGGGATTACCAGACCGTGGCAGCCCGGTTCAAAAATCCTTCAAAGGGCTCTTTCGCCGAGTTGCAGCAATACCGCTTGTCATTGCTGTACATATTGTTCGGCGTCAAGCAATTGCCTTTTTCGCTCCATTCCCCAACGATAACCGGTAAGTTTTCCGTTCTTGCCGAGTACTCGATGACAGGGAATGAGCACGGCTATCCGGTTTGCTCCACACGCCGTTCCCACGGCACGAACTGCTTTTGGCCTGCCAATCCGCCTGGCCACATCCGTATAGCTAACTGTTTCCCTGACCTTAATCTGGCAAAGCTCTTTCCAGACCTGTTGTTGAAAGACAGTGCCCCGCAGATCAAGCGGCAGGGTGCACTTTTCGTCTGGATGGTTAATCTGCTGAATGACAGCCCTGATGATTGGCTGAAACTCGGGACCACCCTCGGTAAGAGTTGCTCCGGGAAACTGACCTTGAACCAGGGCGGGAAGCTCCTCCGGGGTGTCGCCAAACATAACAGCACAAACCCCTTGGCTGGTGGTAGCAACAATTACCCAACCAAGAATGCACGGAGCCGAGGCATAGGAGATAGCGAGCGGGGTTTTCTTCTTTTGCATAGTGTTTTCTAAGGCTGGTGTCTACGTTCCGGATGAATGAGAGTTGCCACCTCTTCCAGGACCTGGCAAAGGTGAGTGGTGAAGGGCTGCAGACCAGGTCCGGATCAAGGAGGTGGATCCGTTTTGTGCGGACCGCTGTCAGGGAGGTGAACGCTTGCCACTTCTTCATTTCCCGGGCGGCAACGCCGGACGCATCATCCATGAGGGCGAGGAGGATAACGTCGGGATCGCGAGCCAGTACCTTTTCGTAGCCAATAAGGCCGCTTTGCTGCTGTCCGGCAATATTAATGCCGTTGCCAAGCCTGATATAGTCGTTGGTAAAGCTGCCGGGGGTTGAAGCAAACAGTGGCCGGGTTCCGATCTGAAGAAAGACCTTTTGTGCCGGGAGTCCGGCGACATTGCGGGTGATGATGTCTACGCGCTTGTGTGCTTCGGTGACAATACGTTCAGCCTCCTCCTCGCGATGGAGGAGGACTCCCAGCTGTTGTACTTGCACGCAAAGGTCGGCAAAGGTTTCCGCCTGCCTGAATTGAACGACCCTAAGCCCCAGTGATCTGAGCGTATCCACCAGCTTCGGTGGGGTCAGGCTGGTGGCGAGCACCAGTTCGGGATTAAGACTGAGCACCCTTTCCACGGAGATTTCCATGACTGAGCCAACCTTGGCTGTCTGGCGTGCCGCCTCAGGCCGGGTGCAGTAGATGGTGCTGCCGACCAGCCGATCACCGGCACCGAGCAGAAAAACATTTTCGGTGTTGATGGGACCCAGTGAGACGATACGTTGGAGGGGGCCATGTTCTGCACAACCAGACAGGGCCGGAAACGACAGGACCAACAAAAGTACCAGCAAAAGGAGAGGTTGCACGAGGACCGTACCAGATACGGGAGTACACCCTTCGCATCGGGCTACAGGCAACCTTGAGGTCTTTAGGTTCCGCTTCAGAATTCCACCCCTTTTTGTGCCTTGATTCCTTCCTTGTAGGGATGCTTCACTGCCTGCATCTCTGTGACCAGATCTGCCTGTTCGATGAGTTCAGGAGGTGCGTTGCGCCCGGTAATCACCAGGTGCAGCGCCGACGGTTTAGCTGCCAGCGTCTGCAGAGCCTCGCTACGATCAATCATATTGTAGAGCAGCAGATAGGTAAACTCATCGAGCACTATCATGTCATACTTTCCAGAAGAGATCGCCTCTTTCGCCTTACTCCAGGCATTGATTGCCGCCGCCTTGTCCTTGTCCAGGTCGTCGGACTTCCAGGTAACGCCGCGTCCTTCGACGAGCAACTCGATAGTCTCGGGAAACCGAGCGATCGCCTCCATTTCGCCATATTTCCAGGATCCTTTGATAAACTGCAGGAAGAGAACCTTCATGCCATGACCTGCTGCGCGCATGGCCATGCCCAGGGCCGAGGTGGTTTTACCCTTCCCGTGCCCGGTGAAGACCATCAACAGTCCCCGGGGTTCCTGCCCGGTGTTGTCCTGTTTTTTAGGGTGCATCGATTCCGTTCTTGCCACCGCGTTTAAGGGTAGGTTGGGCAAACAGGTGGATTTCTCTCGATAAACTCGCCGACAAGCGTTGCTGCCTGTTCAGGGGTATCCACCAGCTGCAGCAGATCGAGATCCTCCGCATTGATGCAACCTTCGCCGAGCATGCTGCTGTGTAACCAGTCGAGAAATCCTTGCCAGTACCCGCAACCATAGAGAAACAGCGGAAAACGACGGATCTTTCCGGTCTGGATCAAGGTCAGGAATTCAAAGAGTTCATCAGCGGTGCCAAAGCCACCCGGAAAGACGACACAGGCGGTGGCATGCCTGACAAACACCAGTTTACGGATAAAAAAATAACGAAAACGTAAACGCTGGTGCTGGTAGGGGTTAGGGCGCTGTTCTCTGGGCAGCTCAATGTTCAGGCCAATGGACCGCCCTCCGACCTCCTGACAGCCGCGGTTGGCCGCCTCCATGATACCGGGACCACCACCAGTGATGACGGCCAGTCCCTGCGCCGCCATTCGCCTGGCTGTATCACGGGCCGCCTCGTACAGCGGTGTTTGCTCGGCAATGCGGGCAGAGCCTAAGAAGGCCACTGCCGGTCCGATGTCATCAAGGCTTTCAATACTGTTGACTAACTCGGACTGGATGCGAAAAAACCACCCAGCCCTTGCCCTTGATCCACTGAGATCATCCATAGGATTTTTCACAAAAGTGCCTATTAGAGCAGGCCGTGGAAAAAATCATTTCCCTTGTCATCGACAAGGATGAAGGCCGGGAAGTCAACAACCTCGATTTTCCACACAGCCTCCATACCCAGTTCGGGAAAGTCCAGACACTCCACTTTTTTGATGTTCTTTTCAGCAAGCAGAGCAGCAGGTCCGCCAATGGATCCCAGGTAAAACCCACCATGCCGCTGACAGGCCTCGGTAACCTCTCGGGAGCGGTTGCCCTTGGCGAGCATTACCATGGAGCCGCCGTGGCTCTGCAGCAGATCCACATAGGAATCCATGCGTCCGGCGGTGGTCGGCCCGAAAGAACCCGATGGCTTACCTTCAGGGGTCTTTGCCGGACCTGCGTAGTAAACCGGATGCCGGGTCAGGTATTCCGGGATGGGTTCACCCCGGTCAAGGATCTCTTTCCACTTGGCATGGGCGATATCACGACCAACAATGATGGTCCCGGTGAGCCGCAATTGCGTGGCCACCTGATACTTTGACAGTTCGGCAAGAATCTCCGCCATGGGACGATTAAGGTCAACGGCGATGGCCTTGCTCGAGCGATGGCGGTACTCGTCGGGGATCAGCCTGCCGGGGTTACTGTCCATCTTCTCGATCCACAGCCCGTCTCCATTGATTTTGGCTTTGAGATTACGGTCTGCCGAGCAGCTCACCCCCATGCCCACCGGACAGGAGGCCCCGTGCCGTGGCATTCTGATCACCCGGATATCGTGGGCAAAGTACTTGCCTCCGAACTGGGCCCCAAGGCCAAGTTTGCCGGCAGCAACGGTCAACTCTTTTTCCAGCTTCACATCGCGAAAGGCCCGACCATACTCGTTACCTGTCGTGGGCAGACCATCAAGATATCGGGTGGAGGCCAGTTTGACGGTTTTGAGATTGGTCTCAGCGCTGGTGCCACCGATGACAAAGGCGACGTGATAGGGGGGACAGGCGGCGGTTCCCAGGGAGCGCATCTTGTCCACCAAAAATTTTTTCAGGGTTTCCGGAGTCAGGAGTGCCTTGGTCTGCTGATACAGATAGGTCTTGTTGGCGCTGCCCCCACCTTTTGCCATGAAAAGAAAGGTGTACTGAGCACCTTCGGTAGCATACAGGTCGATCTGTGCCGGCAGATTAGTGCGGGTGTTGACCTCTTCGTACATGCTCAGGGGCGCATTTTGCGAGTAACGCAGATTTTCTTCGGTATAGGTTTTGAAAATACCAGCCGAAATTGCTTCGGCATCGTTACACCCAGTCCAGACCTGTTGCCCCTTCTTGCCGATAACGATGGCTGTGCCGGTGTCCTGACAGAAAGGCAGGACAAAATCAGCGGCAACCTCGGCGTTGGCAAGCATGGTGAGCGCCACCTCGCGGTCGTTAGCCGACGCCTCGGGGTCCTCGAGGATACTGGCCACCTGTGCGTTATGGGAGGGCCTGAGCAGAAAGCTCACCTCGCGCATGGCCTCGTTGGCAAGGATGCGCAGGCCTTCGGGGTCGATGCGCAGCATTTCCTGATCACCGAAACGATCCATTGAGACGAAGTGTTCAGAGCCCTCCAGGCGTCGATACTCAGTGGTGTCTCTGTCCAGGGGAAATGGTTCCTGGTACACAAAGGTTGTCATAATGCCTCTCCTTGTCTGAATAAAGATGAAAACTACGCGTCGTGGCAGAGAGTAAAGCACTGCACACCGTTTTTGCCTGGAATGTATGCTGTTCGTATACCATCTTTACCTGGCAGTGTCATCACCAGCACTTAGATCAGAAAAAACGGTACCCGTAAACAGGTACCGGCAGATGCATGAAAGACAGACTCACCAAAACGCTCCTGGAGTCGGGCACCATTAGTCAGTCCAGTACAATGGGCTGTTCCCAGGTGTTCGATGGCGAAACTGGCCAGCTGCTGACAGGTGGCTGTGAACTGGGAGGGCTCGACAAAACCTAGGTGTGTCCCTCCCAGTACCAGATGCAGGGGGCGACCGGGCAGGTTACCTGTAATATGGGTTAAGGTGTTGATAATGCCACTGTGGGCGCAGCCCAGGATAACAACCAGTCCAGATACGGTGTCCAGTACCAGGGCCTGGTCATCCGCGACAGGATCAGGAACCAGGCAGCCTTCATCGCCGTAAATCCGCAGGTGCGGATCGGGGTGCTCGAAAGGTGTCACTCGGGGAATCTCGCCGCTGACGTAGACGTCTGTGGTTATCTGCGTAAACGTCGTCACCGGATGAAACCGTGCACCAAGCCCCTCAAGATGACTGCGCTTGTGGGGGATACCGATCTCGGTACAGGTTTCGCCTCGACAGGAGTAGCGGTCGTGGAATATGCCAGGATGGGCCATGACATTAATCGGGCCAGTATCTCGAAGGACCTCGGCAAGACCATTTGCATGGTCGTAGTGGCCGTGGCTCAGGACAATATAATCCAGTTGGCGCAAATCCTTGCCCAGGGCACGGCTATTGGCAATGATGGTGCGATTGCCCGTGTCAAACAGGAGATTACAGGCAGAACTTTCCAGGAGCACCGCCCACCCGTGTTCACCGAGAACATCCCGGGCCGGTGCTGCGGAGTTTTCACAAAGAACAGTCAATGAGCAGGCATCAATGGTCATGGCAGTATGTTAGACGAATTCAGCCATAACCGTGTTGGCCACGGTCAGGCCTTTGGTGGTGAGAAAAAGCCTCCGAGAAACAGGGTCAACGGTCAGGAGCCCCTGGCTGGTCAGTTTTGGGAGAAGGGCACTGTAGTAGTGCAAGGGGTCGAAGCTGAAGCGGCGTTGCAGGCGGGTCGCGCTCACACCTCGGGTCATGCGCAGCCCCAGCACCATGGTTTCACGAAAGCTGGCCTCACGGCCCAACTGCTCGGTGACACCCTGGGCTTGGCCAGGTACGTCGACCTGCCCGAGATAGTGTGTGACGTCAGCGCCGGCAGTGGTCCGCTGCCCCTGGTAAAACGAGGCAGCTCCAGGGCCAAGCCCCAGGTATTCACCACCGAGCCAGTAGTTGAGATTGTGGCGGCAGGCTCGCCCCGGTCGGCAGTAGTTGGAGATCTCGTAGTGGACATAGCCAGTCATGGACTGTCTGGTTCTGTCCATCATGTCGAGGAGTACCCTTTCGTCCGGCAGCGTCAGGCCACCTGCATCAAGCTGGCTTCTCAAGGGTGTTTGCGGCTCCACGGTCAACTCATACAACGAGAGATGTTCAGGGGCAAGGTCCAGAGCTGTGTCCAGATTGCGCTGCCAGTTGTCCACGTCCTGTCCTGGCAGGCCATACATCATATCCATGCTCAGATTGTCAAAGCCAGCCCTGCGCGCCGCCCGGATCAGGTCAACGGCTTCTGCCCCGCTGTGCAGACGACCCAGGCGGTGAAGGTCAGTATCATTGAAGCTCTGGACACCCACGGACAGCCGGTTAAATCCTGCCCGGCGCAAGGTGCTGAGCCCGGCTTCGTCAATGGTCGCCGGGTTGACCTCAATGGAGACTTCCGGGGTCTTGGTGCTGAAGGGCAGAGCGGCACGACATCGCTGCAGGAGATCGGCCAGCACCTCCGGCTCAAGCATGCTTGGCGTACCGCCCCCGAAAAAGATGGTGCTGAAACGATGCCCCTGCCAGCGGGGAACCTCGCTGTTTAACTCAGCGAGCAGGGCGGCAGGAAAAGCAGCGAGTTGCCGGCGGGTAGCGGCAACAGAGGGGAAGTTGCAGTAACAGCACTTGCTTCGGCAAAAGGGGACATGGACATAGAGTCCCGTCTGCTCAAGCCTGTCAGAGGCTGCTGCTGACCTGTCGACAGTCACGGTCAATCTCGGCCATGAGGCCGTGGTCGGCAAAGGAGTACACCGTGTCACCTGCGCCGATGATCAGATGGTCCAGCAGCCGAATATGCATGAAGGAGCAGGCCAGAGAAAGGGCCCGGGTGAGCTTCTTGTCCTGGGCAGAAGGCGACAGGCTCCCCGAAGGATGATTGTGGGCGATAACCAGGGCACTGGCGTTACGGGCGAGCGCCGCCTTGATGACCTCACGAGGATAGATGGTGTTGACTGTCACTGTCCCCTGACTGAGGATCTCTGTGTCAATGACGGCATGGGCGGCATCGAGAAAGACCGCTGTGAACACCTCCTGTTCCAAATCGCGCATGGTGTGGATGAGATAATCGGCAACGTCACGGGCGCTGTGCAGGTACTGCCTGCCCTTGACCCGCTGACGGAGGTAACGCCTGGCAACCCCCTGAATAAAGCCAAGGGCAAAGGCATTTTTCGGGCCTATCCCTTTGATGGCCTGCAGCCTGGCCGCAGGTGCATCCAGTACCGCCGGCAGAGAGCCCAGCTCTTCCAGGGCCCGACGGGCCGGAATTTTACAGTCGGTACGCGGTGTGCCCAGTGTCAACAGCATCTCGACAATCTCGGCGTCGGTAAAGGCTTCAATGCCCTGCTGGAGGAACTTATCACGGAGGCGCTGGCGGTGACCGGCGCCCTGTTGTTGGCCGGCGCCGCTATGCATTCAACTCCTGCTGAAAAAGTTTATTGGCCATCTGCGGGTTGGCCTTACCCCTGGTTTTCTGCATGAGCTGACCAACAAAGAAGCCGATCACCTTGGTCTTACCGTCACGGAACTGCTGTACCTGGTCGGGGTTATCCTCAAGGATCTCCCGTACCAGCGCGACAAGTTCATCCTCATTGCTCATCTGAAGAAGGCCCTTCTCCTGAACGAGGGTATCGGGATCTAAATCCTGTTCGAGCAGATCCGGCAGGAGCTGCTTGGCGATTTTTCCGCTGATGGTACCTTCATCCACCAGACAGAGCAGGCGGGCAAGCCGCTCGGGACGAAGGGGACAGGCAGCGAATTGCTCAGGGGTGTAAGTCCGTAACAGCTCGGTGCCGATAAAGTTGGCAAGTTTTTTGGCCTGTGGATACCCTGCCAGGGCTGTCTCAAAAAAATCCGCCAGTTCCCGTGAGCTGGTCAGGAGAAGCGCATCATATTCGGGCAGGTCCATCTCGTTGATGAAGCGGTGTTGCCGGTTGTCAGGGAGTTCTGGCAGCCGGGTGCGGACTTCGTCCACCCAGGCCTGGTCTATCATGAGCGGGACCAGATCCGGATCGGGAAAGTACCGGTAATCGTGGGCTTCCTCCTTGCCACGCATGGGCTCGGTACGGTTCTGGTCCGGGTTCCAGAGCATGGTCTGCTGGACAATTTCTCCACCGTCAAGAAGGATATCACGCTGGCGGCGCTCTTCGTATTCCAGGGCCAGCTGGACGTTGCGAAACGAGTTCATGTTTTTCAACTCGGTACGGGTACCCAAGGTGTTACTCCCTTTCGGGCGCAGGGAGATATTGGCATCACAACGAAAGCTGCCTTCCTGCATATTGCCGTCACAGATGTCCAGGTAACGGACAATCGCATGGAGTTTTTTGAGATAGGCAACCGCTTCGGCCGGGGAGCGCATATCCGGTTCGGAAACGATTTCCAGCAGTGGTGTGCCGGTACGATTAAGGTCGACATGGCTCACCGGTTCAATCTCATCGTGCACCAGCTTACCGGCATCCTCCTCCATATGAATTCGGGTAATGCCGATGACGTTGCACAGCTCGTCCACTCGGATTTCCAGGCGGCCGTGTTCACAAACAGGGAGCTCGAACTGGGAAATCTGATACCCTTTGGGCAGGTCCGGGTAAAAGTAGTTTTTGCGGGCAAAGCGATTTTCACGGTTAATGGTGGACTCGGTGGCCAGCCCAAGTTTGATGGCCGACTCAACCACTTCGCGGTTCAGCACCGGCAGGGAGCCGGGCATCCCCAGGCAGACCGGGCAGGTCTGGGTATTAGGCGGGGCGCCAAATCCGGTGGAGCAGCCACAGAAGATCTTGCTCCTGGTCTTCATCTGGGCGTGGACTTCCAGGCCAATAACAGTCTCAAACTCCATGATTACTCGCCATTCAGATCAGGGCCGCTCATGCTGCTGCCTGACCAGTTACGGATTTTTGCTAACTCTTCGGGCCATCCGGCTGATGCACGGATATTGACGAACATCCGCAACAGATCCATGACCAGTCCGGTCAGTTCTTCAAACAGGGCAATACGTTCCAGGATTCTTCCTTCCAGGTCTTCACCGCTGTCACCACCATCGGCAGGTCCGGCAGTCCTGGGGAGGCGAATATTACGAAACTCCAGGGTTGCGGCGGTGAGGGTAACGCCAAACTCATGGTCACCCCGGACAATACGGATGCGGGCCTGCTCAGGCTTTTTACCCAACGCCAGCCCAGCCCTGGCCTCTTTGAGTTCGGTCTGCAGCCCCCGGCAAATGACCTTTTCGTTCGCCTCACCTTCACCATACTCCAGCAGCATATGCTTTTCAAAAACAACGATAATGTCGCCAATACCATCAACGGCAACACTGCCCCCCCGCTCCTCGGACTTGTACCAGAGCCAGGCCAGAAACTCCTGCCCCAGAAACCGTTTTTCCTGTATCAGTTCAACGAGATCCATGAGACTCTATATAAGCAGGGCTGGACGCAGATCTTCAAAGCCGGCTTGATACTCTCCAGCCACCAGGCGCTCTCCGGCAGTCCAGGGAATCTGCAGGGTCAGCGGCATGTCAAAGGTGTCACGGAAAAGGTCTTCGAGCTGGCTCAAGGCCTTTTTGTTCGTGGAAAAAAAGAGCAGGGTAGCATCGCCCAGGTTCCAGCAGAGATCATAGGTGGCTGGAACCGGCACGGATTTGCGCAGAAGTTCGGCACGTACGCGCTCTTTGATCTCCAGGCGAACCGCCCGGCCAAGTTGGGGAAGCTGCCGATCTTTTTTGATACGCTCCTCCTCTTTCATGACACATTTTTTTACAACAGCGGGAGAAACCTTGCGTTCGTCGACCCGCATGGTGAGGACAACGTAATCGGCAGCTGCGTAAGAGCTGTAGGCAAAATCAGCGTCAAACATATTGGCGACCGAAACCCATCCGATCGAATATTCATCCATGTTGTCGTCGATGTCGCGAAAGCTGTTGGCGGCAACCCGCTCAGCAACGAAATCCCAGAAGTTCGACGGAGGGCTCCCCCCCACCGTAAAGCGGACACAGGAAGATGATCCGGTTAGTAAGCCCATGAAAATCCACTGGTTAACTGTTCAGAGAAGTGATCTGTTTTCTTTGTAGAAGATATCAGATATAGCAGACCTGAGAAAAGGCAACAAGTCCTATCCCTCACGAAGGTCTTTTCCGGGTGGACGTGAAGAGCAATAATCGACGGTTTTTTGTTGACAGGACTCGTTGAAACGGGTAACTAGGTTGTCCCTGTGTTGAAGGGTCGTTAACTCAGTTGGTAGAGTATCTGCCTTTTAAGCAGAGAGTCGTTGGTTCGAGTCCAACACGACCCACCACATACGCATAGAGTCCCCATCGTCTAGTCAGGTCCAGGACACCGGCCTTTCACGCCGGCAACACCGGTTCGAATCCGGTTGGGGACGCCAGATAATAAAAAAAAGGAGCTGGAATATTCCAGCTCCTTTTTTTTATCAGGATTATCGACGCGACACATAACTGATACGACAATCTGTTCACAAAAAAACCAGGAACAACAACTTGTTGTCTTTCACTGTCCCGTCAAAACACCGTACGATGCAAAGGTTTTGACAGCAGTCGCCGAAAATATTCTGTTACCAGTCCCATGCGCTCGAATGCATGAAGAGCTGTCTATATTTTCACGACTTTTGGCGGCAACCAGCGGTTCGAAAAAGCCAGGGCAAACGAATCTTCCGGCCTCAAGACGCAGTGTACCTCACGAAACACCTCAACAGGCCGGATCCGCAAAAAAGCCATTGCCCGACCAGCTACCAACAGCCTGCAGAGCAATACCCACGACCGACAAAAGAAGAGAAACAGCCTATTAGCGGGTGAGCTGCCGATATCGGAGGCGATGGGGCTGATCAGCCTCAGCACCTTTGCGTCGTTTATACTCCTGGGCATACTCCGAATAATTACCCTCGAACCAGACCACCTCGGAATTTCCTTCAAAGGCGAGGATATGGGTGGCGATCCTGTCGAGGAACCAGCGGTCATGGCTAATAATCACGGCGCAGCCGGCAAAATTGTCGAGCGCCTCCTCCAGGGCCCGCATGGTATTGACATCCAGATCATTGGTGGGCTCGTCCAGCAAGAGCACATTACCGCCATCCTTGAGCACCCTGGCGAGATGTACCCGGTTGCGCTGCCCTCCGGAGATTTCCCCCACCTTGTTCTGCTGCTCACTGCCGGTGAAATTGAACCTGGCAACATAGGCCCGGGCATTCACCTCACGGGTGCCCAGCCAGATGGTCTCCTGACCGTCGCTGATGGCCTGGAAAATCGTGTGGTTTGGATCCAGGGCATCGCGTTCCTGGTCGACCCAGGCCAGTTTCACTGATTCGCCAACACGAAAAGCACCTTCATCAGCCTGCTCTGCGCCGGTGATCATCTTAAACAGCGTGGTCTTACCAGCGCCGTTGGCCCCGATAATGCCAACAATCCCCCCCGGTGGCAGGGAAAAACTCAAATCATCCATGAGCAGACGATCACCAAAGGCCTTACGCACACCCTGCGCCTCGACCACCAGTTTACCCAGGCGGGGCCCGGGCGGGATGTAGATCTCCAGATCCCTGATCTTCTCCTGGGTTTCCTGGCTCAGCAGGTTTTCATAGGCATTGATCCTCGCCTTGGACTTGGCCCGGCGGCCCTTGGCTGACATATTGATCCATTCCAGTTCGCGGGCGAGGGTGCGCTGCCGCTCGCTCTCCTTTTTCTCTTCCTGGGCAAGTCGTTGCTGCTTCTGCTGTAGCCACGACGAGTAATTGCCTTTCCACGGAATACCATGGCCCCGGTCCAGCTCCAAGATCCAGCCGGCAACGTTGTCCAGGAAATAACGATCATGGGTTACCGCGATCACGGTGCCAGCGTAGCGCTGAAGATGCTGCTCCAGCCAGGCCACAGATTCGGCATCGAGGTGGTTGGTGGGTTCGTCCAGCAGCAGGATGTCGGGCTGCTTGAGGAGAATGCGGCACAGGGCAACCCGACGCTTCTCTCCTCCGGAAAGAACAGCGGTAAGCTGATCTCCCGGTGGGCAACGCAGGGCATCCATGGCCATATCCAGTCTGGAGTCCAGCTCCCAGGCATCCACGGCATCGAGTTTATCCTGCACCTCAGCCTGACGGGCAATCAGCCTGTCCATGGCCTCGTCATCCATGGGCTCGGCAAACTGCTCGTTGATCCGGTTGAACTCTTCCAGCAGGTCAACGGTTCCCTGAACCCCTTCCTCGACAACCTGCCGAACTGTCTTCGCCGCATCCAGCTCAGGTTCTTGCGGCAGATAGTCCACCGTATACCCCTCGGAGAGAAGGGTCCTACCCTCATGCTCCTGATCAATTCCTGCCAGAATTCGCAGGAGGGTACTCTTGCCTGATCCATTCAGACCGAGCACGCCAATCTTGGCACCGTAAAAATAACTGAGGCTGATATCCTTGAGCACCTCGCGATTCTTGTACTTCTTGCTCACCTTGATCATCGAATAGATGATCTTGTTGGGTTCGTCGCTCATAACGCTCTCTTTCCTTGTTGTTCATCTGCTCTGGCGTCAGCGAACAGCGACGCCAACTGTTTCCTTGGCACGCCCCTGCCTCTCTCAAAAAGGCGGTTATTTTTTGCTGCTACCCGTTCACTGCTGCGGTTCCCTTACCCGTGACAGACCAGGAATCAGGGTCTGTGTACTCCTAACTCCGCGCAGGGACCGCAGATGCATGTAGGTGAACTGATTGATCAGCTCGGCATCGGAACTCAGCAGATCCCGGGAGAGGACTACCTTGACCAGCAGGTCGACCGAGCCGTGGATGGAGTGGACCTCACGGACTTCGTCGAGAGCCATGAGCCGGTCAATGATCTTCATCTCCTGTCTGCTGTCCACATCCATCATGATAAAAACGATAATCTCGCGCTTCATCTCTGGATACGATGCTTGAGCGTGGTTCTGCATGGTCTCTCTGAAGGCCTCCATGTCCTTGGGGATAAGCTGGTCAATACCGAGACCATAGGTTCGGTGCCGGCTCCATTCCCATTGATGAATCGAAATGTACAGATACAGGTCATCGACAGTACGGCCGGGAAATCCACCAACCAGACCGGAAGACTCGATCAGCATCACCAATGGTCGGTAGATGGTCCGGTACCAGTCTGCTGCCGCCTCCTGATAACCGATCTCTTTTTCCTGTTGCCGCTCCAGATACGCCTGGTGTACCCGGATCTGCTGCTCAAGATGGACAAACTGATCCAGCTCGGTGAGCTCAATGGTATTTGCCAGCCCGGCCTTGTCGCGGAAACCGGTCTTCTCCAGATAGAGCCTGTTGTCCAGCGTGTCGGCAGAGGGCAGCAGCTCAAGGATATGGGCGGAAATATGGGTGCGCTCCAACTCACGGGCGGCAAGAAAACGGTGATGGCCGTCGAGGATAAAAAAATCGTTTTTGATCTGATAGAGGCTTATGGGCGGCAGGGCGCGGCCAGCAATCATGGCCTGCAGGATATTTTGATACCGCTCACTTTTTTCGGTCTGCTTCGGACGAAAACGACGGTCAAAATCCTGATAACGGCCAACCGTGCCAACGATCCGCTCCAGAGCGATCTCGGAAACACCGCGTTTTACCGCGGCAAAGGCCTGCTCGGACTCCCGGGCCGCTTCAAAATCCTTGAGCTCTCCTTCTCTGGTTTTCCGCCGCTCTTTGAACCCTGTTATCCAGTGTGTCAAGGTCATGGACACCTCACCTCAGGCCGGTTTATTCCTGACTGGCAGCCTGTCCCAGTTCATCGTGGCTGGCAATCACCTGCCACCGCCAACCAGCCCCTTCTTCACGTCGCTCTTACCAGATCGAGGACGACCTTGCAACACCGTGAGGCGTCGATATCAACGGGGCGTTACCAACAGGCAGATGACCCTGTGCGTTTCTTTAAGGGCAACCTGATATTATTGTGCTATGGTGGTGGTTATGTACAGTCCTAATGGTAGCCCTGAGACTCCCATAGCACCCTGGTGGGAGACCTCTGTACTTGATGCGACTGTACAGGTAAGTAGTGCCGTTTGCCGAGCCGCACCCGACGCTCTTGAATCAGGGTAACTGTTCGCATGGCAAGAAATCTCGGAACTATCAACCCGCTCTTTGGCAGGGCTATGCACAACTACAGCCGGCAGGTGAAGCGGTAAAACTGGCGGCAAGGCCTTACCAGAGAACTTCATCAACAACCAACAAGAGGAGACAGCACATGGCAAAGTTGACCATCGTCGCAAACATCACGGCAAAGGCTGACAACATCGAGCAGGTTAAAGCGGAACTTCTCAAGTTGATTGCTCCGACCCGCATAGAAAAGGGTTGTATCAGTTACGACCTGCACCAGGATAACGAAAATCCGGCCCATTTTCTGTTTTTTGAAAACTGGGAATCGCGTGAGCTCCTGCAGGCACACCTGGAATCTCCGCATCTCAAGAACTTTGTCGCAGTAACCGAGGATGCCCTTGCTGAATTCACTATCAACGAGATGACACAGATCCCGTAAATCCACAGAACACTACTGACGTGATGCGCCAAAAGGCGCATCACGAAAAAAACGTCACAGGCCTCCAACCTTTCTAGGCCACCCTCTTGCACCAAACCGGCATCTTACTGGAAAGACGTAGAAATCTTGGGTCGTTGTCAATGCCGTCATCCATTTTCATATTGGCAATAAGGATACCACCGACCTTGAGCTGATCTTCGACAAGTCGCTCAAACCTCACCTGCGGTTCCCTGCTACTAAACGGACGAAAGTAATAAATGACATCAAAGGTGGCAACGTCGTCAAACGCCCAGATGTCATGTGCAAAAATCCGCTCTTTTCCCAGGAGCTGCCGGGCAATGGGGAGGGTGGCCGTATCCTTTTCAATGCCGGTCACCTGAAAATCCATCATCTCGGCCAGCAGCAGAATATTGCCGATGCCGCAGCCGATATCGATAAAAGACAACTCGGCAATCACCTGGCCGCGATTAACGAGAAAATCCCTGGCAAGCCGTATCTGTTCGTAGGCCTGCCGAGTATCCATGGCCACGAAAGAGTACTCATGGGAGATATCATTGCTGCTCCGGGGGACCGTCTGTCGGGTAAAATAACCGATAAACCGGTTAATGACCCCAAAGAGTATGTCATACTCCTCTTCTCGTATACTGCGGGTCAATTCATCCATATAGCCAAGCCATTACGTTCAGACAGCCGTTTGTTTACCGGCATATTGTTCTCAAAGCCACCAGATGCGGGCGTCCGACACACTGCGTAAAATGACAAAAGAGCTGCAGCAGACACTGCAGCTCTTTTGTCATTTCTGGCGCGCCAGGGAGGATTCGAACCCCCGGCCCACGGCTTAGAAGGCCGTTGCTCTGTCCAGCTGAGCTACTGGCGCAGCGGATAATTTGCGCTGCAATGTACCCGGAAGACAGGGCTGACGCAAGGGTAATTGAGCGGTTACCACCATGCAGCTCGCCTGACAGTCCTTTCCCTCATACCCTTCCCAGATGAGGCCAGCTGCAGCATGTACCATCGCCTTTTTCAGGAGTTCATCGCGAGCCACCAGACCAGCCTTTGGTCTGTCAGACTCGTTGCTCTTCCCCACTGGATTGATTTTTATGATAACACCATAAGATCAAAGTGAAAATTGGTGAGACATTGTCGTCATCAGCCAGGGACTGCACTCTTCATTGGCCACCGTTGAGGTATCAGCCTGACAACGGGCTCACCCTTCATGGTTACCTCTATTAGCGGCAAAGCTCTGCCAAAGCTGACAGAGCGCCTGACGGCAGGCCTCATCACCGACTGCCGCGGCCATACTGCTGAAACGCTCCGCCTCAACAGGATCAACCTGTGCGCGTTTCGGCATTGAGGAGGGCTCTTTTTCCGGCACCCGGTGCACCAGCTGCCAGCGTAGATCCTCCACCTGCCTGTCCGGCAGACAACCGCGAATCGCCTCCAGCAGCTGGGGTTTGAGCATCTGCATGTGGTGCATCATCACCGATGAGCGTACCTCCACCCAGAGGACATCATGACGAAAAAAAGCAGGGGCACTCATCTCCCCGAGCAGAGGCCCGAACAGCTCCTTCCATCTTCGATGCAGCAGCAGCAGGGGCCACTGCCCCTGCCACGCCTTCCTTGCATAGACATGCTCCAGACAATCTGCCACCGGAGTCAACTGTCCTTTTTTCTTGGTTGCCATAACAGGCAAGATACCTCCTGCCTACCTCCTGTACCAGAAAAAAGGGCCCTGTTCAGCGTCTTTTCTCCGGAAAAGAACTCTTCTCCGGATTCATTTTTTTACCCAGGCACACCTGATAAATTACCGCTTGACCTTCCCCGGAACAAATGGAATATGTTTGTAACATGTATTCAACATTGAACTCTTTGTAGAGATCAGGGTAATTTTATGCGTACGTTTCGCTTTTTTTTGTCGTGTTCACTTGCAACCGTTCTTCTTGCCCTGACCGGACTTGCCCTCCAGGCCGAAACTCTCGGCGAAGCCGTGCAGACAATGATCGCCACCAATCCGGATATCCGGGCGGCAGTCCATAACCGACTGGCTCGCAATCAAGAGGTCCGCCAGGCTCAATCCGGCTACTTCCCCACCATAGATCTGGTTGCCGGTATCGGTAACGACGTCGTTCAACAACCCTTTGACGATGATCTCTCTCCGCAACAGCTCAACCTCAGTCTCCGCCAGAACCTCTTTACCGGATTTGCCACCACCAACGAGGTACGGCGACAGAAGGCCCGGGTACGTTCTCAGGCCTATCTCGTGGGAAGTAGAGCTGATAACTCCGCTCTGAAAACCGCTGGTGTTTACCTGGAGGTGCTCAATACCAGTTCTCTGCATGAGCTGGCCCAGGAAAACCTGCTCATCCATGAACGCATTGCCGATCAGATCCAGCTTCGCCGTGAATCCGGGGTTGCCAGCACCGCCGACCAAGATCAGATCAGCAGCCGTTTAAGCCTTGCCCAGGCCAATGTGGTCAACACCCGGCAAAACCTCGAGGATGCCCGAACCGGCTACCTGGCAGTTGTCGGTCATCTCCCAGAAGCTCTGGTCTGGCCTGAAGCTCCTGACAGCTTCATGCCAGACTCCCGGGAAGAAGCCGAACAACTGGCCCTGGCAAACCATCCCACCCTGAAATCGGCCAACGCAGATATCCAGGCACGCCTTGCCCAGGACAACGTTGCCCGAAGCCCGTTCATGCCCATACTGGACCTGGAGCTTGACCAGATCTATGAGGACCAGACCAACTACAGTCATGGTTCCCGCGAAGACTTTCGGGCCATGCTTCGCCTGCGCTACAACCTGTTCAACGGATTCAAGGATCAGGCCCGCAAGGTCGAGACCCTGGAGCTGCTCAATGAGGCCAGGGAAATTCGCGACAACACACAACGCCAGGTTGTCGAAAGCATTCAGCTCTCCTGGATGGCCTATCGTTCCAACGTACAAAAAATCAGCTATTTAAAAAAACGAGTAACCTCTGCCAGTCGAACCGCAGAAGCCTATTCCCGGCAGTTCAAACTGGGGAAACGGACCCTGCTCGATGTTCTCGATGCTGAAGCAGAACGTATCGAGTCGCGGCAACAGCTGCTCAACGCCGAACATGACCTGCTCTACTCCAAGTACCGTGTCCTCAACGGTATGGGACGGCTTGTCAAGGCCCTGCATCTCCAGTGGCCGGAAGCCAGCCGGATTGACAAAAAATATGCCGATGAAACTGCCAGCGAAGAGGCTGATGCCACCTCCTGATCTCCTGTTGCGTGGCCGAGGCTTGTCACTCAGATATGAAGGGAGTGACAACTGTGCAAAATTCAAGGATCAGTGATCGTAGGAAGCCGTTACCGGCTCAAACAGTGCGACACCGCCTCCGCTTCCCTGGTGTTTTTTCTCCCTCATCCACGACGACACTTACGCTTGTTTTCCTTACCAACCTCTTGTGTTTTTGGACTTCTCCCGTCTTCACCGATGAAATCTTCTCCCTGAGTCCCCCTACACTGGAGCGTATCGGAAAACACTTTGGAGAGGATGCAAGACAGCGCCTGCTCGCATGGCAGCAGATACTTCAGGACAACAGTGACGCCACCGAACTAGAGAAGATCTCCAGGGTCAACACCTTCTTCAACCGCCTGGATTTCACCGATGACCGCACCCTCTGGCAGCAGGAAGATTACTGGGCAACACCAATAGAGTTTCTTGCCAGGGGCGGAGGTGACTGCGAGGATTTCTCCATCGCCAAGTTTTTCACTCTCAAGGCCATGGGACTTGATGAAAAAAGGCTTGCTATTACCTATGTCAAGGCTCTGGGGCTCAACCAGGCCCACATGGTTCTCACCTATTACCCCTCTCCAGGGGCCGAACCGCTGATCCTCGACAACCTTACCAGCAAGGTTCTCCCGGCATCCCGACGCCCTGATCTGCTACCGGTCTACACCTTTAACGGCGCAGGTCTCTGGATCGCCAAACAACGCGGCCGCGGCCAGATGGTTGGTTCCAGTAAGCGGTTGAAAAACTGGCGAGACCTGCTGGAACGGATGCACCGGGACACCCGATAACGAGGCGCTTATGACACTGTATCGACAACTCCTGCTCTACTCACTGTTACTGCTGCTGACGCTGTTTACTGTTCTCTGGTTTGCCAGGCTGGAAACCACCCGAACCTTCTTGAACGACCAGCTGTCAGTCCACGCCCAGGATACGGCCACCTCCCTGGGACTTTCCTTGTCCGCCCATCTGCACACCATGGATATCCCTGCCATGGAAACCATGATCAATGCTCTCTTTGATCGGGGATATTACCGGAGCATCTGCCTGCTGGATCTGGAAAACACAGCGATGGTGGAACGTTCCCTGGACGTGAAGGTGGAAGAGGTCCCCGAATGGTTTATCTCACTGGTGCCGCTCAACACCGTCCTGGCGGAAGCCCAGGTGATGGACAGATGGCAGCGCGCCGGCACCGTGCAGGTACAGTGTCATCCCGGCTATGCCTACAGGACCCTCTGGCAAACAACCCGGAACACCTCACTGCTCTTCCTGGCAACGGCACTCTGTATCATTCTCGTGGGTGGCGGCGTGTTGTCCCTGCTGCTGCGGCCCTTACGTCGTGTTGAACAGCAGGCATTGGCCCTGAGTAACCGGCAATACCAGCTGCAGAAGCAAATTCCACGCACCAGGGAACTTCGCAGGGTCGTTCTGGCAATGAACCACTTGACAAGTAAAGTCAGAGAGATCTTCGACAGTCAGAGTAAAACTGCTGACAACCTGCGGCGCCGGGTCTACCAAGATTCACTCACCGGGTTAGGTAACCGCCGTTTTCTCGAAGCAAGGGTTAACTCCAGCCTGGCAGCTCACCGCTCAGGTGACCGGGGAGCCTTCCTCCTTATCCATCTCCACGGACTTCAAGACATGAACCTGCAACAGGGGTATCAGAGTGGCGACGCCCTCCTGGTCGAGGCTGCAGCCCTGCTCAACGAGACGGCGCGTGAGCATGATCACGCCTTACTCGCCCGGCTCACCGGGGGCTATTTCGCGCTGTATCTTCCTGGAGTCAGCACAGATGATGCCCAGGGTATCGGACAGACCATCATGAAACAGCTATCTTCCCGGCTCAAGGGCGAAGAGTTAACCCTGGCCTTTGCCTTCTGTTCCATCGGCGGCGTAACCTTCGAAAGACAGGTTACCCTTGCCGAGCTGCTCAGTCAGGCAGATAATGCTCTGCGGCAGGCCCAGAGCGGCGGCGCAAACACCGTCGTCATTGTCGAGGCACATCCCAAAGAGGCCATGGACCGGACCCACTGTCTGCAAATTCTCCAGCAGGCCATGGACCGGCAGGAAATCTCATTGTTCACCCAGCCGGTGGTAACACCCCATGATACCGAGCATATTATTCATTTAGAGGTACTGGCCCGCATCATCCTTGAAGGACAGGTGTTCCCGGCAGGGATGTTCATGCCCCTGGCGAAAATGACTGGGACTCTCCACCGACTCGACAAGATAATCGTCACTGCCATTCTCAGCCATGTAAAGGAACAGGGCCCAATCCACAGACTCGCAATCAACCTTGCTCCGCACTCCCTTAACAAACCAGGCTTTGGAGACTGGCTCCTTGCGCAGTTGAAGATCCTGGCAGACATGCACCAGGGTATCAATATCGAGTTTGCAGAGACCCCTGCCCTAAAGGAGATGGCGAAGATTACCGCTGTTACCCGTCAAGTGCAGCAACTAGGCCATCGGGTGGGTATTGATCATTTTGGCCGCGGCCTGATCAATTACGGTTATCTCAAATCCCTCCGGCCCGACTACATAAAGGTAGACCGTACCTTCACCGACGAGCTCAAGGAAGACAACACCGACGATGCTGCCTTTTTCCTCAGCTCACTGTGCAGTGCCGTCCATAGTCTCGATATAGCGGTAATCGTCGAAGGGATAGAAACCGAACAACAACTGGAGCGGCTTCGCACCATCAACCTCGACGCCATGCAAGGTTTCTTCATTGAAGAACCCAGTCCCCTGGTCACCAGGGGGCTGTAGGGGAGAAGCGTACCATGGCCTCTCAGAGGATATCATCGACGATAAAACTGTCATCGTTGAGGTGATGACGGAGAGCTTTACGCTCCCGGAGTTTTTCCTGAGCCTCTTCAGGCAGTTCTGTCAACAAGATGACCTTCTTTTTGATGAGCAGGTCAACGAGATCCTCCAGAACCCTGATGATCGAGACGTCTGAGAGAGACAGCAACTGGCTCAGTTCAACCTCTGCTCCGGATTCCCTTAAAAATTCCGAAAACTCTTCATCCACCACAGAGATCGTCTCTCCCTGCTCTCCCGAACTGGCCAACCTGAGTCCCACAATCCTGCCTTCAGCATTGCGTTCGACGATAACCATTCTATTCCCTTGAAGATTTGACGAAGACAACTCCGTATGATTTACTGTTCATGATACCACAGCTATTCCATGAATCAAAAGGTGATGAACGCTTTTCTTCCATGACCGACAAGCAAACCACATCCCCAGGAACCTCCTGGGAGATGGGAAATGATAGCGATCTCCACGACGACCCCCTGACCGACTGCCTGGTCCAGCTCACCAGACTGCATGGCAGGCCCATGTCACGAACTGCCTTGCGCGCCGGCCTGCCCCTGGTCAACGATCGGCTCACGGTGGAGCTCTTTGCCCGGGCAGCCGAGCGGGCCGACCTCTCTGCCAGGGTGCTCAAAAGGCCCCTGAAAAAGATGACCGGCCTGGAGCTACCGGCCGTACTTCTTCTCAACAACCTGGGTGCCTGCGTTCTTGTCGCGGTGGACCGCGATACGTCCGAGGCAACAGTGCTCCTCCCAGAAACCGGCATGGGGGAGGCACGATTCAGCTTTGCTGAACTGGAAAAGCTTACCACCGGCTATGCCATCTTTGCCCGACCCAAATACCGACAGGAAAAGGCAATTGACGCAAAGGTAGAGCCAGGGGAAAAAAACTGGTTCTGGAAAACGCTCTTCTCCTCCTGGCGTATCTACCGTGACGTCCTCATCGCCAGTTTTCTCATCAATCTTTTCGGCCTGGCCGGGCCATTTTTCACCCTCAATGTCTACGACCGGGTCATCCCCAATCTCGCCTTCGAGACCCTGTGGGTGTTGGCCGTTGGTATCGGTGTCATCTATCTCTTTAACCTGATGATGAAGAGCCTGCGTGGCTACTTTGTCGATGTTGCCGGCAAACGGGCAAACCTGCGACTCTCTGCGATACTGTTTCAGAAAGTTCTTGGTCTGCGTATGGAGGTCCGACCAAAATCTGTAGGTGCTTTTTCAAAAAATCTTCAGCAGTTCGAAACCATTCGCGACTTCATCACCAGTTTCTCGATCACTGCCCTTATCGACCTTCCCTTCATGGGCCTCGGCCTGTTCGCTGTCTGGTATTTGGGAGGTATGGTGGTTTGCCTTCATTTGGGGGCAATAGTGCTTTTAGCCCTGTATGCCCTCCTTATTCAGGTACCACTGCAGCGTTCAGTCGAAAAAACTTTTCAGGCCTCGGCCCAGAAAAACGCCATTCTCGTGGAAGGGCTTTCCGGTATCGAGACCGTCAAGATGCTCGGTGCCGAAAGCCAGCTCCAACGCGCCTGGGAGGAAGCTGTCAGCTATATAGCCACCTGGAGCGCACGCAGCCGCTTCCTCTCCAACTCGGTGAACCACTTTTCAGACTTTGTTCTCAACATCGCTGTGGTGGGGACTGTTATTATCGGTGTCTACCGGATTGCCTCTGGTAACCTCAGCCAGGGCGGCCTCATCGCCCTGGTCATTCTCACCCGCCAGGCCATTGCCCCCATGACCCAGGTGGTCAGCCTGGCAACACGCTTCCACCGTGCCAGAGCAGCACTGAAAACATTAAACAGCATCATGGCCCTCCCGGTGGAACGGCCTGCAGGCAAGGCCTTTCTCCATCGCAGTACCTGCAAAGGCCGCATTGAGTTTAACGCTGTCAGTTTTACCTATCCTGAACAAAAAGGCCATGCCCTGAAAAATATCTCCTTGACGCTTGAGCCCGGCGAGAAGGTGGCACTCATCGGCCCCATCGGCTCAGGCAAGACAACCCTGGGTAAACTGCTGCTCGGCCTGTTTGAACCGAGCGAGGGGATGGTGAGCCTGGACAGCACCGACATTCGCCAGATCGATCCGGCACAGCTGCGTCACTTTATTGGGTATGTTCCCCAGGATATCACCCTGTTTCGGGGTACTCTCCGCGATAACCTGACCCTGGGCTCCCAGGACGTGGAAGACACGACCATTCTGCGGGCAGCAGAGATGAGTGGCACAGCTGATTTTATTGGGCGCCATTCCCAGGGATTTGACATGGAGGTCGGCGAGCAGGGCAGGAGGCTTTCCGGTGGGCAGCGGCAAAGTGTCGCCATTGCCCGGGCAGTGCTTCATGATCCACCGGTACTTGTCATGGATGAACCCACCAGTTCCATGGACAACCGCACTGAACAGCGGCTCAGGGGACGGCTCAAGACATTTATCGGCCCAAAGACCCTGATCCTTATCACCCACCGCAGCTCCATGCTCGATCTGGTGGACCGAATCATCATCATTGATAACGGCGCAGTCGTGGCTGACGGTCCCAGAGACAGAGTACTCAGTGCCCTGAAAAACGGACAACTCAACTTCTGAAACCATGGAAAACGATACCAAGGGGAAAAGTGCAGGCGCCTTTCGCAGGATGCCAGCCAGTGACCACGACCTGACCACTGACATCCGCACCTCGCTTTTGGTGCAGTCCCCCAGAGGTGGCCGGATGATCCTCTGGCTGACCGTGCTGTTCTTCGGCTTTGCCCTTTACTGGGCGGCAACGTCATCAATCGAAGAGGTGACCCGTGGGGGCGGCAAAGTTATCCCTTCTCGTCAGATTCAGGTAGTCCAGAACCTGGAGGGAGGTATTCTCTCGCGACTGCTGGTCCGGGTAGGGCAAGTGGTCGATGAGGGCCAGATGCTGTTGGAGATCGATAAAACCCGTTTTTCAGCCCCCTATCAGGAAAACCAGGCCAACTCACTGGCGCTTAAGGCCAAGATTGCCCGACTCGAAGCGGAAACCCGCGGCACCAAACTGATAATTCCCGAGGAAGTTACCCGGGATAAGCCCGAGCTCGGACAACGGGAGGTGGAGCTCTTCAACAGCAAGCAGCAGGAGCTGAAGACCACCCTGGATATCCTCAGCGAACAGCGGCGGCAGCGGCAGCAGGAGCTGATCGAGGCCGAGGGCAGGCTCAAGGAAATGACCCGCACCTTTGAGCTGCTCATGAAAGAGCTGACAATGACCAGACCGCTGGTGGCCAAAGGTGCGGCCAGTGAGGTGGAAGTGCTGCGGCTGGAGCGGCAGGTTAGCGAGATGCGCGGCAATATCGCGGCGACCAGGCTGAGCCTCCCCAAACTGGAGTCAACGATAAAGGAAGCGGAAAGTGCCCAGGAAGACGAGCGACTCACCTATTACAACAAGGCCAAGGCAGAATTAAACGAGGCCTATGCCAAACTGGAATCCATCAACGCCACCTCGCTTGCCCTCAAGGATCGACTCACGCGCACCGAGGTTCGCTCACCGGTTCACGGTACGGTCAATCAGCTCCTGGTCAATACTGTAGGCGGTATCATTCAGCCGGGCATGGATCTGGTGGAAATCGTTCCGCTGGAAGATACCCTGCTGGTAGAGGCACGTATCAAGCCAGCAGACATCGCCTTTCTCCGACCCCAGCAAAAGGCCATGGTCAAATTCACCGCCTACGACTTCACCATTTACGGCGGCCTGGAGGCAGAGCTTGAGCATATCAGTGCGGATTCCATTACGGACGACCAGGGGAAGCCTTATTATCTGGTACGACTACGAACCCAGAAAAACTATCTGGGCAGTGAGAATGATCCCCTGCCCATCATTCCAGGCATGGTGGTCTCGGTCGATATCCTTACCGGTCACAAAACCATTCTGAGTTACCTGCTGAAGCCCCTTCTCCGGGTCCAGAAAATGGCGTTGCGGGAGCGCTGATATGAAAATTCTCTTCTGCTGCGCCAATTCGACGTTAACCCAGCGCTGGCATACTGCCCTGGAGAATGCTGACGAGGCAACAACCCGGCGGGATCTGAAAATCCGGCTGGAAGTATCAGGGTATGATCTGTTGCTGCTTCATCCCAGCCTGACGGGAAAGGCTGAAATCCTCAAGCTCAGGTCAGCCCGGCCGCAGACGAAACTGCTGTATCTCACGGAACGCCCCAGTGAAGAAGAGGGACTCTACCTGCTACGCCTCGGGATAGTTGGCTACACCAACAGTTATATCAGTACAGCCAGGCTCCGGGAAGCTGTCCAGGTCGTTGGCAGAGGAGGTGTCTGGATTAGCCAGGAGTTGATGCAGCGGCTGATTCAGCAATCGGCTACCAGACATCAGGAGGCCACAGAAAATCAGGCTACGGCGTCAGAAACAGCTTCGCCCCTGGACACCCTCTCCAACCGGGAGTATGAAGTCGCCGGTCTGGTCGCCCGGGGCCTCAGCAATCAGGCCATCGCCAAAGAGTTAGCCATTACCGAGCGTACAGTCAAGGCACACCTGGGGAATATATACGAAAAAACCAACATAAAAGGCCGCCTGCATCTCGCCTTGCTGATCAGGCGGTAAGATCGAGACTCCCAGCAAACACCAAGGGGAGGGAGACAGGTTCTCGACACCTCTTTCACCTTTCAACCCTCTCTCGCAGAACCAAGCGCACAGACCTCGTAGACGTAACCTTTCCAGTCCAGACTGTACATCTCATCAAAATGCACCACAGCGTCGCAGGGGTAACTGTTTCGGGCATATCTCTCAAAAAGGCGAAAAAATTGGTTCACCCGTGCCTGTGTACCATGAATATCGGGAGTTACAGTTACCACACTGCATCAGATATACGGGCCAGTTTGCAGAGACAAGGCCTGCGAAGAACCGGCCCGCATATCATTACCCGTAAGAGATATCAGAACTCCAGCTGCAGGGTGATGCCGCAGGTCAGCGGCTCGCCATAGCCACCCACAACCATATCTCCCCACATAAGGCCAGCGCGGATGTACTCTTCATCCAGCAGGTTTTTGCCCCAGAGATAGAGTTGCCACCAATCAGCCTCCAGTCCCAGGGTGGCATTGACGAGCCCATACGAGTCCTGGGCATGACGATTGCCCAGGTCCCAATAGGTCTTACCCACATGATGGTAGGCTGCGCGGGCCACCAGGGATTTGCCAGGCAGCACCTCAACCCTGTATTGCAGTGAAGCCATGCCAGTGAAATCCGGCACCTTGGGCACGGTGTTGCCGCTGTAGTTGCCACCGCTGTCCGTATAATCTTCGAGCTCGGCGTCCACATAGCCTAGGTTGAGGTCGGCTCTCAGGCCCGGCAGCAGGTTGAGGCGCAGACTGGCCTCACCACCGATGTTGCGAGCCTTGCCAGCGTTGGAGATATACTGGAGACCGCCTATACCGGTGGAGTTGATCTGGAGATCGTCGATGGCCAGGTAAAACAGCGACAGATCAAAAAAGCCCCTGTCATTGGGAAGATTGTACTTCAGGCCCACCTCATAGTTGACAGCCTGTTCTGGGGCATAATCCTGCATCGTTGTGGTCTGGACCAAGGAGGTGATACCACCGGGTCTGCTGCCCTGGGAGACCAGGCCGTAGACGGTCAGGTCGGAGGCGAAGTCATAGGCCAGCTTGACCTTGCCCATCAGGTCGGTGTAGTCGCTGGAGAGGTCATCTTTCTGATATTCCAGTTGCATACCGTAGACCTCATAGTAACGCAGAGAATCCATCTCATCCTTGTTGTACTGGCCGCGAAGTCCGGCACCAAGGCGGAAACCGTTGCTAAAAAGGTATTCCACGTCACCAAAAACGGCAGCACCCTGGCTGGTACCCTCACCCAGCCCGTATATGTCCATCTCCATTGCTAGACCTTCCGGGCCCATGTGGTAGAACGAGTTGAACTCCATGTCATTATGAAGATAAAAGGCTCCGATGATCCATTTCCAGGGCGTTGTCGCCCTGTCGTCACTGATCAGGCGTACTTCCTGGGTGAACTGTTTCTGTTGCAAAGTGAAGTCTGCGTAACCGGTGTCGTAGCTCCAATAGTCCGGGTCACCAAAGGTATTTTCCCGTCCGTCCCGGTAGGCGGTGATGGACACCAGCTCGGCAAAATCGAAGCGATGGTTAAGGCGTAGGCTATAGGCGGTCATATCACGGTGTTCGTGGCCGTCGACATTGGTGGCCACCCTGCTCGAATCCCAGTCGGGGCCGGCGATATCCAGGGGAAAGATATCCTGGGCACCGTCGCGCACCTTGTTGTCTTCAATGGCCAGCAGGGCCGAGGTGTCGGCGGTGATATCCCATAGCAGCTTGGCCCTGATGCTGAACTCATCGGCATCGGCGGCCGTATTCCCGAGGATGACGTTGTCGTGGTATCCGTCCCGGTTCAGGGAGGAGGTTGACAGACGCAGGGCCAGGGTGTCGTCGATCAGTGGCGCGTTCAGTACTGCCTGGCCCACCAGGCGACCATAGTTGCCATATTCGCCGAGGAGCTTAGCCGAGTAGTTGTATTCAGGGTCTTTGGTGCGAATAAGCAGCACGCCAGCCTCGGCGTTGCGACCATAAAGGCTGCCCTGGGGGCCGCGCAGCACCTCAATCCGTTCCAGATCAAAGAAATAGGCCGATGAAAACAGATTGGACAAGGGGTCCAATAGGCTGACATCATCTAGATAGATACAGACGCCGGGCGTGCTCATGGGCACGGTTTGTCCCATGACGCCGCGAATAGACAAAAAACTGTTGGTGCTTCCAGCGGCGCTCTGTACGTTGACGTTGGGCAGATATCCCTTGAGGTCATCGACTGATTCGATACGCTCGGTTTCGATTTCTTCAGCGGTGAGCAACGAGACACTGGCATCAAGCTCCTGTATACTTTCCTGACGCTTACCTGCAGTGACCACTATGGTATTAAGCGTATAGGCCTTTTGCGCCTCATCCTTTTCCCCGGTCTGTTCGGCAAGCACCAGGCCGCTGCCCATGGCCCCCAGAACCAGGAGCAATGACAGATACCTTATCTGCCGGACAAGTATCTTGACCAGCTGTTTCAGGTGGTTCATCCTCCCCTCCTTTTTTAGGAAAAAATAATATTTGGCTTGACTGACAATCTTGTATTTGTCTGAATCAATATGTTACAAAACAAGAGAAATCACTATACAAAGGAAAAAAATACCTTTCTGCCCGAAACAGAAAAAAAAGAAATACCCTGATCGGGAAAATTGCCATCAGCCGGAGAAGAGGAGAGGTATTTTGCTTCTCTGAGGAAAAAAACGGGAACCCTCAAATGGACGATAGGCTCAAATATTTTGTAGAAGAATACCAAAAAGAACGCTTTCTCCTGAGCAGTGAAGCAGTGACATCTCAATTTTTTGATGGTGTCCACCTGGAGATGGATGAAGATACCGGTCAGGGTTGGTCGGAAATACTGTGTATTCGTGACGGCTTGTATGTGGAAAGGGCTGATTATTGCCTGCACCGGCGGCTTGAAACCTGCCACAGGGATATAGAGAGTCTTTTTCAGTTGACACTCCTGTTGTCAGGAGATGTTGATTTTCTGTTTCCCCAAGAGGGCCGGCATTCCTTTGCAGCCGGAGATATCTGGCTTTTTCATGGCCCGTTTGAGCAGGTATTGTGCAGCCAGGGGCCTGAAAAAAATATACGCGGTATTTCCATTGGTCTACCACTGGACCTGGTGGAGTCCTGGCTAGGCACGGCCTACTGCGATGCCAGCAAAGGGCTGGAAAGGCTGATCCCTGGACAATCAGAATCCGGGCTTTCAGGACGACAAACAATACCTTTGGCCAGAGGGCTGCGCCAATCATCCCAATGTATATCCCTAGCAAAAAAACTGCTCTCCGCCAGGCGCAAGACCCTTGCCGATAACCTGTATTTTGAATCTCTGGCGCTGGATCTTTTATCCAGGCTGTTGGTTCTGGAAGTTGTCGAAGACGAACCGCAAATGAAACAAACCAGAAAGGTCAAGGCTGCGGTCGATGAGGCCGTGGATATTCTGCGCCGGGAATGGAGTGATCCCCCCTCCATTTCCAGCCTGTCCCGGCGGGTGGGGCTTAATGAGTGTTACCTTAAGAGATGGTTTCGGGAAAAAATAGGCTTGTCCATTGGCGCCTATATCCGTCAACAGCGCATGACAAAGGCCCTGGAGCTGATAGAAACAGGCAGATATTCTATCCTGACGACAGCGGTCTTTGTCGGTTATTCCAACCCCAGTCATTTCAGCGCCGCATTTAAAAAATTCTACGGCCATCTCCCCTCGTACTACCTTCCCCGTTCCAGCAAAATGTCTTGACAGAAACCGTGCTGTTAAGGACCTACGACCTGATCCCGCTTCAGACGGTGGACTCAACCGGCGGGACAAGAGTATCCATGTCTTCCTCTCCGCTTCCTACCTCACAGTCAGCCACATCACCCTCGGTTTCGACGACACTCTCCTCTCCCGCGCCGTCGGTAACCGGGTCTATACCCTCCTCACCGGTTTCATCGTCAACAAAGAGGGGGGCCTCGTTGGCGCTGTCGTCAAGAACGTCAGCCGCACTCCCCTCTTCATCTGCGCCGGTAACCACAGTTACGCTGTCCTCGCTGGTTTCCTCCTCTACAAGAGCGATATCCTCGTCCTCACCCTCTTCAGGGTATTCTTCGCTGACAACCGAGGAATCCTGGCTTTCCCCCTGGGCTCCATCAACAGTATCAGCAACAGCAATGGTCAAATCAGCCTCACTGGTACTGCCATCGGCATCAGCGACAGTGTACGTAAATCGATCTTCCATAGGTATATTCTCGCCGTTCGGGCCTGTGGTATTATCGACCTGATCTGCGGCTGTGTACGTATATCCTCCGTCACTGCTGATAATCAAGGTCCCCCCTCTCTCCGTGGTTACGGTTACGCTTCCCTGCAAAGGGATCTCGTATGCAGTACCATCCGCAGCGACACGGATAACATGCATCCCCTGGTCTGCGCTCTGCTCGTCCTGACCGACAATGCGTCCATCCTCATAACGTCCAAAAATAACGTTACCTTCGACGGTCTCTCCTTCGCCAGCACTATTGGTATCGGGTTGAGCATTGGGGGCTGTATCAATAATATTAATGGTAAGGGTGCTGGTGGCCGTATCCTGTGGTTCATCATCTCCGCTGTCAGCAATAGTGTAGGTGAAGGTTTCACTGTCTGGCAGGCCGTCTCCCTGAGCGGAGTTCTCATGTAGGATACTGATAGGAATGGTATAACTATAGGCACCATCACTGCTGACAGTCAGCTGACCTCCCAAAGGCGTCTCCCAAGTAATGGAGCTACTCTCCGGGAGAGTATATGAGAATTCGCCAATGACAATGGAGGTGACGACGTTGGAGCCGTCGCCTTCACTATCATTTTCCAGCAGATTACCACTGACGGTATACGTCTCCATCGCAGACAAGTGCCCCTCGACAATTTCTGCTGTTTCCGGTGTGGCTGAAGGATTCAGGTTCGACGCGGGTGTCACCGGTTCCTCTGGCCTGTCAGGCAAAACGACAGACGCCCCTGGTTCAGCCACCACAGGTTCAGCCACTACGGGCACGGCAGGCGCATCTGTTTCCGCTTCTTCCGGCAGCAATTCTTCCTCAAGAAAATCCTCTGGCAAAGCATCAAGAAAAGAGAGGGAAATTCCGGTGGTCTCAGCCCCGGACTCAGGAGTCATCTCCCGGCCTGTGGCGTCAAAAACCACGGTGTCATGCCCACCGCCGCCATCTCCTGCAGCAGCAATGCCCGCTGCCGGAGCAGGAAGATTGAGAGAAGGGTCAAGGTCACTGTTCAGTAGAGCTTCCTGAACATCTTTAACCTCAGCCACTGCATCGGCGAGATCTTCGAGCGCATTACCGCCATAAACATCTGCATCAAGCAACGCCTCGGAAAGACGTCCCAGGTCCAGCTGGTTACCGCTCTCCTCAAAAACCAGGGACACACGTCCATCTGCCCCTGTCACTATACGTTCGCCAGCATACACCTGACTGTTCGGGTAAAGCACGCGCTCAAGACCATCGCTGTCAACGGCCGTGACCGTTCCGTACAAAATAAATACGTTACCGACCGGTTGTCCGCCCTGCTGCTCTCCTGTTGTCACTGCCATAACAAACCTCTCCTCAAGGTTGGGAAGTAAAAGCGTTGCCTTTTTACCTGTACCCTAGCTCCTTCTGGGAAAAGATCTATAGTACCAAAGTACAGGTGGTCGATTTTTTCCCGCTTTACCAACGCCAAAAAATAAAAAAGGGTGGCCATCCAGCACCGGCCACCCACGAACTATCGTATACCCGGGAGAATCCCCGGGCATCTGGTTTTGTCCGTTTTCGTTGAGATCAGTAGTTGCTGAGATAGGCATCCAGCTCCCAGTCAGAGACAGCGGTGCGGAACGACTCCCATTCACGCTCTTTACCTGCGATATATTTTTCAAAGATATGCTCCCCCAAGGCTTCTCTGGCAATGGGGCTAACCTTGCACTCGTCAATGGCTTCCTTCAGACTGGTCGGCAGGCTTTCGATACCAGCAGCATCCTTCTCCGCATCAGTCATTTTGTAGATATCAAAATCCACAGCCTCGGGAGGCTGCAGCCTGTTCCTGATCCCGTCGAGTCCCGAGTTCAGCATGAGGGCAAAGGCAAGGTAAGGGTTACAGCTCGGATCCGGACAGCGCAGTTCCGCCCGGGTACTCATCCCGCGGGGTGCTGGAATACGAATCATAACAGAACGGTTCGAAGCAGACCATGTTATATAGACAGGTGCTTCGTAGCCCGAGACCAAGCGCTTATAGGAGTTCACCAGAGGATTGGTCACCGCGACAAAGCCCTTGGCATTCTTCATCAGGCCAGCAATATACTGATGGGCAATTTCACTGAGCTGCAATGGCGACTTTTCGTCAAAAAAAGCATTAGTACCGTCCAGGGTAAAGAGGGACTGGTTAGTGTGCATGCCAGAGCCACTGATTCCGAAGACCGGTTTAGGCATAAAGGTGGCATGCAGACCAAACTGTGCAGCAATTGATTTTACCACCCACTTAAACGTCAGGGTATTATCAGCTGCTGTAAGGGCATCAGCATATTTGAAGTTGATCTCATGCTGCCCCTCAGCTACCTCATGATGGGAGGCCTCGATCTCGAAGCCCATGGCCTCAAGCGTCTCGATTATCTTACGGCGACAGTTGATATCTGAATCGTATGGGTCAACATCAAAATAACCGGCAACATCATTGGTCACCGTGGTGGGCAGCCCCTCTTCATCTCGACGAAACAGGAAGAATTCAGCTTCAGTACCCACATTCATCGTGTACCCCATTTTCCTGGCCTCAGCGAGCATCCGCTTCAAATTAACCCGGGGACATCCTTCAAAGGGCATACCGTCAGATTTGTACACATCGCAGATAATACGGGCGGCATTACGGTCATCCCTGTCTCGCCAGGGCAGGACAGTAAAGGAAGAATAATCAGGCTTCAGATACATGTCCGATTCATTGATGCGGACAAAGCCGTCAATCGACGAACCGTCAAACATCATCAGTCCATCCAGGGCTTTCTCGATCTGGCTGCGAGGAATCGCAATATTTTTTATGAATCCAAAAATATCGACAAATTGCATCCGAAAAAAACATACATTTTTTTCCTTAATGATCTCAAGAATTTCCTCACGCGTCATAACTGATTCTCTCTAATAAAGGATGAACGAACTATAGGGATAACTGGTTCTTCGCAAACGCGACAGGTGTTCCTTACCAGTTACGTTGCATCTCCGCATACCACAACTTTCCATTGATGTCATTTATTTTGCAACACAGTCAGTTACGAGCGACTCTCCGGGGAAAGATGCTCCCTCATAACAAGTCCACACCATTAATCTTCTCTTGCGCACAAGCGGCATTATCACCACAGAACCAGGACTGATCGACCAGCTATCCATTATTGAGAATGATTATTTTTTTCATAGCACACAAGTGCTTCTTTTGTTAGTATTTGTTAGTGTTATTAAAAAACAGGGTAGGTAAAAGTACTGTTTTGGTCGTTAACGTTTTAAAAATTTTATCTTTTTTATCATCTCTTCACAAAATTCAGATAAGCAGGTAGTACAGGTGTATCCAAGAACACAGACATTACCCAGCTCTATGGCAAAGGAGCGAAGATATTTTATTCGTCCTGAAGCGCTCAATCTCCTTGATTATCTTGTCATGGATGAACAAGGCCAGCAGGGGGAGTATTCCATGGGCAGGACCCTCAACGTCAGTAAAGGTGGGATCCTCATGGAAACTCATATCCCTCTTTTCAAGGGGATGCAGGTCATGGTAACTCTGGGATTGAAAGACCAGCTCGTCGACATCATGGGCAAGGTGGTATACACCGTCTTTGCCTCAGGTCGGCACCACAATGGTATCGAGTTTTTCCATATTAGCGATGCAGATAAACGGATCCTGATAAAATATATTGAAGCTTTTCACAGGAGCTATCCCCCGGATTTGAGCCAATCCGTATACAGCGTGCAGGGCTAGAAAAAAAGACAACAACCTTTGACAGTTTAGAATATTCACTCTTCTTAAACAGCCTCGACATTCAGTCTTCCGGGGTATCAGAGGCCACGTCAAAGCGAACAATATCATCTTCTCCTATATAGGATCCTATCTGTACCTCAAGTAGCTCCAGCGGGACAACTCCAGGGTTTTCGAGCTGATGCTTGATTCCGGCGCTGATGTATGTCGACTCGTTTTCATGGAGCAGGATTTCCTGCTCATCCTTCTGTACTCTGGCCGTTCCCGAGACGACGACCCAGTGTTCGTGCCGATGATGATGCATCTGGCGTGACAGCTTTCCCCCCGGCTTTACGGTAATGCGTTTAATCCTGAAACGCTCCTGTGACTCAAGCGTGGTATGGCTGCCCCAGGGACGATAAACCGTCTTATGCACCTGAAATTCATCACGCCTCTGTTGCTTTAACCTTTGCACGACTTTTTTGACATCCTGGGAACGATCCATAGGCGCGACCAGCACTGCATCAGCAGTTTCGATAACCATGGTATCCCTCAGCCCCACAGCGGTTACCAGGGTATGCTCGGCTCGAATCAGAGAATTCTTCACGTCCTCCATCATGACGTCACCGCTGGTCACGTTGCCCTGTCCATCCTTGTTGGCCACTTCCCACAATGCCTGCCAGGAACCGATATCACTCCAGCCAATATCAGCTTCAACCACGGCAGCATGGCGGGTTTTTTCCATAACCGCATAATCAATAGAGTCAGACGGGCAGATCTCCATGGCCTCCCTGGCAAACCGGAAAAAATGACCGTCCTTGGTGCCTTTTTCCACCGCCTCTTGCATGGTGCTGACAATTTCCGGAACAAACTGCTCCATCTCCTGAAGCAAGGCAGGGAGACTGAAGGTAAACATTCCGGAATTCCATAAATAGGTGTCACTGGCAAGGTACGCCTCTGCGGTGGCTCGGTCCGGCTTTTCCACAAACGATTGAACCGAATGCCCCGCACCACGAGCAATATAGCCATAGCCCGTTTCAGGGTGATCCGGAACAATACCGAAGGTAACGAGATTTCCCGCCAGGGCGAGCGCTGCTGCCTCCTGCACAGCCTCCGCAAAGGCCTCTGGTTTGCCGATGAGATGATCTGCAGGCAGTACCAGTAATACATCTTCCGGATCACCATGCCTTCGACAGTAGAGGGCGGCCCCACAGATGGCCGGAGCGGTGTTACGTCCCAAAGGTTCCAGTAAAAGGGTAAAGTCCTCAAAGAGCCCGAGTTCGCCGACCTGGCTCTGCGTCATAAAGCGGTGCTCTTCGCCGACAACGATCAGGGGCGCCTTCATCGCTGCAATGGAGGCGAGCCGTAAGACTGTATTCTGCAACAGAGAATACTCACCAATGAGGCTGATGACCTGTTTGGGATAAAGCTCCCGGGAAAGAGGCCAGAGCCTGGAGCCCGTGCCCCCGGCAAGAATAACAGGCTGTATCATCACAACATTCCTTTTAATCGCCGTACCAGAAGGCACGGTCTGTGGTCGTAAGAAAGACGATCGTCGTAGTGGATAATGGCAAACCGTGCCTCAACTCTCCCGTATGAGCGTCAGCAGCTCATGGGTTTTCTTTTCCAGCAGCGCTGCGTCACCGCGGGTTTCGACATTGAGGCGCAGCACCGGTTCAGTATTCGATTGCCGCAGATTGAAGCGGTATGTCGGATAGGTGATGGATATGCCATCGGTGGTGTCCCGCTCTCCATCAGTGTAGCGTTGCTCCACCAGGGCAAGGACACGATCCGGATCCGCCACCCGTGAGTTGATCTCGCCGCTTACCGGAAAAGCAGTGATGCGCTCATCCACCATCCGGGAAAGTGGCAGCCCTGTCTCGCTGATACACTGCGCCACCAGCAGCCAGGGAATCATTCCGGAGTCACAGTAACCGAACATCCGGAAATAATGATGCGCTGACATCTCACCTCCATAGACCGCATTCACCTGACGCATCTTCTCTTTGATAAAGGCGTGGCCGGTCTTGGTCATCAACGCTACACCGCCGGCTTTTTCCACCATCTCCACAGTATTCCAGACCAGTCTGGGATCGTGCAGAATAGTGGACCCGGGATGCTGTTTCAGTATCGCCGTGGCCAGGAGACCAACGATATAGTAACCCTCAATGAACCGCCCCTGCTCGTCAAAGAAAAAACATCGGTCAAAATCCCCGTCCCAGGCAATGCCCATGTCAGCTCCGTGGGAAAGCACCGCGTCGGCGGTCACCGATCTCTTCTCCGGGAGCAGAGGGTTGGGGACACCGTTGGGAAAGGTGCCGTCTGGCTTATGATGCAGTTTAACGAACTGAAAGGGCAGATACGTTTCCAACAGATCGACCACCGCACCGGCAGTACCATTACCGCTGTTGACCACCAGTTTCAAGGGGGCAAGATGCTCAGCCCTTACATATCCCAGCAGGTGACGAACATAGTCCTCTTTCTTCCCTGCAGGCAGCCGTTGCCCCCTTTTTCCGCACAGTTCTGCCCGCTTCTTTTCCACCCAGGTATCATCAGCAGCATGCGCCTCTAACGCGTTCAGGCCAGTGTCACCTGAAACCGGACGTGCCCCTTGCTGTACCAGTTTCATTCCATTGTACTCGGCCGGGTTATGACTGGCGGTCACCATGATCCCACCACCAACCCCTGCCGCCTCGCCACTGAACACCGCATGGTAGACCTCTTCTGTACCACAAAGCCCCAAGTCGATGATATCAACGCCACAGGCGAGCAGCTGATCAATCACCGCTGTTGCAAGGTCCTCACTGGAAAGCCGCATATCCCGGCCGACCACGACCGTTTCCGGATGAAACCGATCGACAAAGGCCAGGGCCACCCTGGCAGCAAGCTCCGGGTGCAGTTCCTCCGGGACCTTTCCCCGGATATCATACGCTTTGAAACAGGATAGATAGGCTCCCATTCTTTCTCTCCAAGCATTGTTTTGTATAAATCATCACAATCGAGTATGTTCTGGCCACATCCGTCCAGCCCATTACAGGAAGGGACAGATATTGCATTGTAGCAGATCTGAACAGGATGTCACCACTGTCATACCGTGAAAGGAGACCACATTGAAAGGTATTATTCTCGCCGGTGGTTCCGGCACCAGGCTGTACCCTCTCACCAGGGTGCTGTCTAAACAGTTGATTCCTGTGTATGACAAACCCATGATCTACTATCCCCTCTCTGTCCTTATGCTTGCAGGGATAAGAGAAATTCTCATCATCTCAACACCCCACGATCTGCCCCGCTTCTCTGAACTGTTCGGTAACGGCAGCCAGCTCGGGTTGACCATTCGCTATGCTGAGCAGCCCAGGCCCGAAGGACTGGCGCAGGCCTTTCTCATTGGCAAAGACTTTATCGGCGAGGACTCGGTCTGCCTGGTACTGGGTGACAACATCTTTTTTGGCCCTGGCTTTGCCAGCATCGTTCAGCGCTGCAGTCAACTGCAGGAAGGTGGCACTATTTTTGGGTATCTGGTCAAGGACCCCACGCGCTACGGGGTGGTGGAATTTGACAGCGACAACCGGGTGATCGGTATTGAAGAAAAACCGAAGATACCAAAGAGCCGGTATGCGGTTCCTGGTCTCTACTTCTATGACAACGAGGTGGTTCGAGTGGCAGAAGGTCTTCACCCATCTTCGCGGGGAGAGCTGGAGATCACCGATCTCAACCTCCACTACCTGCACCGCCAGCAACTCAAGGTGGAGTTACTGGGACGTGGTTTCTGCTGGCTGGACACGGGTACCCATGAGTCTCTGCAACAGGCTTCCAGCTATGTGCAGGCCGTGCAGGACCGACAGGGTCTGAAAATTGCCTGTATCGAGGAAATCGCATACGCACGGGGATACATTGATCGCGGCCAGATAGAGGCTCTGGCCCGGCCCATGATGAAAAACCAGTACGGCCAATACCTCATGAGTCTGATCGAAACACAGAAAAACGGCATTGAGGGACAGGCATGAAAATTCTCATCACCGGTGGCAACGGCCAGCTCGGAACAGACTGCCTGGACATCCTTGGGGTGTCGCATGAGTGTAAAAGTACCGACTACCAGGAACTGGATATCACCAACCAGAACCAGGTCACCTCCTACCTTACAGCGACAAATCCCGAGGTGGTCATCAACTGCGCAGCGTACACGGCAGTGGACCGCTGCGAAAACGACGAGGCAAAATGCCGCGCCATCAACGCTCAGGGACCGGCCAATCTGGCCACAGCGTGCAACTCGGTTGGCGCCAGGTTTATCCACATCTCAACTGACTACGTCTTTGACGGCAAAAAACCTGCACCTCAGTACTACCAGGAACAAGATCCTGTACATCCCCTGTCAGTGTACGGTGCCACGAAACTGCAAGGAGAACTCGCCGCACAGCACGCCGAAAACCACCTCATTCTCCGGCCAGCATGGCTGTATGGCATTGGTGGTGCCAACTTTCTCAAGACCATGCTTCGTCTGGCCGTGGCCGATCCGACCCGCACCATCCGTGTCGTCGATGACCAGTTCGGCTCACTGACTTGGTCTTACAGCCTGGCACGACAGATAGCCGTTGTTCTCGATAATGACCTGCAGGGAATCGCTCACGCCACTGCCGAGGGGTACAGCAACTGGTATCAGGCAGCAAAATATTTCCTGCAGAGGATGGGAGTGAACCACACCATTGAGCCATGCACCACCAGTGAGTACCCCACTCCTGCTCACCGTCCGGGCAACTCGATTCTGGAGAACACCCGTCTGAAACAGGCAGGGAAAAACGTGATGCGTGACTGGAAAGAGGACGTCGACCTGTTCATCGAAAAATTTCGAGAACAACTGCTGACCGAGGCTGTCGCTGCAGCCGGGAAACAGGCCATTCCCTGATTCTTCACCTCAGGGTTACCCCCTGGCTAGAATAAGGCAGCCTGTTGTCGAACAACCGTATCGGGTGAAATAGCCGGCTCCTTGGGAAGAAAATATTTTCTAATCTCTGGATCGTTGATCCAGCGCTGCAACTCCGAGGCCCCCAACTGCAGGTAAGGGCTGACAAGTGATTTTTTAAGCATATCATTAGTGGAGGAAAGACTTGAAGCCAGAAACATATACAGCATTGACGTCAAGACAACGCCTTTCACCAGGCCAAGACCCAACCCCAACAGCCGGTCAAACCAGCCAAGAAAAGTGAGTTCCATCACCTTGCGCAAGAGTTTACCAAGCAGAATAAATCCTGCTGCAAAGAGAAGGAACATCAGGCCAAAACTGACAAGAAAGACGAGCCTGGGGTTTTCGAGGAAGCCTTGTACATGGGGTACCAGCTCACCACTGTACTGCCCGGCCAGCAGATAACTGCCCACCAGGGCAAAAAAAGCGGCCAGCTGGCGCATAAAGCCAATCCAGCCTCCCCTGATCATAAAAAAAAACAGAATACAGACAACAATCATGTCAAAAACTGAAACATCGGCAATAAAAGACACGGTTCTTCTCTCCTGAGAGCTTCGTGATATACAAAATGACACGTATATTTTTCCCAACTATATCCGATCCCGCCCCCCAGACAAGAACAAATTCCCATGCACGCTGTACGTTCCTTATCTGTTAACCCGGCCTGGGATGCTCTCTGCCCTGTAATGGCAAAGGCCCTGCGGGTCCCGACAGCGATGGTGGCGATAGACCTGGGACGAATGCAGCCATTGCTGCACCAGCGGAAAACCGGAACAGATCCCCTGAGGCGCTGCCTCTCGATTGAAGAACAGCAATATTTTTCCCGGTTTCATTCGGAAAAAAGGATAAAAGAGTGGCTTGGAGGCAGACTCGCGGCAAAAATGAGTCTCTGTCAGCTGCAGGGAGTACAGCCGGCAACAACAGCAATTTTGGCCCAATGGACTGTCCTTCCTGATATCAATGGCCGCCCTGTTCCTTTTTGTCGAAACAGCTCCATGCCCCTACCAGCGCTTTCCATCTCCCACAGCGAGGACTTTGCGGTTGCCCTCGCTACCCGGGCCGCTGACTGCGGTATTGATCTCCAGAAAATTTCCAGCAAGCTGCCCAGACTCATGCAACGCTTTACGACCCCTGAAGAGCTCGATCTTTTCCAGCAGCAACGTCCAGAAGAAAACGACGACGCACACCTGACCATGATCTGGACAGCAAAGGAGGCGTTTAAAAAAGCGCAACTGTATGATAGCCACGTCTCTTTTCAAGGGATCTCCATTCGCAGCGTTGAATGGTCTTTTGAGGAAAAATTACTGGCAGCAGAATGTCATTGTCAGCAGCCTGTAAAGAGAAGTATGGTCTTCATCTCTGGTATTCAAGGGTATAACATCGCGTGCTGTCTTGGAGGCCGCCATGCCTGAACTTCCCGAAGTCGAGGTTACCCGCAGAGGGCTCCTCCCCCACCTGACGGAGCGCAGGATCGTACGCCTCGCAACCAGCGGCAAACGGTTACGCCTGCCTGTCCGGCGAAAATTATTGCAGCGCTGCCTGATAGACGCGGTTGTCACCGGCATTGAGCGAAGGGCAAAATATCTTTTATTTCGTATAGAGAACGGCGCGACCATGGTGGTCCACCTCGGCATGACCGGCAAACTTGGCATCTTTCCGGCAACAGCGCCGCCCGCCCGGCATGATCACCTTCGGTTGACCCTGGATAACGGCCTGGAGTTACGGTTCAACGACAGCCGCCGTTTTGGCAGTGTGCAAATATGGTCACCTGAAACTATTTCTGGCATGGAGACTCAATTCGAGCAGCAACAGGGCCTTGAACCGCTCGATGAGAACTTTACTCCGGGCATACTGGCAACGCTTGCGGCAAACCGGCATCTCCCAATCAAACAATTCCTGATGAATTCCCGCCTGATCGCAGGCATCGGCAATATCTACGCCAACGAGAGCCTGTTCACGGCTGGAATACATCCGCTTACCCCGGCCTGCAAACTGCAGCCCAAGCAATGGACCAGGCTGGTTAAGAGCATCCGAACGACCTTGCGTAAGGCAATAGACGCGGGAGGCACGACGATCTCTGACTTTATCAGCAGCAGTGGTCAGCCGGGGTACTTTCAGCTACAACTGGCAGTCTACCAGCAGGACGGGACCTCCTGTCGTATTTGTGGAAAAATGATACAAAAAATAGTTCTGGGCGGGCGGGCCACCTATTTCTGTGCTGGCTGTCAAAAAAAACGATAGAGGAGCCTGTTAAAAAGAGGCTAACAGAAAAAGAGTATTATCGTCTTTTTGACAGTACTATCCCGCTGTTTTATCGAAGAAGAGAGAGACAAAAACGCTGACGACAAGCAGTGCCATGACGAGGCGAAGACGATATAGGTATACTTACCTCACCAGGTAGACGTGATCGATATATATCGTACGAGGCCTTTGCTGTCGCGTGACAAAGAACCCCAGGCCTTCGATCTGCGCCATGTCCATCAATCGCGTCGCAGGTGACTTGCGTACAGCATCAAGGGAGATTTGCAGATCATTCCACCCCTGTTGCAGCTCGAAACGCTGCAAAAAACGATCAGTAAATACGCGTCCGTGATCACCGTGGTTGCTGTCGTGAATACGGCAATGAAGACACATGGGCTCTTCATCGACCTTAAAAACACTCAAACACAACCACGTAAAATCCCGCCAGTCATGAGGAAAATACATCAACGATGCCCCCGAATACTTGGCAGTTGTCAGTTGTACCCGCATGGCACCCTTGCCGTGCCGGGCCATCTGACGATCATAATGAACCCGGCCCTGCCAGCGCTCCACTTCCATACTGCTTTGAAAATCTGAGAGGACCGGAAACTGTTTTCTGGCTCGATGTTCATCCAGCAACGCCCGACTCAGAGGCACAGCCGTAAAGATAAGCAGGAAAAATGTTATTCCCGCCGCTGTCAGCACAACCCGCCGCCAGACAGTGCCGTGCATTCCAGAACCTGCTACTTCCCTGGGCAGGATAAGCCAGCAGAAAGCGGCAAGACACCCCAACATATTCCGCAGAAGATCAAAAAACGAAACCGATCGACCTCCAAGCCGCTGCTGCACCAACTCAATACCTATACCTGCCAGTAGCACAACTCCGAACAACAGGCCGGCAGCGTGCCACAAGGATCTCTTTTGCTGCTGGCCACGGACCCTGCTCCATAACAACGAACTTCCCAGAAAAAAAAACAGTACGTGTCCCAAATCCCAGGCGGCCTTGAACGAACGGCTGCTGTAATATCCAGGACCTCCATAAAAAAAGAATGGTGCCCCCAAGATAATGGCTAACCAGCAAAAAGCCATGTATCCCTGCCAACTCCTGGAACTCATGCCCCCTCTTTTATGGTCGCAAAGGCGTTCTTCATCCTTATCGGATATACCCCTGCTCCTCCAGATGAAGAATAATCTCTTGCACGGCCTCAGCCGGAGTGAGGCTGCTCGTGTCAATAATTACTTCAGGAGTATCGGGTGGTATATAGGGGTCGCTTACACCCGTGACCCCTTTCATCAGCCCTTTTCTTGCCTTGGCATATAGACCTTTTCTGTCACGTTGCTCACAGATTTCCAGGGGCGTGGCGACATACACTTCAATATAGCCACCATACCGGCTGATCAGTTCCCGGTTTGCCCGCCTTGACTCTTCATAGGGCGCTATGGGAGCGCAAAGAGCTATACCGCCATTTTTCGTAATCTCACTTGCCACAAAACCAATACGCGTTACGTTCAATTCTCGGTGTTCTTTGGAGAATTTTAACTCGGAAGAGAGGTTTCGCCTGACAATATCGCCATCAAGCAGAGTCACCGGCCGGTCGCGCATTTCCATGAATCGAACCATCAAGACTTTGGCGATGGTCGATTTCCCCGATCCGGAAAGTCCGGTCATGAAAACAGTAAATCCCTGGCGGGACCGAGGCGGGAAGGCACGACGAAGTTCCTTCACTACTCCTTCATAGCTGAACCATGTCGGCACTTCCATCCCCCACTCCAGTCGTCGCCTTAACTCCTCCGAGGTGATATTTTTTACTGTGTCCTGTGAGGCCGCCTGGTCGAGAAAAACGTATTGAGCCTTACTTTCCAGGTATCCCATAGGGCGCTCCGGTACCATTTCAATACCGGTCTCCGCAGCCATATCCATTACCAGCTGCTGGGCTGCCCCCTTCTCATAAAATAACTCTCTGCCATTACCGGTAAAGGGATCACCATGATCTTCTCCCACCATAAAATGGCTGCAGCCAAAATTTTTTCGAATTACTGCATGCCAAAGTGCCTCTTTCGGTCCTGCATGACGCTCTGCAAGAGGAGTAATACCTAGCAAAATCATATTACGGGGAAACTGTTTGACAAACTCCTGATAGCAATGCACATGGGTGTAATGCTCCATGTTACCAGGGTGTTCCAGGCCGACAGCGGGCTGGAGCAGGATATTAGCACCGATCTCCCGGGCAGCAGCCAAAACCATTTCTCGATGAGCGCAATGAAGATATTCCCTGGTATGAAACCCCAAAACCTGACGCCAGCCATACTGGGTAAAGCGTCGATGGGTTCCGGAAGGTGTCAATCTCAAGTCCCGAAAATCATAGTGAATGGGTAAAGAAACACCTTCTACAGGCCCACTGACGTACCACTCGCCCACTTGAGAGTAGAGGTTGTGCACGCCGGGATGAAGGGTACTGTCACTGGTGCCGTACACAGCTTCCGCTTCGCTTGTCTTTTCAGGTTTCCAGACATCTTCGACGGTCAGGATTGCGAGAAGAAAGCCTTCCTGATCAGTTAGGGCAATCCGCTGACCTCTTTGCAGGCGCTGAGCAAATGCCACATCAACATCAAGACAGATAGGCATCGGCCAGACAGTTCCATCTTCAAGGCGCATCTCTTCGAGTACCCTCTGATAGTCACTCTGCCCCAGGTATCCACTGAGCGGATAAAAGCCCCTGTTCAACAGCAACTCAAGATCATAGAGTTGCCGTATATTCAAATCCAGAGAAACCAGATCAATGGCCTCGTGCCGCAACAACTCAGCGTGACGAAAGTGTACAACCAGTGACTCAGAATGTTCATTTGGACTTTTTTTCACGTTCATTTCTCCTGAAATTCAATCTGATTCCCTCAAAGTAACAGTACTCAACCACGAATAAAAATACCACCCTCTCCGTTTATCCGACTATACCTGAGCAATTCCTGTTGCTTTCACGCCCACGATAATTGCTGCAGCCCTTTTCGACAACGCTGGTAACCCCTCACTGCCTAGAAAAGGATATAAAAAGACCTGCCAGCTTTTTTGGATATTTTTTTAATTATTCTAATTGGTTATATGGAAAACTGAAAGGTATGATAATGCCGCCTGTCTTGTGTGAAACTTCTCTAGCGTTACAAAAAGAAAAGCCGACAAACAGCGAAGCAAAAATAATGGGGACGATTTCGAAACCTGCAGTAGCCATATGCCTGTTGGCCAATTTCAAGGATAATCACTGCTCACGCGATGAACCGGCTTGTTGCCTTCCTGGTTATTCTGGCTGGTCAGTATCTCGAGCCAGGTGACCGTAAGGTGCAATACTTACACTCTATGCTAACAGATTTGCCGCTTTCCCGTTAAACGAAGACTACGCACCAGTTGCCCTCGCCTGCGCATTGGTGTATAGTTTTTTCCCGACCAGTATGTTGCAGCCTGTCGCTGCCTCTTCTTTTTTCCAGCACACACAGCAGGTGAGGGCATGAAAGCTGAGCCAAGCAAAAAGACGAAGTTTATTTTCATCACTGGCGGGGTGTTGTCCTCTCTTGGCAAGGGCCTTGCCGGAGCGGCTATCGGCGCACTGCTTGAATGCCGGGGACTGAGCGTGACATTCCAGAAACTCGACCCGTACATCAACGTCGATCCCGGCACCATGAACCCCTTTCAGCACGGCGAGGTGTACGTCACCAATGACGGCGCCGAGACCGATCTGGACATGGGCCATTATGAACGCTACACCAGCGCAGAGATGGCCCAGAAAAACAATTACACCTCCGGCCGTATCTATTACTCGGTAATCATGAAGGAACGACGCGGTGAGTATCTGGGGGGTACGGTTCAGGTTATCCCGCACATCACTGATGAGATCAAGCAGGCGGTACTACAGCTGGATGGCACTGTCGATGTCGCCATCATCGAGATCGGCGGAACCATAGGAGACATTGAGGGATTGCCGTTCGTCGAGGCAATCCGCCAGATCCGTGGAGATCTTGGCCGCGAGTATACACTTTTCATCCATCTGACACTCATGCCCTACATGAAGACTGCAGGAGAGGTCAAAACCAAACCAACGCAGCATTCGGTCAAAGAGCTGCTGGCATCGGGAATCCAACCCGATATTCTCATGTGCCGCACTGAAATTCCCCTGGAAGAGGAGCTTAAACGCAAGGTAGCGTTGTTCTGCAACGTCGAACCCAGTTGCGTTATCACGGCCATCGACGCTGACAATATCTACGAAGTTCCCCTTAACCTCCATCGAGAAAAGGTGGACGATCGGATCCTTGAAAAACTTGGTATATGGACCGGAGCACCCAATATCAAGGCGTGGGAAGATCTGGTCTATAAAATCAAACATCCCAAAAAAGCGGTAACCATTGGTATTACTGGTAAATACGTAGACCTAAAAGAATCCTACAAAAGCCTGCACGAGGCACTGGTTCACGGTGGCATTGCCAATGAGGCCAAGGTTCAACTTGAATATATCAGCGCTGACGACCTGGAAGAAGGAAAAATCCTGGAGCAGCTGGATACCTGTGACGGTATCCTCGTGCCAGGCGGCTTTGGCAGCCGCGGCATGGAAGGAAAAATTCGCGCGATTACCCATGCCAGGGAAAACCAGATCCCCTTTTTCGGCATCTGCCTGGGGATGCAGCTCGCTGTAGTTGAATTTGCCCGTAACGTTGCCCAAATGGCAAATGCCGCACATGGGGAATCGCATCCCGATGCCCAGGAACAGGTTATCTATCTGATGAAGGAGTGGTATGATTTCCGTACCGGCAAAACTGAGGTACGTGATGAAACCTCGGATATGGGAGGAACACTGCGGCTGGGTGCTTACCCCTGCAAACTGGCCAAAGGCTCACTCGCAGCTGCCGCCTACGCACAGGCCGAAATCAGTGAGCGCCACCGGCACCGATACGAGTTCAACAATGCGTACCGAAAACACCTGGAGCAGGCCGGAATACTGGTGAGTGGTGAATCACCGGATGGAGAGCTGGTGGAAATCATCGAGCTTCCCGGGCATCCCTGGTTCCTTGGTTGTCAATTTCATCCTGAATTCCAGTCCAAACCCATGAACCCCCATCCACTGTTCCGCGACTTTATCGCAGCAGCATTAGCCTTTCGTGAAAAGACAGGTACAGGCGCCGTGCAGAAGGAGGCGATATGATACGGGTTGCGTTCACCGACACACCCGCAGGCGCTTTCGCAGTTGGTACCGGAGAGCCGCTGCTGTTGATCGCCGGCCCCTGTGTTCTGGAATCCTCGGACCTGGCCCGGGACATCGCCCTGGAGATGCAACAGATCTGCACACGCCTGGGGATAAACTACGTATTCAAGGCAAGTTATGACAAGGCCAACCGTACCAGCCTGGATGCTTTTCGGGGCCCTGGCGTAGAGAATGGTCTCCGTATACTTGGTCGCCTCAGGGAGGAGTACCGGCTACCGGTTCTCTCCGATATTCATGAACCGGCGCAAGCGGAGCTTGCCGCTGATATTCTTGATATCATCCAGATTCCAGCATTCCTCTGTCGCCAGACTGATCTGCTGATTGCGGCAGCCAAAACCGGTCGGGTGGTAAACGTCAAAAAGGGACAATTTCTCGCGCCGTGGGACATGAACAATGCTGTGGGTAAACTGCGTGGCGCCGGATGTGAACGTATCCTCCTGACCGAACGCGGTGCCAGCTTTGGCTACAACAACCTGGTGGTGGATATGCGCTCCCTGCCCTTGCTGCGAGCCATGGGCTATCCAGTGGTGTTTGACGCGACCCACTCGGTCCAACTGCCTGGCGGCGCCGGGACCAGCAGTGGCGGGCAGCGGCAGTTCATTGCCCCCCTCACCAGAGCAGCCGTAGCTGTTGGCGTGGATGCGCTCTTTATGGAGGTCCATCCCGACCCGGATAAGGCCCTGTGTGACGGCCCCAACTCGATGCCACTGGACCAGGTCGAACCACTGCTGAGGCAACTGTTGAAGATTCGCAGCGCCACTGCAGAGGTGCTGGTGTGAAAGGGACCTGCATGACCGGGAGTGCCAGCTATCCGTCAGACTGTGAACTCACTGAAGCGCTGCGGACCAGGGCCGAAGTACACAACCGCCCTGTGAAACGAAGCACAGCCTGGCAAGCAGCACTGCCCAAGGCAAAGAAGATCAGGCTGTTGCTGCTGGATGTTGACGGCGTCCTCACCGACGGCACCATCGTTTACACCGCTGATGGCGGTGAAGCGAAGGGATTCAACACCTTGGACGGCCTGGGGCTGCGGCTTCTTGCCGACAGCGGCGTCGAAACCGGCCTGATTACCGCCCGTACCTCTGCCATGGTTGCGCGACGAGCCGAAGATCTGCGAATGCGCTGGGTTTTCCAAGGAATTGATGACAAGCTGAAGACCTATGAACACCTCTTGCGTGAGACCGGATTGCGGCCGCTGCAAACCGCTTATATGGGCGATGACTGGATTGATCTGCCGCTCCTGAACAGGGTGGGGCTGGCAGTGGCACCTGCCAACAGCGTTGCCGAAGTACGCCAGCGCGTCGATTATGTCAGTGAACGTCCCGGAGGTGCGGGAGCAGTACGTGAGTTATGCACCATGATCCTCGAAGCACAGGGTACCTATGCTGCACAACTGGCAAGGTTCAACCGATGAAGATCCGCAATCTGCTCTACCTGGTGCCGCTGCTGATCTTTGTTACCAGTCCGTTCTGGAAGCCCTCTGTTGCGGAGTTCCTCAAACCACGAGGAAGCAGCGCCACCGGCCCCGAAGAAGACTTCAGCGAGAACAAAAAAAACTTCAAAATGGAAACCGTTCATATCACCCTTTCCACTGGGGGGCGAACCGAATGGGAAGTTCATGCTGAACAAGCCCTTACAGGCAAGACGGATCGTGAGTTTACCATGCAGACGGTGAATGCTGTGTACACGGCCATCGATGGTACGACAACACAGATCACCAGCAGAGAAGGTGAATATTTTATTGATAAACGGCATTTGATCCTCAAAGACGACGTCGTTATCTTAAAACCTCATTACCAGCAGGAACTGCGCACCGATCTGCTCCATTACTATGATGTCGAAAAAATCGCGAAAAGCCCCGGTGAAGTACGGCTGAGGAGCCAAGGACTCTCCCTGGAAGCCGGCCGCATGGATTACGATCTCTCCAATGACGCCTATGACTTCAGCAACCGGGTGCGAGTAGACATATAGGGTATGGCAAAGACTCTTTTTCGATGTATATGACAGCTACCTCAACCCTTAAAAATCACCAGCAAACAACAAGCAAACCGGAGTATCATGCTGCGAATCAACGAGCACTACCTTAAACTGCAGACATCGTATCTCTTCGCAGATATCGCCAAAAGAGTGGCAGCCTTTCAGGAGGCCAACCCGGATCAGGAGGTGATAAAACTGGGAATTGGAGATGTCACCAATCCCCTGCCCCCTGCCTGCATCGAGGCCTTTCACCGGGGAGTTGACGAGATGGCCACCCATGAAGGTTTTCGTGGCTACGGGCCCGAGCAGGGATATGCGTTTTTACGTGAAGCCATTGCCGAAAACGACTTTCGCCGCCGGGGCGCAAAAGTGAATCCGGAGGAGATCTTCATCTCTGACGGAAGCAAGTGTGATACCGGTAATATCCAGGAGCTTTTTGCCCGGGATGTCCGGGTGGCCATCCCAGACCCTGTCTACCCTGTCTACCTGGACACCAATGTCATGGCCGGCCGGACCGGGAGCTTTGTCAACGGTCGCTTTGAAGGGATTGTCTATCTGGACGGCACCCGTGACAACGGCTTTGTCCCGTCATTACCTGCTGAGCCTGTGGACCTGATCTACCTCTGTTTTCCCAATAACCCCACCGGCGCGACCATCACCCATGAGCAGCTCAAGGAATGGGTCGACTTTGCCAGAGAGCATCATGCCCTGATTCTCTACGATGCCGCCTATGAGGCCTTTATCCGTGAGGACAGCCTGCCACATTCGATCTTCGAGATAGAGGGGGCGCGAGAGGTCGCCATTGAATTCCGCAGCTTTTCCAAGAGCGCTGGATTTACCGGCACCCGCTGCGCGTACACCGTGGTGCCAAAGGAGTGCAAAGCCTTCGATGCTGCGGGTACCGCCCACGCCCTGCACGACCTGTGGAACCGGCGTCACTGCACCAAGTTCAACGGGGTGAGCTATCCAGTACAGCGCGCGGCCGAAGCGGTCTACTCTGCACCAGGCAGACAGCAGTGCAGAGAACTCATCGACGGCTACCTGGCCAATGCCCGTATCATCGGAGCCACCATGGATAAGCTCGGCTTTGCCTACACAGGAGGTGACAACTCTCCCTATATCTGGGTCTGGGGAGACCGCGACTCCTGGGAACTTTTCGACATGCTCCTCACCAGGGCCGGAGTCGTCTGCACTCCTGGTGCCGGCTTTGGTAGCTGTGGTCGTGGCTATATTCGTTTTTCCGCCTTTAACGCAAGGGACAAGGTTATCCGCGCCATGGAGCGGATTGAACAGACTGTTTAAATGAGGCGCCAACCTTTCACCGCCACCCAGGACTCAATCATGAAAAGGTTTTTTTGTGCTGTTCTACTGTTAACACTCTCTGCCTGTGCCACCAGCCCCACCGGCAGATCACAGTTGATGCTGATCTCCCCGGAAATGGCCATAGAGATGTCAAACGAGGCCTATGTACAGACCCTCGCGCCTTTACAGAAAAACGGCAAGGTAGACGCTGACATCAAAGAGGTGGCAAGGGTCAGGGAGATTACCGGCAGGATCATTGCCCAGGCCATTGTGCTCTTTCCTGACAGTCAGGAATGGGAATGGTCGGTGAAGGTGATCGATGACCCGGAAACGGTGAACGCCTGGTGCATGGCTGGCGGGAAGATGGCCATTTATACGGGGCTTCTCGAAGAGATTGCTCCCACCGATGACGAACTTGCCCAGGTTATGGGCCATGAAATTTCCCACGCACTTGCCAACCATACCGCAGAACGAATGTCTGTGGCCCTTGCCACCCAGGCTGGTCTGCTTGGCGTTTCTCTCGCAGCCGGTGACTCGGAATACGCCGGCCTGGCCGTGTCCGGTTCGGCACTGGCAGCGACGTTGGCTCTCAGCCTGCCCAACAGCCGCACCGCAGAGTCTGAGGCCGATGCCATGGGAATAGAACTTGCCGCCCGCGCCGGGTATAACCCCCAGGCAGCGGTGACACTTTGGGAGAAAATGGAAAAAAACAGTGATGGCGGCAGACTCGAATTTCTTTCCACGCACCCCTCCCCTGCCAACCGCCAGGAGAAACTGCGGCAGCTCGCCACCGAGGTAATGCCCTACTATCAACAGAATATAGCAAGACCAGTCTACCCCCTCAAATAACAACGTCTCCCGTGAGTGTCCACTGAGGGGCTATTTACAGCAACGCTTGCCAGCAGAAGACAGTCATCCAAGGAAAAACAGTAAAAGGCGTAAAAAAAGAAAGGCGTAAAGGCCGGCAGCCACGTCGTCGAGCATAATCCCCAACCCTCCATGAATATGGGTATCCAGCCAGTTCACCGGAAAGGGTTTGAGGATATCAAAAAACCGGAACAAGAGGAAGCCGGCGATTACCGTTACAGGAGTGACGGGGGCAAGGGCCAGGGCAATCAACTGCCCCACAATTTCGTCAATAACCACCAGGCCGGGATCACCACGATCTACGATTTTTTCCGCCGCCCCCGCTGCTGCGGTACCAAGGACCAGCAGTACAGCAGTGGAGATCAGATAAACCTGCGGACCAAGCCGTACCAGGGGCAGCCAGAGTAACACTCCGACCAGGGATCCCCAGGTTCCAGGTGCCTTGGGCAGATAGCCGCTGCCAGCTCCGGTAGCGATCAACATCAACAACCTGTCCACGGTTTACTCCTTCCGTCGATTATCTGCTGCACACAGAACATGCCGATAAACCTCCTGCAGCGAGAGGTTGTGGGTGCGGGCAATCTTTCTGCAGGCTTCATATTCCGGAGTTATCCGTTCGCCACCCCGGTCGGTGATGATACGTTTGGCCAGGACGGGGCCCCAGCGGGTGTCCACCATGACCGGCTCACGGGCCAGAGTTTGCCGCTGTTCCCGCCGGTAGCGAAGGCCAATGGCGCTGCTGTGCTCAAGCAGCAGGCTCCGTGCCGCCGGCCCCATCTCCGGAGTACAGATCACCCGGATGAGAAACCCTGGTCGCCCCTTCTTCATCTGCATTGGCACCAGGCAGGCATCCAGCACCGGCAGCTCCATAAGGCGATCACATACATCTGGCCAGTGTTCGGGGTGCAGATCATCAACATGGGTTTCGATCACCTCCACCTCGGGTGCCTCCTCGGTCGACCGCTCTCTGCCCAGAAGGAGGCGCAGCAGATTTGGCCGATGATCAGCGCGCTCCATGGTGCCGGCACCGTATCCAGTACATTCGAGAATCATGGGCGGCAATGGTGCGGATTCAGCAAGTTCACGCACCAGGGCTGCCCCGGTGGGCGTCACCAGCTCCTGCTGCAACTCCACCCCGTAGACCGCCATCCCTTCCAGCAACCTGCAGACTGCCGGACCGGGAAGAGGAATGTCGCCATGGGCGCAGTGTACCCAGCCTCCCGGCAAGGGCAGCGGAGAACAATACAGCCGTTCCACCCCCATATCCTTGAGCCCCGCAACTGTACCAACAATGTCGACAATGGCATCAAGGGCTCCAGCCTCATGGAAATGAACCTGCTCCATGGAGGTGCCATGCACCTGCGCCTCAGCTACTGCCAGCCGGGTGAAGACCGCCAGAGAACGCTGACGTACCTGATCGTCCAGGTCAGCAGTCTGGAGAATACGGCGGATATCAGCGAGGCAGCGATGGGGCAGGCGCTCACTGGTGTGCACCTGTACCCGGTGGCAATGAAAGCCTTTTTCCATCGTGGACTCGATCTCCAGCCGGAAACCTTCCAGGTGTAACCCGGCAAGCTGCTGTTCGAGACGTTCCCGGGAAAGACCTGCGTCCAGGAGTGCGCCGAGCAGCATATTGCCGCTGACACCGGAGAAACAGTCAAGATAGCCGGTACGCATCAGGAAAACCGGTCGCCTGGTCTGAGAGTGAGGCCGTTAAGGCAGTCAGCGATCGTCATGCGTCGACGTCCTGCCGCCTGGATTTCCCGGACCAGCAGCGAGCCCTCACCCGTGCTGATCAAAAGCCCCCGATTATCGACACTGATAATGGTGCCAGGAGGCTGTGCTGAGATTTCCCGAACATGGGCCGAGGTAAAAAGGCGAAACCTGGTCTCCTTCAGGAAGGTGAACGCCGAGGGCCAGGGGTCAAGGCCACGTATGAGGTTGTGGAGGGTGGCTGCCGGTGCATTCCAGTTGAGCCGTCCCGTCTCCTTGGCAAGCATGGGCGCGACCGTTGCCCGGCTGTCATCTTGGGGTACAGGCCGGAGCTCACCGGCAGCCAGGCGGTTAAGGGCATCATTAATCATGGCGCCACCCAGGGCGGCCAGCCGTTGGAAGACGCTGCCCGCTGTATCCTCGTCCGAGACCGGGATACTCTCCTGAAGGAGAATATCACCGGTATCCATACCCTCGTTCATCTGCATGAGCGTGAGGCCGGTCTGCCGTTCACCATTGATGATTGCCCACTGGATCGGGGCGGCTCCCCTGTATTTGGGGAGCAGGGAGCCATGGACGTTGAGCGCACCCAGGGGGGGCAGATCAAGCAGGCTGCCCGGCAGGATATGGCCATAGGCGACCACCACCAGCAGATCAGGATGGAGGGATGCCAGCTCGTCCCGGAATTCTGGAGTCCTGATGGTTTGCGGCTGGAGTATGGAAAGACCGGCACCTTCTGCGAGCACCTTGACCGGCGGTTTTGCCAGCTTGCGTCCTCGCCCTTTGGGACGATCCGGCTGGCAGACAACCGCTGCCACCTGATGGGGACCATCAAGTAAGGCCTGCAGAGTGGGAACCGCAAAATCTGGCGTCCCCATGAAGACAATCCGCAGTGGCCCCTTCATTGCCGCTCCCTGATGATTTTCTTCAGCTTTTTCTTGTACAAGGTACGCTTGAGGGGGCTGAGATGGTCAATAAACAAAATACCATTGAGATGATCGATCTCATGCTGGATGATGCGAGCCAGCCGGTCTTCGGCATCCAACTCCAGCGGTGTGCCATCGGCATTCTGGGCTGTGACGTGGATCTTCTGAAAACGTTTGACGCTGGCCATACAATCGATAACACTGAGGCAGCCTTCGGTATCCAGCTGACTACCGGTTCCCTCTGTGACCACAGGGTTGATAAACACCCTGAGATCAGGCTCCTGGTCATGATCTGACGGATCAACGACTATGATCTGACGGGCTATACCGATCTGATTAGCCGCCAGGCCGACACCCGGAGCGTCGTACATGGTTTCGGCCATGTCCTGGATTAGCGCGTGCAGCGCTTCGTCAAACTCGGTTACAGGCTCGGCCTTTTGCCGGAGCACGGGATGAGGATAAGTTATAATTTTCCTGAAAGCCATGATATGCTATGATACGAGTTGATCTGTCAGTGGTTATCACTGATGAATAATCATTTTCACCCGGTCTGTAAAGCAAGGTACGCAGCTGTCCGAGGAAAGTACTGGACGACATGGAGCTGAAGAGGTCACTGTGTGCAAAGGGGATCGAGATGCTGGCCCAGCCGGTCATGCCTTTGGTCTCTATGGTACAGTTCTTCTATATTACCGGTCAGTTTGAGACAGTGGAAGAGGTGGTTGCCGAGCTGCCAGCACCCATAGAGACCAATCACGCCGTCTATCCTGACCCGGGCACACTGCTCACCCCTTATATGGACCTGCTCCATGGCCTCCACGGAATTAAGGCCGGGCTGTCGCCGGAAGAGGTCATCGACGCTGAAGGCTTAGTGCTCGACTCAATGACGGCCACCAGCCTGTTGGTGGGCCAGCAGGTGCTGACCCGAGAAATGGAGGCCATCAACTCTGCGCTCTGTGAACCATGCCATTGCACGCTCTGCTGTGTGGGACCGGAGGAGGAGATGGTTCAGGCCTTCTTCGAGATTCCTTTGGAAGAACGAGAAGTTGAGCAGTTTCCTGTGGAACGGGTGGACACGGTAGTAACGAGAAGCTCTTCGGCCATGACCGAGCCGCCGGTGGAGGTTGATGGTACGCCATTCTACGAAAAAAGCACCCCTCTCTGTCTCCGGTTTGCAACCGGCTGGAGCCTGATACTGCCGCGCTCGACCAGGTGTCCGTCCCTGGAAATGAAGGGGCGCTGCAGCACCTACAGAGATCGGCCGCAGGTCTGTCGTCGACCGCAAATCTTTGTCTATCTGCTGGAGCCATACCTTGACGGAAACAGCCGGAGAAAATGGCGGCAACGGAACAGTCTGCTGGCAATCACAGACTGCCCGTATGTCCGACTGCTGCGAGAAGAAATAGCTGCTTACGGGGCAGCCTGTGAACTGGAAACTGTCTTCACCTGTAACAAGGGCTAAGGAGTTGCCGCTGCACCATGGATATTGTTATCTCTCTTCTGCTAATTATCGGCAGTTATCTTGTCGGTTCCATACCTTTTGGCCTGGTACTCTCCCGGGGCAGCGGCATTGATATCCGCACCCAGGGGAGCAAGAACATCGGCGCCACCAATGTCACCCGCCTTCTGGGTAAACGTTTCGGAGCGTTGACGCTGCTCTTTGACGTGCTCAAGGGGTTTCTCCCCATATACATTACCGGGATGATCACAGCCGAGTATTCCGGGACCGAGACGGTGATGGTTCTCTGTGGTGCTACCACTATCCTCGGGCATATGTATCCACTCTATCTTCGCTTCAAAGGTGGTAAAGGAGTGGCCACAGCGCTGGGCGTCTTTTTGTACCTGTCGCCCCTGGGGGTGCTGGGAGCGCTGCTGTTTTTTGCCGCGACAGTAGCGCTTTCCGGCTATGTCAGCCTGGGATCCTTGATCGGCTCTGCGGCAATCCTGCCGTTCCTCCTGATCCTCGATGAGCCCTCGTGGAAACTGTTCCTGGCAGTATTAAGCGTCACCATGATCTGGATAAAACATCATCAAAATATCAGTCGCCTGCTCAGCGGTACGGAAAAGAGCTGGAAGCGCTCCCCGGAGGAAACGTGACACGAAAAGAATGGGAGGCACTCAACCAGGCCCGCCGCCTACTAGGGCTCGGAGAGACAGCCACCCGCAGTGAAATACGCCGGGCCTATTATCGTCTCTCCAAGCAGCATCATCCAGACCAGGCCGACGTGAACAAAAAAAATACGGAAAAGATGTATCAGCTGACAAGGGCCTATGAGCTGCTGAGCAGGTACATGGAGCAGTACAGCTTTCCCCTTACCCCCGGTGACCAACACATCTACGACGCAGAGGACTGGTGGATGGAACGCTTTGGCCCCGATCACCACTGGAGATCCAAGGGGTAATCAGCAAACAGTACCGGAGAATCGCGGCAAGGTCTTTGGCTAACGGCGAGGCATCTTCCGCTTGCTGCGGTTATTCATTCTTTGAACAAGGAGAGATCATGGTTCGGGCATTACTGCTGGTGGATATCCAGAATGACTTCTGTCCCGGGGGAGCCCTGGCCGTACCCGAAGGTGATGCGGTGGTGCCGGTGGCGAATCGACTCATGCAATGTTTTCAACGGCGAATAGCCACCAAGGACTGGCACCCGAAAGGCCACATCAGCTTTGCCAGCCGCCATCAACGCCCGCTCTTTGACACCATCGACACCCCGGCCGGACCACAGCCACTCTGGCCGGACCACTGTATCCAGGAGAGTCGCGGCGCCGCTTTCCACCCGGAGCTGGACGCAGCCCGCATCGATCATGTGGTACTCAAGGGCACCGATCCCGAAATCGACTCCTACAGCGCCTTTTTTGACAATGCCCGGCAGCAGCACACCGATCTCGACGCCTATCTCCGCAGACACAAGGTAACAGAGCTCTACTGTTGTGGCCTGGCCACGGATTACTGTGTGCTCTTTTCCGTGCTGGATGGCCTGGAACTGGGGTACAAGGTAACAGTCGTCAGTGATGGCTGCCGGGGAGTAAATGTCGAACAAGAAGACAGCAACAAGGCCCTGACCAGAATGGTTGCAGCCGGTGCCCGGGTGATGAGTGCAGGAGATGTACTGCAGCAGAAAAATGTGGAGGGACACAGATGAATCGGAAACAGCGGCAGCTCAGTGAAGGTATTCTCCTGACCGATCAGTACCAGTTGACCATGGCCCAGCTGTATTTTCACCAGGGTATCCACGAACGTCCCGTGCAGTTTGAGTATTTTTACCGGAAAAATCCCAATTACACCTCCCATCAGGCAGGCTATACCATCCTTGCCGGTACCGGCAGTCTTATGGCCTGGATGCGTGATGAACGGTTCACCCACAACGAGATAGGGCTTCTCGCCGCCCAGAAAGGCCGCACTGGGAGGCCACTCTTTCAGCGGGATTTTCTCGACTGGCTTGCTGAAAACGGGACCTTTGCCGATATCCATATCCGCGGGTTACAGGAGGGCAGGGTCGCCCATCCCACCGTCCCCCTGCTCGGCGTGCAGGGGCCCTTTGCCATGGCCCAGATCCTCGAAACCTCACTGCTGAACCACATGAACTATCAGACCCTGGTGGCCACCCGTGCTACCCGCATGCAACAGGCGGCAGCTGGTCGACCCATTCTCGAATTTGGGTTGCGCCGGGCCCAAGGGTATGGTGCCGGACCAGGTGTTCGCGGTGCCCTCGTCGGAGGTGCTGACTCTTCAAGCAATGTGGGTATTTCCCATGCCCTGGGTGCCGACCCCAAGGGCACCCACGCGCACTCCATGGTGCAGGCCTTCGTTGCCCTGGGTGGTGATGAGCTGGAAGCATTTCGTGCCTATGCGGCGTCCTACCCTGATGATTGTCTGCTGCTGGTAGACACCATCAACACCATGGAAAGTGGCATCCCCAATGCCATCAAGGTGTTTGAGGAACTCAAACGTAAAGGGCATCAGCCCGTGGGGGTGCGCCTTGACTCCGGCGATCTGGCCTACCTGACCCTGAGGGCTGCCAAGGAGCTGGACAAGGCCGGTTTCAATGAAACCGCCATTGTCCTTTCCAATGAGCTTGACGAACTGGTCATCTGGCAGATCATCCGGCAGATTTGTGATGAGGGACCCGGTTTAGGCATGGACCCGGACAAGGTCATCGGTCGGCTGGTTTTCGGGGTGGGCACCTCGCTGATTACCAGCAAGGGGGCATCTGCACTGAACGGGGTCTACAAACTCACGGCTGTCCGCCGGGATACCCGGTGGCAGCCTGCAATAAAGATATCGGAAAACCCGGGTAAAACGCTCAATCCTGGAGCCAAGGAGGTTTGGCGCCTGTATGATCAGCGAAACCGGGCCGTGTGCGACGTCCTCGCTCTCGCAGATGAACCGCTTGAGCAGACAGATGTATTTCATCTCCATCATCCGATGGAGTACCACAAACGGCGTCTGCTCATACGGGAGAATCTGAGCAGGGTGGAGCGACTCTGGACAGAACTGCCCCTTTATGGCGACAATTCTCCTGCAGATGAGTCGATTGCCGTCATCCGACGCCGGAAAGAAGGTGACCTGGAACTGCTCGATGGTGGGGTGAAACGGCTAGTCAATCCACATCTGTACCATGTCTCTCTGACTCGTCGTCTGTGGCAGCTGAAACAGGAGTTGTCACCGTAAACACGAGCTCCCTGCTTTCAGTCTTCTGGCGGCGCCTGTAGGGAACATCCGGTTACAACAGGTCATCGGGCAAGGCAGCTCCTCCTCACTTAAAAAATTATCACCAAGGCTTGCTGTAACCTTTTACTTGAGATTTTCAGGGGAAGCTCATCCCTGAACGAGACTACAGCTTAAACGGAGGAGAGCATGCGACACGCAATATCCACCCTGATGGTCCTGCTGATGACAACCTGGGCCGTTGCCGAGGGAACAGCGGCAGCGGAGATGGAAGACGTCGAGGTGCTCGATCTGGTTACGGCGCAGCAGATAGCACTGCACGGAAATCCCCAGCTTAAGGCGGCAAAAGAGCGTGCTGCACAGGCACGCCTTCGGGTGGAGCAGGCTGCAGCCCACTGGTGGCCGGACCTAAACCTCACCGCCTCTGCCCAGCATAAAAATCTCTCGGACAGTGAATATGCCGGGAACCAACTGGCAGCGAGCCTATACGGCGGCAATGCTGATAACAGTAGCGACACCTTTGTTGTCGGTATCCAGACCTCCTGGCTGTTATTCGATGGGTTTTATCGCCGATTCAACCAGGAGATGGCCAAGGCCGACGAACGCTCGGCTGAAGCAGCACTGGTTAACGCCCGCCGACTACTGGCAACCAGCGTTGCCGAGGCCTTCTACAACGCCCAGCTCGCGCAGACCAATGAAAAGATTGCCAGGGCTGACGAAACCTTTTACCTGCAGCGGCTTGAAGACGCCGAGAACATGTTTGACGCCGGTGCAGGAGCCAGGGGAAATATCCTCAACATCAAGGTTCAGTTGAACCTGGCTCGGGCCTCTCGAATGGCGGCACGGCGTAATTTCGAGGCTGCCGGGTACGGGCTTGCCGCCTTACTTGGCCTGCCCGATGGCAGGCTTCCGAATGGTGTTCTACTGCAACCTCTGCACCAGGACTTTGAGGTGGAAAGCGTACAGACAGATGTTGCAGCATTACTTGCGCAAGCCCTGTCACAGCGGCCGGATATTCAAGAAATGGAATACCGTGTTGCCCTGGCAGAGGCTGGAAACGGTCTGGTCAGAACCGCCTTTTACCCGCAGGTACAGATCGTCGGCACAATCAACGGTGCCCGCCAGGGTGATGCCGTTTTTGCCGATGAAGATTTCGGCAGTACCCTCTCCGTCAACCTGCAATGGAACCTCTTCAACGGGAAGGAGGATGAAGCACGGCTAGCTGAGGCTCGCCACCAGAAACGGGAAATGACCCACAATCTGGCGGCACTGAAAAACGCGATTGCCGCTGAAGTCCGCGAAAATGTCGTCCTGCTCGAGGCTGCTAAGGAGCAGGTGCGTTTGCAGCGGGATACAGTGGTGCTTGTCGAAGAAAACCGCGAACTGGCCCAGAACGCATATGAGGCCGGTGAATCGTCACTGGTTCGACTCAACGAGGCGCAGCGGGACCTTACCACCACCCACGGACGATTGGCACAGGCCCTTGTAAACTTTCACCTGGCCCGCCAACGACTGCTATCAGTTACCGGTGCCATCCTTGATCCTTTCCCCTCTCTGGAAAGGACCGACTCGTAAAGAGGATCTGCATGCCACACGGCAGGGTCCACGAACTAGCTGTTATCGTGCTCTTCCAGACATTTCAAGTGCTGCTGCCTTACATGCAGATGTTTAGTTTCAGATACGCACCGGACTTGACGCAACATCAAGGAAAAGGTAGGTTTTCACAGGTGAGTAGTATCAGGGATAACTATTTATTTTTTTCTGCAGGATATTCAAGGAGGAAGGTATGAGCGAACAGGGGATCTTTGCCGGTAAGGTGAAAGGGTTATACAAAACTCTATGCAAAGATGAATGGAATGCGACCATAACCGGCATTATTGTCGCTATTCTCTCCATTCTAATCATGGCCTGGTGGAGGCCGTGGGGCGCTGTTGGCGCTATCCGTAACTGGGGAGACTGGATGCTCTACTTTGGTTATTCCCTGACAGATATGCTCGATGTGGTAGGATTTGTCGATGAAGACGGTGATCCTCTCCTGAAAAAAGCCATATGGTTTGATTCCGGTTCGGTCATTGGTATAGGCTTTATTCTCGGTGCTTTTATTTCAGCCTGTCTTGGAGGACAGTTTGCCTTTAGATTTCCACCGTATCGGGAAGTGGTTAAAGCTATCCTGGCAGGTATTCTTATGGGGATCGGTTCCACCCTGGCGGGCGGTTGCAATATTGGTGGTATGTATAATGCCATAGGAAACCTCGCCGCTAACGGTTTTGCCATGTGGCTGGGTCTGGTTCCCGGAGTCATTTTAGGGCTTTGGCTGTTATATAAAGAAATGGAGCATATAAGCTGGGGTTCTGGAGGTTCCTGGACGGTCGAGGTACCACCTGTTTTTCAAACTATTGTTGGCATTGCTGGTATCGTATTGCTTATATGGGCTTCCAATGCCTATGCTAATTACACTGGCGATGACTCGTTAGAGTATATCACGTCAATGTCGGGAATCATTGTTTTGGCAGCAGGCCTAGGGTATGCCATGCAACGCGGGCGCTGGTGTATGATCCAGGGTTTCAGAGAACCACATATGACAGGCGATTGCACCATGGCAAAGTCAGTGGCCCTGTCAATAGCCATTGTCGCTGTTGGCGCTGCTGTTCTCAAATATGGCGTTGCAATGCGTTTCGATGGCGATCCTGTCCTCAATCCCATGTACTATGTGCGCGGCACCTTTGGCTGGGGTGGAGTTGTTGGTGGGTTCCTTTTTGGTGTAGGGGCGATGTTTGCCGGTGGTTGTGGATCTGGAACCCTGTGGCGAGTTGGTGAGGGGCAATTGAAGTTATGGATTGTAGTTCCTTTCTTTGCACTGTCAAATTCTATTATGACTGCCTGGTTCAAGAGTGCAGAGTACGAAGCTGACGGTATACTGGGGAGCTATATATATCTTCCCGAGGTAATGGGCTACGGACCAGCACTTGGACTTATAGCACTGTTTAGCGTGGTATGGTACCTGGTAGTTAGCTGGAACGAGGACAGCAACAAGCTGATATTACCCATGTGATGATGCCCCAGATATTAAGTAGTTGCTGTTTGGTCTTTGGCGAACGGTTCTTAAAAAGCCGTTCGCCCCTTTTCGCTATAAATAAATGACAAGCGTGACGGCCTGGGTACTCAGGCATCTGCATGCTCTCTGCGCAGCAGCCAGACCATGCCCCGAACCCACGCACCTTGTTCTTGTCGAAGCCGCTCCTCCTCCTCGTATACCACCTCCAGACCGCTGGCTCCGGCCACTTGCCGCACATATTCTTTGCCATGCCCGTATCTACCGGTGGGATTCAGCATCCACGACGATGCACGCGCATATTCCGTGGTTATGCAGACTAACCCGTCTGTGGTGAGCCGGCCTTGTACGGCCCGCAGCAACGGCGTCAACTCGCCGATATAGTTAAAGACATCAGCGGCAACGATCAAGTCCCACCGTTGTTGTGATGATATAAGAAAATCGAGTATATCAGCCTGGCAAAGCTCCTTGTAAATACCCTTAGCATCCGCTTTTTCAAGCATCTTCTCGGAAAGGTCCACCCCGAAGAGTTCCCGGCAAAGAGGCCTGAGGACCATACCAGTCAATCCGGTGCCACACCCCAAATCCAAAACACATTCATAGGCCTGGCGCTGCTCCTTGGCAAGCCTGCCGATGATCCCGGGTACCCGGTACTCCAGCTCATCTACGAGTTTTTCCTCAAAATGATCGGCAAAATGATCGAAGAGATCACGAATATATGCCCCTTCCGGTGCGGCCACATTCTTGCCCTCAAGGGCTGCAAGCATGTGGCCGGCCAAGGCATGATCTGGTTCAAGCTCAAGGAGTCGCCGGTAGAGCTCAGCGGCCTGCTCGTATCTCCCCAATCGATGCTGAATATAGGCAAGGTTGTTCAGGCCTGAGCGGTAGTTCGGCTCAATTTCGAGCAGCGTCTCATAGGTGGTGGCAGCCGCCTCAAGATCATCCATTTCCTTCTGGCAGTACCCGAGGTTATGAAGGGTATCAGGATCTCCAGGCCGCAATTCAAGAGCCTTCTTGTAGGCATCCACTGCCTCTAGTCGGCAACCATTGTGACTCAGGGCAAGCCCCAGATTAAACCAGGGGTCCGGATCTTGACCGCAGCCGGCAACTGCCTTTTGAAAGGCTGTCACAGCCTCAGCATACTCTTGCAGCTCAAAGAGTGCCAGTCCCAAATTATACCAGACAAGGTCTGCATCAGGGACAACGGTAACTATTTGCCGATAAAGGGCGACGGCTTTCGCTGGAGCCCCTTCTTGGTGGAGAGTCACAGCCTTGGCATAGTTAGCCTCAAGGTCATGCTGATCCTTGCTACCTCTCATCATCCGCGTTCTCTGGCTGGCAAAATCTCCTGCTTGAGCAGGCAACAGGAGATACGATGCCGTGGCGTTCCGTCTGGCAGGTAATCAATGGTCTCGGCCTGCAGCAGTTTATTGATGACACAGCCCTCAGCAATATCGAGAGTGAAAAGACGATCCTCGTTGACACCGCTTCGGTGCAGCAACTGATCGTCAATGATCTCATAGCTGTGAATCGGGTAGTCTTCACAGAGAGGGCACTGGTACACCCGCCCATTGGGGAAGATAAAAAAATTCTCCGCGACATTGCCAGCGCATTCAAAATGATCATCCTCCGCCAAAAAGACCTTGGGGAAAATAGCATGAATGCCAGCTGCAGCCGCCTGTTTTGCCACCTCGGGCACCACCGCCAGCCAGTGTTCCGGGTTCACCTGCCACTCAGTCTCGCTTGCACTGGCAGAGTTGCCGCGCAGACCAATGACCTGGATAAAAAACCTCTCCACTCCCCAGTGTTTCAGGAGTGGCACAATTCTGTGCAGGTGGTCAATATTGAGGCTGGAAACCGTATAAATCAGACTGGTGGAAAATCCCAACTGTACGGCCCGCTGCAGGTTTGCCGTACAGATTTCAAAGCTTCCTTTGCCCCGGATAGCGTCGTTCACTTCTTTGTCAGGGCCATCCAGGCTGAAACTCAGATAATCCAGCTCCGCTGGAGTAACTTTTTCAAGCAGATCATGAAACAGGTACCCGTTGGAGTCAACCGTTACCGCATAGTAAAGTGCCTTGGCCGCCCGAATAATTTCCGCCAGATGCGGGTGCAGGGTCGGTTCACCGCCAAGAAGGATCAGGTTGGTCTGCTGCTCAGGGCGAGCGAAGAGCTTGAGCCAGGAAAGGATAACAGGTAGAGAGAGGGCGATACGACCATGCTGCTCAGGGTTGATATAACAGTGACGGCAGCTGAGATTACAGGCGGTGAGCAGATGAAAAAAGACATTGCGTTCACCCGCCCTGAATCCGACAGTCCGAGGTTGCAGTGAAGTAGTCAAGAATGTTTCTCCAGAGACTGGGCCAGGGTGTAGCTGGCGAGTAAGCTACCCTGCCAGTAGGGATAACTCCGGAAGAACTGTTGAAACAGCGCCAAGCTTTCCTGCCGTAAAACCGGGCCATGAAGAAATACCTCCATTTTCGCATAGAGCGGATTAAGCAGAGGTAACGGCAGGTTTAAGCCGCCGCCCATAACATCTTCGTAGGCCCAGACAAAGGTGCGAACACCAGACAGCAGCATGGTCGTATAACACATCAGGCAGGGCTCCATGGTTGAATAGCAGACCAGTCGAGTGCAATCAATATTGGGATTACGATGAATCAGGTCGCGCAGCGTCACCATCTCGGCATGATCAATTTCGTTGGGCTGTCCGCTGCTGTTGTGCCTGCTGCCTCGGGCAAGAACTTGGTCGGCCTCCGCAAGAACACAACCCACCGGGAACTCACCCCGATCAAGGGCTCTGCGAGCCTCTTCCAGGGCCTGTACCATCATAGACTGGTGCACATCATCCATCACGACTCGGGTAAGGCTTCATTCAACATGCGCGTAGTCGAACTTATAGCAGACAAGTTCGACTCATTTTATCAACAGATCGATATTTTTTGGAATTGCCCGCATGTTGTCTGCAATTCCTTGAAGTTTCATTAGCCATCAACACACAACACTTACGAATTCAACTCTCGAGATTCGTCATGTTATACAATTTAAAGGGATAACATATTGAAATAATGAACAAATAAACTGAAGAGCCCCGCATATTGCTATATAGCATATTCACCATAATTCACAATAAAATCAATAATAAAGGGCGCAAATGAAACATAGCAAATTTAACTTCAAATCGCAAGTTGACATCCAAATTCATGATCAACTTGACGACTTCTTTAACACTTTTCACATCGGCACACTTCTTCACCGATGTGGGATTCGTCATCAACGACAACTCCGATGTCGGTAAAGATGCGGCGTACGACTTGCTCCAAGCACGTACCTATACCTGGCGACGATTTTTGTTAGTACAGGGGCAGCGCTTCACCGGATATTTGATCGCTTGACAAGTGACCAACGGGAGTCGGTGCTCATCACTGCTGATAGTCCCTATGAACGCTCTCGTTCTAAAAAAGTTGAGCTTCTGAGCCGTGTCTTCGATCACAGCACAGGGGTTATATCAGAGAGTTTCGGCTGCTTACAGTCTGTTGGTCTGATGGCATCAGTTATCTACTGTTGGATTTTGCTCTGCTGGCATCGGCAAAAGCGTCAAATCGCCTTCATGAAAGCTACTGCTCTTCTGGAATCGATGGTCAAACGTCTCCTGAATGCCGGTATCAATGCTCGTTATCTCCTTATGGACAGTTGGTTAACGACACCCCCAAGGTGTTGGAGAGACATAAGCACCTTACAAAGCGTCGGGGTAGAGCGAAGATTTTGGCATCGACCATTGTAAAGCAGGGAGAAGGCAAACCGGCCAGGATCGTTTTTGTCCGTGACCGACGCAAGAAAAATGGGCTGACATTGTTCTCCACAGATACCAGGCTTGCTGATTGCAAAGTAGTTCGGATCTATGACGCTGGGACAGAGAGGTTCTGTTTAACATGGCAACACAGCACTTGAAGCCTGGAGATCCAGGGCAGGGATTTTGATATGCGACCATCGTCTTCATGCCCTACATGTTTATCGCCTATGGAGTGCGGACAACAACTGATCATCGTAGCTTTGGTGATTTTTTCTATGCATGTTGTCAGGAACTTGATGACGTTGGGCTTGTTGAAGCCCCTCACAGAATAATGACTCTGGCCGTAGAGTAACCACGGCAGATGGGTACGTTTTGTGAACAAACAGGAAACACGTCAATTTGTCAAAGAGCAGGGTGATAACGAGCAATTGTTAAAGTCGAAAGTTGAGTGAATAAGCAGAGAGGTTCGCAGGCTCCACCTGGGCAACGCACAGTGAAGTTCCAGCACAGTGTTCGCGCAGGAACCAAAGGAGCAGTAGGCAAACGGATGGAGCAACAACCGAAACTGGTTCATCAGAAATCGATACCGTTGCAAGCAAGCCGCTTGAAGAGCGTTTTTTTACTCTTGACAAGGGGGTACAGTTTTACATAGAGTTAACCGGTCGGCCAGTTAATAATATTGGCGGCAACAGCTCCCCTGAGCAGATGAGTCCGTTTTGAGAGAGGCAACAATACTCCTTGAATTGCTGTGAGATAAAAATCGTAAAAATATAAGGACTTGCTCCAAGCAAAATTTCGAGCAACCAGTAACCGAAGAAATAAGGGGGAAATATCCATGAGTGCTCAACGTCCAAGAGACCCGGAAACTACGAAAAAAGCGCTGTTGGATGCCGCAGAGAAAGAGTTTCTTGAAAAAGGGTTCGGCAAAAGTGCGATGAGCCAGATTGCGCGACGGGCCGGTGTGACAAAAAGCCTCATTCATCATTATTTTGGGTCCAAGCAGGGGCTGTGGAAGGAGGTCAAGGGCCGTCGGTTTGAAGAGTACTACCAGAAACAGATGGAGATGTTTGACCAATACGGGCCGTCTAGCAGAATAGAACTGCTCCGTGAATCGGTGGCCGTCTATTTCCGGTTTTTGCAGGAAAATCCCCAGATGATCCGGATACTGGTCTGGATGTTTCTGGAGCGGGATCAGGAAGTGTGCCTGGAAAAAGATAGAAAGCTGGCGGAAATCGGGGGGGCTGAGTTGGAAAGAGCTCAGCGGAATGGCCATATCCGGCAGGATATTGATCCCCGCTTTATCCTGTTTACCTTTATCGGCCTCTGTCAGCACTGGTTTCAGGATAAGGAGCATTTTCTGCGCGACTTCGGTTCGGAAGGCCTGCCGGAAGATCTGGACGAGGCATATCTGGAAACCATCAATAAGATTTTTTTCGAAGGAATTTTACCGCGTTGAGGGGCTTTTTTTAAGTATTAGTTGACCGGTCGGCCGGTTAAGCCCGTTGGTTCGAACCGACCTGGAGGTAATCATGAAAACGAAGACCCGGTATCTACGTGTTATTTTTGGATTCATTTTTTTGGTGACGGCTCTGGCATTATGGCTATGGCCGCAAAAGCAGCAGCATTCACAATCCCCGCCATCCCTACAGCAGCTTACAACCGTTGTTAGGCTGGCCGAGGTGGAGGAGGCTGCCACCAGACGGACGATTCGGTTTTCCGGGGTTACCAGGGCCACGCAACGCGCGGTAATGGCATTTTCAATTCCTGGCCGCCTGGTCAAAAGGCCGGTGGAGGCAGGCTCCCGGGTAAAAGAAGGAGTTGAACTGGCCAAGATCGATATCCGGGAATATCAGAACATGGTCAATATGGCCCGAGCAACGGTAGCAGAACTCAATGTTCGTGCAGCCCAGGCGAAAAGGGACAGGCGACGGATTGAAAAACTGGCTGATGTACGGGCGGCAACCGCCGAAGAACTGGAGCAGGTCACTGCCGTAGCAGCTGCCGTTAATGCATCGCTTTCGGCAGCAAACGCCCGGCTGGATGAGGCGAAAAGGGTCTTGGACGAGGCCTCTCTTCGAGCCCCTTTTACCGGCACGGTAACAGCGGTCTTTCTCGAACCAGGCGAATATGCCTCTCCGGGAAAACCGGTTATTGAGTTATCGGGGGATGGGGAGATCGAACTGCAGGTTGAGGTTCCTGAAAATATGGTGATGACCCTGACAGAGGGGCAGGCTATCGGTGTGACCCTGCCGATGGCTGGTGGAAAACAAGTCGCCGGGCGGATCACGTCCATAGCCCGGGCCGCGGCCGCAGCGGGACGTCTGTTTCCGGTGGTGGCAACACTGAAACCACTGCCCGGCCTTGCCGCCGGCATGACTGCAGAGCTGATCCTCGACATTGAAAATGAGGGGGAACTTACCGTTCCTGTGACTGCTGTTATTAATCCGGGTTCGAGCAATCCTTACGTTTTTTGCCTTGATGGAGAAGTGGTCCGCCGGGTGCCGGTAACACTGAGGTCATTCTCCGGTGACCGTGTCATTATCCGGGGTGATTTATCAAGAGGCGACCGCGTCGTCATTTCCGGCCATACCATGCTGACAGACGGGGAAAGGGTGAAGGTGGCACTATGAAGATAATTGACGCAATCCTCAGCCAGCACCGGCTTATTTTAACCCTGGCTACAGCCCTCTCGCTGATGGGAGGGCTTATGTGGTTCACCATGATCCGTCAGGAGGACCCGCGCCTTCCTGATTTCATGGGACAGATCATCGCGACCTATCCGGGAGCGGATGCAGAAACTGTTGAACGTCTTGTTCTGGAACCGATGGAAGACGCCCTGGCCGAAGTCTCCGCCATCAAAAAGATTCAGGCTAACGCCTCTGATGAAATCGCTGTCGCCCTTGTTGAACTAAGGGGGAATACAGACGATTTTTCAAAAGCTTGGGACGATGTCCGCGAGGCCCTTGCCACCGCATATCAGGAATTTCCAGGCGGGGCGGCAATGCCGATTCTGGATGACGATCTGATGGACCAGGACTCGGTGGTGCTTGCTGTATCGGGATCTACCGATCCTCTCGTACTTCTTAACGCTGCCCGGAAATTGAAGGACGGTTTGCTGACCCTTTCCATGGTAAGCCGGGTGGAGATCGTTGCCGACCCGGAAGAACAGGTAACCCTTGATCTTGATGATGCGGTGGCCAGGCGCATCGGCATTGATGCCGTTCAGCTGGCGAACCGGCTTAATGCCCGCAACCGGATTATTGCTGGAGGCTCGCTGCGACTGGGAGAGAAAACCGTGCGTCTGCGGCCACTCTCAGAATTTTCATCCGTCAACGAGATTGCCCAGACCCAGGTCACGCTCTCCTCAGGAAGTTCGATTCCCCTCGGCGAAATCGCCCGCGTTCATCTGGGGCCAAAAGAGCCGGCAACTTCGCTGATGCGGGTAAATGGTGAAAGAGCTCTTGGAGTTGCCGTCGTTCCCCGCCGGGAGATCAACCTTGTCGATTTTGGGCAGGCCGTCCGCGACAAGGTCAATACCATCGCACCGGATTTAACTCCGATCACCGTACAGGAGGTGACGTTTCAACCCAAACGTGTCAAGGCCAGATTGGCTGAACTAAGCCGATCCCTCCTTCTTGGCATCCTTATTGTCGGCGGTATTCTGATTATCACCATGGGTACGCGCATGGGCCTGGTGGCAGCTTCCGTGGTACCCCTCGTGACGCTGTCGTCACTTGCCGTTTTCGCCTGGGGGGGTGGTGTGCTGCATCAGATATCCATTGCCTCACTGGTACTCGCCCTTGGCATGCTTGTCGATAATGCCATTGTGATGGCGGAGAATATCCAGTGGCGCCTTGACCGGGGTGCCGCTGCCAAGGAGGCCGCCACCGGATCGGTGCGGGAACTGGCAGTACCGCTGGCCGGTGCCACTGCCACCACCATGGCCGCCTTTGTCCCCATGCTGATCGCCAGAGGAACCACAGCCGCATTTACCAAAAGCATTCCCATTGTTATCATGTTGACCCTGTCGATCAGCTATCTATTTGCACTGCTGGTAACACCAGTACTTTCGCAGATATTTCTTAAACCACAACCAGCAAAGACAACCTCTCCGGCTGAACGACTGGGCACGAAGCTGGCCCGTTTTGCGACAAGGCATTCTCGCTGGGTTATTGCGGCTGCATTGGTGGCAGTGGCCGGTTCTTTTACCGCAACAAGATGGGTCGATCGCCAGTTTTTTCCGACTTCGGATCGCAACCAGTGCGTGATTGATCTGAAACTTGTTGAGGGGTCGCATCTGGATGCCACCGATGTGGCTTCACGAAAACTGGAACAGGCCCTGCTGTCGCGACCGGAGGTGTTCAAGGTCACTGCCCTTATGGGACGGAGCGTTCCCAAGTTCTACTATAACCTCAGCCGAATCCCCTATAGTCCGCATCTGGCCCAGCTCATCGTTGAAACACGGAAGAAGGAAGAGGTGACAGCATTGCTCGCCTGGGCCAGGGAGTATATCAAGACCCAGCTTCCCGAAGTGGAGCTGGTGGCGCGTAAACTCGAACAGGGTCCTCCTGTAGGGGCTCCGGTGGAAGTTCGGATATATGGCAATGATCTTGAAGACCTCAATACCATCGCAGTAATGATTGCCGGCGAGTTGAAAAACATCGACGGTGTCATCGATGTTCGTCACGACCTCGGACCCGGCGTACCAACGATCCGGTTTAACGTCGATGATGCCGCCGCATCCCGCTACGGGATATCTCGTGCCGATCTGGCCCGGGCCCTCTATGGACGAACCCGGGGTATCCCCATTGGCGAGCTGCATATCGGAGAAGATCCCGTCCCGGTGGTGATCCGCTCCTCTGCTGGGGAAAATCTGCCCATCAATGACCTGGAAGCTGTATCGGTAAGCGCTGCAGATGGACGGCCCATCCCTGTCGCTCAGGTAGCAACTCTGGAAACGACCTGGCGGCCAGCCACCATACGCCACTGGAACAGCCGGCGGGTGGTGACCGTCTCATCCCAGCTTATTGAGGGATATACCTTTAGCGATATTTTGGCACAACTGGCGCCCAAAATCAGAACCCTGGAACTTCCCCCAGGCGTTGATATCAGCTTCGGCGGAGATGCCGAAGGCTCCGGCGAAGCCAACAGTGCCCTGCTGCATACGCTGCCGATCGGGCTGATGTTATTGCTCGCTGTGCTGCTCGCTGAATTCAACTCATTCCGCCGCATGTTCATCATTCTGATCACGGTACCCCTCGCTGCCGCCGGAGTCGTACCCGGCCTGCTCGTTGGCAGCCAACCCTTTGGTTTCATGTCGATGCTTGGCGTTATCGCACTGGTGGGCATTGTCGTCAATAACGCCATTGTGCTGCTGGAAGTGGTGGAAAATCGCCGACGTGCCGGAGCCGATATCGATAATGCTCTTGAAGATGCGGTCTCCCGCCGAATCCGCCCTATCCTGCTGACCACCGCGACAACGGTGGCCGGCCTGCTGCCCCTGGCCCTCTCCTCTTCTACACTATGGCCTCCCCTCGCCTCAGCCATGATCTCCGGACTCCTCGCCTCGACGCTGCTGACGCTGGTGGTGGTCCCGGCCCTCTACCGGATAATGTTCAGGCAACGATCCTTTTGCCCCGCCGCCACCCAAAAGCGACTCATTGGGATTGTTCTACCTCTCGCTATCATCTTCGCCGGGACAACTACTGCCAGAGCAGAAAAATCGATCCGTATCTCCCTGATCCAAGCTATGGAAATGGCGGCGACCCGTCCGGCAGTTGCAGCTGCCAATGCCATGGTACTTGCCGCGGAAAAGGCGGCCGAAGTTGAACAGCGAAGGACCCTCTGGCCGAGTATCACCTCGTCGGTATCGCGCTCATGGAAAAGCCGGGAACCAGTTATGGAGACACCCCTCGGTGCGTTTTCAGTCGGTGGACAAAATACCACTGCCGCTATGATCAAGATTTCCCAGCCGCTATTTGATCCGGCCGGACTCCTTTATGCCGCTCCTGCCGCCGTTGACGAAGCCCGGGCCGAATCTTTACGGGCGGAATGGGTCCACCGGCAACTGGCTGCCGATGCCGGTAATGCCTATTTGGATATCCTTGAAATTGATGCTCGAATCAAGGCTACCAGCGCATTTGTAAAGAGTTTGACCGCCCGGCTGGAGGAGATCCGGCATATGGTCAGCGTCGGTCGAGCTCTGCAGACAGATACGCTTAAAATCGAGCTGGCCCACGACCAGGCCTGCCAGGAGTTGGCAGAGTTACAGCGCTCCCGGGAGATCGCCCTGCTGGCCCTGGCCCGGGCTATCAACTATGACGGGGATGTGGAGCCCCAACCTGTCCCAGACCTCGTAGACAGCGAGCCGCCCTCTGTTTCGGCATCATTTGCCGCTGCACTGCAACAACGCCCGGATCTGGCCGCCTTGAAAACCACCATTGGGGCGCTGGAAAAGCGACGCCTGGCCGTGCGCGCAGGCGCCTGGCCACGACTGGACGCCGAGGCCGCCTGGGTCTGGAATGAGCCCTCATCCTCTACCGAAAATAACTGGTACCAGATGGGTGTCACCCTTACCTGGACGCCCTTTGCCGCCGGCACCCGGAGCGCTCAAGCCGCCGCCATAGCCGCCCGTACCGGCTCGCTTCGCCATGATCTTAAAGAGGCCAGACAGGGGATACATCTTGAGGTGAAATCGGCAACAGCAGCCATCGACAATGGTCGGGATGCTTTTTACGTTGAAGAACGAGGTGTTGTCCAGTCCGGGGAAACTCTGCGAGTAGAGCGGGCCCGTTACCAGGAAGGCCGGGCAACGATAAACGATCTTCTTACTGCCGAGGCTCAGTTCAGAAAACGTCAAACCATGCGTGAAATTGCCCGACTCAGGATTGTCCGTGCCTGGATTACATTATGGATGATTGCTGGAGAAAAGGAACTCCCTTTTTGAAAGGTTTCCTATACAAGAGACAACATCAGGCTCACTGATAATTTGGAGATTTATCAGTGAGTCCAAGGAGAAGAATGCGGCTAAGAAAGGAGCTACAGCCCTGTTGGGCTCTTAAAGGCAGTAAAAATATCTGACCATAACGAGTCGATCTCACAAAAAAAGATGTTGAATTTGATAGAGGCTTTTTTAAGATCGATTAATAAAGAGACGAATGCCTTTCTCCAAGGCGCATCTATAACAAGTTAACTACCATCTTCGACTCAGCTTTTTGAGATATTTATGAGTTTTTTTAATAAGTTAGATTCTAAACTTGAAGCCCTGTTCGGCACCGCGCCTTTTGGCGCAACATGGCAGAATCACATCAACGCAACCCTCGTTATGCTGGCTGCTTTGCTTTTGTTCGCCCTTGCACGCCCGGTTGCGAACCATATTGCCCGTCGCGGCAATCATCACCATCGTAGCGCCATTGGTAAGGCCGTGGTGGATGCGGTGGTGCCGCCGCTGCGACTGGTGCCGTTGATCATTGGGCTTTATGCCGCGTTGCATATTCTGCATCTCAGTGGTAAGCCCTCGGAACTTGCTGATAACTTTATGATATCTGGAGTGATTGCGCTCAGTTCCTGGGCGTTGGCTCGACTGGCCTCACGCAGCGAAGCAATCTGGGACAAGCTGAATCTTGGCCTTGAGATCTCGATCCAGCGGTGGCTCAGCATTGCCATCTGGTTGCTGGTGCTAACTTCCGGTGGGGCGATTATTCTGGAAGTCTGGGGTATCCCGGTTGCGCCGCTGATTGGCAGCCTAGGGGTCTTTGGCATTGCCGTGGGATTAGCGGCAAAAGATTTGTTTTCAAACCTGATTTCCGGCCTGCTAATCATGACAGAAAAGCGCTTTACACCGGGCGACTGGATCAAGGTGGAAGGCGTGGTTGAAGGTACGGTTGAACAGATCGATTTTCGTTCCACCCGCATTCGGCGCTTTGATCTCAGCCCGGTGTATGTGCCTAATTCGGTGCTATCCGATAATGCGATGACCAATTTCTCTCGTATGACCTATCGTCGGATCTACTGGACTGTTGGGCTTGATTACGCCACTCCACCCAAGGCGCTTGAGCAGATCCGCGTAGAAGTGGAGAACTGGCTGCAAGAAGATGAGCGTATCTGCCAGCCGCCCAAGGCTTCGCTGTTTGTGCGGATTGACAGTTTCGGAGACAGCGCGATTAACCTGATGATTTATTGCTTCACCCGCACCACTGCCTGGGACAACTGGCTGAAGATAAAAGAAGATTTCGCACTGGCGTTGATACCGATTGTGAAGAACACGGGCGCTGGATTTGCTTTTCCCAGTCGCTCGGTCTATCTTACCCAGATCGACCCACCCGAAGATGTTACTCCCGTAAGAGAGGCCACAGGATCGTACCAATCAAAATAGCCTGAGTTTTGCCCAGCATCTTGTAATATATAAAGTTTTACCTGAGAAATTATTGGCAATTTATGTTCATCTCATAATAATTAGATTCTCCTCAAAAACAAATAACCATTTGATAATAATAGAATAATTTTCAAGAACATGGTATAATGTGCAAGTAAAAATGACAAAAACCCACAAAAAGGTTTGCACATGATCACCTATAAAAGCAGTCGCCAGCTCACCCTTGATGGTTTCCAT
>PDWJ01000217.1_pt1 | contig 88170 bp, 77 predicted proteins | sample 1430881 | NCBI WGS metagenome assembly PDWJ01 (sample SAMN01162460, study PRJNA174530) | Oral metagenome, whole genome shotgun sequencing project. | biome: Marine environment; feature: Marine mammal; material: Swab sample of the gingival sulcus; isolation source: swab sample of gingival sulcus...
CCGCTGCCCGGTTTCCTGATCGGTGAACTGCTGAACAGGAACTGCCCCATATCTGCTTTGGCCTGGGCAGCCTGTTGTTTGACCTGTGCATCATATCCCTTGAAGTCATTCAGCTTGCCTGTCAGGGATTGTGCGATACCGTCGGCTGCCGAACAGGTACCCTGCGGATATTCCTGGAGTGTCGCCTCTGTTTCTGCGGCGATGGCTCTCCATTGAGCAATCAGTTGCATATCATCTGTCGGGTAGTATCCCAGCAGTTTCTCTCCGCTCATATACTGCATTAATCTCTTGGTCCACTGATCACAGGACGCTTCTGCTGCCTGGGCTTTTGCCGCCTCTGACGCCTGTTTCTCTTTCTGCTGTGCGGTAATTTTTGCAGCCTCAGCCGCTTCCGCCTTTTGTTTTTCTTCTGCAATTCTGGCTTCCTCGGCTGCTTCTTCTGTCGCGATGGTCATGGCTTTTTCCCAGCGCGTTTTGACTGCAGAGAGACGATCTATGGCCGCGACCATGTCGGGATGACCTGATGTGTATGCATCCGCATAACGCTGTTCGATCTCCTTCATGAATTTTTCAGCCCGGTTGAGATCAAGTTTGGCACGGTTGGCCCTGTCAGATGGTGTGCCGGCACCTTTTTCCAGCTTCTTTTCAACCTTGACCAGTTCTTTATCCATTTTCTTGATCCTGCTGACAACAGCGCCTGGCAGTTTGGACATGGTCGGTTTCGGTTGTACGGCTGGTGTCGTCGCGGCTGGTTCAACCGGTTCTTCCTCTTCGATGAGACCGAGATCCTTACCAGTTTCCTTCGCAGAATTAACAACTTCATCAGTTGTTTCAGAGATTACATCTCCAGCCTTTGAGAGGGTATCGGATATGTCATTGAAAAGGCTTGATGCATGGCCAGCTGGTACAAAAATCAGGATACTAAAAAGAAAGACTGTTACGGTTACGTTTCCTACCCTTGTCGTTTTCATACCTGGCTCCTTTAAATCTTTTCATTTCAGGTGTAATCCCGTAACATACGGGAACTCTGAATGTATTACTATATACTATCCTGAAAAAAAGACAAATCATTTCCTTGTGATAGGTGAGGGGAAGAACGGAGGGATCACGTGTTTCAACCGCAACTGCCCGCATCCGATCTCTGGCGAAATAGTCGTGATCATTGAGCTCTTCATATCCCGATGCCAGAGCTATAACTCTCTGGGATACCAGTGATAATACATTATGTTCGATACGGTTTTCATCACGGTAGTCAGTAAAGCTCTCGGCAAAACGCTGAAGTATTGCAGTCCGTTTTTCAACTTCTCTGAGTAACCGGCAACCGCCATCAGATGTAATCAACCCTCCATTCCTGTGTAGTTCTCGTTGCTTTCGGTGTCGATGTCACGGGAAATCGTCAGGTTCTCGGAACTTCGGTGAAACTCACGGAACATGAGGTTCATTGGCGTGATTTTCGTTACGGAGTTGAAAGATCGAGGGCTTTATGGAGTCAAGCTGTTTATCTCGGGTACCCATGAAGGCCTTAAAGCTGTCTGAGGTTCTGTTTCTCCGATAGCGCCCTGGCAACTGCCATTTTCATCTGCAACAGAATACCGGACAGCATGTTCCCCGTCAGAAGAAGAAAGATGTTGCGGAGAGGATACGTGCGATCTTTACCGCAGCAAAGGAGTCCGAGGAAAACGATTGCTGGATCTCTTTCTGGAAGATTGTCGAAAGGCAGCCCCCGACCCTGTTCATTTGGCAGAAACAGCTCTTCCCGAAGGTTTTATCGTATGTACGATGCCATCGAGCCATCGGAAGAAACTTTGTACCGTGAATATGCTTGAAAGGCTGAATAAAGAAATCAAAAGGCGAACAAAGGTTGCAACGATATTCCCCCATGTCGAGTCCTGTTTGCGATTGGTGACAGCGGTGGCGATGGAGATATCTGAGGATTGGGAAGGTGGGGGACGAACGTATTTGCAAATGGATGAGTTTTAGCCTTTTTACCCGGAGTCCCGTCGGAGACGCCTCTCCGTCATCGTCACTTTCAGGTTCAGTGCTGGTTGGCGAGGTTGTCAAGACTGCGAGGCACGAGCACCGAAGGCCTGGTCTTGATAGTCTCAGCAGCGCTATACTTGAATCGTGAGGGAAACGAAAACTTAAGGGAATTTACAGAAAAGATGTTGCTTTATCCAAGGCTCTGGCATGAATAAATTTCTTGGCAGAGGTTTTTCCGTTGGTTCGCATTTATTTCAAGGTTCCTTGATGCTTCAGCAATTGAATTGCTTGCTCAGTTACGGGTTTGACTGCTTCTTATTTGAATTCATCACTGTAGGTTCGTCTCGTTCGTTTGGGCATGGATAAGCTCCTTTCAGATTTCATACTCCTATCCTAAAAAAGTATCCATTTATTTCATACCACCTCAGTGAAAAAGAGTCATGGTAAACAGGTGCAACGAGAAGCAATCATAGCTTTTATAGAGTGGTATTCTTTTTTTTAAAAAAAAAGTGAAAACTTGCTTGACAGACACCGTAATCTTGTGTCTCATAATAAGTCTGTTGCTTTGAAGCATGAGGGCTATCTCCTGATGGTCTCGTAAAAAACTTATGCAGTCATTTTAAAGTTTAAATACTCAACTTTCGAGTTTAACAATCGCCCGTTATCAACCTGTTCTTTGACAAATTGACGTGCTTCAAGGTTGTAGTCATGATTGTATCGAACAATGCCATTGCAGTTTTTTCACAAAACGTACCCGTATGCTGCATTTTTACCGATACATTGCAACGTGAAAATCGCTTTAATCAAAGATCGTAAGCTGGTGAATCTCGAAAGTTGAGTTTAATACTCAATCGGACATATGCTGCCTGGTCATGTCAAATTCGTAGCATACTTTGGCGTGAGATGATCTTTGATATTCAAGAAGCCGATATGATGTCATTTTGAGGCCGAGATGGGGAAGTTCGTATAAATTTAATTTATTCGTTTATTTATGAGTCACTACTGATCTGTGATGAACTGTTTTACATCAGGTTATAGGAGGGTGTTTTCAACACATTTTTTAGCAGGATAAGACTGACATACCGAGAAGAGCATAAAATTGTAAGGCAGATATTGTCAATATTCTTTTTTTTATGAAAAAAAGCAGAATGACGATCAGACAATCCATTTTATTCATAGAAAATGAACCAGAGCTTTTCTCTGTCTTGAAGGTTTTTTTAAAGAAGTTGGCAAAGCCTCATATTTTCGCTGTTACCAGCGGTAAAGAGGCCATGAAAACTTTGAAAAACCACCATATAGATCTGCTTATCATTGATACAGACACAATGCCCGGGAGTGGGACTGAATTTATCAATGAGCTTCATAAACAATATCGTCAATTGAAGATCATTATGGTGATTGACCATGAGGAACAGGTAATTCAAGAACAAGCCTTAGCGGATGGCATCGGGTATATTGATAAACTCTTTGATATTAAAGAATTTGTTGCCTTGGTACAGCAATATCTTCGTCCACAGAAATCAAATGGTATCGATCTCCGCCGCATGAGTTTGTTTGATTTTCTTCAATTAATTGAGATGAATAAAACGTCTCTGTTACTCAAAATAACGAAAAATCATGAAGATGTTGGGAAAATCTTTTTTGATAAAGGTGCTGTGGTACATGCAACGATGGGACAGAAGATAGGAAAAGAGGCGGTTTATGAAATGATGAGTTGGAAAGAGGGGATTATCTCCTCGGCACAACTACCTAAGCAGTTTCCGACCACGATTTCCTGCTCTACCTCTTCACTGATAATGGAAACGCTGGAAATCATAGGTAAGCAGGAAAACGAACTGAAGTGCTTATTCCAGCTTCCCAAAAATCCCCCTCCCAACACTTTGAAAAAAAATGCGCCAGCTCATATTTCCTTTACGTCTACACTCACTGGAACACCTGTTCCTTCACTATCCATTAAACAAAAGGAGATTATAATGACACTTCAGGAAATTCAAGAACAATTCAAGGCAGAAATTCAAGGTTTTATCTCAGCAGTGGTGGTAGATACACAGCAAGCCCTTCTGCTCGCAGGAACCTCCGCAGATAAATCATTTGATATGACCGTTCCTGCTGGCTTTTTCAATGAAACCTTCCGATCAGCAATTACTGCCTTTAATTCTGCCTCCTGGGGAGTCCCAGAGGATATGCTTTTGTCTGGAAAGAATCACAATATTGTTGTCTTCAGTCTCAAAGATGGTGCCTATTGGCAGGGAATCTGTATTTCCAAGGCCACACCTGTAGGGATGGCGCTGGCACGATTCCGTGCGGTAAGAGAAGAACTCGAAAAAGCACTTCCGTAACGAATAAAAGGAAACCGGATTGTTCTTAGCAGTCGTCGATAAATAACGTGGAATGGTCAAGAAAAAGTCACTGCTGTCCGGTTAAGAAAAGAGACAAGGCCTGAAGAGCTTCTTTCCTGTATACTGCTGTTATCGATAACGCATGAACATAAAAAGAGATTCAGGCCATGGCTTATAGTAATACGGTGTTCGTACAATTACTTAAAGGTATTGATAGGCATCATCTTGATAGACCTTATTGGTCCGAGTGAAAGTACCGCACCTTGAGCCGGTTCACTATTCTGATATTCGCGCAGCTTACCGGTAGAGCCAGTTTCCGTGATATCTGCGACAGCTTGCAGATACAGGCGGGCAGGCTCTCCTGTCTCGGGGTACACCAAGTGAAAGAATCTACAGTGCTGATGTCAACAGCGATCGGCCCGCTGAGTTGTATCAAGCGTTCTTGGAAAAGGTCTATCAGCGCTGTGCTGCTCTTGCTCCAGGAAAATAGAAGTTCACGTTTAAGAACAGATTGTACTTACTGGATGCTTCCACTGTTGACCTCTGCCTTTCAGTGTTCCCCCGGGCCAGGTTCCGCTCGATCAAGGGAAGTACCTAGCTGCATGTCGTACGGGATCATGATACATGGCTGCACACACTCAACACGAGGAAATCTTTTCTCGTCACCCGCCTCAAAGGTAACATCAAATACAAGGGTACAGAGCGCCACCGGGATCATCGTACCGGGAGGATCACCTCAGACCAGATCATTATTTTCATCACCACAAAAGCCAGTGTGTGTCCTGTTCCGTTTCGCCGGGCAGGGTACCGGGACCCGGAAACAGGAAAACACTATGTATTTCTTACCAACAACATTGACCTGTCAGCTAAAACCATAGCTGAAATCAATACCTTACTACTCTTAAATTACAAACATTATGTCTGGGGGAACGTATAGAAAGAAGGTGTTATTTCTTTTTTTTTGCAAATCAGTTACATATCAGTTTAGACGGTATATTATATGGGTCATATTGCTCAGAATATAAATAGTAAGCGTCTGTTATGAAACGGTATATCCTTATTTTCAGTAGTTGTTTTCTGATGTTTCCCGGGATGGCTGTGGCGATGAAGCCACTGGTCTTTGTTTCGATAACTCCGCAGAAATACTTTGTGCAACAGATTTGCGGTGACAGGATTGATGTTGAGGTTATGGTAGAACCGGGAGCAAGCCCTGCTACCTATGAACCGAAACCGATACAGATGAGACTGTTGGGCAGAAGCAGAATCTATTTTGCTGTCGGGGTACCGTTCGAACGGCGCTGGCTGTCGAAAATCGCCGGGATTAATCGGGATATGATTGTTGTTCATACCGATGAGAAGATTAAGAAACGAAGAATGGATCATGGTTATACCCATCATGACCAACGGGGCTTTGATCCGCATATCTGGCTTTCTCCGTTGCTGGTAAAGGTTCAGGCAACAGAAATTACCCAGGAGTTGAACCGCGTATTTCCGGAATGGAGTGGTGTCTTTAATGCTAATCTTGCAATGTTTATCAGCGCAATTGATCAGCTTGATCAGGATTTACGTGAACGTTTGAGCGGCATGAGTGGCCGGGAATTTATGGTGTTTCATCCTTCCTGGGGATACTTCGCTGATGCGTATAATCTGAGACAGATTGCGGTCGAGGTAGACGGGAAAGAACCGAAACCCGCTCAACTGGCAAACCTGATCAGTTACGCACGAGAACATGGTATCAGGACGGTCCTGGCACAGCCACAGTTTTCTCGTAAGAGTGCAGACCTTATTGCCCGGGAGATTGACGGTGATGTCCTTCTGATCGATCCGTTAGCGGCTGATTGGGCGGCAAATCTGCGCCAGGTTGCCGAAAGCATCAAAGGTGTGCAGTGACAATGAGTAATGGTATGGAAGAAAAGGCGATCGTTACCATTTCAGGGGTTTGCTATACTCATGCTGGCAAGGATATTCTCCACAATATTAACCTGGAACTTCGTCATGGTGATTTTGTTTCAATCATCGGTCCGAATGGCGGCGGGAAAACAACTCTTCTCAAGCTGATTCTCGGGCTGTTGAAACCAACACGTGGCAGGATCGAGATCAAGGGTCTTCCACCCCATGCCAACAATATGTCAATTGGTTATGTTCCCCAGCAGGTGAATCATAATCTCCGTTTTCCGGCAACAGTTCTTGATGTGGTCTTGATGGGGTTGTGTCAACCGTCGCGAAGGGGGCTTTGGGGCAGGTCGACGGCGGATGAAGACAGGGCCGTTGATGCCTTGACAAAACTTGGTATGCAATCGTATGCCGATCGAAAGATCAAAAAATTATCAGGTGGTCAGCGCCAGCGGGTCTTGATAGCTCGGGCGCTGGTATCCCAGCCTGAACTTCTGGTCCTGGATGAACCGACGGCAAGTATCGACACGAAGGGGCAGACGGAATTGTATGAGCTTCTCAGTGAATTGAATCGGGAGTTGACGATCCTGATGGTCAGTCATGATCTGCTGGTTATTTCCAATTATGCGAAATCCTTTGTCTGCCTGAACAGGGGGATGCACTATCATCCCTCTATCGATTCGTCGGGAGATCTTCTTGAAGCCTTTTATTCATGCTCGGTGGAGGAGATGTGCCCGGTCGGTATCATTTCCAGAGAACAACGTGTCAGCCGCGCCCGGGAGAAAAGACGATGATTGAGGCCCTGCAGTTTGAGTTTATGAGAAATGCATTGATGGCAGGGCTGCTCGCAAGCATCGTTTGTGGAGTGATTGGAACTTTGATTGTTGTCAATCGTCTCGTGTTCCTGGCCGGCGGGGTTGCTCACAGTGCTTATGGAGGAATCGGCCTTTCTTTTTTCCTGGGTTGGCCTTATTTGATCGGAGCGTTTGGTTTTGCCGTTGCCTCCAGTATGGTTATGGCTGCTGTGTCACTTAAGGCAAAACAGCGGGCCGACACCATTATTGGAGTGATGTGGGCTGTTGGTATGGCCATTGGTATTCTGCTGCTTGACCTGACTCCCGGCTACCATGTTGATCTGATGAGTTATCTGTTCGGATCGATTCTCAGCGTTCCAATGTCTGATTTGATTGTAATGGCCGGGTTGAGCGTGGTTGTTGTTTCTTTTGTCTTCTACTTTTATGAAGATCTGCTGGTGATGTCATACGACGAGGAGTTTGCACAGGTACGAGGGGTACCGGTCAGACGTCTGTATTTTATTGTGATCGGGGCTGTTGCCCTGACCGTTGTGATGATGGTGCAGGTTGTTGGCTTGATTCTTGTCATTGCCCTGTTGACGATACCAGCCTCTATCGCGGAAAAATACACCAGGTCATTGTTCCAGATGATGGTCGTTTCATCAATACTGGGGGCACTTTTTATTGTTGGAGGTCTTTGGGGTGCGTATGTCTATGATTTGACTTCGGGAGCGATGATTATTTTTTGTGCCGGGATCGGTTTTGGTTTCTCGCTGCTGCTTGATCGTTTTCTTGTCTATCGCCATACAAGGGCGTGGCTGCGTGCACATGAAACTCATTGACAGGCGAGTGTGGAACGTGTGGGCAGGGTAGGTATCATGGTATTATCGAATCAGCGGGTATCAAGCCACTGAAAAAGCGTGTCTATATACTGAAGTAATCAGTGAAAACGGGTATCCCGTCACTGCCGCCCGGATGTATCAAATCGTTGGCAAGACCCATCGATTGAATCGGATTACCGTTTACCGGGTTCTGCAGTAATGGTCTGATGGACAGCAGACCGGGGAAAAAAAGGGTGACAAGTCTGCTTTTAGCGTTATTCTTTTTGGACGAGGAGATTTCTTGTTATTCTTTTTTCGATGAGCGTTATTATGTCTTTATTCGAACCACTCTCACGCCCGGTTCTGATCGGTAGCGTGCCGATGACCGACCATCTTGAAGCAGTCAGACTGATCCGGCGCTATACCCCGGAGATTCCATTGTGGCCGCAATTACCGGTGTATAAAACCGAGGGTATGCTTCTTCAGTTTTTACCCGGTATGCCAGGAGTCCGTGAGCACGAAGACCGGGTCTTTGTTGATACCGAAGCTCCTGAATTTGAGATGGAATTTCTTTCTTTTTTCGAAGACTATCTGATGGTAACGGAAGGGGCTGGTGAGCTGGATGCGTCACGGTTTGCCATGAAAGCCCCGGAAGCCAACGGACTGCTCGCTTTTCTTCAATTTTTTCGTGAGCATCAGGATGGGATCGTTGCCCTGAAAGGACAGGTGACTGGACCGGTTACCTTTTGTACGACACTGGTAGATCGGGAAGGACGGGCATTGTTTTATAACGAACAGCTCAGGGATGCGGCTGTCAAACTACTGGCACTGAAGGCACGCTGGCAGGCTCGGAAACTGGCTGAGGTGAAAGCATGTCCAATCGTTTTCTTCGATGAGCCGGGGCTTGCCGGATTCGGTTCATCAGCGTTTATCACGATTACTCCGGAGGATATTAACACCTGCCTTTCTGAAGTGTATGAAGGGGTGCGTGCTGAAGGAGGACTGACCGGTGTTCATGTTTGCGCCAATACGGAATGGTCGGTCATTTTTGATTCCGGAGTCGATATCGTCAGTTTTGATTCTTTCTCCTATTTTGACAAAATGCTCCTTTATCCAGATCATGTCCGTGCCTTTTTTGCAAGGGGCGGGCTGCTTGCCTTAGGTATTGTTCCAACCGATCCGGCGTTTATAGAAACAAGCGATGTGGATGGATTGTTCAGGAAATGGGAATATCAGGTTGGCGAGTTGGAAAAGATCGGTATTGATAGAGAGGTTGTTTTTCGGCAAAGTTTTATCACGCCGAGCTGTGGGACAGGAACGGCGACTGAAGCCCAGACACTCAAGGTCCTGGAGCTGACAAGAGACCTGTCAGCACGGGTTCGATCCCGGTTTGGGTAAACGATATGATTTCAATCAGATACAACGATCAACTCATTGGTGATGTAACGAGTGTTATTGTGGTTCCTGAGATAGCGATAACCGAACCCGGTTATATCAAAGCATTCACAGCAGGATCGGGGTCTGGAGCAAAACATGAGTTTCATGCTCTGGCCCAGATGGCCTATTATCAGCATCAGGATGATGAACTGGAGATAGAAACTGTGGCCGGTAATTGTGTCATCAGCAGTGATCAAATATGTGAAACAAGTGATGATGGAGTGGTAATTTTCAGGGATGGTGATGGGCAACTGAATGTTCTTGTTCATCAAAATGGTAACAAGAAAAAGCTTCTTGAAGCAGCGAACAGATATTGCACACGATGGGTTCGTCTTGACATCTGACAGACTGATGAGGCAGACCGGCAAAAAAATGACTTCAGGTAACAGCAGAAGCGATCCACAGCGGGTGACCGTATTCCAGCAGCAGGGCAGTGGTGAGAGGAAGATTGCAGGAGTGCGTAAATATGCCGGAGAAGCGATTGTTCTTGAAATTATTTCAATTGATGATGATTTGCCGGAACTGATTGATGATTCTACGGGGCTTTTGCCGGAAGATCTGCAAACGGATCTGGTGATCGATTTCCTGACTCATCAGGATCTCTCTCTGGATCTAGCTGAACTCTGCAGTTCAAAAGGAATTCCAATTGTTGCCTCCGGCAAAAAAATTAATAACACATCGGTTTTGACACCGCCAACCTGATGTGGACTGCCAAGGCAGGTCCGTCTTGGTTCGTATGGTTCGTTGTTTGGCAGTCCGGAATTTGAAGTTGAGATTGAGGATGACAGGCTCATCGATATCAAGGTGATTCGAGGTGCTCCCTGTTGTGCTTCCTGGGAGGCTGCCCGCAGGGTTACCGGTACCGAAGTCGGTGATGGTGCCCGGAAAATGGGGCTGGAAACTCAATTCTACTGTTTTGCCGATCCGGCCGGGTGGGATCCGATCCATGGTAAGAGCCCGGTACATTTTGCGGGTAACGTTCACCGTACTGCTCTTGCCCGGGCTATCAAGAAGGCTTTGGCCGGGGGATAGCACCGGTGTTTCCACTGGTTATCTGAATGGATCGTCTGAAAAACCGTTATTTCAAAAGGAACGCCTTTGGCGTATCCGTCGTTGAATTCTTCTGGGGGCTGGGAATTCCCGTTGTAATCGAATCTACGTTCCTGCAGTTATTCCTGAAAAATCTTGGTGCTTCCAGTTTTGCTATTGGTATTGTTCCCGCCCTGTTTATGGTCGGTATCTCCTGTTTTCCCCTTTTCTCAAGCTATTTCACCCGAAATTTCAATTATAAAAGAATAACGGTTCTGGTGCTTCATCTCGGTTCGGCCGGTGCTGTTTTGCTTTTCGGAACGACCCTGCTTTTGGTGAAGCAAAAGGTGGCAATGGTTCTGCCGCTGTTCTTTTTCTGTTATGGTGTGTTTTCGGTCTGTATGGGACTGACGATTCCGGTCTGGTTCAACTATCTGGTAAAAATATTTTCCGAAACCAGAAGTGTTCCCGGTCTTGGCTATATGATGATGTTTCAGAATTTTGGCAAGATTATCTCCAGTTTTTTCATGGTCAAAATTGTTGATACCTATGCCTTTTCCCTGACGTCTTCTGCCTGGATTTTCATTGCGACCGGCCTTGTGTTCATTGTCGGTTCGGTCGGTTTTGTTCTTACGAAAGAAATTGTTGAAAAAGAGGAATGGGAATATGATTGCCGCACCTTCTGTGAACATACCCGGTCCAGGTTTAAAGAGATTATTGGTAATCGCAATTTTCTTTTCTTTCTTGCCGCGATGGATCTCGAATTTGTGATCATTATCACGACGTTGTCTTTTTACGCCAATTATGCGACGACCTGTTTCCAGATTCCGCAGGCGGTTGCCGCTGGTTTTTTTGTTGCCTGTATCTACAGCGGTTCGATCACCGTCAATATTATTCTTGGCACGATGAATCTCCTCAGGTTGAAACAGAAGTTCCTGTTGTCGAAGGTGCTGACCTTGCTGTTATTAGTGTTGTTGGCTTTTTTTCCGGGGTATCTGGTTTTTTTTCTGGTGAGCTATCTGCTCGGTGTTGTCCGGGCAATCAGGAATACGGTTTATCCGCCGTTGATCAAAAAATTTTCGGGAAGGTCCGATGCCACCTCATATTTTGCCTTTGCCCCGTTGTTAAGCCTGCCACTCAGTGTTGGCTACCCTTTGTTTTTTGGCAGCATGCTTGATCATTTTTCAGCGATGGGGCAGCAGGCCTATCAACTTCTTTTCTGCTGTTCCGCAATTCTTGTTCTGGTTTCCGCGATCTTTGCCGTTAAGACCCGCTATCATGAATTTCCTTGATCAACCGGGGTCAGATTTTGTAAAGGTCATAAGGTGGCCAGTAAAAGCGTTTTTCTGCTCTCTCTGTTGTTGCCAGGAATATGTATTGATTTGACTTTGATAAAACACTTGTGATTAAATCAATGAAGCGTGGTTGATTCAGAACCGTTACAGAGTGCTTGATTACAAGATAAAAAAATGACAGAAGCTGAGAAGAGAGCAGACTGGATTGAAGCATCCTCAAATATCGTCGATCTGTTGCGCACGGAACCATCATTGGTTCCTTTTCGACAACGGGTCTTAAACCTGGGACTTACTGACGATCTGGAGAAGAAAATATTCTATCGGATAGATGCTGCTTCCACCTCCTTCCATCAAGATAAAAGAGATCTGCTTACCAGACAGGATGAAAAAGAGCTGGGAACCGAGGTTTTACTTAATCGTCATCGGTTTACCGCTCTTGTCTGCCGTGTCCGGCCTTTTCGCCAGGCTGCGCTCTCAGTTGTTCAGAACAATTATCTGTTCCGGAACAGGAAACTGTTCTTTGGGACCGATTTTCAGTCCGAAGAACAGGAACGACAGGAAGCGATACAACTTCTGGGTTGCAGTGAGATAATGCTGCAGGAGCCGCCGTTGTCAAAAACCTTCCAGCATCCGGTGATCGCCAGGATCTGGAACAGAATTCTTCAGCAATCGACGGAGTCGTCAAGAAGCAGCGATGTCTTTATGGAACTGCATCAGATTGTTGAACAACTCAATGTTTTGAGAAACATCTATATACTGCTTTGTCGTGGTATTGTGCATCGTCTTGCCCGAACCATGAATCGGGTTTACCGGCAGTCTCTCACCTATGAAGATGCGGTTCAGGTCGGCAGCTTTGGTATTGCCCGGGCAGCTTATCGATATCATTTTTCAAGCGGGGTCCGTTTCTCAACCTATGCCTCTCACTGGGTAAAAAAAGAGATACAGCGGCAGGCCCTGGAAGGAAGGTTGATGCGTATATCAGCCGGTACCGTTGAGCGTTTTGCCCGGGCAGCGAAAGAAAATGATGCAGAAACCCTTGCAAAGGTTTCTTCCGTTTTACAGGAAACTGAATTACGTTGTCTTGAACCGGCATGGCTGCCGGATGTACCAGCAGATCTGAAACATCGGTTATCACCGGAAGGCGTGACTGAAGGACGACAGCTTAAAATGCTGCTCCTGGAGGGGATCGAGACCGTGCTCTCGGAAAAAAGCGGGGACCTGATCAGGAGACGGTATGGTTTGTCTCCGTATTGTCGGGAACAGAGTGTTATTGAAATAAGTGAGGTTTATCGGGTGACCAGGAGCAGTGTCTATCAAAGGGAACGGACTGCCCTGAAAAAATTGTTCCTCTTTCTGAAAGATCACTGCCAGGAGTCGGAGTACGTATAGATCATTTCCTGTCCTTCATTTTTTCCTGCCACCAGTGTCAAAAGACAGCCGTAGATATGGTTATCAATTAAAAGGTTTTGACATGAAGGCAATACCCTTTGTTGTGAAACAATATAATCATATGTCGATTACCTTCATGTCTGATATCCTGAATTTGCAGGAAAGCTATGATTCTGTCAGGAGACCGAGACCCTATGAAACATCCGGAAGTTGCACGAATAGAGCAGATATTTGATCGGACCAGGGTAACCGATATTGCTGAAACGATTCGCGGCGAGTTGACAGCCATGCATCTCGGCAGCATGGTTCGGCCCGGTGACCGGGTAGCGATAACGGCTGGCAGCAGGGGGATTGCCAATATCGCCCTGGTTTTGAAAACGGTGGTCGCTGAGCTGAAATCGTGTGGTGCTGAACCGTTTATTTTCCCGGCTATGGGGAGTCATGGCGGAGCTACTGCTGAGGGGCAGCTGAAGGTTCTGGCGGGTCTTGGTATTACTGAATCTCGCTGTGGCTGCCCGATAGAAAGTACGATGGAAGTTGTTCATCTTGGAGATGCTGACGCTGGCTATCCGATCTATATTGATCGGTTGGCATCAGAAGCAGATCATATCGTGGTTGTTAACCGGGTAAAAGCCCATACCAAATTCAGCGGCCCGATCGAAAGTGGATTAATGAAGATGATGGCAATCGGCATGGGCAAGCATAAAGGAGCGGAATTCTATCATAAGGCTGCTGTTCAATTGACGTTCAGAAACATTGTCACAACGGTTGGTCAGGAGATTATCAGACGCCTGCCGATTCTTTTCGGTCTTGGTATCGTAGAAAATGCGTATCATCAGATCGCGGAGATTCGTGCATGTACGTCGGACAATATCTGCGAAGGTGAACGGGAGTTGTTGATTTATGCAAAAAAAATAATGGCCCGGCTGCCATTTAACGATATTGATGTATTGATTATTGACCGTATCGGTAAAGATATCTCGGGTACCGGTATGGATACCAATGTTACCGGGCGCAATCGTGATATTCTTGATGATTTTCAAAGTGATATGCGGATTAAACGGATTTTTGTCAGAGACCTGACAGATGCCACAGCCGGAAATGCACTTGGTGTCGGTTTTGCCGATTTTGTCAGCGCCAGACTGGTGAAGAAAATGAATCGGAAAAAAACCTATGTCAATTGTTTGACCGCGATCAGCCCGGAAAAAGGGGCAATACCGATCTGGTTTGATCGTGATGAGGATGCGTTGTCGGCCTGCTATAACACAATTGGCTCCATTCCGATCGAAGAGATACGGCTTGTTCATATCAAAGACACCTTGTCGCTGTCCAATCTTGTTGTTTCACGTGCTTTTGAGCAAGAGATTGAAGCGGCTCCCTTGCTGAAAAAGATAACACCATGGCAGCCGCTTCCTGTTGCTGGTGATGGCAATATGGAAAGCTGGTTTGAGGCTCCCTCTGACAATCTGGTGTAAAACGGGCTCCTGGTTGTACATCGGTTCAAGACGTATTATCTTTTCTAGGTCACGCATCTGGTTGCTGCAGATGTTTCGTATATACCGATAACAGGAAAAGGTAAGAGAGATGGATCTGAAAATTATTCAGGAGCTGGTTGACGCTGTTGGAGCGGAGCATGTTTCGACTGAAAGGGCCGACCTGATCACTCATTCATATGATGCCACCCAGGCAAGACATCTCCCAGATATTGTCGTTTATGCTTCCTGTACTGAAGAAATAAGCCGGGTTGTGAAAACGGCAAACAAATGGCGTCTGCCGGTTTTGCCAAGAGGAGCGGGATCCGGCTTTACCGGCGGAACACTGGCAGTTCGTGGTGGTATTGTGCTGGTCGTTACCAGAATGGACCGGATTATCTCGATTGACACCGATAATCTTGTCGCTGAAGTGGAGCCGGGGGTGATAACAGCGGAGTTTCAGCGGCAGGTGGAAAAACGTGGTTTGTTTTATCCCCCTGACCCAGCCTCCAAAGAGTTCAGTACGCTGGGCGGTAACGTCGCCGAATGTGCAGGGGGCCCCCGGTGTGTCAAATATGGTGTTACCAAGGACTATGTATTAGGACTTGAGGTCGTGACACCGACCGGAGACATTATTCAGACTGGTGGCAAAACCTTGAAAAACGTTGTCGGTTATGATCTGACCAAATTGTTTACCGGTTCCGAGGGAACGCTTGGTATCATTACCCGGATTATTCTGAAGCTTCTGCCGAAACCGGCCGGGAAAAAGACGATGCTGGTTATGTATGAATCGATTGATGGTGCCGCCCAATCTGTTTCGGCGATAGTCAGGGAAAAGATTATTCCGACAACTCTTGAGTTTATGGATGCGGCAACTATTGATTGCATTCGCGGAAAATCGACAATTACCATACCGGACAGTTGTCGGGCGGTTTTGATTGTTGAAGTGGATGGGGATCTTGACGTTCTGGCCAAACAGGCGGAAAAGATCCTCGCGGTGGTAAAGCCGCTTGGTGTTATTGCTACCAGGATTGCCGAAACGAGTGAGGAGTCGGAAGAGATCTGGCAGATGCGGCGGATCGTTAGCCCGAGTCTGCGCAAGGTCAATCCAGACAAGTTTAACGAAGATATTGTTGTTCCACGTTCCCGGGTACCTGATATGATCAGAAGACTTGAGGCCTTGTCGAAACAGTATCATGTGCCGATTATTAATTTCGGCCATGCTGGAGACGGTAATATCCATGTTAATGTGATGGTTGATCTGAAAGAAGAAGGGATGGCCGATACCGTGGAAACGGTGATGGACGAGATCTTCAAGGCAGCCGTGGCTCTTGAGGGCTCGCTGACCGGAGAACACGGGGTTGGTACCTCCAAGGCACGATTTCTGGAACTGGAGTTGAGCGGAGAGACCATCGCCGTTATGAAAACGATAAAGAAAGCCCTTGATCCGAATAATATCCTCAATCCAGGCAAGATTTTTACCTGATTGTCATGGATAGCAACAGGAGTCTGAAAGATTTTGAACAGGTAATCAGGGCGTGCGTCAAGTGTGGTGTCTGTCAGGCCCATTGTCCTGCCTATCTGACGACTAAAAAAGAGGGGAGTGTGGCCCGGGGCAAGATTGCACTTGCAGCTGCCCTGCTTGATAACGATACCGGACTTGACAAACGGCTGCAGGATGATATTTCGATGTGCCTGATGTGCGGCTCGTGTGTCAGTAAATGTCCGAATCATGTTCCGACCCATGAAATTGTCGGGGCCATCAGAAGAGAGGTGACCGGGAATCAGGGATTGTCTCTGATCGGGAAGGGGGTTTCGACTTTTATCGGTCATCCCGGTCTGATGAACGCTGCGGTCAAGGCCGGGGCTGTTGTTTCGCCACTTTTTTTGAAAAAGGTACCTGAGACGAGCGGTCTTCGCCTTCGTTTCCCATCCCCGGTCATGAAAGACAGAACCGTACCACGGGTTGCGTTTCGCAACCTGTTTGACCGGGTTCCCGAGTTTACCGAAGGGCAGCCGGACAAACCGGTCGTTGGTTTTTTTGCCGGTTGTGCGCTTACCTATATGTATCCTGAGATTGGCAGGATTATGGTCGATATCCTCAGCCGGATGGGTTGTTCTGTTTATCTTCCAAGATCCCAGCAATGCTGCGGGATTCCCGCTCTTTCGTCAGGAAACGGGAAGCTGGTTCAGCAGCTTTCAGAGAAAAATGTCAGTGCCTTTTCCCGGCAGGATCTCGACTATGTCATTACCGCCTGTGCCTCCTGTAATGGCGGGATTGGTGAGTATTACGAGCATATGAAAACGGATCTGAGTGAATTTACCAGCCGGGTAATTGACTTTAGTGTCTTTCTCAAGCAGCAGGGTTTTTTCGAAACCCTGGCTGAACTAACTGAACGACCTGAATCTGAACGGATAAAAGTCAGTTACCACGATCCCTGCCATCTGAAAAATCAGGGTATCACGGAAGAGCCGCGACAGCTCTTGAAAATGCTGCCCCAGGTTGATTTTGTCGAAATGGAAAATGCGTCATCCTGTTGTGGTCTTGGCGGCACGTTTTCAGTTTACCATTACCAGACGAGCAAGGATATTGGGGCCCGGAAAGTTCCGGGAATAAAAGAGAGCGGCGCGAAACTGGTCGCTACCGGTTGTCCCGGTTGTATGATGCAGCTCCAGGACAGCATTAACCATGCTGGTCTCACGGTCCGGGCGGTACATATTCTGGAACTGGTCGCCGAAGCCCTGGCATAGTTATACCATGCGGAAGCGCTGGCTGTGATTGAGTTGTTTTTGTCTGCCAGAGGTAAAAAAACAGCAGGCACATAGTGGAGGATTGGTCGTTCCTGGTACCTGAACCAAAAAAAAATAGCGTATAGCAATGACAGAACGATATTATACCCGATTTGAAACGAGATTCTGCGGTATCTTTCTCGTCAGTGACGGCCGGGCTTTGGTCAGGCTTCATCTTGACACCGATGAAGGGAAAAGGCATTTCAGTATCGGATCAAACTGGCAGCGTAATGATGACATATTTACCGATATCCGGATTCAGATTGAGGAATACTGCTGCGGGGAGCGAAAAACATTTGCGGTAGCATTGGCACCTGAAGGAACCGTTTTTCAACGCCGGGTATGGGATGCGCTTTGTCGTATTCCATACGGTTCGACCTGTTCGTATCGAGATATTGCCCGGATGATCGGTAAACCAACGGCTTGCCGGGCAGTGGGGGCTGCAAATGGGAAGAACCCGATACCGTTGATTATTCCCTGTCACCGTGTTATTGGAGCCGACGGGTCATTGACCGGGTTTTCCCATGGGCTCGTTTTAAAAAAGCGGCTCCTTGAACTTGAATATAACCATAAATCGTAAGTAAAACAGAACCTTAATTGTTGTTTTCAACCGGCAAGCGACAGGAGAGCGACTTTAGTGACCGTGATCTTTTCGTTCCCGCTTCTTTGAGACTTGACCTCTGATCGAATTTTCGTTACCATTTGTTTTTGAAAAGGTTAACGAAGTGAAAACAAAGGCACGCATATACACGATACTGGCAGATGACGGTGGTGTCGTTTCGGGAGAGACGATCAGCGAACAGCTGGGTATCAGCCGTGTTTCCGTCTGGAAACATATCAAGGCAATGATGAAGGAAGGTATTGACATTTCCTCGTCGTCAAAGGGGTATCTGCTTCATATCGATCCTGATAATCTCAATCCGCTTGGATGCGGTTTATGGCGGGATCGATTGCATTATTTTGTTGAGACCACATCGACGATGGATGAGGCAAATCAATTGGCGAGAAATGGCTGTCCTGATTTCACGGTGGTGGTTGCCGAGACTCAGACCGCTGGTCGTGGCAGAATGAGGCGAAGTTGGGACTCAGCATCCGGTGGTCTGTTCTTTACTGTTGTTGTCAGACCTGATGTACCGGTACAGCAGGCAAGTCTTGTCAATCTTGCGGCTGCAGTTGAAATGAACAGGCTGCTGATCGAGTTGTACGGTATTGATTCCCGGTTGAAATGGCCAAACGATATTTTGGTTGGTGACAGAAAAATTTGTGGCATTTTATCCCAGATGTCCAGCGAGGGGGATCTGGTGGATTATATCAGCATCGGGATTGGGTTGAACGTCAATAATGAACCTGATCTGGTCGAACCGCGGGCAGTCGCCCTGAAAAAGCTGCTTGGCAGACCGGTGGACCGAAAAGGTATTCTGATCGGTTTTCTTGAAGCGTACCAGAAACGGTTGAGTCATTTTGATGGTGACGAGGTTATACGTGCATGGAAGGCACATAATGTAACCATTGGCCGGCAGGTACGGGTGGTAACGATCAGGGAGATTTATGAGGGAAAAGCGGTTGACATGAATGAAACGGGTGGACTGGTCCTGGCTTTTGATGACGGCAGTACGAAGACCGTGGTCCACGGCGATTGCTTCTATCAATGAGGATACGTTTATGGATGAATCGACACGACAATTGAAAATGATGATCTATTCGACGATTATGGCGGCGCTGATTACGGTTGGAGCCTATATTGCGATTCCGATTGGTCCGGTCCCTGTCGTTTTGCAGAATTTGTTTGTGATGCTGGCAGGGCTTTTGCTTGGCGGTCGCTGGGGGTTTGTCAGTGTTACCGTATATCTGCTGGCTGGTGCCGTTGGCTTGCCGGTTTTTGCTGGTGGTACCGGTGGACTAGGTAAATTTGTCGGACCGACCGGGGGGTATCTTGTCGGTTTTGCTGCTGCTGCTTTTGTTATTGGCAGTATCAGTGAACGGGGTAAGGGGCGTATTCTCATCGATGTTGTGGCCATGCTGACTGGTACCATCATTATTTATGCTTTTGGCGTTTCATGGTTAAAAATAGCAACCGGTATGTCTACAGCCCAGGCTCTGGTTGCTGGTATGGTACCGTTTTTGCCCGGGGATGCCTTGAAGATAGCGGTAGCCATTCCGATAGTGAAGTCATTGAGATCGATGATTACCGGTTTATCTGAAGCGCGTCAGGGTGCTGAGTAAGCCAATGCCCATTCTGCGGGTCTCTCACCTCAGCTATTGTTTTCCAGACGGCAGCTGTGGGCTTGATGATGTGTCTCTTGCTGTTGATCATGGAGAGTTCGTGCTGATTACCGGCGTGAATGGTTCCGGTAAGACAACACTTCTCAGGCATCTGAATGGATTGTTGAAACCGGTATCCGGGAACGTCTGTGTCGATTCGGTTCCGGTTGCCAGGGATCTGCGGGCTGCCCGAAAAAAAGTAGGTATCGTTTTCCAGGATGCAGAAAGTCAGATTGTCGGTGACACCGTCTATGATGATATTGCTTTTGGTCCTGAAAACCTGAGATTGAAACGTCAGGAGATTGACCGTCGGGTTAAAAAGGCACTTGTTGATGTCGGACTTGAAGGGTTTGAAGAGAAAGCGCCGCATAACCTTTCTGGCGGAGAAAAACGACTTCTGGCTATCGCCGGTGTGCTGGCAATGGAGCCACAGGTCCTGCTGCTGGATGAACCGTTTTCCAATCTTGATTACCGGGGCGCCTGCATGGTGCTGGAAAAAACGGTGAGCCTCCATCGTGCTGGCCATACGATTATCATCACCACCCATGATCTGGAAAAGGTTATTTATCATGGCACGCGGCTCATCTTGATGGTTGATGGGAAAATCGTTGCTGATGGCCCACCCGAAAAAATGGTGCATATAGTTGAGCAGTATGGTGTCAGACCCCCCTGTTCGGTGCAGCTCGGAATGGGGATCATACCCTGGGAACGAGAAAGGTGATCAGTTTTCAGGCAGGAGACACCACCGTACACCGGTTGGATCCTCGGACCAAGCAGATGATGGTCATGGTATTGAGCAGCGCCTGCTTTATTGGCGGAACGCTGTTTCTCGGTCTGTTGAGTCTTGGTGTTGGTTCTGTTTTTTTTCATATAGGAAAACGACTCATTGTTGTTTTTTATTCATTGAAATATCTTCTTTTTTTTCTCTTATTTCTTTTTGTTTTCAGGAGTATTGATATCAATGAGCATCTGATGCCTGTTTTTGATGCGATTCAGGCAAAAGAGGCAATAGTGTTTTGCTGGCGTCTATTATTGGTTGCTTTGCTGGCTGTTTTGCTGATATCAACGACAAAAGCCGGGGATATCAAGGCTGCCCTTGTCTGGCTGCTGAAACCGTTTCCTTTTGTTAACGAGCGACTTGCGGCGACAATGATTGGTTTATTGCTCCGGCTTTTACCGCTTGTCCTGATGCAGTCAGTTGAAATTGGGGAAGCTATGCGGGCTCGTTGTATTGAAGAGAGAAGAAATCCAGCTGTGCGGCTTGCACGTTTCACCATTGCTCTTTTCAGGCGTGTATTTCTGCGGGCGGATAACCTGGTGGATGCCTTTCAGGCTCGCTGTTTTCATGAGAAACGGACAATGGTTACCCTTCGTTTCGGCCTTTGTGATCTTTATGCTGCTGTTGGTTCAATCCTGCTTTTGACCTCTGTCTTTCTAGACTGACGTCCTGGTGAGATGTTTTTTTGGAAGCCTTAAAACTGAGCAAGTATCCGGCTCACATGATCTTACCCGGGAAGAGGCTGCGTGAGATGTGATTGTTTATATCGAAATGTAATGCAACAGTAAGCGGCACCACTCATATTTGGGATGTCCCAGCCCGAATGATTTTGAGAAAGATATGGAAATAAAAAGGCAGCCTGAAAAAAAGCGTCCGTTTTTACGTGATCACATCAAATCATTCAGGGTACCCATGTCCCTGCCTTCTTCTCTTCTTTTTTTCGTGGTTGTTGGGATACCGTTCTTTCTCTCTGGATTTTTCTTTCTGGTTGCACTATTCACTAAAGTTTTATAAGTAAATTCCTGGGAGCAGTTTTTCATCCGAAAAGCGGGTATAGGCCCATGATTTTTACCGTTGCAGTTTTTTTCTGGCCGTAAAATTCAAGAAAAACAGCGGCGTTACCAGGAAGGGGTAATGAAAAATCAGTGTGATGATTCTCCGCGAAGACAAGAGAATGAATCTGAAAAACAATTTGGCCAGGGAGTGCAACAATTTACTCTCAGACCTGGTCTTCGGCTCAGTATCGTCGATATTCCTCCAGCAGAACCCGTACGGCTTGATTTTGAATTGAACGACGCCCCTTTGGAGTTTTCATATCATCTGACGGGACAACCGCTCTATTCTGTTGCCCATGAAAAAGGGGAGATTTCTTTTAAAGGCAAGCCAGGCCTCAATGTCGTTTCGGCCTTCCCTCATTCATCAGGTTTTATGGAAGTGGGTGGTCCTGAGCGAAACAGTATGCTTGCCATCCATCTTGACCCGGTCTTTTTCTCAAAATATTTTAAAGAACATCTCCTTCACTCTTCTGAGCCGCCACCTCCGATTATTGAACGCCTGATCAACGAAGAGAGTTTCTCATATCTCTGTCAACAGGCACAACTCAACCCTTCAATGACAATGGTTGCCAACCAGCTTCTGGCTTGTCCATACCAGGGTATGCTCCAACAGATCTTCTTAGAAAGCAAGACCCTGGAATTGATTGTTCTGCAACTTGAAATGATCGCCTCCTCATCGCAAAAAAACTGCTCTTTGACACCGGAGGATATGAAACGTGTTCATACAGCGAGGGATATACTCGTTAAGGATATTGTAAACCCACCAGGTCTTTTTCAACTGGCACGGGCGGTATCCTTATCTCATACCAAGCTCAATCGAGGATTTCGGCACGAATTTGGTGTCACCGTTTTTGAATACCTGCGTTTGCACCGGGTGAAACAAGGAAAAGAACTCCTCGACACTTTGGAAATGAATGTGACAGAGGTCGCCTATGCCACTGGTTTCAGCAGCCCAAGCCATTTTACCAAAGCCTTTCGCAGTCATTACAAGGTGAACCCGGGTTCTTATCTTAAGGAAATGCGGCAACGCAAAGTCTTTTCCCTTCCAGGATTTTAATTCTTTTTTGTTTCTCCGTTCAGCAAGTACCAGAATATGTTCAGCGAATATTAGCCATTTCTAATACTGTTAGATTATCCTTTCTCAGAAAACGGTGCCCCATCAACGGGCAAGGTAAACGATAATTCAGGGACTTTTGTTTTCATGCTGGAGTTGTTCCCTGTTCTTTTACACCAATGATAAGTGAGGAATAAAAATGTCCACTCGTTATTCAGTGTTACCCGTACCCGGCTGGCTGAAAATAATGGTTGTATGTTTCTGTATTTTTTCCCCTGGCCTGACAGAGGCCACGCAGAAAGAAAGAGATTCACTTATACTTGAACCAGTGGTGGTCACTGCAGAAAAACGTTCTGAAGATGTTCAGAAGATACCCGCCAGTATTGCTGTACGTTCGGAGTTTGAGATATCTGATGCCCGGATAACAACGATTCAGGATTTGTCTCATCTGACACCCAATCTCTATATTGCCAACTGGGGCATACGAGGGACATCGTATATTTTTTCCAGAGGAATTGGCGCGGTGAACAACGAGCCTGCGATGGGTTTTTATGTGGATGATGTCGGGTATATGGATCCACGGACTTTTGATTTCAATTTGTTTAATATTGAGCGCATCGAAGTTCTGCGAGGCCCTCAGGGGACTCTGTATGGGCGAAATTCCCTGGCAGGTGTCATCAATATCGTAACAAAAAAACCTGACAACCAGTTGCATGGTGGTGTTGTGTACAGCTATGGAAAATACAATCTGCACCAGGGGAGTCTTCATCTCCAGTCTCCGCTGGTTGCCGACAAGCTCTTTTTAGGTATTTCTGGAAATTACGAATCTCGTCATGGCTTTTCGGAAAACGAATTCCTCGATGACGACGTAGATTCCCGTAAATCAATGGGAGGGAAGGCAAGCTTACGCTGGATACCTTCCTCGCAATGGGATATTTCCTTCGGGATAGACGCAGAAAATGTTGATGACGGGGCTTTTCCCCTTGCAAACCTGGAGAATCTTCGCAGCATCCCTCATAAGGTTTCCTATGATAAGGAAGGTGCATATGAACGGGATGTTTTTGGTGGCAGCCTGCGCATTGTGTACACTGCCCCCTGGTTTACGTTGACGTCTATTTCTGCGTACCGCACTTTTGACGATATGGCCAAAAATGATCAGGACTTTACGGTTATGCCATTGATAACGGCCTGGGAAAAGATTGATGATAACCAGCTGACTCAGGAATTTCGTCTGGCCTCAGTCGATAACGGCGGGAAACTGGAATGGCTGCTTGGATTGTATGGATTTCGCAAGGATAAGGAACATTTTTTGAATCTCAATTTTGCGCCGGGTTTTGTTATTCCTGGTCTGGCTGTCGATAGAGATGGATTTTCTGATGTCTCGACATCTGGCGGTGCGTTGTTTGGCCAGCTTACTTACAACCTCTTTGATACTCTGGAAATAACTGCCGGGCTCCGTTATGACTATGAACGTGACGATGTCAACTATACCGGCGAGATGTATACCTTGATGATGCCTCTGGGCCAGACAAATCTTGATGAAACCCGAGACAGCGACGCCTTGTTGCCAAAGCTTCAGATAGCCTACCAGCAAGACCCGGACACCATGATATATGCCGGAATTACCCGTGGCTATCGTAGTGGAGGATTTAACCCCGGATACATGGATGTTTCAGATCAGTTTTTTGATGCCGAATACAGTTGGAATTATGAATTTGGTGTAAAGGCCTCCTGGTTGGATCACCGGCTGACAACCAACCTTGCCCTGTTCTACATTACACTCGAGGACCAGCAGGTTGTGCAGCTGCTCCCCAGTGCTGATACCGTTATACGTAACGGAGGGAAAGCCAGAAGCTGGGGCTTTGAATTGGAAACAACGGCAATGCTCGCAAAAGGGCTGACTCTTGAGGCAGGCATTGGCTATACCCATGCCGTTTATACAGACTATAGAGATGAGCTTTCAAACACCGACTACTCAGATAACCGGGTGCCACTTGCACCGGAATATACCTACAATCTGGCCCTCCAATATCGTAGACCGCTTGGAAACACCCTGAACCTGTTTTCACGTATCGAGGTGAACGGCGTTGCGGATTTTTATTGGAATGATGCCAATACACTGAAACAGGACGCCTATGGGCTGGTGAATGTTCATCTTGGTATAGAAAGTGAAAACGGGGACGTCCTTCTCTGGGCCAGGAATGTTCTTGATACGGAGTATGAAGCGGTGGCCTTTGAATTTCCAGGATCACAACCTGTTGGTCAGTCAGGCGATCCGCGGATTTTTGGTTTGACCCTTCGCTATCGTTTTTGATCGTAACAATACACTGCTCCCTGAAGAAGAATGGAAAGAACAGCTTGCGAACGCTGTTCTTTCCAGGTAGCTGGCGATGTAAAAAACGTTCCAGGTATTAAACGCTGTCAGAAAACACGCCGGTGAACAGGAAACTGCAATAGAGTTCTCCGATGAAAATTGCATTACTCAGATGGTCGCGCTTTCTTCACAAATGGCTTGGTATTTATGTTGCCGTTCTTACGATATTGTGGCTTGTGGAACTTTCTGTTCTTCCGTTGATATACAGGGTAGATCCGACGCTTGATCTTTCGAGACAACCTGCCGCCAGCTTGTCCATCGAGCAGGTCTTTAACGCAATACATTCTGGGGTGTATGGTGTTCCTGAACATCTTGAATTTCGTTATCAACCACAGAACCAGCAGTATCTTGTTATGAACAAGAAAGATTTTTCAATCCTTACGATAGATGCTGCCACGGGCAGAACACTTGCAAAAGAGCTTGATTTACAAACGCTCTTGTCAGAAAAATCAGGACTTGGCTGGGTATATCAGCCCCTGGCTGAATTTTTGAAACTGTTTTTTCAGATTTTCTTTGTTATTCTTTCTGTGACTGGTCTTTATCTTCTCTTTTATCCGAAGATAAGAAAGAAGAAATCCGCTTAAGGATAGGTTCTACAACCAACAATATTTTATTGCGAAGCCACCGGTCTCCTCCCCACCGCAAGCAGCGGGATAAATTATTTGAATCAGTTACGATTTGATCTGACACCTCAGTTGCAAAAATGAGGGTTACCAGTTTTGCTGAAGGTACGAACCAAAAATCAAAACAGAGGGAGGCAACCCTCATTCCTCAAAGTAACGAACGCATCGTAAGACACAAACTTGGGTTGCTTAATCTCGCAGAAGAACTGTCCAATATTTCAAATGCCTGTAAGATCATAGGGCTTTCACGCGACACCTTTTATCCCTGCAAAGCCGCCGTAGATGAAGCCGGAGTAGAGGCTCTCATTGACAAAAACAGACGTAAATCTAACGTCAGAAACAGAGTTGATGAAATCACTGAAGAAACAGTGGCAGCACAGGCAACAGAGCAGCCAGCCCATGTTCTCAGGTACGCGCAAGGAATGAACTTTGAAAACGTGGGATTTTCATTTCTCCAGGCGGTTTCACTCATATTGGGGATATCTCAGCCCGAATGATTCTGAGAAAGAAATGGAACTGAAAAATACAACCTGAAAAAAGTGTCCGTTTTTACTTGACCACATCAGGCCTGCCGTATTTCTTATTCCAATTGAAAAAAGAATCCGGGTCTTCGTGATAGAAAATTGGTAGGATATAATATTGTTATGGAAAAAAATGAAGAACGGAGAAGAGAGCAGGACAGGTTCGCCAGGATAACGGAATGGTTTAACCAGGCGTATCAGCAGACTTTTTTTACCGGTTCTAACGGTTTGCCGATTCGATATTGTTGTCATATGAAAGATGATTCGGCAGCAACAGTACTTATCTCTACTGGTCGAACCGAGTTTATTGAAAAATATCAGGAAATCTGTTGGGAGCTGCGTAACGAGCCCTTTTCACTCTGCGTCTATGATCATGTCGGCCAAGGTCAGTCAGGCCGGTTGCTGTCCGATCCTGAAAAAGGACATGTTGATAGTTTTGATAGATATGTTACAGATCTGGAAACGTTGATCAGCAGAAAAATACCGGTTATGGGTCGCAAGCCGCTGGTGTTACTTGGTTATTCGATGGGGGGAGCGGTTTCGGTTTTACTTGCTGCTGCCCGGCCGGATCTGGTTGATGGTTTGATTCTGTGCGCACCGATGCTGCAGATTAATAGCGGGCGTTTGCTGTCACCGTTTGTGGCCGAAAAAATCAGCAATCTTTTTTGTTGGCTTGGTTTTGCAGAGAACTATATCTGGGGGGGCGGACCTTTTAAGGCACGTATGAGTTATAAGAACAATGTGCTGACCTCTGACAAAAAACGGTTTATACATAATATGGGGCTTATGGCCGATCTTGAGAAGGTTGCACTTGGTAGTCCTACCTTTGGTTGGATGAAGCAGGCTTATCAAGCAATGGCAGTTGCTCGGCGGAAAGGCGGTATGATCCAGTGTCCACTGCTTGTTTTGAAGGGAGGTCGGGATAAAATCGTGCGGCTGGATGAAATTGATGCCTTCTGTCGAACCGCCCCTGACTGCAGGCAGAAATATTTTCCGGAATCACGCCATGAGCTGATGATGGAACGGGACGAGATCAGAGACGAGGTTATAGCTGAAATCAAGGATTTCACGCTTCGTTGCAGTCGTGGCTGATGTGGATTCTGTTATCCGTTACCAAGATGGAGTTACTGAACACACTGGTTCAAGTAGTCTGGTATTTTTTTGACCGGAGATTTCAGTATGCTGTTTCGGTATGAAAAGGGCTCTTTTCGGTTGATCCAGCTGTCATTGAGGTACAGCTTTTTCTGTTGCATGAGGTGTGGGGACCGATTGCTTTATTCCGGAACAGCCTGTGTCATTTCTTTTATCTTGTTCGTTTACGATCAGTAAAGCCCCGCTTCAGATCATTACTCTGGCAGGTATTTGCTGCATAAACGAAAATAAAAGTGTCTGTTCGGTCAAACAGATTACGGGAACACAGGTTATAGCTAACAAGCAGGCCCGGAGCGTGGGTATATACCGGTCATTTTTTCTTTTTGAGGTTCAGCCAGAGACCATTACATTGACTGAGAAGGTATGATCGGGAACAGCAATATGGAGAAAAAGACACGATTTGGTTTTTTACTGGAGTGGATTTTGTTCTTTCTGCTGTTTCCAGCATCGGTTCAGGCCAATGCTCAGGTACGTTCCATTCTTTATATAAATTCTTACCATAATGGCTATCAATGGTCAGATTCTGAGTTTGATGGTATCCGTTCCACCTTTGAGCAGAGCAGGTACAAGGTGGATCTGCAGGTTGAATATATGGATACCAAGAAATTTAAAAGTGACCAGGTGACAGCACATCTCCTGAGTCTTTACAGGAAGAAATTCAGTACGAAGCGGTTTGATGTGATTATTGTTTCCGATGATGATGCCTTTCGCTTCGCTCTGGACTATCGACCGGAGCTGTTTCCCGGTGTTCCTCTTGTTTTCTGCGGGGTAAATGCGCTGACCGGCGATGAATTGAGGTTTGGCAATCTCACTGGTGTGGTTGAATCTTTTGATCTGACCGGAACCATTGATATTGTGTTGAAGCTGCATCCAGAAAAGAAACGGATGGTGGTTGTCGGCGATACGTCAACAGCCGGGCGGGCTATTAAACAGCAGATCATGAATCTGGTGTCTGCCTATCAGGGGCGCCTGGACGTTGATTACTGGGTTCAGCTTAACCTTGTCGAGGTCCAGAACAGGGTCGCGCAGTTATCGGACGATTCCTTTCTGTTTTTTATTCCCTATTGTCAGATGATTGGGAACTCTTTTTACAGTGCGGAAGAGGTGATGGCTGCCATCTCTGTTTATTCGAGTGTACCGATTTACACGGCCTGGGAGTTTCTGCTCGGCCACGGTGCGGTGGGTGGCAGTCTGTTGTCCGGATATGATCATGGCCGGGCGGCTGCAAAACAGGCCTTGAAAATCCTTGAAGGTGAGGATGCTGATAGCATACCGGTACAGATGGCTCCGGCAGGATCTTTCATCTTTGATTATAATGTGATGGAACGGTTGAAAATTGATAAAAATATGTTACCGGAAAGGGCAACGATCATCAATGTGCCAAATCCTTTCTATCGTTTACCCCGCGAGCTTTTCTGGACGCTTATCGTCAGTTTTCTGTTGTTGTTCCTGATTTTAATTGCGCTGATCTTGAATATGGTCGCACGGCGGAAGATTGAGTTGAAGATCAAGGAGCAGCTCAGTTTTCAGGAAATTCTGATTGACACGATTCCCCAACTGGTTTCGTGGAAAGACGAGAACGGGTTGTTCGTTGGTGCAAACCTGACTTTTGCTTCATTTTTTGGATTACAGAAGGTGTCGGAGCTGGTGAACAAAACGACACGTGATGTTATGATGGACCATGAATACGTCTCCTGGGCGGTTCATGCCGATGATGCTGTTGTCAACAGGAATGAATCATTCAGGAAGGTGCGGAGGCGGATTGTCGATTCCAACGGTACAGATCAATGGCTTGATGTTAACAAGGTTCCGCTAAAAGATCAAAACGGGAGAACTACTGGTGTTTTGACCGTGGCAGAAAATGTTACCCGGGAAAACAATCTGGAAAAACAATTACTGCAATCACAGAAAATGGAAGCGATTGGCACATTGGCAGGAGGAATTTCCCATGATTTCAATAATATTCTGACCTCGATCATCAATTCCGCTGAGCTTGCCGTCGGAGATGTACCAGCTGACTCTCAGACTCGAAAGGACCTGGAGCGGGTGTTGAAGGCGGCAAGAAGGGGAGGACGGGTGGTCAAGCAGATTCTTTCCTTCTCAAGGCCGTCTCAGGAGGGGTTTCGTTCTACTGATCTCAAGAGTGTTATTACCGAGGCAATAACGTTGATGGAAGTATCGATGCCGGGTAATGTCAAGATACGGTCCTATATAGCACCCGGTCTTGTTGACGTATATGCCGATCCTACCCAGATTCACCAGGCGGTGATGAATCTCTGTACCAACGCATTTCAGGAGCTCAGGAGAACGGGGGGCGAAATTCAGCTTCGGCTTGAAGAAGAACAGCTTGATGTCGAGGAAGCCGGCTATATGGGGCTTCAGTCGGGAACCTTTATCAAGATATCGGTTATTGATGATGGCCCTGGTATCACCCCGGAGGTGATCGACAAAATCTTCGATCCGTTTTTTTCGTCGAAAGACAAGGCCGAAGGAACCGGGCTTGGGCTTACCGTTGTTCTTGGCATCGTCAAAGGACATGGTGGCAGCCTGCGGGTGAAAAGTGATGTTGGCGAAGGAACAGCATTTGAGATTTTTCTGCCGAGGGTAGCGTCGCAGAGAAAAGGAGTCGGAAAAGAGCTTTCGATAGATACGGTTAAGGGGGGACGAATTCTGTTTGTCGAAGATGACAGGGATCAGTTGCAGACGGCAGAAAGACTGTTAACCGGTATTGGCTTTTATGTTGAGGCGATAAGCAGCGGCAGGGACGCTGTTGCATTGATTACTGCGGGGGCTGCTTTTGATTTGATGATAACCGACTATGATATGCCTGAGCTCAATGGCGTTGAGATGGTTCAAAAAATCAGCCGCTGGGCTCCCGCGTTACCGGTATTGATGGTTTCCGGCAGGGAAGATGCTGTTAGTGCGGCGGTTGGCGTTGATGCAATAAAAAAAGTGATAATCAAACCGTACGATAAAAAAGAGCTCATTTGGGCGATAAGCTTGATTTTAGAGAAAGGTTGAATGTATGGGTAATATACTGGTAATTGATGATGATCTGGAAATATGCGAGACCTTGGAAAGTCTGATCGGTCGTCTCTCCCACAATTGTGTATCGGTTCAGACTATTGAAGGTGGGCGCAAACTGATTGCTGAACAGGTCTTTGATGTCATTTTTCTCGATGTGAGCCTGCCGGATGGAAACGGGCTCGATCTTCTGCCGGAATTAACCGAGATGGGAGAGATGCCGGAAGTGATTATTTTGACCGGTAAGGGAGATCCTGACGGAGCAGAACTGGCGATCAAGGGAGGGGTGTGGGATTATATTCTGAAACCCTCCAGTGTACGCGAGATAACCCTTACCCTCAGCAGGGCGATGCGTTATCGCCAGGAGAGACGTGGAAGCAGGCAGGCTGATGATTGTGAGACCGAAAATATTATTGGTAAAAGCCCGGTTATCAAGGCAGCGATTAAACTGGTTGCTCAGGCAGCCCGTTCCGAATCCAATCTGTTGATTTCAGGTGAGACCGGTACCGGTAAAGAGGTTTTTGCCCGGGCAATCCATGAAAACAGTCAGCGTATTGCCGGTAACTTTGTGGTTGTTGATTGTGCAGCATTAACTGAAACATTGGTGGAATCGATTCTTTTCGGGCATCGGAAAGGGGCGTTCACCGGTGCCCACGAAAATCAGGCAGGGCTGATAACTCTTGCCCATGGCGGTACATTGTTTCTTGATGAAATCGGAGAAATGCCGCTCTCGATCCAGAAGTCATTTTTACGCGTATTACAGGAGCGGACCTTCCGGGCAGTTGGTGATGCCCGAGAGCAGTCGAGTGATTTCAGGTTGATAGCGGCGACCAACAGGGGATTAGATGCGATGGTCGAATCTGGTGAATTTCGCAGTGACCTGTTGTTCAGGATTAAAACCATGATGATCCATTTACCGCCGCTCCGGCAGCGCGAAGGTGATATCCGTATTCTTGCAGCGTATAAAGTAAAACAGCTCTGCGAGCAATATGGTATGGATCTGAAGTTGATCAGTACCGATTTTTTTGAGATATTAGAACATCATAGCTGGCCGGGAAATGTTCGGGAGCTCTTTAACATGATCGAACGAGCAGTAGTTGCTGCCGGCAGTGAAAAGAAGTTATTTGCAATGCATCTGCCACGGAGTCTCCGTATTCAGGCAGCCAAGGAACAGATCAAAAATATGACCGGGTCGGAAGCCTTTCTTAACTCATCCTCAGAATCATTGTTGCACAATCCTGTCCGAAAAATTGGACAGGATATGTTCTATGATATATTTGATTGTCAGTTACCGACTCTGAAGGATTTTAAAGGAATGTCGGAAAAGGTCTATCTTACTGAGCTGATCCGTCAGGGACGTGGTAATCTCCCGAAAATACTGAATATGTCTGGGTTGTCTCGGTCTCATTTTTATTCTCTTCTCAAAAAACACCAGCTTTCCATTCAGTCAGATTGAGGTGTTGATATATCCTGAGCATGTTTTTTTTCGGATTTTCCTGGTGCGTAAGGAAGATCAACAAGCAGTCGGGATGAAGCTGCATTTTTAGGTGAAAAAGTCTAATTATTTGAATATGCATGTAAAATAAACAGGATCATTCCGGAGACGGTGAGTTGTGCTGGTCTTGTTTCCCGGACTGAAGAAAGCAGAAGGGATATATGAATTCGGTACTCTTTGTTTTGTGGATCATAACATATCTAAATAACAGAATATAATTTTGATGGTATGCGTATTGCATAAAGGAAGCCTGCTGTTTACCAGTAAGGTCATTCTAAATGATCCTGATGTGCTATCAGGAGTGATTACGTGCCGGGCCTATATGATCGGGATTGGCGCGTGGCCAGAGAAAGACGTTCAAATCAGGAATGTAGTTGAACTATACGCTGACAGTTCGTATGGTGTTGACTGCAGGTAGCGAGGCAGCTGGCAGTTAACATACTAATATCAGAAGTAAAGGTTCAAAAAAATGTCGAACAATCTTTATATCACCGCAACCGAGGAGCGGAGTGGTAAGTCTGTGATTGTCCTTGGGATAATGCAGATGCTTAAGGAAAAGGTCGATCGGGTCGCGTTTTTCCGGCCTATCATTAACGATTCTGAGATCGAAGACCCCGATATCACGCTGGTGTTGTCGTTTTTTAAGCTGGATAACGGGTATGATGATTGTTATGGCTGTACCTTGAGTGAGGCGTATGAATTGATAAATTCGGGGCGGGAAGACGAATTACATGATCTGATTCTGGAGAAATACAGACGACTGGAAGATAATAACGATTTCATTCTCTGTGAGGGTACCGATTTCAGGGGGCAGGAAACCTCTTTTGAGTATGAAATCAATTGTGATATTGCGGGTACTCTCGGGGCTCCGGTTCTGCTCATTTCTTCCGGAAGAAAAAAGACAGCAAAACAGATTATACGACAGACTCAGGCGAGTATTGATCATCATATCGACAAAGGTATCTCAATCGTTGCTTATATTGTTAACAGGGCTCCTGACCGTTTCAAGGCCAAAATGTTGATTGATGATTGGGAGAGGAAACATCCGGTTGATGATACAATACCGTTTTATGTGATTCCGGAAACTCCGGCACTTGCAAATCCGACGGTTGCTGATATTGCCAAATCGTTCAATGCAACTATCATGTATGGTGTTGATCAGCTGCAAACCCTTGTTGATGGATATGTCATTGCGGCAATGCGTCTCGATAACTTTCTGGGATATGTAAAGCCGGGAAGTCTGGTGATCACGCCGGGTGATCGTTCTGACCTGATACTCGGCAGCCTGGCCGCCTGTTCTTCAAAGGCCTATCCTGAGATATCGGGTATTGTACTGACCGGTGGGCTTGAGCCGGCAGCCAGTGTCAAAAAGCTGATTGAGGGCTGGTCCGGCCATCCGATTCCGATCATGTCCGTCACGGGTCATACCTATCAGGTGAGTCAATTACTTGGTGAGCTTTACTGCCAGATAGAACCTGATGATTCCCGAAGAATTGCCACTGCGCTGGGAACCTTTTCCCAGCATGTCAAGGTTCAGGAACTTGGGGATCGCTTTGTCTCTTCTGAACCGAGACGGATTTCTCCGAAGATGTTTGAATATGCATTGATGGAGCGGGCTGCGGCAGATAAACAGCGGATTGTATTACCGGAGGGTAACTGTGAGCGAATCCTGAGAGCCGCCGATATTTTGCTGAGGCGGGGTGTGGCTGATCTGACAATCCTGGGCAATGAAGATGAAGTCCGTGCCCGGGCGGCTGCCTGCGGACTGGACCTGATGTGGGTTGAGGTGATAGACCCTCAGAAATCATCGATGCTGGAACCCTTTGTTAAAGAATATCTGGAACTGAGAAAACATCGTGGTGTTTATGAGGATGTCGCTCGTGACCGGATGTCAGATACGACCTATTTCGGAACCATGATGGTACACAAGGGTTATGCCGATGGTATGGTATCCGGGGCCATGCATACGACTGCCCATACCATCAGACCTGCGTTTGAATTCATCAAGGCAAAACCTGGTTTCACTATCGTTTCCTCGGTATTCCTGATGTGTCTCAGAGACCGGATCCTTGTTTATGGTGATTGCGCGGTAAATCCGAATCCAAATGCCCAGCAGCTTGCTGAAATCGCGTTGAGTTCAGTCGAGACAGCCCGGACCTTTGGTATTGAACCAAGAGTTGCGATGCTCAGTTATTCAACCGGTACTTCCGGATTTGGAGAAGATGTTGAACGAATTGTCGAGGCAACGAAAATTGCCCAGAAGATGGTTAAGGACAGAGGGCTTGATGTATTGCTGGAAGGACCGCTTCAATATGATGCGGCGATAGATCCTGAGGTGGCGCGAACGAAACTGCCGGGTTCCCGGGTTGCGGGAAGGGCCACTATCTTTACCTTTCCTGATCTGAACACCGGTAACAACACATACAAGGCGGTACAGCGTGCAGCAAATGCGGTGGCGATCGGTCCAATCCTGCAGGGGCTTAACAAACCGGTCAACGATTTGTCCAGGGGCTGTACCGTGGATGATATTGTCAACACAGTAGCGATCACGGCCGTGCAGGCACAGGTCGCTGAGAGGAAACAGAAGCAATGAACGTACTTGTCATTAATTCAGGAAGTTCTTCGATCAAGTTTCAATTGATCGATATGGGAGACGAAACGGTACTCGCTTCCGGTCTGGTTGAGCGTATCGGTGAGCCGGCCGGTTTGATTAAATGTACACTTTGCCCCGGCGGCAGTGCTGAAAATGAAATAAAAATTGAAAGTGAAATTGCCGATCACCAGAGCGGTATGCGTCGTGTTGTCGATATTCTGACGGATGAAGAGAATGGAGTTGTTCAGAATCGTGACGAAATTGGAGCGGTGGGACACCGGGTTGTCCATGGAGGAGAGGCCTTTCACCAGCCGACCCTGATTGACGATGATGTCATTGAAGCGATTAGCCGGAATATCCCGCTTGCCCCGCTGCACAATCCTGCCAACCTTGATGGTATCCGTGTCGCTCGCGATATTTTTGCTGGAATCAGACAGGTTGCCGTTTTCGACACTGCCTTTCATCAGACGATTCCAGATCGAGCCCATATCTATGCTCTGCCGTATGAACTGTACCAGAAACATCGGGTCAGGCGCTATGGTTTTCACGGGACATCCCATAAATATGTTACCGGTGAATGTGCCCGGCTGCTGGCCAAACCGGTTTCCGAGTGTAATCTGGTGACGATTCACCTCGGGAATGGCTGCTCCATGACTGCTGTTGAAAACGGAAGATCGATTGATACAAGCTTTGGTATGACCCCGCTCGAAGGTTTGGTCATGGGTACGCGAAGTGGCGATATAGATCCGGCAATTCATGCCTTTTTACATCGTAATAACGGGATGAGCGTTGAAGAGATAGACCAGATGCTGAACAAGGCGTCAGGGCTTAAGGGGATCTGTGGTATGAACGATATGCGTGATATTCATGCGGCGGTCGCCGATGGAGACAAGCTGGCTCGGCTGGCCCTTGATGTTCAGACCTATCGAAACCGAAAATACATTGCGTCCTATATCGCGGTTCTCGGCAGGGTTGACAGTCTCGTTTTTACCGCTGGTATTGGAGAAAATGATGACATCGTCAGGGCACGTTCCGTCGAAGGACTTGAGATATTCGGGATAGTATTGGATGAAGACGTAAACAAGCAAAGAGCAAAGGAGCCGATTCTCATCAGCAGAAAAGAGAGCAGCATTCCGATCTGGGTTATTCCTACCAATGAAGAATTGGCCATTGCCCGTGAAAGTGTCAGTGTTTTGAACGACCGTGAGAATTAATGAAAGGAATCCGAAAATGCCAAAAACAGCCGACGAAGTAATACAATCTTCTGCCTGCCAGCGGTTTATTGACCAAGCCCGGACTGCAGCTGCAATTGTACATGAAATTGAGAGTTATGAACAGGCCGTCGCTTATACGGTTGATTTATGTGAAAAACATGAATTGAGCAGGGTGTCGATCAGTGAGGCTGATCCATACGAAGGTGCTGAAAAGACAGTTGCCGCGCCATCTTTAACATCGGAAGAGTACACACTGCTGGTCAGTCGTTGCCAGGAAAAGGGGATTGTTACGATTGATTCCGGTATGCGTCACTATCTGGCCGGGGTGGATATTGGTTTGAGTTATGCAGATATCGGTATCGCTGAGACGGGAACAATAGTTATCAGTTGTCCCGACGAAGAGCTGCGGCTGGCAACGATGCTGGCTGAACGGCATGTTTGTCTGGTCCCCAGGAGACGTATTGTGGCAGACGCTTATGAGGCTGAACCGCTGTTACAGAGATTTATGCTTAATACGCCAAATTATACTGCATTTATAACCGGCCCCAGTAGAACTGCTGATATTGAACGTGTTCTGGCAATCGGGGTACATGGGCCGTTGGAACTTCACGTTCTGGTAATGGAGGATTGATCATGCAGGAAGCTAAAAACCTTAAAACCTACCGAAAACAATGCCAGGAATCGCTTGATAACGAATACCTGAGGGAAGCACTTGATAAATTTGCGGTCGCCTATCGGGACAATCGTGACCGTGCCTTCGCCGAGTTTGATGTGGAGCAATTGATCCATAATGTAGCGATGATGAAGGATGATTGTCTGAAGAATCTTGATCATTATCTCGAGCAATTCAAACAGAATGCGGAAGCGGCGGGAGTAGTGGTACATTTTGCCAAGGATGCGGACGAGGCCAACGAGATTATCGATGGCATTGCAGAGAAGGGTAATTGCCAAAAGATAATCAAGACAAAATCGATGACGGCGGAGGAGACCCATCTCAGTGATTATCTAGCAAACAAAGGACGTGATGTTACCGAGACTGATCTTGGTGAATGGATTATTCAATTGAGGAAAGAACCGCCTTCTCATATGGTTATGCCGGCAATCCATCTATCCCGTTATCATGTTCGTGATCTGTTCTCTGAGGTTACCGGAAGAGAGGAAGATGAAGAAATAGGTAAATTGGTAAAGGTTGCGAGAAATGAAATGCGCCAGAGGTTTGCAGCAGGTGAGATGGGAATTACTGGGGCTAATTTTGCCGTTGCCGAAACGGGAACGATCGGACTGGTAACGAATGAGGGAAATGCCCGGCTTTGTACAACCTTGCCGAAAGTTCACGTCGCATTACTTGGAATTGATAAACTTGTCCCGACCATCGGCGATGCCTTGAGTCAGGTTAAGGTATTACCCCGTAATGCAACGGCCCAGGCGATCACTTCCTATGTCACCTGGGTAACCGGTGCCAATCAATGTGGTACGGGAGAGGGCAGTCAGAAGGAAGTTCATTTTGTCCTGCTTGATAACGGCAGGCGGGAAATGGTTGACGATCCTTTGTTTTCCCAGGTTTTCAGATGTGTACGCTGTGGTGCCTGTGCCAATGTCTGTCCCGTTTATCGACTGGTTGGCGGACATAAGATGGGACATATCTATATCGGAGCGATCGGGCTGATCCTTACCTACTTTTTTCATGGTGCCGATAATGCCAAGAATCTGGTACAGAATTGTATCAATTGTGAAGCCTGTAAAGATATCTGCGCGGGCGGAATCGATCTGCCCCGGTTGATCAAGGAGATTCATGTCCGCATCCAGGATAAGGATGGACATCCGTTGCCGTCATTGCTTCTTGGCAAACTGTTGAAAAACAGAAAGCTCTTTCATACATTATTGAGAACCGCAAAATGGGCTCAGAAACCGGTAGCGGGAAACGATGGTTTTATGCGCCACCTGCCGATGATTTTTTTCAAGGAACATGATTTCAAAGCTCTGCCAACTGTTGCTGAAAAGCCCTTCCGGGACATCTTTCAAGAAATGGATGTGACGGCTGAAAAACCAAAGGTTCGTGTCGGTCTGTTTTCCGGTTGTGTTCAGGATTTTGTCTATCCTGAACAGATGGTTGCCGCTGTTGAACTTTTCAGGGATCATGATGTCGATATGTTTTTTCCTGAGAAGCAATCCTGCTGTGGTCTGCCGGTACAAATGATGGGTGAGATGAAGGCATCGAAAGATGTTGCCCTGCAGAACCTGTGGGCCTTCGCTGAAGAAGAGGTTGATTATATCGTTACTCTTTGTGCTTCATGTGGATCACATCTGAAACACAACTATCCGGTTTTGCTCAAAGATGCTCCAGACCTTGCTGAAAAGGTCGCGTCGTTCACCTCCAAAGTTATTGATCTTTCATCCTTTGTTCATGATGTTTTACAGGTGAATGAAGACGATTTTGTCGGAGACGGCAAGAAGGCGACATTTCATGCGCCCTGCCATCTCTGTCGTGGTCTTGGTGTTCACGATGCCCCGAAGAACTTGCTGAAAACTGCAGGAATGGACTATCGGGAAATGGCTGAATCGGAGGTGTGTTGCGGATTTGGTGGTACCTATTCAGCAAAATTTCCGGAACTTTCGGAACAGATATTAAATAATAAACTCAACAATGTTGAAAAAACCGGAGCCGAGGTGTTGTTAACCGATTGTCCCGGTTGTGTCATGCAGCTTCGTGGCGGTCTGAAAAAACGTGGTTCAGATATTGAAGTTAAACATACCATTGAGGTGTTGACTGAACGGAAAAAGAAAAAGTAAAGCCGATGTCTCACCGTTTTTTCAGGTGAAAAAAGGTTTTGTTTGAACAGCAAATTATTTCAAAATCGAAATAAATTAACTCAGGGATACAATTTGGTTTTGTACTATCTGATTGCGTTAATACATTTTTCTTTTACCAAAATTGACGCCCAGTACCGTAAAGCTGTTTTCTGCAATAAACAGAGCATGATCATCAATGGTAAAAACGGTATCTTCAAGTCTTTTTAGCTGGAGATTGTTGGCAATAGTCATGATCATTTTCTTTGGCTCGCCGGAGTAAGCGCCCTGGGCATTAATAAGGGTCGCCCCATTTTTCATTTCTCCGGTTATTGCCTGTACAATCTGTTCGTGTTTGTTGCTGAGTATATAGACGATCTTTCGTTGGTTAAAAAGCGTTAGCACCTGTTCTGTCATCACCGATGATGTAAACGTGAGTATAATCGAGGCGATGACCACATCGGGCTTGTATTGGGTGGCCAGGGAGAGGAAGAGCAGTGCGTTGAAGGTGAGAAAGAATTTTCCTATGCCGATATTGAATTTACGGTTTAAAAAGAGAGCCACAATGTCGAGGCCACCACTGGATCCGCGTGAACGAAAAATGATACCAGAACCAATTCCGCAGATGACACCGCTGGCAATAGCAGCGTAGAGCTGGTCTTCAATGCCAAAGTTTAGATCGATGGTCTCGAGCAGAAATGTTGTCAGGGCAATTGCGTAAGTGGTGTAGAGAAAAAAGCGCAGACTGAAGTATTTGTAGCCAATCCAAAGCAAGGGGATATTGAGCAGCAGGTACCAGTAACCGGAACTCATGAAGCCGAGTTGTCTTGACAGAAGAAGAGCTGTACCGTAGATCCCGCCGGTAATAAAATGATGATGGGCAAGTATTGCCTTGGCGCCAATGGTGAAAAAGAGTGTTCCTGTAGAAATGAGGACTATATCCCACAGGACAGCGAGGAGTTCTTGTTTTTTCATCTTGCCAGTCATAAATGAAGTTTTTCGAAAAAAAATGGTTCGTTTGATACGTAACAGAAGTTTATGAGGTGAATCAATTCTTAATTATTAACATAATGAAATAATTATAAAAAACCTGATAGAATGGTGCGAAGTTCTCCCCGTTATTCTTCTGCCTTTTGCTTTTAAAATCTGTCTTTTGGTACGATCTGTTTTATTTCCGTCTATACAGGCCTCTACTGTCCTGCAGCTAACGGTAATCCCACCAGGCGAAATTTTTATTTTACTGTCAATTTGTTAAGGATTGTATTTGCTGTTTGGTCAGCATAACAGTCTCTTCAGATACCCCCGTTTTTGCGGGGGACTTTACGTCACTTCAGGGAGAAAAGCAAGTATCGTCCAGTTTGCGTTCAAAAATGTCAGGGGTCATTATTCTATGGTCAGTTTTGTCATTATTCTGGTGTGTTTTTTGAGATCTTACTTGTCATAAAGAGAACCGCTTCTTTTGGAAATAGCATATATTTGACAAAAAAGATGTCTCTCTATCTTTTTTGTAGAGACAAATCTATTGTTATCTTTGTTGAGAAAATCCGATTACAGTTAAAGACTGTCCGCAGATTACAGAGACAAGGTGTTTGGCTTTTTTATCTTCTTAATTTTTCTTGGCATTATTTGGGCTGGTGGTTTATGTTCTTTTACATTTCATGATTATGCTGGTTTCTTCAGTTGGCTGGTTGTCTCGTTAATTCTTGAAGGTACTCTGCTGTCTTCATGATCTTTTTCCTTATAAGCATGCTGGACCCAGTTCCTCTTCTTCCAGGAAAAAAGGTGGTTTATGGGTCTGTAAATTTTCTTATTGTTCACTGGTTTTCAAGACATAATGATCTTTGTCGGAATTAAGCTTTTACTGGCATTTCTGGTTGCGTACATGACGTCATTATTTGTTATTCCAAAGCTGGCAAATATCGCGCGGTCGATTGGGCTTGTCGATATACCTGGTACCCGGAAAGTACATGTCGTGCCGAGAGCGCTTGTTGGTGGTATAGGGATTGTTATCACCGCAACATTCAGTTCAATGCTGTTTGCTGGACTGAGTGGTGTAAGAGGGCTTTTCCTTGGTCTTGCTCTTCTTCTCTTTGTCGGTTTTCTCGATGATTTTCGGGAGTTGGGGTCTCAAAGCAAGTTTGGTGCCCAGATAATTGCGAGCATCCTGATGATGTATTTTAGTAAAGTCTTTCTGTTATCTTTTGGCGATTTACTCGGAATAGGTTCTGTCGAGTTACCAGATATTGCCTGGGTTGTTTGCGGAGTGACGATATTTTGTGTCGTTGGTGTCATTAATTCGATAAACTTGATTGATGGGCTGGATGGTCTTGCTGGAGGAATCTCTTTCATTTCGTTTATCACCTTTGCCTTTCATGCCTTCATGGGCGATCAATATGTACTGGTGCTGGTAAATCTTGCCTTTGCTGGTGCTGTTCTTGGCTTTTTGAGGTATAACTGGCATCCTTCCTCTATTTTTATGGGGGATGCTGGCAGTCTGTGTCTTGGATTTACCCTTGCCTTTATGGCTATTGCGTTGTCGCAGGGAAAAAACGCCTGTATCAGTCCCGTTGTCCCGCTTTTGGTACTGGCGGTGCCGATTACCGATACGGTAACGGTTATGACCAGAAGATTGGTGAGGGGCCAGAATCCTTTCAAGGCGGATCAGCATCATATGCATCATCTTTTTATGTGTTACGGATTGTCTTTGAGAACGGCGGTAAAGGTTATTTTGGGGATATGTATTGTCTTGAGTGGCATCACCTTGTTGGTACCATTTGTCAATATCCCTGATTATTTGTTGTTCGGTGTCTATCTTCTTTATATCATTTTTTATTTTTTCTCTTCATTTATTATTATTCATACAATACGGTTGGGTCAGAGAGATAAACGGCTGCTGGTAACTGCCAGCAGGCAGCAGGGGGCTGTATCATCGAGTATGATACGTTTTTTTCTGAATACGTTTCATAAGTTAACAACGATTCGGAAAGACAGGCGTTATCAGTTTCTGTGCACCGCAGTGGTCAGGTTGGAAAAAGATGTGGCTTCAATTGCAGGAACGCTTGGTGATATTTCGGAGCAAGGGTGTATGGTTATAACGGAAACCATGGAAACGTTGCAGGGAAATGTTCGTATCGAATTTTCTGTGCCGTTGGATGACGAAACGGTCGTGATTGTGAGGCCTGCTGAACATGTATGGATGGCAAAATCGGAAAAGGGAATATTGAATGGATTCAGATTCAGAGAAGTTGATACGGTAGATAAAAATTTTATTAGTTTGGTTGAGCGGTTAAAGAAACATTCTTTTTTTGTTAGGGAACGGTGAATATCGCATCATAAAGGTTGCAAAAGATAAAAAGGTGTCTTATTGTTTGTGAGGTTGTCGCCGATAGAACTCGAAGGGAGTGGGTTCTGTCGGCCAGTTTTTTAGGTGGTTACAGCTCTATTGTGAGGGCTGGGCCAATTATGGAGGCATTGCTATGAGTCTGAAAAAAATGACAGGAGCGATCGCAATTGTACTGCTGACCAGTACATTTGTGTTAGCAGAATGGCTTGTTGATTTCAGAGATGTTTATTTTGAGAAAGGAATTGATGCTGCAGTTATTGAAGCCCTGAAACAGGGGGCGACTCCAGATGGAATTATGGAAAACGGACTCCTGCTGGAAGAGTTGAACCCGCAGAATCTGGTTAAAGCCATGTATTGTGGTGGAATCAGAGGTGATGATATAAAGGCTGCAGGTGATCTGTTTGGTGTTACGGATATCATCATTGTCGCAGGTTACAAAAAGAGTGTGGAAGAGTGTGCTGGTGCAGTTGTTGATTCTCAGGCATATACTCCGGTCGGCGTACGTGTCAGTTTCAGGGGTGCTCCGCCGCCGCCGCCAATAGCGCCGACGAGTCCATACAGATTTTAGTGTGTAACGAAGCGGCTTGTGGGTTGTGCTGAGATCTAAACGGTTCTATACAGGCCGCCCCGTATATACGGGGCGGCCTGTATCTGTTTGAAGGGTAACAGGGGAAAAGAGGGATTGCAAGAGAAGGGGGCGCTGTAAATATGTGTTCTGGTAAAATATCTATTGTAACAGGTTTGGTTTTTCTTGTGTTAGCTGTGTGCTGTTTTGATGTTACGGCAATGAATATCGAACAGCTTGTTGTCGTTTCCTCAAGCGAAATCAAACCGGCAACTGCGGTCGGTGAAGATATGCCAATGGGCCAAGGTGCAGAAGGAGAAACCGATCTGCTTCCTGAAGATGATGAAGATCTGTTTGGCCTGAAAGGAGGCTATTTCCACCCGTATATCAGTGTAGAAGGAGCGTATACCGATAACGTCTATAATGTGAATGAGGAAACCTCAAGTTTTGTCTGGCGGTTATCTCCTGGTATCTGGTTTTCTTTGCCGAGAACCAAAATTATTCCGATAGAAATAAATCCGCACAACACCTCTCCTGGAGGACTTCAGTTGCAGATAGAGGATTATGAAGGTACGGATCGATACCAGTCGTATCTGTTGGCGGGTCTTGATTATTTTGCGTATTCAGAGAATTCGGACCTGAATGATACGAATGTTGAGGTTGAGGGTTTGTTTCGTTACAATTTTCGTGGTGGCCTTTCCCTGCAACTGCTTGACAGTTTTAACATAAACAATGATCGGCTTGAAGAAGGAGCTGCATCGAGGGGTAATCAGCGAAGAAACAGATCCAATCTGCTGATGGCAACGGCTGATTACACTATAACTGAAAAGCTGCGGGCGAAACTGGACTATTCTCTTTTTTGGCTTGATTATGATCATGAAATAAATGATTTCCTGGAGCGTTCTGATAATGTCCTTGACCTTTATGGATATTTTGTTTACAGCCCCAAATCATCATTTTTCCTGCAATATCGTTACACGGATGTTGCTTATAAATCTGTCGATTCAAAAAACAACACTCAGCACTATGTGTATGGCGGTATGACCTGGGATACCACGGAAAAATTTGCGATGACGGCGAAAGGCGGATATCAGTTCCGTGAATATGAAGAGACGGATATTGCTGATGGCTATGATTGGGATGGTTTCGTCGTTGATCTCCGGGCATTGTACCGATGGACAGAGAAAACAGAATTTAGGCTGTCAGGGTATCGGAAAAGTGAGGAGACTGACAGTTCGGTGGCAATAGACAAGGTTGTTATTGGTATCGACTTTGGCTATCGGCAGGAATATACTGAAAAGTTGACCGGTCTGCTTGATGTCATGTATGAAAATGCAGATTATACCCAATTAGATGGCTCTCGACGTGATGATGATCGGCTTTACATTCGACCGGCATTGCGTTACCTGATTCAGGAGTGGATGATGCTGGAAGTTGCCTATATGTTTGATAGCCGTGAATCCACTGATGATATTTTTGATTATACAACAAATACCATTATGTTAAACCTGAACCTGTCTATGTGACTTCAAAAAACTCTTAAGGCAATAGTCACGATGATTAACCGTTTTCTGATCCTGTTGTTGACTTTGTCGACAGCAGGATTTTCTTTTGCAGATGTCTATATCGTTGGACCCGGTGATATCCTGGAAATTTCGGTCTATGATAATGATGATTTAAGGACCACTGTCAGGGTTGGGGTTGATGGTAATATCATTATGCCGTTACTTGGCCAGGTGAAAGTGGATACCCTGACGATTCCGCAAATAAGTGGTAAAATCACAAGACTGCTTGCCGATGGTTATCTGATAAATCCCCAAGTCAATATATTCGTCAAAGAGTATCGCAGTAAAAAGGTGGTTGTTCTTGGCCGAGTCAGGCAGCCAGGCCTGATTGAACTCAGCGGTCCGATTAGTTTTCTGGAATTGATTTCAAAAGCCGGAGGGCTGGAAACTGATGCGGGCGATACGGCAACGATAAAGCGTAAGGAGGATGGAGAGGATAAGATTATTGCTATCAATCTTGTATCTTTGATTGAAGGTGGGGATCTTAGCCAGAATGTCCGGATAAGAGACGGTGATACCGTTGTTATCTCAAAATCTGGTATGTGTTATGTTACTGGTGAGGTGAAAAAACCAGGATCCTACCCCTGTGGAGAGCGATCAACGGTTTTGAAACTGGTAGCCTTGGCAAATGGCTTTACCGGCAAGGCATCAAAATCAAGTGTTCGGATTGTCCGGATGGTTAACGGTGAGAAGACGATCATGAAAGATGTCGATCTCGATACCACTTTTGTCTATGATAACGACGTTATTGTTGTTCCTGAAAGTTTTTTCTAGCTGATTCAGCACCGTGGGTTCGTTTTACTCTGGATGAATCGTGAGTGAGAGTGTTTTTCTATAACGAATATCCGTCATCTTGCGGAGAGTATGCCTCGTTTTGGTAGATAGAATGGAATATACACATGAGTATCAGGAGGTTGATGCAGAACAGGAAATCCAGCTCCGTGATTTTCTTGATACTGTTTTAAAAAGGAAAGGACTTGTTCTTTTTATCCTTGCTGTTACCGTTTTCTTTGCTGTTATTTACACGTTTACCGCCAAACCACGTTATACTGCATCGACGAATGTCCTTATTGAACGTAATCACGGAAATAAAGGACTTGATGCCTCTTATTACTATCGATACGAGCCTGACTTTCTTGATACACAGTCTGAAATTATTCGTAGTGTCAATGTCGGCCGTCGAGTTGTTGAAGACCTGAATCTGGTAAAAAAATATCGGCACTATTTTTTTAAGGACCGGAAAGAAGATACTTCCGTTTTTACGTCGATCAAAGAAGGTGTAAAAACACGCGTGAAGGAAGTGTTCTCTTTTTTGACCAGCGCCGATACGGTTGATGATGCTGATGATCTGGTCGATATCAAGCCGGAGATAGAACCTGAAAAACTCACCGATGAAGATATCATTGCCCGGATCATCAGCGGTGGCTTGAAAGTTGCACCACTTCCCGATACCAAGATCGTTTCGATTAGTTACACCAATGAAAATCCGGCTATTGCTCAGATGATAACCAATGCTGTGGTCAAGGGCTATATGGATGAAATGCTCGAGATCAAGCTTGCCGCTTCCAATTATTCCTTGCAATGGATGACCAATAAGGCACAGAGCGAGAAGGAGAAACTTGAACGATCGGAGCGGGCGTTGCAGAAATATATGCGGGATAATGATCTGGTTACAGTGGAAAATCGGTTAACCGTTTATCCGCAGAAACTTCGGGAATTCAGCTCTCAGTTGTCTCGGGCTGAGGCTGAGAGGAGAGAGATAGAAGCACTTGTTGACCAGATAGATGGCGCAAAAGGCAGCAGCGATAAGCTCGAGAAAATTCCGGTTTTTGCTGACAGTATGGTGTTGAAGGATCTTCGTGAAAAGATTTATAAGGCAAAACAAAAAGCGAAAGAGCTTTCAAAAAAATATGGCCCGAAACATCCGGTGATGATCCAGGCCAACGAGGATATCGGGGTTTTACGCAACGAAAAAGGTTTTGAGATCCAGCGTATTATTGATGCAACCAAGAACTCCTATCGTCTTGCATCTTCCCGAGAGGACAATCTGAAAGAATTGCTTGAAGAGACGAAACGGGAAGTGTTGAACCTTAATGAAAAATTTATCCAGTATTCCATCCTGAAACGAGAAGTTGACAGCAATCGTCTGCTCTATGATACCTTGCAGACAAGTATAAAAACTGCTGGGGCGACTGAGGAATCGCAGAGTGTTAATATCTGGGTGGTGAAAGAAGCCGATTTTCCGGTGGCACCCTCTTATCCGAATAAGAGAAGGGCCTTGTTGCTGGCAATTGTTTTCGGTCTGTTTGGTGGTGTCGGTCTGGCTTTCCTTATAGAATATCTTGATAATACAAGTAAATCAGAGGAAGAACTTGAAAAGAGATACGGTAGTACGGTTCTGGGAACGGTCATTGACCTTGATACCAAGGGGCAAAATATTGAATCGTACATAGTTCAACATCCTTTGTCGGCCCTGGCGGAAAGCTATCGATTGATCCGGAGTGGTTTGTTGTTATCTTCAGCTGAAAAACCACCAGAAACTATTCTGATTACCAGTATGGGAAAAAGTGAGGGTAAAACGACAACGACTATCAATATTGCCCGTGTTCTTGCTCAGGATAATCGTAAGGTTCTGGTCATCGACTGTGATTTGAGGAGACCTCGAACACACTCCCTTTTTGGTATGAATAATCAGGTAGGGTTGAGTGATTATTTGTCCGGCAATAGTGACGAGATCCTGATTAATCCGATTCCCGGAGAAAAACTGACATTGATAACGTCGGGGTCAATTCCGCCTAATCCGTCAGAATTACTCAGTTCTGCCAAGATGAAAGGTCTGGTTGCCACTATGCGGAACCGCTATGACTTCGTTCTTCTTGATTCCCCGCCAATCCAACATGTTACCGACAGTCTTGCTCTGGCACGTATTGTCGATGGGACGATTGTTGTCGTCAAGTTTGGTAAGACAACCTATGACATGCTGAATGGAGGTATGAAAAAACTTCGGGATGTTCATGCACATATTCTTGGCTTTGTCTTGAACGGACTAAAACAATCGTCGAGCGGGAAATCCTATTATTACGGCTATTCAGGCTATTATGCTCAGGATGAAGAGTGATCCTGCCCCCCTTTAATACGGGTGGTTTACTTGACATTGAGCTCCTGAAAACAATAGACTGAAGGGTAAGATAATTCGTTTCAGCACAACCCCTGGTCACCGGATTTTATGTTTACCCTTTCATATCGTCTTTTTCTTTTTGTCCTTGCTTTTGCACCGCTGGCTTTCGGCACGGTAGAGCATTGGTCTCTGACTATAGTTGAAATCCTCGTTGTCATAGCGATGCTTGCCTGTCTGTTTGGGCTGCGGAGTGAAGGGGAATCAGGACTCAGACCACCCGGCACTATTCCGTTTTTGATGGTTATCATACTGATGGCATTGCAGCTGGTACCTCTGCCTCCATCCGTTATTAAAATCATTTCACCTGCCAGTTTTCAGGCGTATTTGCCGATAATCGGCCTGAGTGGTGGTGATGACTGGATTTCCGTTTCTGTTAATCGGAAAGAGACCTTACAGGAATTGCTGCGCTATAGTTCATATTTCTTTTTTTATCTATTGACGGTTCAGTTATTACGGAATGGAGAACGAATAAGAAACACGATGATGTTTGTCGTGATCCTGGCTTCGTTCATAGCCTTCGTTGCCATTCTCCAGCAATTCAGTGCAGAGGGCAACATCTACTGGTTCAGAGCGGCACCAGGAGGGGCTCCCGGGGGACCCTGGATTAATAGTAATCAATACTCGGCCTTTATTGAGGCGATCGTACCACTTGTACTCGCGCTTTTTCTCTTTTATCGGCCGCATTATGTGCAGCCATCTTTTCGGGAGCGTGTGGTGGCGTTTTTTTCTGTACCAGGGAGTAATCGCCATCTTCTGTTTGGGGTTTGTTTTATCTTTCTTGTTTTTTCCGTATTTGTCAGTTTGTGTCGAGGCGGCATCATTACCATCCTGGGATCAATGATCATCTTTATGCTGTTTTATGGGACCAAGAGAAAGAATTTCGTCAAAGGTTCGTTCTGGATGGTTCTTTGTCTTGCCTTGCTGGCGGTGAGTTTTTTCGGTTGGGATAGTATCTTTTCTGAATTTGACAGAGGGTTCGGGCCAGGTGGTGAGGTAAGGGATGGACGTTTGACTGTTTGGCATGACACCCTGCTCATGATTCGCGATTACCCTGTTCTGGGGAGTGGTTTCGGTACGTTCCGCGATGTTTATCCTGTATATCAAACCGTTGTTTCCAATGGCGTGTTTGAACATGCCCATAACGATTATCTGGAGTTGTTGAGTGATGGCGGATTCATCGGTTTTCTGCTGGCAGCCTGGTTCTGTTTTTCTGTTTCAGCGTATGGGGTAAAAAAAATAAAGATTCGGCGTGACCGGTTTGCCGTACTTGCCGGTATCGGTGCTGTTACCTCGATCTGGGCGATGTTGCTGCATCTCGTGGTTGATTTTAATATGCACAGTGGTGCCGTTGGACTCTATTTCTTTTTTGTCTGCGGCCTGCTTGTTGCTGTTGTCAGTACCAGATATGAAAGATATGAGGCAAAATCGTTATTGAATGACTTTGGCACCGGTTTTTCCCGACTGGTATTATGCCTGAGTGGTTTTTATCTGGTTTGTGTTGTTTGTGTTCAGGTGTGCGCTCTCTCTGCTGCTTACCATTATGCAAAGATCAAAGATATTTATGTATCCAGTCATCTGGATTCAACGCTGGTTGCTGAGGTGAATAACGGACTTGCGCAGGCTATGACTCTGGATCCTCTGGAAGGGCGATACCCTTTTTATCGTGGAGATGTTGCCGCGCTTTCTGAAGGGAGGGAGGAAGCGTATCGATACTATGTGAAAGCCGGGCGGAAACAGCCGATGGCTGGTATTTATCTTCAACGGATTGGTATGATGCTTCCTGCCGAGAATCGTGATGAAGCTGTTTCCATTATGAGCGAGGGGTACTCCAGATCTTTCGGAAAGAATTATTTATTGTCCAGCTGGGTTGAATGGTTGTTCAGTGTTGGTAAGCGTACTCAGGCTGTCAGTCTGATTCATGATCGATTGAAAGAAGATGCGAGGCCGATTGATCAGCTTGTGCCAATTCTTGAAGAATATCAGGTAACCAATCGTGAGTTGGAAGCGATATTACCGGGATCTCCGGATATCTGGATACGTTATGGTGCATATATTGAAAAATATGCCAGCCCTGAGGATTCTTTGTATTATAGAAAAAGAGCTCTTGATTTTATCGACAATGAATCAGAGCCTGATCCTTATTGGTTTAATCAGCTGATCGGCTATTATCAACGGCGGAGTCAGCCTGAAAAAATCCCGGATGTTGTGCAGCAGGCTGTTGAGGTGATACCCGATCATGCCCCATTCCATTTCCGCTTGGGTGAACACTACCAGAAAGAGGGAATTACGTATCGGGCAGTGGAAGAGTATGAAAAAGCCGTTATACTGGAGCCGGAAAATGAGTCATATCGCAGACGTTTGAGAAGACTGAAACTGGATATTGAATTTGGAAAATAAGAGAGAGCTGAATCAATCCGTCACATGTTTTTCGGCGAATTGAGCCATCAGCTCATGGATATTATACGGCGGACGAACCTTGAAAAAATGGTCGACAATCATATGACCGATCTCATGGGCGAGAACACGAAGTCTTGTGTCATTTACTGACATGTAAATAGTTTTTCGTGACAGAGAGTAGTAGGCAATGTGATTGACGTGCTTTCCATAGTTCTTTTTGTAGAGTGCGGCTATTTCTTTTTTTGTTGGTACCAGTACCAGGGTGAAGTTGATGTTCTTCGGGAACATATCCAGCACCACCTCGACCTTCTCGACGATAAGATCGACTTTGGCATAGACCTCATCTTCCACGGTTACGATATTCTTTCGTTTTATCATCCGTGACAGACTGCGGTTGAGGTAAAGATTTTCGTTGAAATCTTTCAATATCTGGGGATTCGCATATCGTATTGTTACATAGCGGCTTTTTGCAAGAGAAGGGGAAGCTGACAGGAACAGGCTGGTAACCCAGACGATGAAAAGGATGACTCCCTGTAAAAAAAAGATGTTGAGAGAAGGCTGACTGCTGATATGAAAAGGTGGTGGAAGAGGGCGGTCAGGCTGTGGAGCTTGGCTGAAAGGATGAAGAGCTGTTGCAAGGGAAAAATTAGTCATTGCTCAGGGTGAAAAAGCTGATCTGCTTCCTTAGTTTCTCGTTGTGTTGCTGGATCGCCTTGCAGATACTGGCGACGTCTTCCGGATTGATGCTGGTTTTGTCGATGCTGTCAAATCTGGTCAGGAGTTCCTTGATGGCCCTGGAGTGCCGATCTATGCTGGAAAGATTCTTTGATAAAGCTGCGTTGAAGCTGTTTATTTTTTCAGCAAGCTTCTTTCCTTCATCTTTTTCTCTCAGATTGATCGTATAAGACAGATCACCTGATTTCATTGTATCCAGAGTCTTTTCAAAATGAAAAAGTGGACCCGCTATCCGGTGGGTGCCTACGATTGCAGCCAGTATCAGAACGGTGCCGCCGATAAGAACAAACAGCCAGTTAGCCGCGACGGCACTTTTAAAAAGCATCCACGGTGTTGCGCCAACCTTGATGGCGTTATCGGTGTAGCTGATCGTCATCGTGTCTGCAGAGAAAAAAGCGAGCAGCAGGGCGAAAAGCATACAACCAATCAGCAGAGACAGGAAAACGGCAAGGACAAATTTGCCCTGCAGGTCTTTTTTCAGGAAAAAATTATGTGTTTTTCTTTTGTAACGGGCGGCCATAATTAGATGTTCTCCTTTTTTATGGATATCTTCGCATCGGCCATCAAGGTATTGACCCAGCTGTTAACGTGTTGTTGCCGTTTATAGGTGGCAATGATTTTACGCACCATTTCCGGTGATATCGCGACCTTCTTGTTTGTTGTCCCGGTTATCTTTTCGACCCTGATTCCAAGCCATTCGTTACCGGTGTCAAAGACGGACAGACTGTTTCCCGGTTCGAGGTTTGCCAGAACCGGCTGCAGCGTTGTTGACAGGTTATCGAAACGTTCGGTTATTTTTCTGCCCTTACTCCAGTCGATTTGTGAAGTGTCCGGATGTCCACTGCCGTTTATGGTCAAAAAGGTAAATGTTTTACCAAAGTTCGCCATAAAAGCGGTTACTTCCCTGTCTGAAACATGGTCATCAACAGTCTGATTTTTCCGTTCGAGCAAAACCTTGATCAAGGATTGTTCGTAGAAATTCCTGATTGCCTCCCGAAACGCCGGTTCTTTGTCAATTTTTTGACGCTGCGCTTCCTGGATCAGTACTTGCTTCAATGCAACTGAATTCAGAAAATCGTTGTGGGTTTCGTGGTGTGATGCCTGGTGTTTCCGGGAGTTTTCGAGCATTGTATTGGTGACCTTACTATTATTTACGGTCATGACCACGTCTTTGTCTGCAGGCTCTCTTTCTGGCCAGATGATAATAACTGTCGTAATAGAGAACAGGATGATAATCGCAAGAATGGTTGAGATGTATTTCATGATGTATCCGTTTTCCGGTTTAATTGGAAAAATAGGCCAATTTATTGACTTTATGGTTTATGAGCAGAAAAACAGTACAAGATAGAAAAACAGGAGTTGGTGTAACGGGGAAATCTGTTTGCCCATTTTAGATTTGAATTGCTTAAATGAAACCAATAACTTCTCGATATCTGGTTATACGAACGAGTCAGCTGAGTTACGGACTGGGACTATGGTTACTTAATCGTAATCAGGATTACGCGTACAGGTCAATCCGTCCCTGCTTGTCCGTTTCCGGTTGTCTGACAGTTTCCGGTTTATCAGTTTGTTGAATTTGTCTTGCATTGGCAGCTTTTTCTGCGCTTTTTAGCAGGTTATCCTGACCGATACTCGAACGACCTACGGTATGTTCCCGGTTATACAGTGTTGCGGAACTTATTTCCATGATCTCCCCCAATGGTGAATGGTGAATCGTTATTATGTCATATGCAGGAAGTGTACCAGATTTGATTGGAGCAAAAACGTAGATGAGGCAAGAGTTGTTGTTTTTTCAGGATGGTGAGGATTTTTATACTTCTGATCGCTCGGTTTTTCTTTAATTGATCATTAAGTAGAATCCAATTCCGGCAGCTGCCAGCCAGATATTTGTTATATTGGAAACGGTAATGTTCAGAATTGCCCCAATAATCTTTCCCCGGTTCAGCAGGGCCAGGCATGTCTTGAATTCCGGCCAGCTGGTCAGCGTCGCAAGAATGAAAAAACCGATGATTCCTTTTGGTGCTTTTGAGTTTTCTGCAGCAAAAGAAACAACGGTATCGAGGAAATAACCGGCTCCAACAAGAATAATGATGGCGGGGAACAGCCATTTCTCAACACCGATTGTTTCGTCATGATGATCTGTCTGCTCTTCTTTTGGTCTGATAAAGAAAAGGGGGATGGTTATACCAACTGCTCCAATTGTCCACCAGAGATACTGGTGGGGTTCGATACAATAGAAACCGAAGGCAAAAGCGGCACTGATGCAGATGGTTGTTATTGTGTAAAATGGTTTACAGCTCATCGTTTTCAGGATTGTGGTCGTAATCACTCCTGCGATAAAGAGGAGGAGTGGGTTCATGAAGTTTGAACCAAGTGGTGTCGATGCCGCAAAGAGGATATCTCCGACAACGAGCCCAACAATCAGGCAGAGCATTTCCGGACCATTGGTGATGAATCCGGTAATTGTTCCAATTCCACGATGTCTTTTCAGAGCGTCAATGATGATTTCGATAGAAATACCGATGATCAGCATTTCAAAGATAATCCCGGCGGCTCCAAGAAAAGAGAGTTGCAGATTGCCATCGAATAGCAGGCTGGAGCCGCAGAAAAAAAAGATGACCACGAGCCAGACGATCAGGTCTGTCTTGCCGATGGAATCGAAGATGACACCCTTCATTCTGAAAAACCCGGGCAATGATCGGTAACGAATTTTCTGATATCCTCCGGTGACAGCATGATGCCGTCGATCATATCACCATCATATGTCAAGGCCGGAATCATTCTGATTCCGTTTCTCCAGGCAGTACGTGGTTGTTTGAGTATATCGACCTCCTGTACGATCTCCTGGTAACGTTCTCCCAGGAATTGTTTCAGATGTTTTCGGGCCAGTGCACAGCGTGGACAAAGTGCGCTTTTGTAGAATAGTATCAACATAATTTATTTGTAATATGAAGGGGTAACCTCTATACTGACAGACCGAAGCTGGAATATCAGGAGCCCAGTTCTCTGATTATTCATGGACTGGTACAGGATAACGTGAAAGCCCGGATTCCTGCAATAGCTGTTTTTTCCGGTTATTTCCGTTGTGGTCCTGGTTCATACGGGAATGCTGATTGATAAGCGGATTATGACACTGGAAAGAAAACTGATAATTATCACCGACTCTCACTATTTTGATCACGATACCGGCGGGCTCGATCATCCGGAAAATCCGGTTCGGCTTGAAGTGATCATTGACAGTCTGGTTGCCAGCCCGATTGTTCCGTTTCTCGATTTTGTTACCCCACGACCAGCCAGTCGACAGCAGTTGCTGACATCGCATACCGAGAGCTGGCTCTTTCGTTTCGAAGAGCTGGCACTTTCCGGTCGAACCTATATTGATCATGTGGATAATCAGATCTGTTATGATTCCTATAATGTTGCGGTGCTGGCAGCAGGAGCTGCTCTGACCGGTATCGATCTGCTCGAACGTGATCACGAAAAACAGGTCTTTTGCATGGTACGACCACCGGGGCACCATGCGGAACGGAGTGGTGCCTATGGGTTTTGTTATTTCAATAATTGTGTACTTGCAGCCCGTTACTGGCAAAATCAATATAATCGGCGACGAGTTTTGATTATCGATTTTGATGCCCATCATGGAAATGGTATTCAAGCCGCTTTTGAACAGGAAGCGGGATCATATTATATCAGTATTCATGAACATCCGAGTTTTTCCTATCCGGGCACCGGTTACGCGGATGAAACGGGGAGTGGTGAAGGGGCGGAAACGATTCTTAATCTGCCGTTGAAACCGGGAGCGGGTGATCGTGATGTCCTTAAACTCTTTGATGAAATAATTGAGCCCCGGATTGTCGAGTGGCAGCCGGATGCGATTGTTGTTGCAGCCGGTTTTGATGCGCACATCAAGGACGATATGTCCGGGCTTGAGTTTTCTACTCAAGTTTACGGGAAGATAGGTGAAAGAATCCGGCGGTGGGGCAAAACCTATACGAATGGTAAGATATTGTCCGTTCTTGAAGGAGGATATGAATTGACTGTTCTTGGTGAATCAGTTGAGGCATATTTGAGTGGATTATTCAGGAAATAAGGTTTAATTATTCGGTGATGGAGTTGCTATGTTTATTTCTGATTATATGACCGCCGAACCGTTGACTATTACAGCCGGAATGAGTTTACCGGAAGCTCGGCAATTGTTAAGCGACTATAATTTCAGGCATTTACCGGTTGTTGATGACAAAAACCGGCTTATTGGTGTTGTTTCCGACCGTGATTTCCGTTCTGCCTATCCATCGACAATTCTTGAAGATGATGAACGTGACCGGATATTAACTAAAGTGGAAAAGGTGACCGTTGGAGAGATTATGTCACAGAATTGTTCCTGTCTCGGTATCGATTCGACTCTTGATGATGCGTTGATGGTCTTTGAGCGAGACAAGGTAGGGGCATTGCCTGTTGTCACTGATGAGGATATCGTGGTCGGCATTTTTTCGATGAGAGACCTGACTGCTGCCTATAAAAAATTGTTTGGTGGCACCGAGAAGGGGTCGATGCTGATCGCGGTAATTGATGATGGTGGTACCAATAGTCTTGGCCGGATTGTCACGCTGCTTGATGAGAACAATATCTCTTGTACGAGATTGATCAAGATTGCTCAGACCACCGGTTATGATCGTATTTATATGAGAGTGAACTCCTGCAAGGTAAGAAATGTTCACAACCTGCTCCAGGATAATGGTTTTACCCTTTTGAAACCTTAAACGGGACGTGAAAATGAATCTTGATCTGTTTTTTACCCCTTCATCGATTGCCGTTATCGGTGCTTCGCGAATACCAGGGAAAGTTGGCCATGATCTTATGCACAATCTTACCTCATCCGGTTATCAGGGTGAAATCATACCGATTAATCCGGGTGCTGATGAGGTGTTCGGGTTGAAATGTTATCCCGATTTTCAATCTTGTGGAAGAGGGGTGGATCTGGCTATTGTTGTCGTGCCGAACGAAACGGTGGTGAAGACCGTGAACGATTGTGTTCAGAACGGAGCCAGAGGGGTGGTTGTTATTTCCTCAGGTTTTCGGGAAATGGGTGAAGAAGGACTGATACGTGAACAGAAACTGGTCGATATATGCCGTAAACGGGCGGTACGGCTGCTTGGGCCGAACTGTATGGGGATTATCAATACTGAGATCGGGTTGAACGGTTCCTTTATTGGGCGGAAGCCCGATGCCGGTTCTATTTCAATTTTTTCTCAGTCAGGTGCTGTTTGTGCTGCAATGCTTGATATCTGCTCGATGAGGCACCTTGGCGTCTCAAAAATGATCAGTATTGGCAACAAAGCGGATATCAATGAGATTGATCTGCTGTCCTGGCTGGCCAAAGATGACGCTACCAAGGTGATTATAGGTTACCTTGAAGATATCAGTGATGGAGATGCTTTCGTTAAAGCTGCCGAGGAAGTGGCATCGAAGAAGCCGGTTGTTATCCTCAAATCGGGTACGACCAAGACCGGTTTGAAAGCAGCTGCGTCCCATACTGGCGTGTTGTCAGGTGTCGATACTGCATATGGTGCCGCTTTTAAGCGTTCAGGTGTCGTACGGGCAGATACGTTTGAAGCGTTGTTTGATTATGCGGCGGCATTGACCTTGCAACCATTACCCAGGGGAAACCGGATACTGATTATCACCAATGCCGGAGGACCGGGAACCATGGCCGCTGATGCGGTTGAAAAGGCGGGTATGCGGGTGGCAATTCTCGAGAATCGGACCGTTATTTTTTTGAGGGAGAAGCTGCCGCGTGAAGCAGCGGTCAATAACCCGATAGATGTGCTTGGGGATGCAGACCCCGAGCGTTATGTTACCGCGATCAAGACGGCTCAGAACGATCCGTCGGTCGATGCAATTCTTCTTATCATGACTCCGCAGACGATGACCAAGCCGGCAGAAACGGCAATGGCTATTGTCGGCGCGCTGGATGGTTCAAAACCGGTGGTGGCATCTTTCATGGGCGGGCACCATGTGTTACCTGGAAGGATGAAACTTTCGGCTGTTGGTTTACCCGATTATGATACTCCTGAGCGAGCCGTCGATGCGTTGCGGGCAATGTACAATTATTCTCTATGGAAAAATCGGCCACCACGTCATATTACCCATTTCAGGGTAAATCGCAGACGGGTTGAGCGGGTTATTACCAGGCGGCAGCGGACGGGGAGATTGAGTCTTGGGGAAGTGAAAGGTAAGGATGTACTGAATGCCTATGGCTTTAAAATACCAACTGGTGGACTGGCAATAACTCAGGAGGAGGCGGTAGAGATTGCTGAACGGATTGGTTATCCGGTAGCTCTGAAAATCTACTCACCAAGTATTGTCCATAAATCGGATATGGGTGGAATTCAACTCAATTTAACCAATGCCGAAGCAGTTGAGGATGCGTATGACCTGATGATGCTGAAAATCAAAAAACGGGCACCGGCCGCGCATATCGAAGGTATCTATGTTGAAGAGATGATTCCCCGCGGTCTTGAAGTTATCCTGGGAATGAACCGTGATCCGCAATTTGGACCGATGCTGATGTTTGGTCTCGGTGGTATTTTTGTCGAAGTGCTTAAAGATGTCACCTTTCACCTCGCTCCGATCACTGAATCGGAGGCGGTACAGATGCTGAAATCGACACGCTCCTATGCAATGCTCAAGGGGAGACGAGGCCAGCAGGAAGTGGATATACACGCTATTGCCATGGGGTTACAGCGGATCAGTCAGTTGACGACAGATTTCCCGCAGATTACGGAATTGGATATCAACCCGTATATCGTTGGTAATACCGGTACCGAACCGATCGTTGCAGACGTGCATATTACTTTGGCACAGCCGTCACCGGAAAAAGAGTGGTGATCTTGCAGGTGTTGTTTTTATAATCCTTTTCATGTGATAGTAAAATGACCCAGGAGCAGAGGTACAAGAGGTAACGACATGATAGAATACGATGGCGAATGGCAGGAAAAATACCATGATATGGTGATGACACCAAGAAAGGCGTTGTCGCATGTACGTTCGGGTAACCGGGTGTTTCTCGGAACCGGTTGCGGCGAACCGACGGTCCTGGTTGATGCGCTGGTCAAAACAAAAAATCTTGCCGATGTTGAAATCATCGCGTTGTTGACAAAAGGTGAGGCTCCGTATACGGAGCGTAAGTATGCTGATGTTTTCAAGATAAATTCTTTTTTTATTGGTGGGAATGTCAGAAAAATGTATCAGGAAGGGCGGGGTGATTATACCCCTATCCTGATGTTTGATATCCCTGCTCTTCTAGATTCAGGAAAGATGCCGCTTGATGTTGCCCTGATTCAGGTTACACCGCCGAATAAACGGGGAAAGATGAGTCTCGGTGTTTCGGTGGACATCGTTCGCAGTGCCGCAGAAAATGCGTCTCTGGTCATTGCCCAGGTTAATCCGCAGATGCCATGGACACGAGGAGACAGCCAGGTCGATGTCTATGATCTCGATATTCTTGTTCCGGCAGATATGCCGCTGATTGAGCGGGTAAAAGATGATTCTTCTCCTGTTACCGACAAGATAGCTCAAATGGCAGCTGCCCTTGTTCCGGATAATGCGACCATTGAATTTGGTTTGGGGAACGTGCCTCGCTATGGGAGGATTCCGCTTGCTGTTGCCCCGTATCTGAAGGATCGAAAAGATCTTGGTATTCATTCAGAGTTGATTTCGGATGAAATTATGGAGCTTGTTGAGGCCGGAGCGGTTACCGGTAAACGTAAGGTGAGGGATCGGGGAAAGGTAATCGGCAGTTTCTGCATGGGTTCGAAGAAATTATACGACTATATCGACGATAATCCGGTTTTCTCATTCAGACCGACGGAATATGTCAATGATGCCAACGTAATCGGTCAGCATAACAAGATGGTGACGATCAATTTGGCGCTGGAAATAGATTTGACCGGACAGGTAAGCTCTGATTCGGAGAATGGTGACTTCTATTCAGGTATCGGCGGGCAGGTTGATTTTAACCGTGGAGCGGCTCGGTCAAGTGGTGGTCGGCCGATCCTTGTCCTGCCGTCAACCACCGAAGATGGCAGGTCCCGGATTGTATCCCGGCTTGGTCCTGGTGCCGGTGTTGTTATTTCACGGGGAACAGTACATTATGTTGTTACTGAATATGGTTCTGCCTATTTACATGGAAAATCGGTTCAGGATCGGACCCTTGCCCTTATTTCAATCGCTCATCCCGAGCACCGTCCTCAGCTGTTGAAAGAGGCCATTGAGGCCAAGTTTATCCGTGAGGAATTTGCCGACGTTGAAGGTAAATTTGTCGTTGCCTCTCAAGGTTACATGAAGACCAAATATCTGCTCAAGGATGGAACCGAGATTAATTTCAGACCAATTCACCCAACAGATGAACCACGTATGAGGGATCTGCTCTATGATCTTTCCCAGGAAACAATCTACTATCGTTTCATGAGCCACCAGCAGCGGTTCGGGCAGCGGCAGATTCAAAACTTTGTCTATGTTGATCACCGTAAGGATGTGGCAATCGTTGGAACCTTGCCGGAAGCATACGGAGACGAGATTATTGTCGTTGGAAGATATTATCTTGATGAGCATACCAACCGGGCGGAAGTCGCCTTTGTTGTTCGGGACGAGTGGCAAAATAAAGGGCTTGGCTCCTTTGTTTTCAGGCATTTAGTTAATATTGCCCAAGCTAATGGAATCTCTGGATTTACTGCTGAAGTGTTACGGAATAATAATCGGATGCAGGCGATATTCAATCATTCCGGGTGTAATGTTTCCAGTCATATAGAGGAGGGCGTCTATTCCTTTATTATAGATTTCTAGTCAAAGGTGGCTGGCTGCTTTTATGTACATGATAAATGAAAAAATGTTTTATGTGATCATCTGATTCAATGGTTTTATTTTGGCAGACCGTTATTTCAGCTGTTGGCAGCGGTTGCTACCCCTGTTTTTGAGAAGAATAACCTGTTACAGATTAAGCTGTAACGGATTGTATTCCTGGGCCGGGAAAACGGTTTTCTTGTCGCTCTTCACAGCCGTCTGTTCCTGGGCGTGGTCGTTCTCATTGGCCGCCAAACATCGTCGCTTCTTCGATGGAGTGGTTATCCCATACTTTTTGCGCAAAAAAGCAAGGTTGTAGATTGTGCGTCAGGTTCTGGATTCTCGTTGAAGGTACTGTTTTGTTGAAGAATGGTAAAATTGTTTTTATAGAAAATATCAACCCATTTATGTTTTGAAAAGGCTGCCAGCGTCAGAGTATTGGTGTAATTTCTGTTTTTATTGCTATTGTCCATATCTCTGAATTTATAGCGTTCTTCAAGAACAAGCTGTTGATGAGCCGGATCATAGTGTCGCAGTGATTCCTTAATCAGTTTTTTGGGGTGATCAAGATCGAAGATCGAGAACTGAAAATGCTTTTTCCCCGGGCTTTTCAGGAGCCGTGCGTCGGGTATGAAGAGGTGGGTGATCAGGAGTTTGGGGCCGGTGACGATGGCTCTTATTTCTTTGAGGCATTGACTGATTCTCTTTTCTGAGCGAAGGAGATTCAGAGTGTTTTGAGGGATAATAACGGCGTCAAATACCGGGGCGAAACCAAGCTGCTCCATTCTCATTTGTGCCACGAGGGCCCCGGTTTTGTTGTGGCAGAGCATTGATCGGGACAGATCAATACCGGTTGTCCTGTATCCCTTACCCATAAGATACCTGAGCATCCTGCCTGTGCCGCAGCCGAGTTCAAGTACCTTTTTACAGTCATTTTTTTTTAAGAGACGATCGTAAAACATGCAGTCATTTGTCTGACCAGCCATCTCATGGTCGAAAAGTGTTGGATATAATGCGGATGGAAGGGGAAGGAACCGTTCTTCCGGTTCATTTTCATATCCGGTCGGTTCAGAAACGCCCATAATGAAATGAACGTGGTCAAGCCACGTATTGTCCATCAATGATAAAGCCAGGGTTTATCAGTTGCGGGTCAATCTTCAGTTTGGCCATCGCAAACATCCGGGCAACTTCCAGATCAAAACGAATGCGCCAGTCACCGGGAATTGGCCATGATTTTGGGTTGCTGAAGCCGTTGTTTTTGCAGAGGGGGCAGAAGACCTGATGTACCAGCTCGGGAGGCATGGCATGGTGAAAAGAGAGCTCTATCTGATTGTTGCCACAGGCACAGGAGAATTTTTTCTTGGTTTTATTTGTCTTCTTCATGATTTTTCAACATTCCTTTTGCTCCCGGTTGCCAGAAAAACGACTACGATAAAGGAATTGTGTGATTTTGTCCAGTTGTAAAAAGACAAGGACCGGGTAACGGTCTTGGTACGGTCACTTACTGGTTTCAGGCCCAGCCCTTGTCTTTGAGATGTCAGTGCTGCTGCTTTTGCTGTTGAGCGGCGTATGCCGATGCCGCACACTCGTTTTTTCCCAGATCGAGGGTTTCTGCCTTTTCGTCATCAACAATCTCGAGATTTGCGTTCACTCGTCGGATTGTTGCGTATTCAGGTGGTTGTTCCCGCATATTAGATTTGATAAAGGCGAGGAAATCCTTTGGGTTATCGATCTTGTATATGGATTCGTTTGCCTTTCTGGTATGGGCCAGGGAATCTGCAAAACTGAGTTCTTCATTGGCTTCATCCCAGCTGATGAAATGTCCGGGAAGGACAATAAGATTGCCGTCCATACCATTTACCGTTTCGATGGTCTCAAACAGGGCGTCGGACCATTCCTCGGCCTTACCGCCAAGATCCGGTCGTCCGATCGATTTGATGAAAATGATATCTCCGGTAATGATAAAGGTTCCATCAATAATATACATTGTGCTTCCCGGTGTGTGGCCTGGTGAAAACTGAACCTTTACTGAGGGCCCGCTCGCAGGACCAATTTCCTGTCCGTCTGAGATCGGGGTGTAATCAATTTTGGAACCGGTAAAGTCCTTTTCGTTAGCAAAAAATATCGCTCCGGTTTCTTCGGAGATAACGCGGCTGCCGGCGATGTAGTCAGCCTGGAGGTGGGTTTCTGCTGTTGCGATGACTTTACACTTTTTTTCTTTTGCAAAATCAAGGTAAAATTGATGGTTTCTTGAGGGGTCAAAGTAGAAAATTTCGCCGTTTGACACCAGACCGTAACTGCACGATCCTTTGCCCGGTCTGATAAATTGATACAGTTCAAACGCTCCGCCAGGATTCAGCAGTTTCGGGACCAGCAGGTTACCCCATGATTTGATGCCGCCTGAGAGATAGCCGACATTGGTGAACTGATGTTTTTCAAGAATTTCTGCAACATATTTGGCAGAGCCCTCTTTGGCACAGACAATTCGAATCGGTGTGTTTTTAGCAGGAAGCTTTTTGATACATTCGTCTTCGATTTCCATGAAATCAAAATATGAGATATTGTCCATTTTGACCGGTAACGGGCCTTCAACCTTGAAGCGTCCAAAATCGACTTTGTTACGGACATCAAGAAGGAGAAAATTCTCTTTATCTGTAATCCATTTGTAGAGTTCGGCAGCTTCATATTTAAAAACAGTCATCGTGTTTCCCCCGTTTTAATGATGTGAGTATTCTCTATTCAATTTTGCAGTAGTGTATCCAGTCTTCTCGCAAGCTGTTGCAAATGCTGCTGTTCTTCATTGGCCATATTACGGTAGAATTGATGGTATTCTGTACCCTGGTGTTTCTTTGCAAGACGGCAGTACAGATCGAAAGCCTGTGCTTCAAACTGCATACCGAGGTGCAGGACCTGTTCCGGGCTGTCTAATTCATCCTTGAAGACCGCCAGCATTTTGTTGATATCGTCACCTCCTTCCATAATATGAGAATCAATCTCTCCTTTGTCCAGATCATGCATGTATTCTTTATGCTTGTTTTTGAGTCGGGTCATATGGCCGTCTTCAAAACGGACCATCTGCAGCAGCATCTTTTTTTCCTCTTCTTTTTCTTCCCGATCGGCGAGAATCTGGTAAAAGAGACGAAGCCCTGCCTCCATCCGGTATGCCATTGCAAAGGTTGACGAAAAATCTCCGTCCAGGAAGAATTCGAGCCCTGCAGTATCTTTTCCTGAGGCTTTTTTACCGTGCCAGTCGAGAATTCCGCCGGTCATATTGAAAACATGTTTTATTCCGGCATATTTCAGAATCTGGCTGGCTGCCTGACTCCGGGCACCGCTGCGGCAATAGACGATTACCGGTTTTTCTTTATCGATTTCATCAGACCGGTTCGGCAGTTCAGGTAACGGGATCAGAATGGAGCCGGGAATATGTGCGTGTTCGTATTCTCCGGGCTGTCTGACGTCAAGCAATTGATATCGATTCGGATCACCGCTGGACATAAATTGCCGGGCCTCTTCGGCGGTAACGTTTGTTCCCAGGTCGAAAAAGGTGTCCCAATTCATCTCAAAAAAAGATTTTGGTTTGAAAGCGAAGCGATAATGAACGCAAATGTGGGCGTTGGCATCTTCGTTATTTCCCCCGTCTGATGATCTGGGGCTGTATACGTATCAGGTCTTGCTCTTTTCTTTGACAGCCCTGCCGATCCTGCGTCCCATTTCATAACATTCCTCGAGTTTATCATGATCGGGAACATATTTTATTCGTATCCCTTCCTCTATAATTTCAAGTTTCATCTGTTCGAGTTCTGCGTTCAGCAATTTTACCGATTCTCCACTCCAGCCGAAGGAACCAAAAGCAGCAGCAAGTTTTTTCTGCGGTTTCAATCCCTTCATATAAGCAAGGAAACCGGCCATATGTGGCAGGAGACCATTGTTCAGGGTCGGGCTGCCGAGGATAACCGCACGTGAATCCAAAACCTTGGTGATAACATCACTACGGTGACAGACTTTCAGATTTGCCAGATCAACAGGTACGCCTTCTTTTTCTATACCTTTGGCCACAGCTTGTGCCATTTTTTCGGTAGACTGCCACATGGTCTCGTAGATAACAAGAGCCTTTTCTTCACTTTTAAAGTGTGACCATTGGTCATAGGCCTTTAAGATCTTGTCAAAATGTTTCCGCCAGATGATACCGTGATCCGGAGCGACCATTTTGATATCAAGGTCTAATGCTGCAACCGAGGCCAGCAGTTTCTGAATAAGTGGCGAAAAGAGATAGAGGATATTGGCATAATACTTGGTTGCCTGATCCATGATTGTCGGCAGCGGAACCTCATCATCAAAGCGTTGGCTGGTAGCGAGGTGCTGGCCGAATGCATCGCTGGAAAAGAGGATGCCATCTTCCTTGACAAAAGTGAACATTGAATCCGGCCAATGCAGCATACGGGTTTCCAGAAAGAAAAGGGTCCGTTTGCCAATCGATATTTCGTCTCCGCTTTTAACCACTTCATATGGCCACGCCTTTTCATGAAAATGATCCAGCAGGGCATTTTTACCCATTGGAGAACAAATCAGTTTTTCCGGTTTGACCGCAGCCATTACTTCTTTCAGAGAGCCTGAGTGATCGAGTTCTATATGGTTGGTAACCAGATAATCTATTTTTTCCGGGTCGATAATATCACTGATCCGGTGCATCAGCTCCTGACAGAATGGTTTTTTGACTGTATCGATCAACGTTATTTTCTCATCAATAATCAGAAACGCGTTATAGGTCGTTCCTGCAAGGGTTGAGTAACCGTGGAAGTCGCGGATATTCCAGTCGACAGCGCCAACCCAGTAAATTCCTTTGGCTAATTCATTGTTGTTCATGATTGCTCCATTGATAAATAATCTGAAAGGTGAACGGTGACGGTGGATTATCCCCGATCTCATCAACCAATCCGACATAATAATGAACCATCGGCCCGATTACAAGTAATGTTCGTACTGCTGGTCGGTCATTTTTTATCATTGCTTATAAGAGGATCGTTGTTACTGTGTAAGCCTGAGCCGAACTTATTAGAATCACCAGATAAAAAGCCATATACTCTTGCCGTCTTTTCCAAACGGGTAGAGAAATGCAGAAACCAGGATCTGTCATGGAAACTATTCATAAGAATGAGCCGGATTTTGTGTCTGGTATTCAGGATAGTTTTGTTGAAGTTGATATTGCATCCTGTAACCGCTGCGGTGGTTGTGTGGAGATTGCCCCAGAAATATTCAGGTTCAATGAAATGTTTGGTTTCCTTGAGGTGGTTGAACGGCAATTATATGATTCGGATGTTGTTGAGGAAGCGATCAGGAATTGCCCCAAAAAAGCGATCCGAATGGTTTCTGGCTGACTGGTGACTGGAACGTGTACGCTCTCGATTCATTACGATTGTGTGCTGTTTTGGTTCAAAACAATTGCAGTACCTGCTTTGTGTGTACCAACGCGGTGATAGCAAAAGAGAAACAGCGTTGACTCGAACGAGAAATAAAGATGGTAAAAAGATGAAGAAGATACAGGAAAAGGTGACAGAAGAGGAGTTGATAGAACGCGAAAAGGCAATGATTGAAGGTATCCTTGAGGGCAGCCCTGATGGTATCGGGGTCGTTGTTATACGTCTTGACTGTGGTTGTCGGAAAATGGCTGCGGTCTCAAGAGAAGGTGATCCTGCATCAAAAGTAATCATGTATCGAGATTTTGCCGAGTCTGTTTGCGATCAGTGTAAGGATGATCAAGGGGCCTATACCCGGGTCAATCAACAATTTATTTATTGGAAAGAGGGGGAAAAGCTTTCCGAGGGATTGAAAAAGGATATCGCTTTCAAGGTGATGGGAACAACGAATTATCAAGGGAATTCGCATTGATTTGCAGCGGTTCAGACCAGATTTGACAATTACCGGTTCCTTCAGCTAAAACCGTAGCTGATGTCTATAAAAATCGCTGAGAGGTGGAGCTGTTTTTCAAGAGTAACACCTGAAGCTCAAGACGTTTCTCGGAACCAGCCGTAATGCCGTCCTGACCCAAATCCGGGCAGCCCTTATCTGTATTAGTCAAGACTTGATCTGACAAATAACCAATTTTGACGAGGCGTTTGTCAGATCAAATTCAGTTCAGATATTTTTCCTTCCAGACAGTCTTTCCATCTTCCATAGTTTCCATAGGCGTTCTTCCACAATACCTCTCACCCTGAGGAGTTCTTTCATTGTTATCATATTTGATCCATTTATCTGAACGAATTCACCTCAATATTTGTTATGTCAGGTTTTGATGCTGTTTTTATCGAAAATGCGTGCAAGTTCGAGCTTTGAGCCCTGTATCGACAAAGTTTTTGACAACCTTCTTTCCGTTTTGTACCCTGAACTGCAATAGTAGTGGTGTGTGGTAATTGCTTGATGCGTGTCGTGCCACCGTGCCAGCTGTTTTACTGGAAAAAGCAGGGAGTATCCGGATGAAATTAAGGCTGTTTTTCCTCCATTGGTGCTTCCTGTCCTGTTTTGACTACCCTGCGAGAAAGTGAATGATTACCCCTCTACCGTAAAGAGATGAGGTTTATTGATGGTCTTTAGTTCTATTTCTTTTTTGTTTTTATTTTTGCCAATTACCATTGTTTTTTATTACTTGTTTCGGGGTAGATTCCGAAACATTGTTCTGCTGTTTTTCAGTTTGTTCTTCTATGCATGGGGTGAAGGAGGGTATATCCTCCTTATGCTCTTTTCAATTGGATTCAATTATGTCGCTGGCCTGCTCCTTTTCAAAGTGCGTAATGGTGGGCCTAAAAAAGGCCTCCTGTTTTTCGGTGTCCTGGTCAATCTGTCTCTCTTGTCCTATTTCAAATACATTAATTGGTTTTTTTGTAATATTGGCATGCCTCTCCCGGACCCTGTACACCTGCCAATAGGTATTTCTTTTTTTACCTTTCAGGCGATCTCCTATATCATAGATGTTTATCGAGGAGAAACCTTACCACAAAAGGAACCACTTCAACTGGGGCTTTATATCGCGTCCTTCCCTCAGCTTATTGCCGGTCCTATCGTTCGTTATCATGAAGTTGCCAGACAGATTGTTTCAAGGAAGCATGACTGTACTCAGTTCGCGAAGGGAGTAGAGCGATTTGCCTTTGGATTAAGTAAAAAAGTACTGATTGCTAATTCAATGGCTGAGATTGCTGATCTTATTTTCAAGCAGGATTATTCGTCTCTTCCCTGGGAGATTGCCTGGTTGGGTATTGCTTGCTATACGCTGCAAATTTATTTTGATTTTTCCGGGTATTCAGATATGGCAATAGGGTTGGGGCTTATGTTTGGTTTCAGGTTTCCTGAAAATTTCAATTATCCCTATGTCGCCCACTCTGTTCAAGAGTTTTGGAGACGTTGGCATATCTCATTGTCAAACTGGTTTAAGGATTATTTGTATATCCCTCTTGGTGGTAACAGGAATGGTGAGATAAAAAAATATCGTAATCTCTTTATTGTCTTTTTACTTTGCGGGCTTTGGCATGGTTCTAGCTGGAATTTTGTCGTATGGGGAATGATTCATGGTTCTTTCATTATTCTCGAGTATTTGTTCATAAAGAAATTATTGTTGATTTTTCCCCGTTTATTCAGTCACGTTTATACTTTGTTTATTATTGTTAACAGTTGGGTTTTCTTTCGTATTGAAGATTTATCTCAAGCGATTAATTATTTGAAGGCTATGTATGGTTTCGTTGAATTCCCCAAAAATACAATAAAGATTGGCATTTCTCTTGAGGTTGACTCGATATTCACGTTCCTGTTTGTTATCGCTGTAATTCTATCTTTTCCCGTTTTTTCAATGGCTAAATCTGCGTATTCTAGTTTTTTTAATATTGATAAATCTAATACTTTTTTGATAAATTATTTTTTATTATCTAAGTATATATATGTTTTTTTCTTGATTTATCTGTCAGTTTCTTTTCTTGCTGTTAATTCGTATAATCCATTTATCTATTTTAGGTTTTAAGATGCTTTTAAGGATGTCTTCCAGGTTAATCATAAATAAAGTTGTTTCTTTCCTGTTCTTGATTGTCTTGTTTATTCCTTTGTTTTTTTTGATAGTAACAAAACAGAATTATATTTCTAAAACAGAGAAGAGAAGATTGGCCAGTTTTCCTGAATTGACCTTCTCTTATAAATCCATAAAGGAGTATCCTAAAAAATTTGCTGTCTTTTTTGAGGATCATTTTGGTTTTCGTAGTACAATAATTGGCTTGCACAATTATGTATACTGTAAAGTTCTTGGAATTTCTCCTTCACGTGCGGTTATTGCTGGGAAAAAGGGCTGGTATTATCTGAATGTGGATGGTGCTGTTTCCGATTATCTGGGGCGTGTACATTATGAAAATCTGACTCTTGCTCGGATGGAGAACGTGTTGGAAGACAGAAAAGAATGGCTTGATATGCAGGGAATCAAATATCTGTTTCTTCCCGTTCCGAATAAGGAGATGATTTATGGGGAGTTTCTGCCGGACATTCTGGTTAAGAACAAAGGAGAAAATAAATATGATCAAATCGTTTCTTTTCTCGGAAAAAGCAATTTTTCTGACTACATAGATAGTCAAAAAGTGCTGCTGAAGCATAAAAAAGATGAAAAATTGTATTTTCAGACAGACAGTCACTGGAACGCAATTGGTGCTTTTATCTTTTATCAGGAACTTATTCGCAGGTTACAACAATGGTTTCCGGAGATGGAGCCTTTAGAGGAAGTTCGTGTCCAGAGGTGGCGACCTGGAGGTTCTGGAGATCTTGCAGTATTTATGAACGTTTATGGGAAGTTAACTGAAAGTGTTCCGGAGATGCCCGCTGTTCTGCATTGTCATCCTTCTAGAGAACAAAGAATGAAGGAAATGAAAAATATATTGAAATATCGTGATATCCCAGATCGTAAACTTCCTGTAAAAAGTGGTTGTGATTCCATGAAACGCAAGGTTATTGTCATTCATGATTCTTTTGGAAATCGTTTGAAACCTTATTTAAATCAAAGCTTCAAAGAAGTCATTTATGTACATTATCTAAGTTTTGCAGTAGCGAAAGAACTGATTAAGCAGGAGAGGCCTGATGTTGTTATCGATATAAGAGTTGCGAGGAATATTGAAAAAGCCTTGGTTCTCGATCATGACTTGGAGCAGCTGGTTCTGGGGCATAAGTTCCCTAAATTAAATGATATTGTATACCTGTACGCTTTAAAAAAACAGAGGGATATTGGAGATGGCAGGAAAAAAGGAAGAGGGGAGCAGTCATTATCCGATACCGATGATTCTGTGCGTTTTCCTCTGGTGTTTGAAGGGAGTTCGCTGGAGAAAATGGCTCTTAAGCTCAGTATTACATCTAAAGAAGATATGGCAGTCCGTTGTTGTTATACTTCAAATCATAATGCAGGAAAGGGTGATTCTGTCAGGCAATGTCAAATGAGAAATCTGAAAACAGGTGATAACCAGTTATTCATCAGAGTTTTGAACCCGAGCAATCATGGCGTTTTTTGGGTTACTCCAAAGAAGGAAGAGATGCGTGGGAAATATGTTATACGCAAGATGATAGCCAAGCGAGAAGTTTAGTTCGTGTTTGTTTCCATGAGCTGGGTTTTCTGGATAAGTGTTCTGTTTCAGATATAACAATAACAAGATGATAGAGTCCGTGTCAAAGTGCAACGGGAAACCATTCCGGCTATCGGCTAATCGACACGAAAAACACAACGTTAGCGTGAAACCGATGGAGAGATGTGCGTGGAAACGGTGCGATTGAGCCTGTTTCCAAATCAATTTCGGCCGTCAGTGGTCGCGTTGGGATTTTAATGCTGAAGTCCGTGTCGTTTCCAATTTTTTCAACCATGTTGTACCCGACTACTTTCGTTTACATTCAGAATCGCCTGCGTTAGGTTGAAAAATCGAGAAGGAACCGCCCGGATGATTTCCCTGTTCCTGGCTTTCGTTCTGAAGGGAGTGCTGTTTTTGGTTTGAGATGAGAGCTCTTGTGTGTAAAATAAATGATCGTCTCTGTGGATAAAACAGATAAAGAGGTCTCTTGCTGGTTTGTAGGTATTTGAAATTAAATAAGAAAACGAGATGACGCGGAGCCGGCAACAGTGTCTTGGTTCTTTTCGGTTGAGAAAAGAAAGATGCATTTTTTCATTGGTTGTAACAGCCGTTTTTCTGGCTGGGAATCTGGGTCTGATAGCGTCGGGGACAGTCATTTTCAATGGAGGAGGTCATTATGTCAAAAATGAAAAAAATTCTTGCCTGCGTAGATTTATCCCCGTTTTCCGGGATCGTTCTTGACTATGCGGCTGAAGTTGCCTGGAAGAAAGATTCTGAGATCATTGTTTGTAATATTATTAACCAGCGTGATATTGATCATATGGAAAACATACGAGAGTATTGTTTACTCTATGCTCTTGGTTCTTCTGAAAAAAATATTACGACTGCTCAATATATCGAAAAAGAGAAGGAGCGTCGTTCTGACGAATTGAAGAACCTTGTCGAAAAACATTTTGCCCAGACGGATGCAGAGATCAGTATTCAGACTGATATCGGCCATCCGCATAAGGCGATCATCAAGACAGCTCAAACGGTACAGGCAGATCTCATTGTCATGGGGCACAAGGGCAGAGGGGGGTTTGCGGACACGGTTCTCGGTAGTACCGTTCTACGTGTTTTAAGAAGATCCTCCGTACCGGTCTTGAGTGTACGGTAATACTCTCTAAAGGATTTGCGCGTATATTCGTTTCCTGATCAACGGGTATTGACCTTTTGTCTGGTGTCATTTTTATAGGAAAGATAAACCATGTCCATAGCAGAAACGTTGTGGGAAAATAATAAGGATCTTGCTCTCGCCTCCCTGAATCATCCGTTTGTTCAGGGGATTGGTGACGGTTCTCTTGAGAACAGAAAATTCTCCTATTACGTCAGTCAGGATGCCTTCTTTCTGAAGGCGTTTGCGCGTGCCTATATTATAGCCGGCGCCAAGGCGTCGGACTGGCAGGATTTTATCAAACTCCACAAACTCGCTGAAGGGGTTCTGGAGGAGTTGAAACTGCATCGGTCGTATGCGTTGAAATGGGGCGTGAATGTCGACGATGTGACACCTGCTGCTGCAACCCGCCGCTATACCGATTTTGTGATGGCCACTGCCTGGGGGTACGATACCGGTATGACGGTGACTGCCCTGACCCCGTGTATGCGCCTTTACGCCTGGCTAGGAAAAGAGCTTGCGGCAAAAGGACCATCCGCACATGATTATACGGAGTGGATCCGTACCTACGCCAGTGACGACATTGAGCAGTTGGCAGCAGATCTTGAGGCCCTGCTTGATAAATATGCTGATTCGGATGATCCGTTGGTTGAGACCACGTATCGTTATGCCATGGAGTGTGAGCGCGATTTTTTTCAGGCCGCCTTTGACCTTGGGTCATGAACGAATGGTATCTGTTTGTGCAGATATCCTCGATTGTTTTTTTGAAAGGCAGCCGGCTCATCAGCTCGGCTGTTCGCCAGAGCAGAGATGAGCTTTCAATCTGGTGGCAGTACTCCCTGTCCGGGTATATCAGGCAGGGGTACCGGCAGGAACAACCGTCCGGTACGAGTGAAGGTCAGTCCAGATAGTCCAGGATGATTCTGAGCATCCGGCGCAACGGTTCTGCGGCACCCCAGAGCAGCTGGTCACCGACGCTGAAGGCAGCGAGATATTCCGGCCCGATATTCAGCTTGTGAATCCTGCCGACCGGAATTGCTAATGTTCCGGAAACAGCGGCGGGAGTGAGTTCCTGCGAGGTGATGTGTCGTTTGTTCGGGATAACTTTAACCCATTGATTGTGAGCGTCGATGATATGCTCGATTTCATCGATGGGGACATCCCTTTTCAACTTGATGGTAAATGCCTGGGAATGGCAACGCATTGATCCCACACGGACGCAGAGCCCATCGATCGGGATGCGGTTGTGCTCATTTCTGCCAAGCATCTTGTTTGTTTCAGAAATACCTTTCCATTCTTCTTTGGTCTGACCGTTGGCGACAGGAATATCGATCCACGGAATCAGGCTTGCAGCCAGGGGAACGCCCCAATTGTCGACTGTCAGGGTGCCATCGTTTAATACGGCAGTGACAAGACGGTCGATATTGAGGATAGCGGCTGACGGGTCTGCGAGCAGCTCTGCCACTCGCGCGTGCACCTCTCCCATCTGGCTGATCAGTTCACGCATGTTTTTTGCGCCTGCCCCGCTGGCGGCCTGATAGGTCATTGAACTGATCCATTCAATCAGGTCTTCCTTGAACAGTCCGCCAAGAGCCATCATCATCAGCGATACCGTGCAATTGCCACCGATATAGTTCTTGATCCCCTTCTTCAGCCCCTGATCGATCAGAGGACGGTTGACCGGATCCAGAACGATGATGGCGTCATCCTGCATTCTCAGGGTCGAGGCTGCGTCAAGCCAGTATCCATCCCATCTGGCTCGTAACGCTTTATATATTTCACTGGTATATGCTCCACCCTGGCAGGAAACGATAACGTCCATTTCCGCCAGTCGCTCGATATCTCTGGCATCTTCGAGCGGTTTAGCGGCGGGCCCGATAGCGGGGCCAGTCTGGCCGCTTTGTGATGTGGAGAAAAAAAACGGTTCGAATCCATGGAAGTCTCCTTCTGTTCTCATTCGTTCCATCAGTACCGAACCGACCATACCGCGCCAGCCTGCAAAACCTATCTTGCGCATTGTCATCTCTCGCTATTTTTTCGTTGCCATTTTAAGGAGGCTTGAGGTACCGGCATCAAGGACTGCCTTGACAGCGCTGCCTTTGTTCATCTCCACCAGCCGTTCAAGGGCGGTAACAATGAGGTGATAAAGGATATCGCTGTTTTTTTCATTTTTTATATAATAGATGATTTCTTTGTCAGCCATGGTTCTGTCCTGTGTAATTGAATGATAAAGGTGCCTCGCTGTAAAACCGTATAGCGCTACACTATACTACGAGATATCGAAGAAACATACCATTCTTTCAGAAAATCTATAAATCGTTTGAACGAAAGGAATAACTTCAGATCGTCACGACTCAGGGAATATGGTATAAGAGGTGGGCAGAAAGAGTTGAAAAACCGATGAACACGATTTTTTACTGGATAGAGGAATAGATGAAAGTTGGATTGATTGGTTTGCCGCAGACCGGCAAAAAAACCCTGTTTCAAGTCCTTACCGGCAGTGAAGTGCGGGAGCAGGGAGGCGTGCCGAAGCCGGTTCCCGGCACGGCCGATATTGTCGACCCGCGTTTCGACCGGCTCGTGTCTCTGTATACACCCAAAAAAGAAACCCACGCCCGGATCGATTTTGTATTGCTGCCGAAAATTGAACAGGAAACGATAGCAAAAGGTGATATTTTCCAGAACATCAGTGACGTGGACGCCATTTGTCATGTTGTCAGGGCCTTTGACGACGCGTCTGTCTATCACGCTGCCGGCTCTGTTGACCCGCTTCGCGATGTCGAAAGTGTTAACGCCGAGCTGTTGATGCATGACCAGATTTTTGTGGAAAAAAGAATCGAACGGCTTGAACTGGCCAGCAAAAAGATTAAGGATGACAGGCAGCTCAAGGAACTTGCATTGATGAAACGAATGCAGAGTCACCTCGAAGAGGAAAAGCCGTTGAGACTGATGGCAATGGATGATGATGACGAATTGATGATCCGGAGTTATCCATTTATTACCCGTAAAGAGATGCTGCTCGCTTTTAATGTTTCAGAAGATCAGCTTGGAGTGGATACCCTGCTTGATCAGGCAGCCTTGGTTTGTGCATCCGGAAAAATTGAAGCAATGCTTGTTTCAGCCCAGGTAGAGTCCGAGATTGCATTACTCGACAGTGAAGTGGAGAAACAGGAATTTCGTGAAGATCTTGGTATTGAAGAACCGGCTCTCGGTGTTTTGACCAGACTGTGCCTGAAAGCGCTTGGCAGAATATCCTTTTTTACTGTCGGTAAAGAGGAAGTGCATCACTGGCTGGTTCGTGTCGATTCTCCTGCTCCGGTTGCCGCCGGGGTGATTCATTCTGATCTGCAGAAAGGATTTATCCGGGCCGAAGTCATGAAATATGATGAGCTCGTTGAGGCTGGCAGTGAGGCGGAGCTGAAGAAGGCGGGTAAGATATACGTACAGGGAAAGGATTATATTGTAACAGACGGTGATATCCTCAATATCCGCTTTTCCGTTTGAACTGCTCAGTGATCAGATCCAGCTTTTTTGACGTGGGAGTACCGGGATGATTCTGTATGACGGAACATATGGCTGGGATGGTAAACGGCATGGCAAGCGAGAACCGATTACCCGTTTTCCGGGAAGCTATCATCTGAAAATTTTCAACCTGGATATCGACAGCGGTAGCGTTACTTTACTCAAACCGTTTCTTTGTGTGTTTTCGGAAACGGGAGACGGGCATTCAATGCTTGCTAATCCCGGCAGATTTGCCACCTATGTCTGTGAGGATTTTTCCCTTGATATGGAACGGGTTTTCTGGGTTGAGTTGAGAGAAGGGGCAGATGAGCCGTTTGAAGTTGTTTTCTTTTCAAAGAGTGGAAAGCTCAGAGATGAATATTTTTACTCAATGAAACGTCGTAAGCCAACGGCGGCAGAGCGGGCACTGATTGAGCAGGAAATGAACAAGCTCCCGAACGGATAAATGCAAGGTGTCGGCTCAAGGCCTTGCTGTCCCTGTGCTTACGGATTGGTACCCTCCTTTTTTATGGAAGAAAACGTGTTCAGTTTGCCGATCTCTTTGCGCGTTATCTGGTAGAAACTACGCTCTGTGTTTGTCAGCATGGCTTTTTCCTGCATGATTATGGCGATATCCCAGTCAATCGTGGGAATAAGCGGGCGGAATACAACTTTGCTCTTGTCGAGATACGGAGTTACCAGAGGATCTGCAATGGCAATACCACAACCACTCTCGACGATATTACAGACCGTTTGCATCGTCCTTGCCTCGGCCACGATGTGTCGATAGATACCTGCTTCAAGAAAAAGATGATCCACCCTGGTTCGCAATGGACTGCCGATGTGTAATTCAATAAAACGCTGCCCGTTCAGTTGCTGGATATTGATGACCGGATTATCAACAAGGGGATGAGCTGCAGGTAAAAGGCACACTGCCTGGCAGCGTATCAAAGGTCTGACATCAAGTGTATGAAAACCAAGGTTCAGGGTTATGCCGAGTGCAAAATCGCAGCGGTTTTCACTGACACGCTGCAGCATCTCTTTGTGGCCATCATCATGAAGTTTTACGCAGACATCCGGATGCTTTTCATGAAACCTGGCAAAGATGGGTACAAATAACGTATTGATATAGACGGGTTGGGTTGAAATGACAATCTCCCCGACCTGATGCCGGGCGATGGCCTTGGCCTGTCGTTTGAGTTCTTCAAAACCGATAAAGGAGCGGGATACCGCCTTGTGAAAGAGCAATGCCTCCGGGGTGGCGACCAGGTGGTTACGCTTGCGAATAAAAAGAGGGAAACCAACACTTTTTTCCAGCTCGGAAAGGAGTCTGCTGACGGCTGGCTGTGTTTTATTCATGACCGAGGCGGCTTGTGTCACAGAACCGTAAAGCATAAACATGTTAAAGCTTTCAATTTGTTTGTAATTCATCAGATCTCCTTGTGTGTCTAGAAACAAAATGATTTTTGTAAGCCTGCTGATTGTTTTTTTTATGAGGTCCGTCGTGTTGATCTCCGTGATATACAATAGCGCATAGAACCAAAAAATAGACCATGCTTTTTTGTTATACTGGCTTTTTTCAATTGCATTATTTCTTATGCTGGTCATAATAGACAAAACCCGGGGAAGGCTTCTTGCCCCGATTCACCAGGGTCCTGTTGGCGTGTTGGCGGGACTGTATTGATCTTTTATGACAGGAGGATTTGGAATGAATAGGAATATCAGATCAGTGTTCTCTGTTTTCACAGGTGTTCTGTTTGTGCTCATCGCATGTCATGCGGGGGCCGGTGAATATCCTGCCAAGCAGGTTACTCTTGTTGCCCCGTACGGTGCCGGAGGGGCCTCTGACCTGGCCGCGCGCTCTCTTGCCGAGGCTGCCAAAGAGTATCTTGGTCAACCAATTGTTGTCATTAATAAAAAGGGAAATGGCGGTATGCTTGGAGCACGTTATGTCAGTCAATCCAAACCGGACGGATACACCTTGCTGCTCGCGCGGGTAGGTATGGCTCTGTATCCGGCAGTACGGACGGATTCTCCTGTTAAATGGGATTCGTATACCTTTCTTGGTTCGTTAGAGGCCACACCGATGATTCTCTGTGTCAAGGGCGATTCTCCTCTTAAGACCGTTGATGCGTTGATTGAAGCTCTTAAGGAGAAGCCGGGAAGAATGACTTATGCGGCCTCCGGGCCAACAGCGATTGATGGCTTTTCTGTCCAGGCCTTGCTGAGCGATGTCGGGCTGGATCCCCTCTCTGCAGCCACGTTGATTCCCTATAAAGGTGGTTCTGCTCTTGCTACTGCGCTTCTTGGTGGGCATGTCGATTTTCTCGCTGTTGCCGCAGGTTCTCTCATGCCTCATATTGAAGCCGGTAAGATGAGACCATTGATGGTTCTCGCACCGAAGCGGATGGCCGCCTTACCCGATGTGCCGACGGCGACTGAGCTTGGCTTTAAACAGGCCGGACAAATAACGGGTTGGAGTGCCTTGTATGGCCCGAAAGGATTACCTGAAGCTGTTCAGAATGTCTGGAAAAATGTCCTTGTCAAGGTCGCCGCCGATGATACCTGGCTGAGCCTGGCCAAAAAACGTGGTTCGATTTCCACCATTGGTGATCGTGATCCTGTTGAATATGCAAAGTCACAATATGAGTTGTTCCACGGTCTGGCAATAAAATTTGGCTATATTCAAAAAAACTGACAACACGTTTCAGGGTACATTGAGCCGTTTTGCTTGTCGTGCTCGATGACGATGAACAAAGCGGGTAAGGACGCTGGACGGTCAATAAACAGGTTGGGATTATGTCTCTATACAAACAATTTCTGGTCTCTGTACTTCTCACCATTGTGTTCCTCGTATTGTTTATAGGCATAATTCCAACCTATGTCGAAAAGCCTGTCTTTATTCCGGGTTTTGCTCCAGGACCTGCCGTCTGGCCGAATACTATTGCCATTGTCGGTATACTGGTCGGAATCGTGCTGATGCTTGCCACTTTTCCACGATTTCGGAACAGAAAGAACTATCATGAAAGAGAAGAGGAAACAGGCGGGTCTGGCGAGAGCGGTCTGTTGTTTCAACGCTGCTGTGTGAGTCTGGTCATCCTGGTTGGTTACATTTATCTTGTCCCCGTTGCAGGAATTATTGTTGCTTCCATGCTGTGGCTTGGTGTTCTCTTTTTCTTTATCGGGATAAAAGAAAAGATGAGATGGATGGTTGGTCTTACCCTCGTTTTTCCCCTTGCCATCTTTCTGTTGTTTACCAGGGTGACTCATACCGTTTTTCCTGCCGGTTTTCTCTGGGAGAAAATTGGTCTCTTCTAGGGTCTCACAAACGTTCATGACACTTAGATATTATGTTTCCCGAGATTATTGAAGGTTTATATCTTGTTGCGACCTGGCAGAACGTTTTAGCGATGGCTGCCGGTATTTGGGCAGGGGTTGTTATTGGTGCCATTCCCGGTATGACCGGAACGCTCGCGGTAACCCTGGCGTTGCCTTTCACCTTTTATATGCAGCCCATAACCAGCCTGTTACTGCTGATCGCATTATATAAGGGAAGTACCTATGGCGGTTCTATTTCGGCAATACTCATTAAAACGCCGGGAACCGCATCCGCTGCCTGTACCATTCTTGATGGTTATCCGCTTGCAAGACAGGGAAAAGCGGGAAAGGCCCTCAATATCGCTCTGGTTTCTTCCTGTATTGGTGATCTGGTTTCCAATATCTCGTTATTGTTTCTTGCCATTCCGCTGGCTGCTTTTGCCTTGAAGATCGGTCCCCCTGAGTATTTTTTGCTCATGGCCTTTGCCCTGACCATTGTTGCCAGTATTTCAGGATCGTCTCTCCTTCTGGGTATTGTTTCTGCCTGTTTTGGTTTGCTGGTGGCAACGGTTGGCGAAGATATTTACGGAACCTTTCGCTTTGGTTTTAACGAAGACATGAAGGCTGGTCTGGGTACGGTGCCGGTGCTTATTGGTCTTTTCGCCATTCCTGAACTGTTGAAACTGATGGTTTTCAGGAAAGTAGATAAACAAGAGGCCATTCCTCTTGGCGATAACAAATTGTCCTTTGCAGAAATACGCCGTTGTCTCAAATCGATATTGAAGGGAAGTTCCATTGGTGTTGTTCTTGGGGCTATTCCCGGTATTGGCCCGGCCGCCGCCGCCTTTTTTTCATATGGTGAGGCAAAGCGGACGTCGAAGTATAAAGAGCATTTTGGTCATGGAGAAATAGAAGGAATTGCTGCGTCGGAGTCGGCCAATAACGGCTGCTGTGGTTCGACACTGGTACCGCTCCTGGCCCTTGGTATTCCTGGAGACGTGATTACCGGGGTAATGCTTGGTGCGTTTATGATCCACGGTATTTCGCCGGGACCACTGTTGTTTCAGAATGATATTCAGCTCGTTTATGCGCTTTTCATTGGTATTTTGTTCAGTTCTGTCATCCTGTTTTGTGCCGGAAAAATCACGACCACCATGTTCTCCAAAATAGCCGGTATTCCCCAACATCTTTTATTTCCCTGTATTGCCGTTCTCTGTGTGTTTGGGACCTATTCTGTCGATAACAACCCGTTTGATATCACGGTGCTGATTGTTATGGGTATCGTCGGTTTTGCCATGATGCTGATGAGGATACCGGCTGCCCCTTTTCTCATTGCCTTTATTCTTGGGCCGATGTTTGAAGATAATATGCGGCGTTCTCTGGCTATTTCCCGTGGAGATATTGATATCTTTTTCAGCTCTGCTATCTGCTGGATCTTTATCGTACTCATCATTTTTTCTCTGACAATGACCATTAGAGGGGAAATCAGAAAGGCCAGAGCCAGAAGTGGCCGTGGTGAGGGGAGGAACTGAGTATGTCAGGTTATGAATCGTCGGTGGAGATGTTAAAGAGGCTGGTTGCCTTTGATACCACGACCAGGCATTCTAATCTTGAGCTTATCTCTTTTGTGCAGCAGTATCTTGAACAATACGGTATCAAAAGTCGTCTCGTATATAGCGAGGATGGAACCAAGGCAAATGTATGGGCGACCATCGGAGCAGATACCCGCCCGGGAGTTGTTCTTTCCGGGCACACCGATGTCGTTCCCGCTGAAAGGGACGGCTGGGAATCTTCTCCGTGGGAGCTGACAGAGCGGCACGGAAAGTGGTATGGCCGCGGTTCCTGTGATATGAAGGGGTTTATCGCAGTTTGCCTCGCCTTCGTTCCGGATCTTGTTGCCGCCCGGGTGCAGACACCTGTTCATTTATGTTTTTCCTACGATGAGGAAGTTGGCTGTATCGGTGTTCACCGTCTGGTAGAAGATCTGCATACCTTGAATTATGTCCCCAAAATCGCGATTATTGGTGAACCCACGATGATGCAGCTCATTCGGGGACATAAGGGAAAGATGTTAATCAAATGTCGGGTATCTGGTAAATCCGGTCATTCATCCTATGCACCGTACCAGGTTAATGCTGTTGAGTATGCAGCGCGTGCGATAGGCATTATTGCCGATCGGGCACAGGAATTTGCCCGAAAAGGACCGTTTAATACCAGCTACACGGTCCCTCATACCACCATGCTGACTACTCTGATCAGTGGCGGGGTGGCAACAAATATCACTCCGGACAGCGCTGTGTTCAGTTTCGAAATACGTAACATTCCAGAGCATCCCGGTGAAGAGATCCTTTTGGATCTTCGTTGTCGTGTTGAAACCTTGTTTTCTGAGGAAATAAAGAAACGATTTCCGGAGGTTGGGGTTGATTGGGAAACGGAGTTTTCTTATCCGGGAATGTCGGTTGATGAAGATACTGAAGGATACCGGTTTATTAAGGAAATACATCCTTCGGTTGGCAATTGTGTATCCTATGGTTCTGAAGGCGGTATTTTTCAACAGGAGGGCAAGATTCCCGCAATCCTTTGTGGTCCGGGAAATATTGAACAGGCCCATAAGAGAAATGAGTTCGTTGAAAAAGATCAGATCGTCCAATGCGTTGATTTTATGAAGCGATTAATAAAGGCATTGTAAAAGGGGCGTGAGAAAAAGATCCGGCTTTTGAGCCGGGTTGGTTATTGGTGCTGCCAGAACAGGCGAGCGGGCAGGGGGGCGTCTGCATCCTTTGAGCCTGAAAGGATCATCTTCATATAGGCTTCAATCTCTGATTTAATCTCGTAGGAATATGCCGCGTCAAGTTGTTCTCTCTGCAGGGAGGCTTCGATTACATCTCTGGGCATAAGGGCCTGAAACGCCTGAGGCAGGTCGTCCACTCCCTGTTGCGGGGAAGGTGCCAATATCCTGGCCTGCTTCATGGTCTCTTTTGCAATCCAGGCGATTATTTCAGGACAGGTTCTGGCCGTTTCTCTGTTGACGGCAATTCCGGCAATGGGCATACCCCGCAGATATCCGCTCTGTTTCGTGTAGAGTTCTGCCACATTTTCCCCCAGCACAAGGCGGGGGTTGGCAGAAAGAGCCCTGGTTACCAGGGGCTCTGGCAGCAGGGCGGCGGTTGTCTGTCCCTGGATGAGTTTTTTCAACAATGTCAGAGGCGGTTCAAAGACAAAGGAAACATCATCATATTCCTGGTCTGCAAGTGCGCGCAGTATCGGTACCGCCGGAGACCCTGGAGGCGTAACTGCCAGCGATTTATTTTTAAAATCCTTTATATGAAGGGTGTTGGTGTCAGTAGATACCAGATAAAACTTGCGCCATCCTGTGGTGAGCAGGAGTTGTATGGGAGCGCCCTGTAAGGCTGCCTTGACAAATATATCGGTATGGCCAACCCAGAAATCACCCGCGCCAGCAAGGAGCGTTCCATACAGTTCATCGAGGTCCTGCCACCATTTGACCTGGATCGTATAGTTCTCCTGTATGCGCCCCTGTTTTATTGCCTGCCACAATGCCAGCTGCGGACCGGTAGCAAATCCGTTGGTATAAAGGGTCAAAGAAGGCAGAACGCTGTTGTTTGTGTTTCCTGAGTTCTGGTTTCGGGAGGAGGCAGGGGCCCCCTCCGAAACCAGAGTTATCAGGAGTGAAACTGTCAGAATAAAACGTATGGTATTTCTTCCATGCATTAAAATTCCATTTTCCAGGCAGCGTATACATTGATGCCGGGTTCTGCCAGCTCAAGTCCCCGTGAGGTGGAGAGATGGTTGCTATATTGTTCGTCCAGCAGATTTGTGACACCAAGGACAATGTCATGGGTTGTTGATCCGGTGACCAGCTTGTAACCAATCTTGGCATTGATCGTTGCCCAGCCATCGGTTTCCGGTTCTTTGGGGGCCACCTTGTTTTGTTTTCCGGCCCAATCCACATTGATATCTCCGTAAAAACCGGTCTCTCCGGGATGGTAGCTGAGACCAACCAGACCGTTTACCGGTGGAATAAAGGGCAGATCCTGGTCGTTGCTTTCGTTATTCCCTCTGGTGTAGGCAAGACTTGCGTACAGCAGAAATGCGGGGGCAAACTGCCATTGGCCCGAAAGTTCTGCTCCGTAGAGTCGTGCCTCTTCTATGTTGTCCATCTCGAATCGTTTTGGAGATACCCGGCGTTCGGTGATCATGTCATCGAGGAAATTGGCATACAGGGACGTGGATAGAGAAAGGGTGTCGGTGATGTAATGGTAGCCCCATTCCAGAAAATAGGAGCGCTCTGGATCAAGATCGGGGTTGCCGTATTTTTCGATACCACCACCAAGAGCGATATACTTGTAGCGGTCCATCAGATCAGGTGCCCGATAGCTGGCAGCGGCCACAAGGGTTGTAGACCGTGAAGACGAGAGATTCCAGGTAAGTCCGGCATGGGCATCCCAGGCCAGATCATCCTGGGATTCTTCGGGACGTTTCTGGACAATGGGAATGACCGGAACAGGCGGTTTAATCCAGTTATACAGGGCATCACTCCTGGTTTTGATCAGATCCAGGCGTCCCCCAAGGTTTAATGCGAAATCCTGGTTCAGAGAAATATCATCTTCTACAAACAGACCGGCAGAGATCTGGCGTGCATCGGCCAGCGGTGCGTCAATCCCGCTCCGGCCATTGCGAAGGTTTTTGATCCGGCTGGATTCGATTTCCCAGGACCAGATATCGAGTCCGGCAACAATACCCTGGGATGTCAGATCAATGACATTTTTCCATTTCAGGCCATAGGTGTCATGCCGGGCACTGGGATAGACACTGAGGGGGAGTTTGGGGAGTGGAGGAAACTCCATGGACACGTTACGATCCACCCTTTGGAAATAGAGGTTTATATCCGATTGGGTCAGGATACTGCTGTCGGGAGTAATGGTATGACTCAGACTGATGAGGGTTCGATAGGTATCGGGATAGCTGATCGTCGGGGGTGGCGGCAGAGCAAGTCCCTTGCCGGGAATACCGATATCTTCTCCCTTATGGTACTGGATATTTGCTTCTGTGACATTGATGTCATTCCATTTATAACCCAGCCGCACGTTGCCGTTATAGTCTTCAAACTGGCTGTTGGGAAGCTCATCTCCATCTCCGTTTTCAAAGGAATCGTAATCCCTTTTACCGCCGGAGGCATAGATCCAGAAATCTGCCGAATTCATCCAGGTCGCTCCAAAGGCATTGTAACCGCCGGGATTGGACCCGAGACTGAATCCCAGCCGGCCATGACTGCTTGAAACGGGGGTAAATGCTCCTTTCTGGGTAATGACATTGACGACACCACCCATCGAACCGGAGCCGTATAAGGATGAGATGGGCCCTTTGAGGATCTCGATCCGTGCGATGTCGTTGGCATCGATAAAGCCAAACTGGGCATTGATCTCGGTGGCGGTATTTACCCGGCAGCCATCAATGAGAAAGACCACCCGGTTTCTCCCTAACCCCCTGATGTTCACTGCAGAACCCCAGGCCGAGTCAGAAGATTTTTCCACTCCTGGAACCTGGCGCAGTGTATTGGTAATGCTCATATCCTGAGCTTCGTACAGGGATTGATATTCCAGGAGTCCTACGCCGCCCGGTGTTTGCGAGATCGTTGAAGACTTGCCCCTCGCAGTGACAATGGTGTCTTCCAGGGTCACATAATCTGCGGCCCAGCAGGGCTGGGTGAGTCCCAGGCTGGTCGCCAGCAGAAAGACCATCGGTTTGCATGGATACATCTTTTTTCTCCTCTTGTAGGCAATAGCCGTTTGTTATGGCGGGATCAGCGTTTAAGTGGTGCCAATCTGCCGGTTATATTCCTGCTGCATACAGGTATAGTCATGCCACCCCATCCAGAGGATATGGCAGTTGTTGTCGGCGACTTCTCCGAAGAACGCGACGTCTGAACGTATCGGAATAAAACCACCGTCTTTTGCCAGAAATTCCTGGAAGGAATGACTGAAAACCGTATTAAGGATGTCAGATGCTTCCCGCGGCGCGTCCTTTTTGAGGAAGGCCAGCAGCGGCAGGGCAAAGGCTCCCTCTGCGGGCCATACCATGTGCGCGTTATTATGCCTGAAGGTTCTGGCAAAGGCGGAAAGCAGCATACCCGCCTTGAAATCTCCTGCATCTACTCCCTGGTTGATATCCAGCGGTAAAAGGGTCTTGTCGGCCTGCCGGGCGGCCTCGCGGCCGCTATCGCCATTGAGTTTACTCTGGAAATAGGTGTACAGGGCTGGCGCCGGGGTCTCTTCTGGTGGAATAGCCATGGCGCAGCGGATCTCTTCATGGCACAGATCTGCCCAGGATTTCGGAAAAGGACGGACATCCTTATGGACAATGGCTACCAGACAGACCAGACAGGCCACCCGGTAATAGGGGTTTGTTTCGTTTATCCCAAGCTCGGCCAGATCGGGCCGCAGTGCAGGCAGTGTTGTCGGCAGCGGCGCAAATATCTGGCCGGGATCGTCCATGGCATACAGCCTTGTGAGTGCTGTCGGATAGGCAGTTAAGGTGAGATCGGCGGTATGTTCGGCTTTGCCAAAATCCTGAGAGAAGAATGCGGCCATCTCTTTATGGGTCTGGTGGGGCCGGATCTGAATCCCAGGGTACTTTCTTTGCAGATCGTCAATGGTTTTTCGGGCAATGTTGGGCGGGATTGCCAAATGCAGGTCTGTCATGATGTTGCTCCTTGGCCTAAAAGCGCTCCGTTTCTGAGCTGATCGCGGGTTGTTGTCAGATGGTCGTCCATGGTCTTTAACGAAGTCAGGAAGGTTTTTTCTTCCGGGCTGGTGCGCAGCAGGGATTCCATGCCGCCGTTTTTCATCACCAGACGTTGCGGGACCATGAGCATCAGAACCGGGTCATGGGTTGAAATAAAAATGGGTTTGTTGCTGTCTGTGAGCACCTCAAGGGCCGAGAGTTTGTCGATGCCGGCATTCTCGATCTCATCAATCAAGATAATCGGTGAATTAGAGATATAGGCCATATCGGCAATCATCAGGGCACGGGACTGACCACCGCTCAACACCTGGAGATTTGCGCTGGCGCTGATTGGCTCACCACTTAAGAAATTGGCCCTTTCCATGACCTTGGCCACCAGGGTCTTATCCTGTTTTTTACCTCGGCTCTGGGCATGGAGCGCAAGAAAACTCTCGACACTGCAATCAAGAATAAACGAGGTTTTCTGGGTGAGCTGGGCGACGAGTCCGGTGGCAATACCCTCATTTTCAGGAATACTGCCGTTTATCAGAATGGTGCGGCCTGAAATGGTGTCCGCCTGGGCCAGCTGTTCGATATCGGAGAGGAACTGGCTCTTTCCTGACCCCGTCGGGCCAACAATGGCCAAGGTCTCTCCGGCCTGTACGGTGAGTGTGGGCAGCGTTTCTTTCGTTCCGTCCTTGCGTTTTCCCGCTTGTACGGTGATCGATGTGATTTCTTTACCAGTCAATTTTTTTCACGTTTCCAGATTGAAATTCTCTGCCAATTCGTTGCTCGCCGGTACAATAAGAACAGATCGACGCCGGCATACTGTAGCGCAGCGTAAGGTTGGTACTCTCTCCTATCGGCTCCCAGGTATGTATCAGCCGGGTCAGCGGCAGACAGCCAGAGCCGGTAAGACCGTTGATTTGAAAGAGTGCTGCGCCGGGGTTGATTTGCCGGATCTTATGAAACACCACCTCTTTTTCTGCCTGGGAGACCATGTCTGCCTTGGTTACCACCACAACATCGGCAAGGCTCAAGATGGGGCCCATTTTTTCCGGTGCGTTTACCCCGGCCAGATCATCAAGGACGCAGATCGCCGGAATATCGGTGATATGAGGGGCACAGCGCAGACAAAGTCCTGCGGTTTCTATGAAAAGAATGTGGACCTTTTCCTGTTTGCCCCATTCGATGACCTCTTCGATGTTCGAAACATAATAATGGTCGGGGCAGATATAATCAGAAAGCCCCTTGATGGCAGGAATGGCTACCTGATTACGGAAATATTCATCATCATGGCTTACCAGGGCATCAAATTTTACTGCTGCTACCCGTATCCTCTGGGTGAGAAGCAGTCGTGCCAGATGAGAAATGACCGCGGTCTTTCCTGAGGAAGGTGTTCCGGCAACGGTGATAACGGTAAGACTGCCTGTTGAGGGATTTCTTTCTAAAGACATGATGGCTTCTGGTTTTGTTGCTCAGGAAAATTCTCGAGATTTTCCGTACAAAAATAGTATTCGTCGCATATGCCGGCCTTCTTCACTATTGTGCTGCCTTGTAAGAATCTGGCGGCATCTTGTGAGAAGGATGGTCATCAGCAGTGATTAATTCTTATCGCGCGAAACTTGCTAAAACAGCAGAGGATGTCGGCACGCATGCTTCGCTCTCGCAAGACTTGTCATGTATACGATGTTTTTTATTGTCAATGATAGACAGTCTTCGTTATCGCTACTTGAGATAATTCTTTTCTGTTCAGCAGCGTCAGGCGATCTTGTTTTCTGTAGTGTCCTTTTTACCTGTGTCTCGATTTATAGAGTGCATCGTAAAGTTGAAAGAATATTTTCGATGTAATGAAACGCTTTTGTTAGTCTAAACAAAAAAAAATGATCTAGATCAAGGATTTTTTTTCAGTCAAATACTGACTTTGGTCCATAAAATTACATTGGGTTAAATAACTATCTGTTTATTCAACTTTTTCACGTTGCTTTTTTGTTTTGTTTGCTGCATTATGCCAAGCTGAATTACCCATCGACAAAACAGCATTTTTCGTAAATGAGTGTGAAGAACATATCTGAATGATAGTCAGAAAACGTCTCTTTTGATATCTTCCCAAGAAGGGGACTGCTGCCCTTTTTTTCTTGGCCTGCTGCCTGTTTCTGTAAAACAAAAACACATACAGTGTTTTTGTTGGATCTTTCGTGTTAGTATCTGCTAATAAAGATAGATGCGGCTTATTTTTCGATGTTCTCGTTTTTATAATTAAGGGTTACTCTGGCTCTGGTCCGAATCTCTATCTGGGGTGGCTTTTACCTGATCAGTAACGATGCTTTGATAACAAGCATCGGGAAAAGTAACCGGTAGCCTTCTTCTCAAAATAAATCGGCCCGTTATTTTATTCTTAAAGCCCGTTTGTTGAGCTGTATTTTAAGGAATTGCTATGGAACAGCAGCCATCTTCTCATCAAGAACAAAAGACTTCCTGGAAATTTTTGAGCTACCTTGAAAATGTCCCTCCCAAGGGGATGAAGTACCATATTGTTTTTCCTTCAAAAATTGAGATGGTACTCCTGGATGCTCTTTCGGTAACAGAGAGTTCCCATCGCGTCTCCATTGACCGGGCACCCGTTGAATTTTCTTTCCACCTCGCAGGCTATTCTCAAGGTACTATTCATCATCATTTGCGAAAAAAGGAGCGTTTTGTCTGTACACCCGGTTCATCCTTTCTCACCTTCCTGCCCCAGTCACAATGCCAGTTTCAACTGGTCAGAGAGCAGCGTTACCGCATTCTCAATATCTATATCCCTCCTGAGATTTTTCTGGAAAAATTTGCCCCTTCATCAAAGCAACTGCCATTCAACCTGACGAGGATTCTGGAAACGAACAGGCAGCCCTGCAACCAGAAACTGCCAATGTCTGGCCAGCTGAAGGCTTTGATTGAACAGCTCTTCTGCTGTCCGTACCAGGGCATCTTGCAGCAGTTATTTCTGGAGGCCAAGACCATGGAGATTATTGTCCGCCATCTTTGGGAGCTTGCCCGGTGCCCTGCCCAGCCCTCCTGTCCGCCGTTACGGCCTTCAGAAAGGGAGCGGGTCCATGGGGCAAGGGATCTATTGCTGTCCGATCTGGCACATCCGCCGTCTCTCACCATACTGGCAAGGGCGGTCGGGCTCAATCCCAACAGGTTAAACCAGGGATTCCGCCAGGAATTTGGGATGACCGTCTTTGCCTGGTATCGAATGACCAGAATCGAACGCTGCCGTAAACTTTTGGAGCAGGGACGGCTCAATATCGATGAAACCGCCCAGGCCCTTGGGTTTCATGACACACCGCATTTTATCCGTCTTTTCAAACAGTATTTTGGCAAGACACCGGGAAAGTATCTGAGAGATCAGCATATCTGATCGTTGCCTTTGGAAAAGGGTAAAAAATAACGGCCAAATACAATTAAAAAGTTCCAGCGTACAATTTTTTATCTCCTGAATTATGTAAGATAGTCACATTGTTACACATATCACCCTTACCTCTATTTCAAAAAGGAGAAAACGTATGAATATTCTGGAAATGTTTCCGCTGTCCCGACGGATGGCAGAGAAAAGGCAGCAGCGAAGTGGTTACCGGCTGTATCTGGCGACATTTTGTATAAGTTCTTTTCTGGTTGTACCTGCGTTGGCCGAAGAAAAGGCGGCACTGGAGATGGAAACCATTACGGTTACTGCCGAAAAACGGGAAGGGAATGTCCAGGATATTCCTGCCAGTATATCCGTGGTCAGTGATACCCAGCTTGATGATCTGAAAATGGATGAGGTCAATGATATCAGCACCCTGATTCCCAATTTTTATATAACCGATACCGGTGCCGACCAGAGCTTTGCCAGTATACGGGGGATCGGGGCGTCGATGGCAGGAGCACCGACGGTGGGTATTTATGTGGATGATGTCTATACCACGTTCGGACTTGATCTGGCATTGATGGATGTGGAACGGGTGGAGGTGCTGCGCGGCCCCCAGGGCACCCTGTACGGCCGGAACTCCGAGGCCGGAATCATCAATGTGATCACGAAAAAACCGACAGAAAAATGGCAGGGCAGGGTCGCTGCCGATAGTGGTTCCTTTGACCGTTATACAGCCTCTGCGGTACTCGGCGGTCCGGTTGTCGGGAAATTAAGGTTCCGTGGAGCCTTGCAGTATTTCGAGTCTGACGGCTGGTTTGAAAATAAAGTCAATGGATCAGATGAAGGCGGCAGAAAGGAAGAGTACAATGGCCGTCTCCATTTTTCTCTGCCGGTTTCAGAACAGCTGGATTTTCAGTTGATTTATGAGCTTTACCGGCGGGACAATCCTGCGTATGCAAACTTTGCCTTCCTTGATCAGCCGGGTGAACTGCGTGAAAATATCACTGTCGACTATATGGGCGAAGCCCAGAAAGACACAGATACCCTGAGTTTGCGCGGTGAGTATGATTTTGGCATGAATCAATTGGTTTCCATCACCTCCTTTGGCAAGGTAACAGCCGATGCCTCCAATGATATTGACTTTATGCCAATTGATATAATGAATCTTACCGTTGCCCAGGAAATAGAGACCTTCTCCCAGGAATTCCGTCTTATGTCAGCAGATAGCAATGCCCCGTTCACCTGGCTGCTGGGCGCCTTTTTCCTCCATGAAGAAAGGGACAGCTCTTTTGGTATGTGGATGAATTTTATGAATATGGGCATGGGTATGCCCGGAGATACCCTGCGTTCCTGGTCAGATCTTACCACGACCGGCGGCGCTCTTTTTGGAGAGGCAACGTATACCTTTGCCGACAGACTGCATCTGACTTTGGGGCTGCGCTATGACCGGGAAGAACAGGAATTTGACTATCACCAGCCTCAACCGGGTCCTGTTTTGTCGATGATGGGCTATCGGTTACTCCGCGGCACGGAGAAAGATACCCATGATGCCTGGCTGCCCAAGGTTGCTCTTCGCTATGATCTTACAGAAACGGTCTCTCCGTACCTGAGCGTATCCCGAGGCTTTCGCAGCGGCGGCTATAATATCGTCGAGAATCTCGGCTCGGCCTTTGCCCCGGAATTTACCTGGAAC
>PDWJ01000296.1_pt1 | contig 87933 bp, 76 predicted proteins | sample 1430881 | NCBI WGS metagenome assembly PDWJ01 (sample SAMN01162460, study PRJNA174530) | Oral metagenome, whole genome shotgun sequencing project. | biome: Marine environment; feature: Marine mammal; material: Swab sample of the gingival sulcus; isolation source: swab sample of gingival sulcus...
AGTGTTTTCCAGAGGCTGGAAATCGCGGATCAGCAGCTTCAACCCCGGTCGCAGCGGAATGACCTGCAAAAATCCCCGGCCCATGGATTGGGGGCATTGCAGGAAGAGTTCCTGTCCGCTTTCCAGGGGCAGAAATCCGATTTTTTCATAATCATTGCCGTATGATTGAATCGTTCGGCTCATAACTGTTTTTTATGTTTTCACTGCTGTCCGGTCAAGAAAATAGATACGGCCTGAAGCGTTTCTTTCCTGTATCCTGTTGTTATTGATAACACATGAACATAAAAGGAGATTCAGGGCATGGCTTATGAATAAAACGGTATTCGCGCAATTGCCCAGACGTTTCAATAGACATGATCTTAATACGCTTCTCAAGGGACCTTATCGGCCATAGCAAAAGTACCGTACATTGAACCGGTGGAGCCCGTTTCTGTGATATCTGCGGCAGCTTGCAGACACAGGCGGGCAGGCTCTCCCATCTCGGGGTACGCCAAGTGAAAAAATCTGCACGTGCTGATACCAACAATAATCGGCCCGCAGGGTTCTATCAAGCGCTTTCCGAAAAGGTCTGCCAGCGCTGTGCCGCGTTTGCTCCATAAAAAAAGAAGTTCACATTCCAGAACAAACTGTACTTACGGGATGCTTCTACGGTCGACATCTGCCTTGCAGTGTTCCCCCGGGCCAGGTTCCGCTCAACCAAGGGTTGGTGTCAGGCTGCATGTTTTCTGTAAAACACGAAACCAAAAATGGTTATAACCTGTTGTTTAATTTAGAATAAATATAATCGGACATTTGTATTCAGATAGAGAACTGTTTGTATATAGCAACGTACCATGCTTTCAGGAAAACAATACTCCTCTGCTTATATTGACCACGTCGCACTTGTTTCAGATAGTATGGTACTACAAAGGCCAATTCGACAACATCATCTTTTTATCTTACTGAAATATAAAAATATTTTTGAGGGGAGGGCAAAAAGATCATCCTGACGTATAGACAATCTTTTTTTGCTGAAACTGGATTAGCTGGCACATATAATATATGTTTCAGCTAAATATCTTGACAGAGCCAAAACAATTTGTATCTATGAAACAGTGGTTAAGGGTCACCTTTTTGTCTTTAAAAGCTTTTTGAGCGAAGGTGTTTCTGTGGCGTGCCGTCTGTGCTGTATGGGTGTGCTGTCAATACGTTTGGTGTTGTTGTAACACCAGGGTGAGGAGGTTATCAATGTCTCGTTATCATTTGGGTTCGCTTTTGCAGAGGTTTTTCGTTTTAGGCAGCGTTTTTGTGTTTATTCTGTTGTCTTCCCTGTTTTTGATTTCTTTAAACGGATTTTGCCAGGAGTCTTTTACCATTATCGATACTGCGGGGCGTAAGGTTGAGCTGCCGGTCAACCTGCAACGGATTGTCACTGGTCCGGTCGTCATGCCCAATCTTATTTTTGCTGTTGATGGCAGCGGAGATAAACTGGTCGGTATGCATCCCATGAGTAAAAGTGCGTGGAAGAATTCGGTTCTGAAAATTATGGCTCCAGGTATGGCCAAGGCCTCAACGGATTTCATTCAGGGCGGTTTTAAAATGAATGTTGAAGAGGTGCTCAAACTGAAGCCGGATGTGGTTTTTCAGGTCTCTTTTGAAAAAGGTAATATCGCTCAATTCGAAAAATTAGGAATTCCGGTCATTGTTACCCATGAAGGATTGAGAAACCTGGATCAGTATCTGGAAAAGCATATCTCCCTGGTTGGCAAAGTCTTGAGAAAAGAGGAACGGGCCGACGAGTTGATAGCCGATTTCAAGGCTGCCGATCAGATGATTGCCCGGCGGCTCACCGATATTCCCAAGGAAAAATGGCCTCGGGGGTTGATCCTTTTTAATGTGGAAAAACGTATGGTCACCGGTACCGGATCTTTTGCCAATTACTGGTTGAATCATACCGGCGCAGAGAATGTTGCCCAGGCGATAAAGACGAGTCCCCGGGGGGCTACGGTCAATATGGAACAAATTCTGGCCTGGAATCCTGAGATTATCTATATTACCAACTTTTGTCCCACGCGACCCGAAGATCTCTACAATAACGCCATCCCCGGACAGGATTGGCGGGAGATTTCGGCGGTGAAAAACAGGCGGGTTTATAAAATCCCGTTGGGAGAATATCGCTGGTATCCTCCCAGCGGTGATTCCAGCCTGATGCTCAAATGGATGGCTCAGAAAAATCATCCTGAGCGTTTCGGAGATTATGATATTCGCGAAGAAATTCGCTCTCATTTCACCAGGATCTATAATTTTACCCTTTCCGAGAAGCAGATTGACCGTATCCTGAACCCGGCTTCAACGGGGTCCTGGAGGGAAAAATAATGCGTGAATATATTAGCGTGCAGCACGACAGCGGTGAAGTGGCGATCTCATATGAAGAGCTTGTGAAGTATCACGACAAGAATCATTGGGGTGGGGTTGCCCTGGCGTGGAAGATTATCCAGCTGGCTATGGAGATACTCAATGATGGTAAGGCCCTTAATCGAGATTTAGTGCGTATTCGTACCGGGCTCAATCCACCAGGACTTTTGGATGGTTTTGAGTATCTGACTCGAGTGGTTACTCGACAGCGGCTTGTATATGATCCCAGTCTTAATCAGGGACCCACATCTCCTTTTGGCAGTTTCAGTTTTGTCGTTGGCTATGGTAAAAAGCGTCTTGGCCTTCAGTTGAAAGAAGGTATCTTGCCCGCTGATTTTGCCAGCCTCGGTAGAACATGCCAGGCCGGTTTGGGTTCAGATGATGACAAGAACCGCTGGATTACAATCAAGCACAGTCTGGGTGATATCATTTTGGAAAAGAACCCGCGCGAGCTCCTTGATATTGTAGAGCTGCCGTAATAGTGCCTCCAGAGTATGTAAAGAAGGCTGTGGAGACTCATCGCCCGCTGCGTCATGTGATTCTGTGGGCCGTACTGTGGTGCCTTGCTGCCGGGTTGATTCTGTTTTCCCTGGGACTTGGCCGGTATCCGGTGCCTTTTGGCCATGTTCTGGGTATTCTGGCCGCCAAGATTCTGCCTATTGATCCGTACTGGTCAGCTACCGATGTCCGGGTCGTGGAGATAATCAGACTGCCCCGGATCCTTTTGGCCCTGGTATCCGGAGGCGGGCTTGCGGTGTGCGGTGCGGTACTGCAGGGGCTTTTTCGGAACCCCCTGGTGGGTCCGCAGATCATTGGGGTTTCTTCTGGTGCCGGGTTTGGTGGTGCCCTGGCCCTGCTGATATCTGAAAATCAGTTGATGACGATGCTGTCGGCCTTTGTCTTCGGCCTGGGAGCCATGGCTCTTGTCTATGCGATGAGTCGCAGCCAGGGCCGTTCACCCGTACTTATGCTGGTTCTTTCCGGGGTGATCGCCAGCGCCTTTTTTTCGGCACTTACGTCACTCATTAAATATGTGGCCGACCCCTATGATAAACTTCCGGCTATCGTGGTCTGGCTTATGGGCAGTTTTGCCTCGGCCACCTATCAGACTTTTTTTCTGGCGGCGGTTCCTGTTATCCTGACTGGTTTTCTGTTAAACGCTATGCGTTTCCGGATCAATATCATCAGCTTGGGTGATGAAGAGGCGGAAACCCTCGGGATTAATGTGGACCGTATGCGCTGGTTGCTGTTGACAGGGGTTACACTTATTTCTTCCGCGGTGGTTTCTGCGGCTGGTATTGTGGGCTGGGTTGGTTTGGTCGTACCCCATATTGCCCGTATGCTGGTGGGAGCGGATCATCGGGCCTTACTTCCGGCTTCGGCCCTTATTGGCGGGATGTACACGGTCTTGATAGACAATCTTTGCCGAACGGCCACCGCCGCTGAAATTCCTCTTGGTATTATCACCGCTATTATCGGTGCTCCTGTTTTTGGTATATTACTGAAGAAAACCCAGGCAAAGGGTTGGAAAAATGATTGAGGCCCACGATATTGGTTTTTGTTACCCCGGTGGAGATTTTGTGTTTCGAGGGCACCAGTTTCAGCTTGGTCGGGGGGACATCCTGGCCATTCTGGGGCCCAATGGACGGGGCAAGACGACCCTGATCAAAACCTTGATTGGTCTTTTGCCCCTGAGCGAAGGTTTTACCCGGATCGAAGGCAATGTCGGGTATGTACCTCAGCAGGCTTCTGTCATGTTTCCCTATACCGTTCTGGATATGGTGGTTATGGGGCGTGCGCGGCATATTGCCCTGTTTTCCTCTCCCAAACGAAGGGATTATCAAAAGGCCTTGCGTGTTCTTGATACCTTGGGGCTGGTTGATCTTGCCGAGCGAAGTTTTCTTGCACTCAGTGGTGGCCAAAAACAAATGGTTCTTATTGCCCGGGCCCTGGTTTCAGAGTGTCAGATCCTTATTCTTGATGAACCGGCGTCATCGCTTGATTTCAAAAATCAGCGTTTGATTTTGAAAACGCTGAAACAGCTGAGCCGAGAGCATGGTTTGACGATCGTTCTGACTACCCATTTCCCGCAGCATGCGGTTCATCTTGCCGATTCGGTATTGTTGATGTATGGGCCCGATACCTATTCTTTTGGCAGTGTTGCCAATATGATGACTGATGACCGGCTCAGGGTGCTGTATGATATGGATATCCGCACGGTCACTCTCCGCCATAAACAACAGGATATCAGAAGTATTATTCCCATCTTCAGTTAACCGGCGAGGTTATCGGTTCAGGACTGAACAACAATGGTTACCATGCTCATTACATTGCTCCTCTTGACCTGATAACCGCCGGTATTGTTTTGAGTAGGATCTTGATATCCAACCAAAAACTCCAGTTTTCAATATATTCAAGATCGAGATCAAGCCATTTTTCAAAAGGCAGGTTACTCCTTCCCGATATTTGCCAAAGGCAGGTCAGTCCGGGTTGAACACTGAAACGTTTACGCTGAATCCCTCTATCGAACAGGTCGACGTCTCTCTGAGACATCGGCCGTGGTCCAACAAGGCTCATTTCACCCCTGAGTACATTGATCAGTTGGGGAAGTTCATCAAGGCTGGTTTTTCTCAAAAAGCTGCCGACTCTCGTTACTCTCGGATCATTTTTAATTTTGAAAATGGGACCGTCAGCCTCGTTGAGGTGTTCTATCTGAGTTATCTTCTCTTCGGCATCAGCACACATAGAACGAAATTTGAACATTGGAAAGATATGCTTCCTGAGTCCGACACGTTGCTGGATAAAAAAAACAGGACCTGGTGAATCGAGCTTTATCATGAGAGCAATCAGAATAAAAAGCGGCACCAGAAAGGTGAGGGAAAAGAGCGTAACGCTGAAATCAAATGCTCTTTTTACTAAGAGCTGTTGTCTGTTTCGAGCGACCGGTTCCATGGTCAGGATTGGAAGTGAACCAAGCATGGCCAGGCTGACACGAGCGGCATCGATATTAAATAGATCTGCCATAAAACGAAGACGGATCCCTTCCTCCTCACAGGCGATGACAATTGGCTCTGCATCGTTGAGCAGTGAGCGGGGAATGGCAACGATGACTTCATCAACAACGTTGTTTTTTAAACATTCATGAATGTTCTCTACGGTCCCGATAACCGGAATGTCATTTACCATTGTTCCCATATAAGCGGGATCGGGGTCTATAAATCCGACAACCGTAACCCCCCAGATGATCTGTTCATGAAGATTTTGGAACAGATCCAGGGCTCTTGCCCTGGTGCCGACGATAATGACTCGGAGGGCACGTTTGCCTGATTTGATCTGGTTTTTGTAATAGCTGATAATGAAGCTGCGGATAATCAAAAGCGTAAAAAACTCGGCACAGGCGAAACCAAGAATAACAAAGCGGCTTACATACTGGATATTCAGAAAGAACAATAAGGTAAGGAGAATTCCAACGGTCAGGACAACACTTCTGGTAATTGCCCAGGCATAGCTTGTTATCGTCGTGGTGTGAGGGCTGTTATACGCACCAAAATAAGAGAGCGAACCGCTTATTAATGCAAGAAGGAGTGGAATAATAAAAAGATGCGAGTAAAAATCAAGAGGTTCTTCTTTGAGCAGAAACGTGTTTCTTATCCAGAAGGTTGCAAGAAAAATAACAATCGTAGACAATAAATCCAGCAGGAAAATATTGTTACCAATTTCGTTATCGTTACTTTCGTACATGTTTGCTTGCAGTGAGGTCTTTGATGTTATGGTTATATGGTGAATTGATGTTGTCTTAATCCGCTTTCACATATTCAAGAAGACGGGGATAAAAAGCTTTGATAAACAGGTGTCCCTGCCTTCTGGCTTCTTCTCTGGTGATGTTATTCAGCGGTATGGTCACCCGGACAAAGGCATGTTCCTGTTTCCCGTTGGTCAGTTTGTTCAACAGCACCTTTATTTTATTTTTATAAACGACTGGTGTCGTTGTATCATATGCTTGATACCAATACATTACCAATTCTTTTCTTTCCAACAGACCGGCAATGAACTCTTCATAGGTGATGATATGTTTTCCTGAATGAAGGATCTTCTTCTCAGGAAAATCAATTTTCCAGCCTTGACCGGGGAAGCAGACAAGTGGAGAATGGGCTGCGGAGATCTTGTCGGAACTGAAATAGTAACCAATATAGAGGGTTATTGGTCCTTCCTTGCCCTGGTAGGTTATGGAAACATAGTCATCAAGTGCCAGGAAATCATGGATCTCCGGCGTAAGTGTTTCGATCTGGAGTGTTTTGTAGCCATCCAGATGACTGAAGGTCTCGACGAGATGAAGCTGTTTCGGCGTAACATGACTCTCTGCGGAGAAATGGATCGCGACGGCTGCCAGCAGAAGCAGGCTTGTTAGAATGATATATGCTTTTGTTTTCTGGTTTCGAGCCATTCCAGTATCCTTTGGAAAATGAAGAGTAAAGCCAGACCAAGAGCAAAGACGACAAGGCCGAGCAGCGTGTGTGGGGTATCGGTAGTCAGATCAATGGTGAAAAAGTAATACGCAAGGACAAGGGTGACTACTCTGAAAATGTTGATGATGATGGCAACGGGAATGCTGAAAAAAAACAATAGTGCTCTTGTCCAGTTCTTGTTCAGCGTAAAATAGCCAAGTAACAGACTGAGCGTTGTCATCGAGATCAGAGAACGAATACCGCTGCAGGCCTCAGCTACCAGAAACGTTTTTCCTGGAATATTCAATACGTTGCCATCTCGGAAAATCGGGACATTGAAAAGCCTGATGACAAACTCACTGACCACTGAAACCTTGAGCTGAAGAGTCGCGGTGAGCATTGACATGAGTTGGTTCGGGATTGGTATCAGCAGAAACAGGAGTATTACCGGAATAAAAAATCTTATCAGGAAACGAAAACCGGTCAGGCAGATAAAAATGGTAAGAATCGTGATGATGGTCGCCAGAAAGATGATGGTTGGCACCTGGAGTTCCAGAGAAACATAGTAAAGCAGAAGCGAAAGAAGGGTAAGTGGGATACCGAACAGGAGATTCCCTTTACTGGATTTAAAAAAATCCTGTCGCTGCCACAACATATAACCGATAATTGGAACCGTGAAAAAGGCATGGGTGTAATCGTCTGATTCCATCCATTTTTCTGCAAACAGTTCCAGGGCTGGATAGAAACCGGCGATAAAGGCAAGGATCAGCAGCAGTGGCAGCAGATGTGTTTTGTGTCTGTTTTCAAGATACATAGCGATATCATTATATGGTTACCAGCGCAGTAAATCCTGTTGCCAGGAAATGGTGAACAGGAGGCGGTGGTCATCATAATCTTCTTTGTCTTTCTCTGAATTATTGTGGGTAAAACGGTAGATTATCTGGGCGGTGCAGTCCTTCAGGAGTCTATAGGAAAGAGCCATTTCAGCGGAGTACTGTTCCTTTGCATATGCTTCTCTTTCTGAATTTGTCTGTTCTGTTGCAACAGAGGAATCATGTGTCCGGGAACCAATGGTTACCTTTTCGTGCTCTTTGTGGATGTAGTCGAGGCTGGTGGTGATGTCAAAATCTTTTGACAGCCGGTAACGTGCCGACGTGGCTGCTCTCCGGATATTGACAGAACCGCGTTCGGCAGTTCCCGAGAAATTATCCAGTTCAGATACCTTATCGAGTTTCAGCCTCCAGGAAAGACGTTTGGTTTGATAATCAACCTGGGCAATACCGTTAGCATCCCAGACAGCCGCCAGCCCGTCAGTCTTTCTACAGGAAGGGCCACCACCAAGAATGGTATGGAGATGGGAGGATATCTCTTTTCTCCATGAAAGCTGGAGATGGTGGATACTGCCATCACTCCCGAGAGGGTCGTCATATTGTACGCCAGAATAGTCGTATGTTACGGTGATCGGGTTGTTCTGGATTGAACGATTGGTGACAGTGAAGTGTGCAAGATACTCCCTCAGATCATCAGATGGTTCGTTGCTGTTTTCGTTTCCTGGTTCTCTGTTTTTTTTATAATCGCCGCGGACATACGTGCATTTCAGCGTTGTCTGCCACCTTTGACTGAAATGGTGCTCGTTGGTAAATGATATGACATATCGATCATAATCGGCATCTCCATCTTTACGGTCCTCGTTGTCATTTCTGAGCGCCTCCCAGTCACCAGATAAACGGGTCAGGCTTTTTTGCCGATAACGATAATGGGTGCCAAAATGTGTACTGTTTTTCCAATAACGCTTACGTCCCCTGTCAGATGATAATTCTGCTGATGAAGAGGATTCAGAAGCCGCGGTAACACCATTCTGGTCGATACGGTTATGATCAGCACTGGCAAGGTAATGGTCGGTCTGAATGAAATGGTTAGAGAGAGCAATAGTCCAGCTTTGTGTCAGGGAGCGGTCTGCTGAGAACTGAAAACTGCCGTCCCATTCGGTATCTTCAGCGATAAAATCATATTTGATGTTCGGAGTGAACTCGAATGTGATCGAATCAAGGCGGCTGGAACTGATGATTTGGAACATCGGCGATAGGTACAGTTTATGATAATCGTCATCTTCGCCAGCCTGGCCTGCTCTTTCGGAGCTATGGTCATATGATCGTTCATTGTAGTCCATTGTCGTGGAAAGACCTGCTGTCAGACTGGAATTCCTTGCCTGGACGGCCAGCGGACTGTACAAAAGCAGCCATATTCCTGTACATATGACTTCGGTTTTGAGTGTACTACTCATCTTGACTCATTTTTTTTAGTGAACGATGATAATATCTCCACTGCTGATAAATATATTTCTTTCCAGGTTTTTACCGGAAATGAAATCATCATATACAAATGTAAGGGTATTATTTTTAAACAATTGTGTTTCGGTAGTGCCGACATGGTCACGAACAACGGTGATTTCTTTATCAGCCCATTCGGTAAAGCCACCAGAGCGCGCCAAGGACTGGATCAGAGTCAGCGGATAGTCGAGGAAAAAGATACCCGGTTGGGCAATGTTGCCCATAATGGTATAACGCAGGCTGTTACTCTGTTCAAGGGTTACAGTAACAATTGGATCGTCATAGATGGTTACGAACAGTTTTTTCAGATAGTCGGCGAGCTCGGTCAGGGTCAGCCCGACCACTTCAACGTCACCGATATGTTTCAGAGAGATCCTGCCGTCCATCATGACCATGATTCCGTTTGCTCTGCGACGGGGACTGTCTGCTGTTCTTTGGGAGACACGAGGCTCGCCGATGATGGAAGCCGCCATATTACCTTCTCCATATATTGAAACGGAGAGAATATCACCATGGCCGATGCGGTACTCTTCCTGACTTGTGAGTATATCGGCACGGGAACCGAGAATATCAGCACGGACCGATTTTTTCAATTCATCTGATGCCGACACATCAGCGGTTGATTGGGCACCAAAGACAGATGGTGCAGAGATAAAAAACAGGAGTAAGGAAAAAAGCGACGCTAATTTATTCATATTGTTCTCCTTTTTCTGATGAAAAGCCCTCGTCGTTTCAATTTAAAGCATATTTGGATGAATTTGTCACCTCCTGACGTATATATGGAGTCGTTTTTCTTCTGATGAAAGAGGACATCCGGTTTTTAATGGAAAAATCTGTGTTTTCGATATAAAATAATTATCGACTGTTTTATTACAATCCGGTTTGCTCGTGAAACATCAGCTATTCATTTATTTCGTTGGGAATCCGTTATGACCATTCAAAACGTACTTGTCCGTCTCTTCATTGTTGTTTTCTTCTTCACTCTTACCGCCTGCTCATCACCTGAAGAAAAGAAAGAGCAACACTACCTGAAGGCGATGGAATACATAGAAAAAGAAGATATTCAGGCGGCAATTATCGAGCTGAAGAATGCCATTCAGGTAGATGCCAAATATGCCGATGCCCGCTATCAACTCGGTCTTCTGTACCTTAAGGAAAAGAATGGCAAGGCCGCTTTCAATGAATTAATTCGGGCAGCTGACCTGGATCATGAAAATCTTGATGCAAACCTGAAGGCTGCCGAACTCTACTTGATCACTCGAAAAAAAGAGGAAAGCAGGAAGCTGGTTGAGCGTATTCTGATAAAAGATCCACACCATCAGGAGGCACTGGCACTGCTTGCAAACCTTGAACTTATTGCCGGCAATTTCGATGATGCCTCAAAAGCACTTGATACCATTGGTGATGAGGTTGAAAAATCCGACAAATTGATGAATATCCGAGGCCGTATATATGGTGCCAAAGAGCAATGGCCAGAAGCGGAAGCGTCCTTTAAAAAGGCAATAGAGATAAATAAAGAGCGATATGCGAATTACAATGCGCTGTTGATCTTTTACCAAAGCAGAAAAGAAACAGAGAAGGCAAAAGAACTGTTGTTTGAGATGGTTGAGAGGTTTCCGGACAATCCCCAGAACTATCTGTTGCTTGCCGGTTACTACCGGGCTTCCGGAAATAAGGAGCAGGAAGAGGCAACATTGAAGAAGGTGGTGGAGGTTGCTCCTCGATCCCCACGTTACCGGCTGCTGCTTGCCGGTTTTTATAAAAATAACGGTGATGCAGAGAAGACAGAGGAAACGCTGATTGAGGCTCGTTCAACGATCGAGGGCAATGCCGATCTTGGCTCGGCGCTGGCGACCCATTATTTTGATACAAAGCAGTTTGACAAGGCCCAGACCATTCTTGCTGAAACCCTGGCGCTTAAAGCCGATCACCAGGGGGGACAATTATTGAAAGCTCGTTTTTTGATGAAAGACAGGCAGATGAATGATGCGATAGAACGTCTGGAAAAACTGACCACTGATTTTCCCCGCTGGTCCGAACCGTTTTTTTACCTCGGTGTGGCCCGGCTTGCTGCCGGTGAAATTGACCTTGCACAGCATGCGGTGGCAGCGGCGATCAAGGCAAATGGGCGTGATGCAAAATACCATACCTTAATGGCCCAGCTTTTCCAGATTCAGGGGGCATTTGAAGATGCAAAGAAGGAAGCGGCTATTGCCCTGAATCTGAATAAAAAAAATCTTCAGGCAGCATTGATCCTGACTGATGCGATGATTGGTCTGAAAGAATTTGACAACGCTCAGCAGATGTTGACGGGAATCAATGAGCAGATAAAGGATAATCCGGAAATTATCGGCAGGCTCGCTATTGCCACTCTTGGCAACAATGATTCAGCAAATACGGTCAAATTGTTGAACCGGTTGTTGGCTCTTTCCCCTGGTAATAATCGTGCGGTGTTGTTGCTGCTTGCATTGACCTACAAAGACGATATTGTCGGAGGTGAAGCGTTTATCAGGGAGCAGATCAGTAAGGCTCCTGAAAACAGTGGGTTGCAGCTGATCCTTGGTGATGCCCTGCTCAAGCAGAAAAAAGATGAAGAGGCACTGGCCGCCTTTGAAAAGGCGATTGATTTGAACCAGAATAATATCAAAGCGTATATTGCTGCTGGACGGTTAATGGTGAAACTGGGCAGGAAAGATGAAGCGATGGCCAAATACCAGGCCATGATTGCACAGAATCCAAAATGGATTCAAGGGTATATGGGGATTGCTGCGTTGCATGAGTCTGCTGGTAATACGACAGAGGCGATGCGGCAATATCGGAAGGTGCTGGAGATCAAGCCGGATGAGGCCCATATCGCTGATACGTTAGGCTGGATTCATTATAAGCGCGGGTCTTATACCCTGGCAATCCCGCAGTTTGAAATGGCCCTGAACAGCAGGCCTGATGACCCGGCGATTCAGTATCATTTGGCACTGGCATTGAAAGGCAATGGAAATTACCAGAAAGCCGGTATTGTGCTTAGAGAATTGCTGGAAAAAGGGAAGGATTTTCCAGAAAAGGGTGAAGCGGTGCAACTGTTGGAGGAAGTAACGAAGCAACAATAACGGAGAAGAAAAAAAGGCAGGTCTGGAGCAGGAAAAATCTGCAAAATCTCGTGCTGTTAGTGTGTTTTGTCAATCGTAGCCGTATTTGCTGTGATAACCATGTATCAGATATCGTTCTATGATATTGGGTGTGTGGTTGTTGAAGACGATTCCGATGATTTTTTCTGCTCCGAGATCTTCAATCAGTCGTCGTACCTGCATTCTGCCGGCCCCACCCTCTTTGACGACGACAATAATGCCATCTACCATATTAGAGAGAACCGAGGTTTCTGATACAACTTGGCCAGGAGGGCTGTCGAAAATGATGATTCGGTCATCGTAACGACTTGAAAGTTCCTGAATCAGATCGCGCATCCGTGATGAGCCGAGGAGTTCTGCCGGGTTAAGTGGTGGTCTGCCGGAGGCGAGAACCGAGAGTTTTGACACAGATGTTTTCTGGATGAGATCGGGGAGCAGTTTGTAGTCCCGCAGATAATCGACGAGTCCTTTACTGCTGTCAAGACCGAACATTGCTGCAAGTGATGGACATCTGAGGTCACCATTGACCAGCAGTGAATACTGCTCCATTCCTTGGGCCAGTGAAATACCGAGGTTGGCGGTGACAAAGGTTTTGCCCTCTTTCGGAATCGCCGAGGTAACCATAATGGTACGGGGCGGTTTCCGGTCGTCTTTGGGGTGGAGAATACGGGAACGGATGATCTTGAATACTTCCGGGATATAATGGTCGATATTAATTGCCCGATGCAGACGTTCATCCCATGACCCGCTGTGGAATATGGTACGGTGATTTGATGTCGACGTGCTGACTGCTTGGAAGGTGGCGCCTTCGTTTGTTCCTGTCGACTCTCCGTCTGCTTCTGGGATTGCTGCCATATCTGTCATTGGCCTCTGTTTCGGATCTGATTCGGGAGCTTTCGACGGTCCCTGACGGTTATCCGATGCAGTGTCAGCACGTGTCTTCTGTTCTTCTTCGTTTCCATCCGGAATAGAGCCTTCATCGTAACCGGCACGTTTTAATGCTTTTGAAATTTTTCCCATTTGACTTGTTACCAATACCGGTAGCTTGTAATCTTTTGTGTCAGAGTCATCAGGCGTTCTGCTTTTTCATGTCCGTATTCTGTTCATTAATAAAAAATCAAACAATTTTCTATCCTAGAGGGATATGTTTAACCAGCCTTTATCGTAGGCAACGTATAGTAAAGCTGTAATTGTTGCAAGAAGGATAGCGGTTCCCGCAATCAATTGTTTTTTACGGGATGGTTGCCCGTTATCTTTGGATATCGTTGTTTCTCTTGACCGTCCGCTTTTTTTGGGTACGTTTGATTTATCTGAAATTCTCAATGCGTTTTCACCTGGAAGGCGTATTTCTTCGAGACATTCCCTGAGTGTTTTCTGGTCAATTTTCAGCATATTCATACTGAAGCCGGTGATTAAGGCATGATCGCATATGATATTGATCAGTCGTGGATTTCCATGACTTGCCTCGTGGATGGCTTTAAGTGCATTATTGGTGAAGATGTTTGATGATTGAGCACCGGCAGCATTGAGGCGGAAATGTATATATTGTTCAGTGTCTGTCCGGGTAAATTCTGAGAGATGATAGCGAATGCCGATGCGTTGCCTGAGTGGAAGGAGACGTGGATGTGCCAGTTTTTTCTGAAGCTCCGGTTGACCAATCAGGAAAATCGAAAGGACGTTTCGACTGCCTGCCTGATTGGATAACAGCCGAATCTCCTCAAGCAGCTTAACTGGAAAAATCTGTGCTTCATCAATGATTAAAAGAACTTTTTCCTTTTTGCGATGGCAGGCAGTGAGCAGCCAGGAGAACTGAATAATAAATTCTCCTTTGTTACCACCGTAATGAATATCAAGTTTTTTGCTGAGGTAATGGTAGAATTCATGCTGGCTCAAGGTCGGGTTGTTGAGGATACACAGTTTGACCTTGCTCTTGAGCATTCTGAGGAGTGCATTGATGATCGTCGTCTTGCCGGTACCGACCCCGCCGGTGAGCATCAGAAAGCCTTTATCTGAAATAACACCGTATCGAAGGGTGGCCAGCGCTTCCCGGTGTGCTTCGCTGATATAGAGTAGATTGCCGTCCGGTGTCAGTTCAAACGGCTTTTGACCGAGGTTGTAAAAAGTACGATACATAAGATGCCTGGGCTTGAGTGCTTCAACCTGAGAACCGGGTTGAAAAGCTGCAAACCTTTTAAAAAACGATTTCTCCCTGTTTCCAGAAATAAATAAAAGCTGTTCCAATCCCGGAACAGGAGAGTAGAAAAACAAGGGTACCGATTGTAAAGACGATTCTTTCGCGTTTCTGCTCTTTCGGTAGAGCCAGTCTTGGAATAGTGCATATTAGTTCAATGTCAAAAGCTTTTTCAAGATCGTCTGGATCCCTGAATGAAGTATCAAGTAGTTCGAGCACCAACGCGAAGCTTGCGCCAAGGGCAAAACCGGCAGCAATAGCAATGCCGAGAAATTTAAAGAAAACTGGTTCTATCGGATTTTCGGGTATCCTGGCCGGATCTTCAATCTTGAATTGGCTGCCTTTCTGTTTTCTTTCGAGGTTCAGGGCTGAACGTGCCTGCAGGTTTTGGGCAACGAGAAAATCGTAATGACGTTTCAGTTCACCATATTCTCTTGTAAGGGCAGACCATTCTGCCTCCCTGACCGGTGTTGCTGCAACCCATGCTTCATACTGGTCTATACTTTTTTTCAGTTCATCTTTCTCTTTGTTCAGCCGTTCAATATTAAGTCCGATATCCCTGAGCTGGCTGTTTAAGCCAAAAAGAATTTGGTCAAACGCTTCTGTCTCTTTTTGTCCTCCACTCTGAGCTGCACGTTTGCCTTGTCCTTTTTTTTTCAGTTTTGCTTCAAGATTGGCAATTATTTTTTTCAGTCTTTTTATATCCGGGTGTTTTTCGGTATATTTACCGAGCAGTTCAGCGAGGATGTTTTGCAGGCGTGCCAGTTGTTCCTCTTCCGTTTCAATATATTCTTTGGGAGCGGTGTTTGTGGTTAATGCCTGACGAAGTTTTTTGTTTTCTTCTTTCATCTGTTTTCGAGCTGTTACCTGATCCTGAATCATGACCTTGGTTCGCTCCAGGTCTTGTATTGAGTCCTGGCGATTCTGGTACTGCTCCTGCAGACTGCTCAGTCTGGACATATTGACCGAACGCTGATCGGGCATTTCGTTGTAATATTTCAGCTTGTAATCACGCATTACCGTTTCTTTTTTATCAAGCATCACCTTTGCCATTTCCAGTTCATCTGCCGTATAGGCAGATGTCTCTGATGCTCGTTCTTCCCGGTATTTTAGATTTTCTTCTATAAATTTTGCTGCGAGTGTATTCGCGACCCGGGCAACAACTTTGGGTTGATTACCCGTATAGGTGATACGAAATGTATCTCCTTTTTTTGAAGGAGTGATCAGAATATTTTCCCGCATCAGTTCAACAACGTCTTCCATTGGCAGGTCACGCTTTTCCTTTTGATACAGATTGTTGTCATTGATTATTTTTTCGAGGCTTGTCCTGCTGGTTGCAATCTGGGCCAGCGTGCTGACAATATCCTTTATCTGAGCATTTTGATCTGGAGACATCTGCGCCGGATTGACTTTTTGCTGTTGATAACTGAGCAGGGTCGTACTCTGATAAGATTTCGGTACGGTTAAATATATGCCCAGCCCTGATGACAAGCCAATGAGAATACAACTGATGATCAAGACCCTTCGACGAACCAAAAGATCTGCATATCTTTTAATCTGTTGGATGTGTTGTTGTTCCATCAAAGAATCCTTATTAATAACGGTACCTTGAATTGTTGTCGTTTTGTTATCCAAGAATATCTGAAAGGATACAGCCAAGACAAATTAAAAAGAATCAAGGATATGCCGAAGACTATTATAATAGATAAAGAATACTGATTTTACAAATAGTATTATCTGCTCCGGATATTTTTCTGTCGAGAAATGATACTGTTTTATCCGTTTGCAGTCCTTTCTTTTTCATTGTTTTCTGGAACCAATTTTGAGATCTGGCTGTACAGGAAAAGGCAAGGTTTCAGCGGCCTTCTTGTCATGTCTTTAATTATTTGAAATAAAAAGATTTTTTCTGACGACTTTGGCTGTCTGCAAATAAGGAAAATAATTATGCTAAAATGAAAAAAATGGGTATTTTCACCTGTTTTTTCCGAGTCATTTTTGTGATAGGATCGCTTCGGTTATGCATGATATATGGCTGTATAATAACCGGTAAGATGGATTATTGGTGAAGGCAAGAACGTAATAGGGACGGTGATATTTCACGATACAGATCGTATCGCGGATAATCAGAAAGTGTTGCTTGAAGCAATGCCGGAAATGGTCTTACTGATTAATACGCAAGGAGCGATTGAATATATGAAGCCGCGCGCGGTTACTTTTTTGCGAATCGGGATAAAGGACGTGTTCAATTCATAGGCAAGCGGTGCTCCAAAGAAAAAACCGCGGGCATTAATGGCAACAACGGTATCAGGGGCAACCGGAAAATAACGATGAACGAAAAGATCAATCAGTTTTCTGAATACGTACTTGTCTTCCAGCAATAAGGTGATATCCCGGAACATGACATGAGGTTCAGGTCAGCCGGAAACCGAGCGGCGATGATCTTTCAGGTTGAATTGTACCTTGCTCATCCTGCTTCTCCTGCAAAACCGTATATCTCGGAGTCGCCCGGCCAGTGCTGCCGTAAACGATGATGGTTTTCCCGTACGGCGGCCCGGGGGGAATACTCAGGGAAGTGTGAAAAAAAACAGGGGGATCTCCTTTTGTTATACTCATTGTTCTTTTTCGATACACATATCATACAAAACATATCGATGCTCTTCAATTCTCATCTGTCTGATAAAGTAAAACATCGCCTTGACTTTCTTGTTTGTGCTGACATATAATAAAAAAAGATTCTAACTAAATGCTTGGAAGTATAGTGTTATTCCTTGCACCAAGGACTCGCTCGTTTCTGGATTAACGGCTCTCAGAATACATGAGTAAATTTCAACCACAATAAAGAGTTCCGCTATGCAATTTAATATCAGATTGAAATTCCTTCTGCCGATGACGCTCCTTGTTATCGTCGGTCTGGCGACCATTTCCACGGTTTCTTATTTGCTGGCACGAAACGCGCTCCGTGAGGAGCTGACCTTCCAGCTGAACAAGAGTGCGGTAAACAATATGAAATTAATGAGTAACTGGCTGCATGACCGGAAACTTACTACGGAAATCTGGGCTGGCCAAAAGGTGTTTCAATCGGCGCTGCTGGACTCGTTTGTCGGCAAGGCCGCCCGGAAAGCGGCAAACAAGGAACTGGTTGAAATAAAAAAGAAATTTCCTTATTATGAAGGTATCAATATTGCAACGGCTGATGGTTCGATTGTCGCTTCCTCAGAAGCCACAAGTGTTGGTACGATTGATGTCAGTGGTCGGGCTTATTTCAGAGAGGCGATGAAGGGGCAAGTTTCTATATCAGAAGTTGTTAAAAGCAAAAAAAGCAATGAACCGATTCTGGTGGTTTCTGCTCCGATCAGAACAAAAGACACGGTCAGCGGTGTGTTTTTTACTGTTATCAGCATGTATACTGTGAGTGAAATGTTTGTTGATACGGTCAAGATCGGGGAATCCGGATACGGTTTCCTGGTAAATGGCCAGGGGGTTCCCATTGCTCATCAAAATAAAGAGCTCCTGCTTGCCGGTACCATTAACGATACCGACTGGGGCAGAAAGATGATGGCCCGGAAAAATGGGGTCATTACATACTCTTATAAAGGAGACAAGAAACTGGCAGCCCTGAAGACAGATGATCGCCTCGGCTGGATGTTTGCCGTTACCGTCACCGAGGCTGATATGTTTTCATCGATTGTTCGACTTGGTAAAATCAGTACACTGATTGCCATCGTCATTGTTGTTATTGTTGCCATTCTGGTCTTTAGCATCACCCGATCGATCACCCGGCCAATCAATCATGTTGTTACCGGATTGAAAGATGTGGCGGAAGGCGAGGGTGATCTGACAAAACGGTTAAATGTAGGCAGTCATGACGAAATCGGAGAATTGTCGAAATGGTTTAATGTCTTCATGGAAAAAATTCAGGCCATTATCCGTGACGTATCCAGCAACGCTGACCAGCTCACCGCATCCTCCCGCGCCTTGTCGGATATTTCGAGTAACCTGTCAACCGGTTTGGAACAATCGACGGCAAAGAATCGGGCTGTCGCCATTTCGTCTGAAGAGATGAGAGAAAATATGAATTCGGTTTCGGCGGCAATGGAGCAGACATCGGCAAATGTTGGTCAGGTTGCCGCAGCGGCGGAAGAGATAAAAACAACCATTGGCGAGATCGGTACTAATAGCGAAAAGGCTCATGTTATTACCAATGATGCGGTTATCCAGGCAGAAAAGGCGTCCCTGCAGGTTGAGGATCTCGGACAGGCGGCCCAGGAAATCGGTACGGTGGTGGAAACAATCACCGATATATCGGAGCAGGTTAATTTACTGGCACTGAACGCCACCATTGAGGCGGCCCGAGCAGGTGATGCCGGCAAGGGGTTTGCCGTTGTTGCAAATGAGATCAAGGAGCTGGCGCGGCAGACTGCTGATGCAACCGGAGAAATAAAGAGTCGGGTTGAAACTATTCAAAACTCGACCGACGGCACAGTTTCCCAGATTGGTCATATCACTAAAGTGGTGAACGAAGTAAATAATATTGTTGGCGTCATTGCTACTGCGGTAGAAGAACAATCGGCAACGACTCGGGAGATTGCCGGCAATGTTGCTCAGGCTTCACAGGGGCTTGAAAACATGAACAGAAACATAGCGGACAGTACGCTTGCTGCATGTTCCATTGCCGATGATATCCAGAAAGTCACCCAGTCATCTGAGGAAATTTCGTCAAACAGCACTCAAGTTGATTATCGTGCTGGCGATCTGGCGAAACTCGCGGAAACGCTCAATCGTATGGTTGGTAAATTTAAGGTTTGAAATAAAAAGCCGTTAACCGGCAGGTAAAAATGAAAGAGCTTCTTGAATCTGGAGAGACGTTATGATCGTAGAAACGATCAGCAATCGCTATCATTGTTTTTAATTCTGCATGGCCTGCAGGAGAGTGGCCATGCAGAATTAAACCCGGCGACCCTACTTTTTTGAGCAGTGTTTCTTTTTTTTGCAGCTTCCTTTTGCCGAACCCCTGATATCACTTTGATGTTTGGCAATTGCAATAATTGTCTTTACCCGCTCTTTTTCTTTGTCCGACAAAGTTTTTTTTGGCAGTTTCTCGGCTTCTTCGCAGATGGCTTTAAAGGCATTGGCTATTTTTTCAGTAGAAAGCATCTATTTCTCCTTTTATTGATCCGTTTTCTGGTGAGCGACAAGGTGAGCAAGGTGTTGCCCTTTTATTCAACTGAAACCGTAAGTCTGGTTCTCTGGATTGTAAAGAAAAAACATGTTTGTGTGGTAAGGAAGAAAAATGGATGCAGAATTACCAAACACGTTTATGTAACCTGATTTGTAATCTTGATTACAAATCAGGTATACGTGAAAATGCGGAAACAAGCGCTCAATTTTTTTAAACAATTGTCAACTATTTGATATTATATCGTATATTTCTTTTTGTTCTTCCGTCTGTTTTGGGCATGGATTTTGCTAAAAACAGGGTACTCCCTCTTCTTATAGGTTGTAAAACAATACAGCCTACCCCTATCGGGTAGAATCTCCCCGGATTCTACCCGCTCTCTTTTTCCCTGATGTTGACTGCCGGTAATCTGATGTGTGTAATAATTGTTATTATAAGGCCCAAAAGAGCTGGTGTTAGCAGCACCGTGTTGTTGGCAGGGTTGAGCATCTTGTCAAAGCAATAAATCCCCGGTTCATTGTCGTCTCTTTTCCGTCTGCAAAATACGAGGTCAGGGGGTATATGAAAAGATGTATTGTGCTCACGGTGATATGGAGAACAATTCGATTAAGGAACAGCTGTTGAACTCGTTTTCTGATAAAAGAGGCACTCAGAAAGTACAGAATGCTAACCAGATATGGCTGCCGAACATATTGTCAGCAGGCTTCTGAATCACCAAAGGCCAAGGTCAAGACAATAGCGCAGTGACTTTTCTGTTTTTTGCAGGAACTCCAGAAATATGTTTTTTCTCCATAAAAAAAGGCTGAGAGTATGAAGGCTCTCAGCCTTTATCTTTCACGCTAAAAGCGGTGCCTTAGTATTTGAACATGGTTTCGTTTGCCGCGTCTTCTTGCAGGAGCTTGAACAAAACCGGACTTAAAAGCAAGAGACCGAGCAGGTTGGGGAATGCCATGAGTGCGTTGCAGGTATCGGCTATCAGCCAGACCAGATCCAGCTTGGCCAGAACGCCTACCGGAACTGCCAGACAATAGATGACACGAAACGGAATTTGGGCTTTGTCGCCAAAGAAGTAGATCGCGCAGCGTTCACCGTACACACACCAGCCAAGAATTGTTGTAAAAGCAAAGAACATCAAGCAGATAGTTACAGCCAGGGCGCCGTATGGCAGAGCATGTCCAAAAGCTTGAGCGGTCAATGTCCCGGCGTTGATGGTTCCTGTATCCCACCAGACATCAGCGACCAAAATGGCAAAGCCAGTCATGCTGCAGATGATAATGGTATCAAGAAAGGTATCGAGCATACCAATGGAAGCCTGTTCCAGCGGATGAGATGTTGTCGCTGCGGCATGAGCCATAGGAGCCGTTCCAAGACCAGCTTCGTTGGAGAAAATACCTCTGGCCATACCCATGCGAATAACAATCATGATTGAGGCGCCGGCAAATCCACCTTTGGCGGCGGCGGGAGCAAAGGCGTCTGTAATAATCTGCATGAAAACGGTGGGGATCATTTTGAAGTTTATGACAAGAATTGTCAGAGCCAGGATGATATAAACAATGGCCATACTCGGAACAACCTTGCCAGCAACTGTGCCGATACGCTTCACTCCACCAATGAGCACCGCGCCAACGAGGACAAAAAGAATAATGGCGGTACCCATGTTTGGGACGCCAAGGTTGCTCTGAGTCATGCTGCCGATGGCATTTCCCTGTACCATGGCACCTGTGCCGATGCAGGCAATAATCGCAAAAAAAGCAAAGCAGCCGCCCAGCCAGTGCCATTTGGGTCCCAGACCATTTTTGATAAAATACATGGCTCCGCCAACCCAGTTACCGGCAGGTGTTTTTTCCCGGAAATGTACGGACAGTAGAACTTCACTGAATTTTGTCGCCATTCCGACCAAGGCCGTGACCCACATCCAGAACAAAGATCCAGGACCACCGATAGCAATCGCTGTTGCTACTCCAACGATATTCCCTGTGCCAATATCAGCGGCAAGAGCTGTCATCAAGGCGTTGAATGGAGTGATTTCACCTTCGGAAGAGCGGTTCTGTCTCCCTTTCCACAAATTTTTCAATCCGACACCGAAATTGCGGAAGGTAAAAAAACGTAAACCAACGGTGAGATAAAGCCCGGTGCCGACCAGCAAAATGAGCATGCCTGGTCCCCAGACAATGTTGTTGACAACAGCCAACCATGACATAAATGCATCCATATCCCCTCCAACAGTTTATGAATGAATATAAAGAAACTGGCCCTGGCCAGTATCGACTCTTCGGCTGCAGGTAGGCGAATAAAAAAGCGGTATCTGCCTTAACTGTTTTGTTGTTCTATACAATGAATATTTCCTATCACAGAGAAAATATGGAAGCAAGTCTTTTTAGAAAAGATTATCGTTAGATATGAACGAGTTAAGGTGGCCCGCTTTGCGCTCCGCCTTAACGGGACTTGCAATCAGGGATTACGTGGCCACGCACCGCTTAATGCCCAGCCACGTTATTCAGCATACGTGATATTCTGGCAGTCAAGACGCTCATATTGACCGTGCAAAAAGTAAGGGGGCAGATTCTGCTCAAATGAGTTCATAAAAGCTTCTCATGAGAGATGGCGTTAAAACGGGATGATTTTTGAGGTTTTCATAAAAAAAATGAACAGGATGGTAAAGGCAGCCAGGAAACTATAAGGCAGAACCAGATCACGTCTGGTGATATTGCCGCCTTTGACACGATCGATGATCCGGTAGGTCGCGTAAAGGGATGCGGAAAAACCGCCGGCGACGGTACATACCTGGATCAGGGCTGATGCATCCGCGCTGATCAGCCGGGAACCGCTGACCAGCGGTGTCATGCCGAAAATATCACGAATATTGGCACTAAGCCGCCAGGAGTTGGCGACGAATACCTCGAAGTGAACGGCGAGATAGACCCCCAGGATAATCGGGATAAAACCGTAACCGAGTAAAGGCAGTAATACTGTTCGGTCTATTCGCATCAGACGGGCCTGGAGGTAAATCACCAGATAATAACCGAGCTGAAAGATCAGAATCAGCCCGAAAAAGATGATTGAGCCAAGCAGTGAAAACGGGAGTAAACCTAAGACGGCGGAGTAGTCTGTTCGCAGGGTCTCTATGAGTGAATAGAGCTCCTTGTGCAGTGCAAACGGAAAAAATATCGCGCCAAGGGAAATAATCAGGAAACTGTCTGCTCGTCGAGGAGATTCTATCTCCCACAATTCCTGTGGGGCCATGCGCAGGTTGAGGTGAATTGATTGTTTGGAGCAGTTTTTTACACATTCGCCGCAGACAATGCAGTCACGGTTGTTATCGACCATGAACGGGTGTCTGAACATGGGACATCCTTCTTTGTCGACCATGCCGGTATAACAGGCATGATCTTCACAACGGTTAAGACAGAGATGCCGGTTCGAGCGCAGTTCCAGGATGGATGGCATTGCAAAAATAGCGTTGATCGCGCCAAGCGGACAAAGATAGCGGCACCAGGAGCGGCGTTTATAACAGATTGAAAACAAGAGAGAACCAATGGTTATTGCCAGGATAATCCAGCCGGAGAGATGGGGTTTTTCATACGCATTCCAGACAATTTCCACCCAGAAGACGATAATACAGAGAACAGACATGATCCATCCAGAGTATCTTTTGATAAATCGTGGCGTATTACGCGTTGGTTTGACGATGTGTTGAAGCAGAGATCCCGGCATTGCCAGAGTGCAGACGGAACACCAGGTCCGGGCCATGAAGAAGAAAGAGAAAAACATCAGTGGCCAGCCTATGATCCAGCTGATCGTTATACCAATATTTTTGTCCGGCTCAACCGGTCCGGAAAAGAGGGTCAGTACGGCCAGCAGCAGCACCGAACCAACAATGGCTCGCGGCAGGGCCGGGTAGAATTTCGATTTTATTAAACTCTTGATCCATGGTATTCGCAGCAGGTTGAATTCCCATTTCCCTTCACTTTTTGGCAGCCCAAGGAGGATATGATCACTACGGAGGACATCGTCCCGTGACAACATGACCGCCCGCTGGATTACCGCCGACAGCTCGATCAGATTGCCGGGCCAGTCGTAATTCATCAGGATGCCGAGTGTTTCCGGAGCGACCGAGTGGACGTTCTTGCCATGTTCCCGGTTGAAGCGGTCGATATAATAATCGACCAGCTGGGGGAGGTCCCGTTTGTGAAACCTGAGGGCAGGGACATGAAAGGTATGATTTTCAATGATTTTCTCAAGACTTTTCAAAAGTTTCAGTTTATCCTTGAGCGTATCGATAGAATAACTGCTGATAAAAATTAAGCGTGCCTGCAGGGGAACCTGCTGTTCGTCGCCTATTCGCTTAAAGGAAGAACTTCTGATTGTGTCAACAAGTTTCTTCTGGATGGGCAATGCCATGCGCTCGATATGATTCAGCACAACCGTTCCTCGACAAAACTGTTCGAAAACACCGGTCTGCATCACCTGTGAAAAAGGAAAGGGGTCGCTTTTGACCCCGAACAGCCGGTGGTCCAGTTGATCGGTATCGAACTCACGGATGTCAATTTCGATATACGGTCCTTGAGCCAGCTTTCCCTGGAGGTGAATCTGTTTTGCGATTAACCGTCTGCCGGTACCGGATTCACCGGTAATCAATACCGGAGAGTCCACCTTTGCAAAAGCGTCGATGGCCTGCTGGATATGTCTGGCGCTCTGAGAATACATGATTTGCTGTTTCTTTCCGCCAGGTTTTGCGGTTTTGAGTGCCTCGTCTGTCATCGGTAACATATCAACGAGTTTGATCTCTTCTTTGGTTGAGAGATCACCGGCAAGAACGGAGGCGGCATGATCCCTGAACGAGATCCGCAGCCGTTCGGCAAGGGCGCATTCGATTCGCTCCTGAACCGTTCGATGCTGACGCAGCAGCTGGTGAAAGAAGGTATCGGTAAAACAGATCAGAACCAGGTCATACAATGCCCGAATGGACAGGTTATGGGGTTTACGGGTCAGCAGTGAGGTCTCGCCGAAATGGCCTCCCGGCCCGATCCTGCCGACAATCGAGGTTACTCCGTTGCTGCCTTCACAGGTCAGTTCCACCTCACCGATGGCAACCAGATAAAAGGTATCGGCCTTGTCCCCCTTGCGATGGACAAAATCACCGATATCGATATAACGAATTTCTGCCTGATTCGTTATGATCGACAGTTGTTCAGGGTCGATGTCCTTAAACAGCATCGATTGCTGGAGACTTTTTTTAATGTCTTCAGGCTTCATTCTTACCCGCTATATTCGCAGATACTCATCGATCATTTTTGCCAGGAGAGGCGCAACCGAATAAATATCGATCAGGCCGTCGGAGGTACTGCCAGGGTAGCTGTCTGAGCCAATGACTCTGGTAATTCCCGCTTCCGCAAACCGGTCCCGCACATTCCCGGCCATTACCAGATGGGTGGCCACCACGACCAGATCAATGGCTCCGGCTTCCCGGCAGCGTCTTGCCGTCTGGATGATAGAACCGCCGGTTCTGATCATATCGTCGCAGATAATTGCCGTGCGTCCGTCAACCACACTTGACACCTGACTGACAATAGTCTTGTCGGTATCGAAACGGTCTTTGTCAGCCGCGGTATGGGGACAACCGAGCAGGCTGGCAAGCCGGGCAACCCGTTTTGAGAAACCATAATCGGGGGATACCAGCACATAGTCGTCAAGTCCGAGGCCCTTAATCTTTTCCACGACGATCCGATCGGTCCAGACATGTGAGGTCCTTATTTCTCCGGCATGAGCGTGGAGAACCGCCTCTGAATGGAGGTCAACAAAGGCGACGAAATCGGGACGCGCCCTGAAAATCTGTCTGGTTCGGGTAATCCCCTTCGGGATTTCCTGGGAAAATGGTTTTGCCCGTTCCATGGTCGAATAACCAAGATACGGGATGATCACATTGATTGATGCCGCGTTCCAGTAACGACCACCCTGGATCAGATCGAGCAGTTCCTGGTGGGAATTGTCGGTATGGGTCGCTCCAATGATGACCAGATGTTTCCCGGAAATATCGCAGGGGAAGGCGTGGTAGCATTCACCGTCGGCAAACCGTTTTCGTATCATCTCTGAAAACGGAATCTCAAGCGTTCTGGCGATATCACGACCGAGTTTGGCTGAGGCTTCGTTGGTTACCACTATCAGATCGCGACACCGCTCCATTTGCTCATCCTCCTGAGTCCAGATTTCCTGTCAGCAGCGCAATGCCTGATGTACTTTACAAGGCACTGGCAATTGCATCACCCATTGCCGCCGTACTAACCGGCTCGATGCCTGCATCAGCAATATCAACAGTCCGAATACCGCTGTCAAGGGTTGTTTCGACAGCCCGATCAATTGCGTCAGCCGCTTCCTTATAACCAAAACTGTGGCGAAGCATCATTGCTGCTGAGAGGATTTCGGCAATCGGGTTGGCGATCCCTTTCCCGGCAATATCAGGAGCTGAGCCCCCCGCAGGCTCGTAGAGTCCAAAGTTTTCGGTATTGAGGCTGGCTGAGGCCAGAAGCCCCATCGAGCCGGTGATCATCGCCGCTTCATCCGAAATGATGTCGCCAAACATATTGCCGCAGAGCATCACGTCAAATTGCTGCGGATCCTTGACCAGTTGCATGGTTGCGTTGTCGATATAGAGATGATTCAACTCAACGTCCGCGAACTCCTTGGCGATTTCCTGCACCACATCTCGCCAGAGAACCATGGTTGTCAGGACATTGGCCTTGTCGATCGAGGTTACTTTTTTTCTACGCAGTCGGGCGGCGTTGAATGCCATACGGGTAATACGTTCGATTTCCGATTTTTTGTAGGCCATCGTGTCAAAGGCGTACGCTTCGTCTCCCTCCCCGCCACAGCCTTTTGGCTCACCAAAATAGATACCGGAAGTCAGCTCTCGCATAACCAGAATATCAAAGCCATCACCGACAATATCCGGCCTCAAGGGACTTGCACTGGTCAATGAACCAAACACCTTTGCCGGACGCAGGTTACAGAACAGATCAAAATGCTTTCTCAATGGCAGCAGGGCTGCCCGTTCCGGTTGCTCCTGTGGTGGTAGACATTCCCATTTCGGCCCGCCGACCGAACCAAACAGAATTGCATCACTCTCTTCACATAATTTCAGTGTCTCCGGAGGCAGGGCAGTTCCGTTGTTGTCTATGGCAACACCACCAACGTTGGCCTGACCATAGTCAAATTCAAACCCAAACTTTTTCTGTACAGCATTGAGTACTTTGATTGCCTCTGCCATAACCTCTGGCCCGATTCCGTCTCCAGCAAGAACTGCAATTTTCTTCATCTTGTTCTCCATTAAAAATATATTACTATTGAAAAACGGCGTTTCCCTTTTTTTTAAAAATAAGCAAGGCCCGGAGCGATCCTGAATAGGGAAGATGATATTTTGATACCTGAACCAGGTTCCAGTTTGCCATCATCCCGTTGGCATCTTTCAATTCTTCCTTGAATTTCGGTCCTTTCATACAGATGATCCGGGTATTGCTGTCTCTGAAATATGAACATAATGCCAGGAACGAGGCAATATCTGCAACTGCCCGGCAGGTAATGCAATTGTATTGACGATCCGGCCCCATCCCGTTTTCCGGTTCCAGCCGCTGTGGCAAGACCTGCAGATCGTCCAGCCTGCAGCTTCTGCCAATATGTCTCAGAAACGATACCCGTTTCAGTCGGGGTTCGGCCAGATCGATATGGAGACCGGGGCGTGCTATCCGACAGACCAATCCCGGGAAACCGGCTCCGCTGCCGACATCGAGTATCCGGTCGCACTTTTCATCGACGCAGCCAAGCAATGCCAGCGAGTCGATAAAATGCTTTTCGACAATGGTCTCATCGTCTGTACCCTTTGCGATCAAATTAACCCGACGGTTCCACTGTTTCAGTTCCCGAAAATAGTAATATAACAGGCTGACCGCCCGTTCATCCAGTTCTATACCAATCCTGTCGGCACCGGTGGTCAAACGTTTGCTAAAGTCCTTTTCCTTCATTGGCGAATCTATTTCCCGTCAAGGCGGCAGGTTATTGATGCACCGTGGGCACTCAATCCCTCAAGACGGGCAAGCATTCGTATATGATCTGCATCTTCTGCCAGGGCTGTCGCCGAATAACTGATAAGAGAACTTTCTTTTAAGAACGTTTCAACCCCGAGTGCTGAAGCATAACGGGCAGTACCCATGGTTGGCAGCACGTGATTCGGCCCGGCGAGATAGTCGCCAGCCGCCTCCGGTGTATGATTGCCGAGAAAGATCGCTCCGGCATGACGAATTTGGGGAACCCAGTGCCATGGATCGTGCACCTGCAATTCAAGATGTTCTATTGCGATGCTGTTAGCCAGCTGGATTGCCTGTTCCAACGAGTCGGTGACAATTATCCGTCCTTTGGTGGTCAGTGATTCACGGGCAATTTCTGCCCGTTCGAGATGTGGCAGTTGTTGTGATAATTGTCTGAGGATACGATCCGGCTGCGTCGGATCAGTGGTGATCACTACAGCCAGTGCCTGTGGATCATGTTCTGCCTGGGCCAGCATGTCGGCTGCAATATGTACCGGATTGGCAGATTCGTCGGCAACAATAAGCACTTCTGACGGTCCGGCAATCATATCAATTTTAACCAGACCGGATACCTGGTTCTTGGCCTCTGCTACATATTGATTCCCTGGACCAACGATGACATCAACTGCTGGAATGGTTCGGGTGCCGTAGGCAAGTGCACCGATAGCCCAGGCGGAACCAGCTTTGTAAATTTCATCGATGCCGATTTCCTGAGCGGCAACAAGCAGATGCGGATCGATCGATCCATCTTTTGATGGCGGCGTGACCATTACCCGTTCCGGGACTCCGGCAATTCCGGCTGGAATTCCGTTCATCAAAACCGATGAAACCAGTGGGGTCGAGCCTCCTTTTCCTCCCGGAACATACATGCCGGCCCGATCAACCGGACGTACCAATCGGCCAACGATCGTTCCATTTTCCCGGGTCTGCAGCCATGAGTCTTTCATTTCCCGTTCATGAAAGGACTGAATTCGTTTTATTGCCACTTCAAGCGTTTCCATGAACGGATCATCGACCTGAAGATAGGCTCTGTTCAGTTCTTCCACCGAAACCGTTATGTCGGAAAGAAAAGGGGCATCAAATTGATTGGTATAAGCCAAAAGCGCCTGGTCTCCGTTACTCTTGACCTTTTCCAGGATCTCGGTGACCGCAATACGGCAGGAGTCATCCGGAGATACAAACCGATTGAGAAGAGCGTTTATTTCCCGCCGCCCCTCATCGCTGTTACTGTTGAATGGTGTGATCATTATTCCCTTTTTACGATTTTATCATGAGGTTGAAAAGCAGTTGATCAGTATAAGCGATTTGGCCGGGTGTGGGAAGCAATGATTGGGAAGTTCTCTACGTGCCCTTCTTTTCTCTTTTTCCTTTGATCTTGGAGGAAAAGACAATATAGTTATATCTCTTCAAAGACCCTTGTCTTTCAGGACGTGGGTGTAGAAAATCAGTACAACGGTATCTTTGATGGAATGTAAACCGAAATGGATAGCCTGGGAAACGACCAGACGCTGCAATCTTTCCTGTGTTCATTGCAGATCGTCTTCTGAACGTGAAATTCAGGGTCACCCCGATTTCTCGTTTGAAAACGCAACCAGAATTATTGACGATATTGCCTCCTACGCCAGCCCGGTCATGGTATTGTCCGGTGGAGAACCGCTGCTCCAGAAGCATATTTTTGATATCGCCCGATACGGAACCGACAAGGGGATGCGGATGTGTCTGGCCACGAACGGCACCCTGGTAACAGAAGCGACCTGTCGGAAAATCAAGGATAGTGAGATACGGATGGTATCGCTCAGCCTTGATGGGGCCGAGGCCAGAACCCATGATAATTTCCGCAACCAGAAAGGTGCCTTTGACGGGACGATGCGGGCAATCAGGCTGTTCAACAAAAACGATATTCCTTTCCTGATCAATTCATCATTCACTGTCCGTAACAAGGATGAGATACCTGAGATCTATAAACTGGTCAAAAATCTGGGTGCAACTGCCTGGTATATGTTTATGATCGTGCCGACCGGACGGGGAGAGGATATAATGGAAGAGCTGATTCCGGCGAGATTGTATGATGAAATCCTTGAATGGCATTACGAGCAGGAAAAAAAAGAAGATGAACTATTGATGCGGCCGACTTGCGCACCGCACTATTACCGGATTGTCCGTCAGAAGGCGAAACAGGAAGGACGTCGCTTCAAACGACGAAATCTCAAGTTTTCAACAGGTGGTTCAAAGGGCTGTCTGGCAGCCCAGTTGATCTGTCTGATCGATGTGGATGGAGAAGTCCTGCCATGCAGTTATTTTCCGAAATCGGGCGGTAATATCAATAAACAAACATTCAGGGAGATTTGGGAACAGTCACGATTGTTCAATGAATTACGGAACTTTAAAGGATACGAGGGAAACTGCGGTATATGTGAATACCTCAATGTCTGTGGCGGTTGTCGGGCACGGGCCTATGCCATGGACGGTAACTATCTGGGACAGGAACCGTTTTGCAGTTATGTACCGGGAAGACGTAGATAATAAATCATATTTCTCAAGGGTAAATCAATGACGATCAACGACACCTTCCTCAGGGCGTGCAGGGGAGAAAAGACAGCATATACACCCGTATGGATGATGCGGCAGGCCGGTCGCTATTTGCCTGAATATCAACAGATCAGAAAAAAAGTACGTTTTCTCGAATTGTGTAAAAATCCGGAACTATGTGTGGAAGTAACCCTGCAGCCGATCGATATCCTGAATGTGGATGCAGCCATCCTCTTCTCCGATATTCTGATTCCCATGGAGGCCATGGGGCTTACCCTGGAGTTTCATGAAGGTATCGGGCCGGTTTTTCCTACGGTTGTTCGAGACAAAAAGGTGTTGGAACAACTGATTATACCGGATCCTGATGAAGCGACAGGCTTTGTGATGGAAACAATCCGCCTGCTGAGAAAAGAATTGAACGTGCCGCTGATCGGTTTTGCCGGGGCACCGTTCACCTGTGCGACTTACCTGATTGAGGGCGGTTCTTCGAGGGTGTTCTGGGAGACCAAGAAAATGATGTTCACGGCTCCGGAGCTGTTTCACGGGCTGATGGAAAAAATCACCTGTTGTACTATCGATTATTTGCTGGCCCAGGCACAGGCTGGTGTTCAGGCAGTGCAACTTTTTGATTCGTGGGCCGGCATCCTTGCAGCCTGCGACTTTAATGAATTTGCCTTGCCGTATGTCAAACGTATTATCGCTGCTCTCAAGCAGACCGGCATCCCGATTATCTATTTTGCCAACAATGGAGCCACCCTGCTCGACTATTCCGTTGCGTCTGGTGCCGATGTGATTGGACTGGACTGGAGGATCAATATTGGTGATGCTATCAGGCGGGTCGGGGATAAGGCAGTTCAGGGAAATATCGATCCGTTTGCGTTATTACTGCCGGAGGAGCAATTACGGGAACGAATTGGCAGACTGCTGGATGACGCGAAAGAGGCGAAAGGACATATCTTCAACCTCGGCCACGGCATCCACCAGTTCACGCCGCCCTCCCAGGCAAAAATCGCAGTTGATGCGGTTCATGAGTTGAGCGGAAAATGAACGGGACGTGGGAAAAGGCGCTGATAAAGTGAAAGACAAATGAGTATACGGATCCCGAATATAACGGAATGTCTTGCACTTTTCGATCAATACGGAATGCTCGCGAATATTCGGGCCCATTCGTTTATGGTTGCCCGGGTCGCCGAAGCAATTGTTACAAATCTGCTCTTGCCCGAAGACATGGTGCCGCCCCATCCTGACCTTGTCCGGGCAGGAGCGCTGCTGCACGATATTGCCAAGACCGAATGCCTGGATGGCAGCTGCCGTCATGCAGAGCGGGGACAAGAGATCTGTGAAAAAAACGGTTATCCGGAAATCGGAGTGATTGTTGGTGAACATGTCTATCTTTCAACCTTTGCTCCGGACGAGTATGCCAGAGGCTGTTTTTCGGCCTGTGAACTTGTCTATTATGCCGATAAGCGGGTAAAACATGACCGCGTCGTCGGGCTTGAAGAGCGGCTGGCCTACATTATCGATCGTTATTCAGACGGCTCTGACCATATCAATCAACGGATCAGGGAAAACTTCAATGTCTGTATCGAGCTGGAAGACTATCTTTTCTCCTTCCTGCCGTTCAGGCCCGATGAATTGGCAGACAAGGTGAAAAACGCACCATATGTTCCGGAAACCGCATGAATGCCTTTTGGGTACTGATTATGGTCTCCATCATTTTGTCCCCGTTAACGTGTACGATTCAAGCTGTCTGACAGGTCCTTTTGAGAACCGCTCGACAATACGAGCCTGCAGATTCAGGTGAAAACATATGCCGATCCTGCCCAATCCCGACTATCGTCCGCCATTTCCATTCACCAGTGGTCACTTGCAGACCCTCTATCCCACCCTGTTCAGGCGGGTACCAAAAACAAACCCGCGGGCTGACAGGATCGAGACACCGGACGGTGACTTTATTGATCTTGACTGGCACCATTGTCTCACCCGCGAATCGGACCGGCTTGCTGTGATCAGTCACGGTCTGGAAGGTAATGCCCGGAAAAAATATCCGCTCGGCATGGCAAGAATCCTGACGGAGCAGGGCTGGGATGTGATCTGTTTTAATTTTCGGAGCTGTTCCAAAGAGATGAATCGGCTGCCCCGTTTCTATCATGCCGGTATTACCGACGATCTGCATACGGTGCTGATGTATGGTCTTTCCAGACAGAAGTATCGGAAAGCGGCCTTGATTGGTTTTTCGATGGGCGGTAACCAGACGCTGAAATATCTTGGAGAAAAGCCGGAACTGATTCCGCCGGAAATGAAAGGGGCGGTTACTTTCTCGGTTCCATGCGTACTTGCCGATTCAGTTGCCATTATGGACGGCTGGCAGAATCGGATCTATATCAACTATTTCATGAAGAGTCTGATCAAAAAAATTCGTATCAAGGCTGAAATGTTTCCGGATCTGATTGATACTGACGGGCTGAATGAGATGACCAGTTTTATCCCGTTTGACAACCGCTACACTGCCCCGCTTCATGGTTTCAGAGATGCGTCAGACTATTATCGATCATGCTCCTCACGCCAGTTCCTTGAGGCAATCAGGGTTCCAACACTTTTGATTCAGGCCAATGATGACCCGTTCCTGTCAGACTCATGTTATCCGCTTCCGGAAGCGGAAGCGAGCAGTTTTTTACATCTGGAGATTCCCGATTTTGGCGGTCATCTTGGTTTTATGGGGAAATGGCATCAGGTTCACTACTGGTCGGAACTGCGGGCGGCAGCCTTCCTTTCCGAGATCTGAACCCGGCTGGTTTAACCGGGTTACCCGTTGCCAAAAAGGAGTGCTTTGTGGTAGATGATATACCGTTTTTGCAAAGTGACCAGTATCTTCTTGATCCACGATGATAAATAACAGCCAATGAAACAGGATACCAGGATGGAAGCGGAGAAAAAGAGCTCTCCGATTATTGAAATTATCAAGATGCATAAATGGTTTGACTCCTTTCACGTTTTGAAAGATATCAATCTTCAGGTATCGCCGCAGGAGCGGATCGTTGTCTGTGGTCCCTCCGGGTCGGGTAAATCAACAATGATCAGGTGTATCAACCGCCTCGAGGAGCATCAGCGGGGAAAGATTATTGTCAACGGAACCGAACTGACCCGGGATCTGAAGAATGTCGAAAAGGTTCGCGCCGAAGTCGGTATGGTCTTTCAGCAATTCAACCTGTTTCCACACCTGACCATTATCGAAAATCTGACCATTGGTCAGATCTGGGTAAGGAAAACACCGAAAAAAGAGGCTGAAGAACTGGCAATGCACTATCTGGAGCGGGTACGTATTCCGGAACAGGCCGAAAAATTTCCTGGCCAGATATCCGGTGGTCAACAGCAGCGGGTGGCAATTGCCCGAAGTTTGTGTATGAAACCGAAAATTATGTTGTTTGATGAACCGACCTCGGCTCTCGATCCGGAAATGATCAAGGAAGTTCTTGACGTGATCGTTGATCTGGCCGAAGAGGGGATGACGATGGTTGTCGTTACCCATGAAATGGGTTTCGCCAAGACGGTCGCCGACCGAGTTATTTTCATGGATTATGGGGAGATAGTCGAGGAAAACAAACCGGGTGCATTCTTTGACCATCCACAGCATGAAAGAACACAGCTGTTTTTGTCGCAGATCTTGTAGGAACTCGGGTTAATAATACGTTTGCTCAATCTCTGAAATGGTGGGTATTCTTTTTCCTGACCATCACCCAATAGCGGGCATTGGTATTCGGCTCGTGAAAATCAGCCACCGTCTGGAAGGAGAACCGCTCGTAAAAGCTGATATTACGGGGGGTAAAGGTCTCCAGGTAGGTATCAGCGCCATGTCTGTCCGCCTTCTGCAGAACGTCAACAAGCAGAGAGCCGCCACGTCCCTTTCCCTGACAGGACGGATGTAGTCCGAGAATCGAGAGATACCAGAATGATTTATCGACCACCTGTCCAGACAGCAGTGACATCGAGTCAACAATATTTCGGTAGGTTTCAAGGCTTTTCTCGCCCATCTGACGAAACAGAAAAGCTTCTTTCAACCGATCCCGTTCCGCTTCTTTTTTCTCGTCAATCGGTCTGCTCCAGAGTGACGCCCCGTACGTATGGCCAGTTGGCAGAATCAATTCTCCATAGGCAGCAGCTTCCTGCATCGAATAATCCATATATTTGATCATCGCTTCCCGGGGAGATCGTTTGTTATCGACAGAAGCTTCCATCGTTATATAAAACGCATCTTCGGTCAGCGCATAATAGAGGGCCTCGGCATGGGCCTGATAATGAAAAGAGAACTTCATGGTGTCGTATCCCGGCGGGCTTTCTTTTTTTGATGAGGAAAACGGCTAATAGCGTATCTGCATGTGGTACGTTCTGTTACCTGTCCCTGATTATCCGGGGAACAGGCCAGTCGGTTGGGAACCCATGCTTTTTCAGAATCCTGATGCCGTCATCCATATAGTTGCCAACATTGGCGATACCATGGGAATCATCACCGGGGGCCAGCAAAACGTCCATTTCTCTGACCCGCCTGAGAATTGAATCGGTGATATAAGGTTCATCTGCCCCTTTGACCAGCGCTCTCAGATTATAATCAAGAATCAGGCCGTATTCCTTGATCAGTTCGAGATTCCGCTCGATTCGTGACCAGATTCTTGGCTTGACGAGACGTTGTCTGTATTCGGGATCGAAGATTCTGATCAGATCAAAATGACCGACAACGGCTGGTTTGAGTAATTGAATCATCTCGTATTGAAGATCGAAATAGTGCTCGTATAGACGATCAATTCCACCGGCGGCTTCGGCGGCTTTGCGATACATTTTGGCCGAATAGTCGAAATTCATGTCGTTAACAAAATGGACGGAGCCGACGATATAGTCCGGCTTGAAAGAATCAATCAGATAGGGGACAAAGGAATCATAACCCGAATAGGTTTCAATCTCCATTGCCGCGAATATCGTGATTTTTGTTTGATACTTCCGTTGCAGGCGCCTGCATTCCTCAATATAAAGGCCGAAACGATCAAAAAGAAACGCAGGTGTCAAACCGGCCACCCGCTGATCAGTATAGAGCAGCTCTTCCTTATAGGCGGGTGCGTGTTCTGTTACTCCGAGCCAGCTGAACCCTTTATCGATATAAACCTTGATAATATCTTCCAGCAGATCTTCTGCATGGTTGCAAAACTGGCCACTGTGCCCACCATGAACTGATACATATTCTGTCTGTGACATATGGTTCCCACTCAGCTGAAAGGAAAGCAGAAAGATATTAGTATAAAAGACGGGGGTAAAAACAGCGGTGAACAATCCCGTTAACGGGGGTAATTACTAAAAATTGAGGTTTTTCTCAATTTTTTTTCATCGACCAGGGTCAGACACGGTTGTCATGAGACCTCAGGTTCTGCTTGTCCGGGATGTGGAAAAGTCCTTTTTGCCGGTTGAGATGATGGCTGTGTCGGATTTTTTCCGGTTTGTCCGTTATGGTGGACAAACCGGAAAAAAAAGAGTGGTGCTACAGGAATGAGGCTGACAGCGTGATTTGAGTAAAACGTTATAAAATTTCTATATGCGGTTTGAGTTTTTCCAATACTTTTGGCCCAATACCCTTTACATTCAACAAATCTTCTGCTGTCTTGAATGGTCCGTTTTTCTTACGGTAATCGATAATGTTGGCCGCCATTTTGGGTCCGATTCCCGGAAGGGTGATCAATTGTTCTTCATGAGCACTGTTAAGGTCAATTTTACCTTCTATTGCGGTTTCAACTGTTTTCTGGGCATCAGAAGGTGTCGCCGAAAAGGCTACAGAGACGGGGACGAAGAAAAGCATGATGAAAAGTGCACCGATGACCGGAATAAGTGGAAGTTTCGTTCTCATTTTTTCCTCCTTTGCATGATAAAACGTTGCTTGAACCAAAGCTTCTACCTGATATCTGATTGCTGGCACATACCGTCGGCATGGAAATAAAAAAATGCAGAAAAATATGCTGGCAATCAAATAGTTATTTATGGCCATAAAGAAAATATATCGATTACAATACCTGGCTGTTCTTACCTTTTCCTTACACAAACAGGAGAAAGTGAATAATGTGTGGTAAAAAGAGCGGAACTGGATGATCGGTTCGAAGCTGACAGTGTTTTAATTCCTCAAGAACATCGACGATGGTATTGATGGGATGACGTGACGTGTCGAACGGTGCTTGAGCGCAAAGGGAACGGGTTCCCCCGCCGTAAGTGAAAAAAGAGTTGACACCGCTCACGGGTGCCAGTATATATTCTCGCGCTACAAGATTTCAGGCGTTTCGTTTTTACTGCTTGTGTTGTGTCTATGACTGGTGTAGAAAGAGACCAGTTTGTTTATCTTGTACTCTTGATCCTCGGTAGCTCAGTTGGTAGAGCAGGTGGCTGTTAACCACCCTGTCGGCGGTTCGAGTCCGTCCCGGGGAGCCAAATAATTCGAGCCCGATTTTTTTCGGGCTTTTTTTTATATCGGGGCGTAGCGCAGCCTGGTTAGCGCGCCTGCCTTGGGAGCAGGAGGTCGCAGGTTCGAATCCCGCCGCCCCGACCAGTCATGTCAAGGGTTTCAGCTTTTAAGCTGAAACCCTTTTTCGTTTTACTGACTTCTTGTTAAACCTTCTTGTACCTTTTTCCCCACCTGCAAAGAGCATATGGCCTGTTAACTAAACTGTCTAGGGTGTTCTTCTGTTTGTTTGCAGAGTGTCTTCGGTAATGCTGATGAACGTATCATCCGATACTCTTCAGGAGGGGGCGATTCAGGGTTGTTTTCATATGGAGTAAGCAGTTGTTAGATCTTCAGATAACCAAGATCTTCTGCCCGTGCTGTCGGAACAGTAACGGCGTCCCCACATATTTCAGGGCTATACGGGTCGTCTCTTCGGAGAAAGGCGACTCTGAGTTATTGATTGTTTTGAATCAGGCCCTTATGCTCTTTCTTTCAGTCGAAAATCATTTTTTTCGGATATCCGTGCCGAGCCGCATCTCCCACCACGATATCTTCGGCCTCCGCGTTCACCCCTCATGCCGGTTCTTCTGGAACATGTGCCAGTGTATCCAGGCTGTCTTGAGGCTCTTGCGCAACAGCGCTGAAATGCCGGCAGATGATTTTCAACAGAGGCTCTTTGCAGATGCATCATCACACGTTGAATATCAGGGTAGTCGACTGTCGCCTTAAGCAGACGGCCATACATCTCTGCATTTTCGATCTCAGCCTCAACTCCGATACTGCAGGCATCCATCACTGATTCAGGTTTGTCAATGCGTTGATCCCAGGTATCTGGAGGGACAGGAATACCATATTTGTGAAAAAGAGGAAGAAGGGCCTGGATGTGTCTGGATTCAGCCTCAACAATGTTCATAAATGGACGGATTGGCCCGAATGTATTGATGACATATCGATAGATGGCCCGGGCTTTGTATTCATCGTTGAGTGCTTCGATCAGTGCATTGGCAACGTGGTTTGACATCCTCTGTATCCTCCATTTTGATGAAGCAGTATTGTTGAGGCATCGATTCCTGAATGACATCATTTTAGACAAAGTCAAACAATTTCATTTTTCTATCGGAAAGTGCCTGTTACAACCAGGAATCAAGAAAACGGCTGCACCAAATAGGCAGAACGCCCCCCTCAGCTTTTCCAGCAATTGTTTCTGAGCTATTGGTCCTTTTTTCCGAATGATAGTAAAAACAGCTTGCTGAGCGTGATGTGCATGGTTGTGTCGATGGTGATGTGATCGCCTTCTTTTTAGTGAAGTTGTAACCATCAGTTCCTGTTTATTGTAACATATTATCTCCGTATGAGAAACCGTATTTACAAAGGTACCTTCCCCTATCCCTGTCAGGTACGGACGAGTATCCTGGAGTTACGGTGAGAAGGTGCCTGGCATTATCATACCATCGTTTTTTTCAGGGTTCCTCTCGTTGCGTGGGAGATTCAAAAGGCGTTGATTTTCTTTTTCAAAATCAATGTAATGAGTGCGCCATAGGTTTTTGTCTTCATGTTTTCCCGGCCGCTTGCCGTCTTTTCTTTAGTCTTGATTGAGATATTTTGGGTATACTCAGAAAGTGTGTCTGTGAGAAAAAAAGGGGGAAAGATGAATTGTCTTGACAGGTCACTGATATCTGATGTATCAGATTGGTGGAGAATGTATCATGAAACGATGGAAAGGAAGGATATTCCGATCGTTTAACAAGCACTGTAGTTTTCGAAGAATCACTTTGACTTTGTAGGAGTATACCATGAGTGAAGCGAACAGCAATGACGCTGTCAAGGCGACAGCAAGTGACAAGAAGTATGTCTGGCATCATATTACCAACCACAAGTCCTTTGAAGAAAATGATCCTATGGTGATTGTCAAAGGTGATGGAATGCGGGTTTGGGATGCCAAAGGAAACGAGTATCTTGACGCCGTTTCCGGTGGTGTCTGGACGGTAAATGTTGGTTATGGTCGAACCGAAATTGCCGATGTGGTTCGTGATACCCTGGTGACCATGAACTATTTTGCTCAGACTGCGGGAAATATTCCTGCGGCAATGTTTGCTGAAAAGTTGATTGAAAAAATGCCGGGAATGAGCCGTGTTTATTATTCAAATTCTGGTTCTGAGGCAAATGAGAAGGCGTTTAAGATTGTGCGTCAGATCTCTGAGAAAAAATATCATGGCAAAAAGAGTAAAATTCTGTATCGGGAACGTGATTACCATGGAACAACCATTACGGCATTGACTGCTTCCGGACAGTTTGAGCGCAAGAACCAGTATGGCCCGTTTACCCCAGGATTTGTAGAAGTACCCCATTGTTGCGAGTACCGTGCTCAGGAAGGCGCTGATCTGGAAAATTACGGGGTTTGGGCTGCAGATGAAATTGAAAAAGTCATTTTGGCTGAAGGACCGGACACCGTTGGTGGCATTATTTTGGAACCAATCACTGCTGGTGGTGGTGTTATTGAGGCTCCTGAAGGCTATTGGCCACGCGTTCAAGAGATCTGCAGAAAGTACAATGTGCTGCTTCATATCGATGAGGTTGTCTGCGGTCTGGGCCGGACAGGAAAATGGTTTGGCTATCAGCATTACGGTATTCAGCCGGATATTGTTACCATGGCAAAAGGTCTTGCTTCCGGATATGCTGCGATATCCTGCACCGTGACCACTGAAGCTGTTTTCGATGCCTTCAAAGAAGAGGATGGTGATCCTCGGATGTTCTATTTCCGTGATATTTCCACCTTTGGTGGTTGCACCGCTGGTCCGGCTGCCGCACTGGCCAATATTGAGATTATTGAGAAAGAAAATTTGATGGATAATGTCAATAAGATGGGCGATTATCTTCTGAAGCGGCTTAATATGTTGAAAGACAAATACGATGTGGTTGGTGATGTTCGCGGTCGTGGGCTTTTTGCCGGTTTTGAGCTGGTCAAGGATCGTAAAACCAAAGAACCCGTCGATGAGACGGTCTCCATAGCTGTTGCCGGAGATTGCATGAAGCAGGGCGTTATCATCGGCCGTACGAATCGGTCTTTTGAGAAATATAACAATACCATCTGCTTAAGCCCTGCATTTATTGTCACCCAGGCGGATATTGATCAGATCGTTGATGCCATCGATAACGCTTTGGCTCGTTTGGCACCAAACGCTTGAAAAGAGGTGACGATTCAAGAGGGATTTCTGTTGTCGGGAACTTTTTCTTTAAATGTTCTCTGTGTTTTTCAGTAACGTGGGGAATCACTGTATTGTGGTTCCCCACGTTTTTTGTTTAGCAACATTAGTCATGATTTGATCAGACAAGTACAGTTGAAAACTCGATTATTGTCTGATCTGGTTTGAACCACAACAACTCGTGTGCGCTTCTTGTCAAACCTTCGGGTTCTGGTTTACTGTTGCTGGCAAAAAACACGACCTTATTGGTTCGCTGTTCACCGTGTACTATTTCATCCATTTACCGTCCATAATATCTTGAGCATCTCTGGTAAGGGGAAAAATATCATTTTGATCAATAAATTTCAGATCGAACTTACGGTTAAGGGCCGCAAAATGTCTGATTCCGAACGCAATCTTGTTCAGATACGAGAATACGCCTATTGCGCCAGGTGAAAAGTCATTGGCCTCCTTTCCGTAAATGTCGCGTAATTTCCTTAATTCAGGAAATAACTCATCCTTTGTAGAGCCAAATCGCTTGAGCTCACCGGGTAAATTCCCCCGTTCAAGAAGCTCGCTGACCTTTTTGGCACTCATGGTCGCGGCCATGGAAGCCCGGCATAGTCCAACGGTGCTGATGTATGGCGCACCGAGGGCAAGTACCTTGAAGACGTGATCTTCCGATGATAGTCCACCTGTTATGGAAATATGGGGGAGTGTACGGCCCTCTTTTTTTAATCTTTCCATTATTTCATTGAGAGCACTCTGCAGCACGCATGTTGGCAGACACCATTCATTCATCATCTTGCACGGGCTATATCCTGACCCGCCGCCGGCACCATCGAAGGTGACCATATCGACCTGAGTCTCTGATGCAAGTCGAAGGATATGCTCCAGATCTACAGGATCAAATCCAGCCATTTTGAAATAGACATTCTTAAGGCCCATTTCACGGAGCTCTCTGATCCTTTTTTTCAGACAGGTCTCATCCCACATCAGCAGTCTGGAATAAAGACGAAAGGTCTCTTCAAATCCTGCTTTGTATCTCTCACGAACGGTTGGATCAGAAGGGTCGGGCTTGACGATATATCCCATTTCACTTGCCTTGACCGCGTCTTCAAGAGTGGCGAGCTTGTTTACCGGTTGGGTGCCTTTTGCCGACTGACCAAACTTGAATTCGATAGCTTCGCAGCCACATTCTCTGATGGCATATTCGGGGACCTGAAGTCTGTTATCGTCGATATTTACCTGGAGTATGATTTGTCCATATCCCCGGTAATAGTTTCTGAAGGCATCTAAAAATACGCTTAATTTTGGAAAATGGACAACTTTTCCATTTTCAATTTTCAGCTCAGGGTCCTTGTCTACAGCGCCTTCGCCTATGACGGTGAGGACACCGGCCATTGCAGCACCCCCGAAATAGTCCTGCCAATTTAATTTGATAAGTGCTGGAAGGACGATGGGCAGTTTCAGTTTCACCGGATTGATGGTGCCGATCTCTGTTTCAAGATTGATATCCGCAATGGTGGTGACATTAGGATCGTTTGGAGCACCAACAGCACCAAATGCACGACCGTTGATGTTGAAATGAGAATAATCGATGGGATACCTTTTTTCGGAGGCGATCTGATTTGCTCCAGTGGTGGTCGGGTATACGGTGTCCGCACCTCGGACTGCGGCGAGTCCAATTTCACAGGAGCCGATACAGTTTTCTGCGCATAAGGAACACATTCCCGACGAGTAACTGACATGTTCTGGATCACGTAGTTTGGTACGGTTGAATACAGAGTTGAGCAATGGACTGTAGGTCATTGATTTACCTCATGTAAAGTTGATTTTTCCGGGCTATTGACGAGTCAGGATCATCAATAGTTCCTCTTTCTCTTGCCGGACCCCGGGGTATGCATTGTTGCCGACCCCAGATACCTTTAATGGTGTTTAATAATAACAATGATAAGAAGCTGTTTGCTAAATACCAGAAAACCGCAGATAGCGTCAATCAGTTACAATTTTTCGGTGATGCTACTGGTGCAACCTGTTTGTGTCAAAAAAGATAAAATAGATCAGACTGTTGCTGTCAGCATCTCTTCTGGTTTCCCGGCAGAGTCTTTTTCTTATCTCGGGAAACGTTTTCGTTCTTTTTCCTGAATAGAGATGGTCAGAGGGTTGTTTTTTTGTTAATGTGGCTGTGTTTTCAGTCCCGAAGATCCTGCTGCTTTTTTATTGAGTAGAGAAATCGTATCCACCAGAAGATATGTTTTGGATGGCCGTAGCAGCGGCATTTCCAGAGCTCTTTACGGTTTCCGATCCCGTAGTAAAGGCGGCACCACCACTCAGATGGCCAGAATGTTTCCTGGAGGGTGCGAAATCCAAATTTTTTTTCAAATCGCTGACGTGGCCAGCCGCTGAATGGTTTCCCGGTGTTCCGATATGAGCATTGTCCTGATATGTTGCAGTGTGTGAGCACCTCTTTCTGTAATGGTGTGAATGAATGGATCAGGGGAAGTGCATTTACGACAATGGGAAAGTCTTCCTTCATTTTCTGCCAGTCCAGCATCCGGTAATAGTGGTCAAGAAAAACAACGATATCGGTGACATTAATCAGCTTAAATGATTCATAGGTCAATGGTGCGCGAAATGCATGCTGAAACAGATAGTGTAGCGTCTCTTCAAGGTTGAAGGTTAGGGCCTGACTGTCACCAATCCTGAATTTCCGGCCATTATGCAGGAGGTGATTAAAATCGATTGCCGGATAATTGGGTGGAAGATCCGGGTAAAGGGCCTGATGGACTTCTATACAGATTTTGCTGTCTTCAACCTGTCGAAAAAGGGGAAGCAGATGAAAATGATTATCCGGCATCGGCTGTTTTACCTCGACAAATCTGTTTGCGATCAGAAGTCTTTGGGCTTGATGAGCATCTTCTTTTCTGAAAAGAAGGTCAATATCGCGCATTGGTCTCAGGGCTGGATCAGGGTAAAGGGTATAAGCGAGAGCGGCACCCTTGAGTATCAGTGGTTGAATGCCAGCTTCTGCCAGCAGCTGAATGACTTCCTCCAGTATTGTGGTCCGTATGGCTGCAAGATGTTGATGCCGTCTGACGAGCAGACTGAGGCTGCGTCTTATCGATACCGGATAGTCGACCCCTGCAGCATCAAGATGTCTTTTCAATAATGGGCTCATCCCCTCCTGTTCCGCTGCTGACAGAAGAGGATGCCATTCCTTTATCTCCTGGCAGTGTTGCTGCAACAGGACGTGTTGTTCCGGAGTACCTGCAATACGTGTACAGGAATTAAGAAGAGGAGCGTGGGTCATGGAAGAAAGGGTCAGGGGCTTTTATGAATCTGTAACGACAAGACCGCTTTAAAAAACTAATCGAATAATCAACGGAGTGCAAGCGTTCATAACGCCAAAGTATAACCGTTTTTTGTTTTGGTATGACACCCCGATCTCTCTTTTGGGTGTCAGCACCTTTTGCTTTCCGCCGTGATGACGTTTTTGGCAACGCTCAGGTTCTGTCTCGATAAATGATGATGTCAGATAATGGGGAGTATATGCTGTGAACCGTCCTGGTCTATGGCCTGCCAGCCGGAGGCTGTGTTGTTCAGGTAGGATCGGTCTGCAGGAACCTTACCGTATCCGTGAGGTATGTCGAAAATATAGGTCGGCAGGCAAATGCCTGAAACGCTTCGTCTCAGGTCGGCCATGATCTCCCGGCCGGTTTCCAGTTCAACCCGAAAATGGCTATTACCCCAGGCCCGGTCGCAATGATGCAGGTAATACGGCTTGATACCGTTTTTTACAAGTGTTCTTAACAGGTCTGCAAGCACTGGTGCAGAATTGTTGACTCCTTTGAGCAGGACGGTCTGAGATAATAGGATTGCCCCGCTTTTTCTCAGTTGGGAACAGGCCCGTAAGACCTCAGGGGCCATTTCTGCCGGATGATTCACGTGCAGGACAAAATAGAAGGGTTTGGCATAGGTTTCGAAGATGGTCGTCAGGCGGGTAGTGATCCGTGCCGGATTGACGACGGGTGCTCGGCTGTGCATGCGGACAATAGCGACATGATCGATCGCTTCAATTGCGGTGAATATGGTTTGCAGATCGTGGTCTGAGCGTGTTAGCGGATCCCCGCCGCTGAGAATGACCTCCCATATTTCGTGATGATCGTTGATATAGTCAATGGCTCTGGCGATGTGTCCAGGTTGAAGGAATATGTTTTTTCTTTTGGTCAAAAGGGTTTTCCTGAAACAGAACCGGCATAAGGCGAAACAGTCGCTTGAAGTAAGGAGCAGAACACGGTTCCGATATCGATGAACCAGGCCCGGTATCGGTGACTTCAGTTGATCCCCGATGGGGTCTTCATGACCGTCGTTGATATCGTTTTCTTCCGGAGCAGGATAGAATTGTCTTTTGAGTGCCCCCGAATGATCCTTTTGTATGAGGGATTCAAGAAATTGAGTCGTTTTGAAAGGGGTGAGCGGGGACTGGTGGATTCTGGTGGAGCTCATAGGTCAGGGCACGCTGTTCTGCCCACTTCAGGTTTACATGAATCGGGTACTCTTCGTCTGTTCTGGATGGTACGTGCTGAAAGGGTCGTGAGAATTACAATTCCATCTTTTCATGTCTCAGGGCATATGGTCAGTTGATATCAGAACGGTAAAAGAGGCAGATGATGATAAGCAACCGGTTGAAACCAATAACAACAGCTTGATGACGGTATTACCTGATGAAAATGAACAGAGCTGTCATTTCTATCGGTAAGCGTAATCGTACGGCGGAACAATGGTATCCTGGCTGCGACTGGCAGCTATTACCAGGTGTTGAGAATATCGTGCCCTTTCATCCTGGCTAACTCATCCTGAAACAGCTGAAAACGATGCCCGACAATCTTGATGAGATAGGACATCACTTTATAGCCGAGTTCATGGTCATTTTCACAGATTTCATGCAGTGTTTCCCTGGCAATCTTGATCACGGTACAGGTTCGGGTGACGCAATAGGCAGAGAGTACCATTTTATAGGGCGGAACGAAGCAGGACCAGCCAAGGGTCCGCTTTCTGTCATCCTGGGCCTCAAGTGAAGAAATGGTATTTTCGTCCGAGGCGGTCAGAATACCGGGTAGTTCAAAACGGAGATCGACGGTGCCTTCTGTGACGATCCACAGGTGGTCGGCTGGATCACCTTCTCTGAAGAGCCTGTCATCTCTATTGAATTCTACGACCTTACAGGCCTTTCGTATCACATCAAGCTGGCGGTCGTTTAGTCCCTTGAATGCCGAAACGGATTCTAACAGATCGAGTGTGACCATAAAACCTCCTTTCGTGATCGTACCGAATTGACAAGACTGACGGATTTCACACCGTCGTTTCAGTGTTTTACGCTATAGCAAAAACGGCAGCAATCCAGGCATCTCCTGGATTCTTTTAACGCATCTTCTTCGGAAACAGTGTGCTCAACTTCAACAAATGAGTGAATCCGTTTCTCGGTTTCAAGTTCAGGCATGCCGACTCGGTCAACATGAGTAACACCCGGTACCGATTTGAACAGAACTTCTGGCGTCGGTTTGTTGAGCAATGCCGGACTTTTTGATCCAATAGGCTTGCCTCTGAGAAACTGGTTGATTGATCGTGCAGCCTTGCGTCCACCTCCGATTCCGTCAACAACGAGTGCCGGGCCGGTAGCGGCATCACCGGCTGCAAAAATATAGGGAACATTTGTCTGGCACGTTGCCGGATTTACATCAAAGGTACTCCATCTTGTTATGTTCAGTTCATCCAGACGATCTCCATGCCCGCGGAAAGACAGCAGGGGGGACTGGCCGACGGCGGTTATTACCATATCGACCGGCAGAACGGTTTCGGAGCCTTCAATCGGCACCGGCCGCCTGCGGCCGCTGGCATCGGGTTCACCGAGTTCCATCTTTTTATACTCAAGCCCGATCACCTGGTCGTCTTCATTGCCAAGCACTTTTTCCGGGGCTGCCAGAAAAACGAATTCGATACCTTCATGCTCGGAGGCGATAATTTCGACCTCATTGGCCGGCATTTCACTTCTCGTACGTCGATAGACGAGGGAAACCTTTTCTGCACCCAGTCGCAGCAGGGTACGGCAGCAGTCAATAGCGGTGTTGCCGCCACCGATGACCGCAGCGCTTTTACCGATGCGCACCTCTTCCTTGTTGCCAATTCTGGAGAGAAAATCGATGCCGGTAAAGCAGCCTTCGAGATCTTCCCCTTCGATCTTCAGATTATAGTCATTCCAGGCCCCGACACTGAAAAATACCGCATCAAAACCGGAGGCGATCAGTGAACCGAAATCGAAATCAACACCAAGCCGGACATTGGTATGACTGTCGATACCAAGTTTCAGAATCCCTTCAATTTCCCAGTCCAGAACCTTCTTTGGCAGCCGGTACTCGGGAATTCCGTAACGGAGCATACCGCCAAGTTTCGGCATTGCTTCAAAAATCTCTGGATGGTGTCCGGAACGCCTGAGGAAATAGGCGCAGCTGAGGCCCGCCGGGCCACCGCCGATAACCGCAATTCTTTTACCGGTGTCGGCGGCACACTTTATCGGGTAGCGGATACCGCTGTTCATCTCGTAATCGGCAACAAAGCGTTTCAACTGGTTAATTGAAACCGGATCATCTTCAACACCCCGTCGGCAAAAGGACTCACAAGGATGGGGACAAACCCTGCCGCAGGCAAGCGGCATCGGATTTTTCTCCCTGATGGTTTCCAGCGCCTGTCGATATTCACGATTCTTTATATGCCTGATATAGCGTGGTATATCAATTTCAGCGGGGCAGGTCTGGGTGCATGGTGCCAGCGGATCGTTTGGAGAGCTGAGATGAAGGATACGGCTGGTCATTGATTTGACTTCAAGAATCGACTTCGGGCAGATGGCCTCACACGCACCGCAGCCGACGCAGCGGTTCTTATCGACAACCGGGACCCCATGTGGCCCCATCTTGATCGCGTTAAAGCCGCAGGCCTTGACGCAATCGCCAAAGCCGAGGCAGCCTATCTGACAATCCTTTTTACCGCCATAGAGGGAAACAACGGCATTGCAGGAGTTGATGCCGCTGTATATAAACCGTTCCGAGGCACGTCTGCCGCCGGTACAATTGTTGTATGACGAGAGCGGTTCCGGAGCGCCTGCGTTGGAGCCCATGACTTCCGCTATTTCATTGATCCCCTCAATGCCGACCAGTATACAGACATTGACCGGGGCCTCACCCTTGACAATGGCATCGGCTGCTGCTGAACAACCGGCAAAACCGCAGCCACCGCAATTTGCCCCGGCCAGCAGATTTTCAACCTGGCTGATACGGGGATCTTCGTAAACGTAAAATATTTTGGAGGCAAAGCTCAGGATTATTCCGGCAATCGCTCCAAGTGCGAAGGTAAAAAGTATTGATTCAATCACAACCGGCTCCTTGTTGATGTGTGCTGTCTTTTGTCTCCATTATACCATACCTTTAAAAGCAAAAAAAGTAAGCGAAATCATTCCGGCCGTGATCAGGCCGATGGATGTTCCCTGAAGCGGTTTCGGAACCCGGGCAAGCAGAATTCTCTCCCTGATGCCGGCAAACAAGACAAGGGCAAGGCCAAAACCGATGGCATAGAAGGTTGATGCCAGCAAGGCCTGGATAAAGTTGAACTCCTTGTCAATATTGATTACACAGATTCCAAGAACGGCACAATTTGTTGTGATCAGCGGCAGAAAGATGCCAAGTCCCGCGTACAGGGCCGGTATCGATTTTCTCAGAAACATCTCGACAAACTGAACAAGGGCGGCAATGACGACAATAAAGGAGAACGTTCTGAGGTAGACGAGATCGAAAGGAACGAGAACGTAATGATAGATGAGCCAGGTAATGGTGCCGGCGAGTACGGTAACAAAAACAACGGCCCCTGCCATACCAACGGCGGTATCCATTTTCTTGGATGTTCCGAGGAAGGGGCAGTTGCCAAGGAATTGTGCGAGCAGGATGTTGTTAACAAAAATGCAGCTGATAATCAATTCGAAGTATCCCATTTTCAGCTCCTGTTATCTTGAGATAATATTCATGAGGCACAGCATCAGGCCGAGACAGACGAATGCACCTGGAGCCTGTGTCATGAACGTAAACGGCTGGAATGATGGAAAAGCGGAGACGAGATTGTAAGAGAGATCTCCCCAGATGGTGATAGAACCGTTACCGAGCAATTCCCGCAGACCGCCGAGAGCACCAAGAGACAGGGTGAATCCGAGTCCCATCCCAAGTCCGTCAGCCACCGCGGCCGTTATCCCGTTTTTATAGGCAAAGGCTTCAGCCCTGCCGAGTACAATGCAGTTGACAACGATCAGCGGGATGAAGACACCAAGTTTGAGATAGAGCGGGTAGGTATATGCCTGCATCAGTAATTCGACGATCGTAACGAAGGAAGCGATGATAATAACAAAACAGGCAATCCTTACCTTGGCCGGGATCATGTTCCGCAATGTCGATATCAGTAGGTTGGAGCCGCAGAGGACGAATGTTGTCGCAATTCCCATGCCAAGACCGTTTTCCATCGACGTCGTGACACCAAGGGTTGGGCAGAGTCCCAGTACGAGTCTGAAGGGAGGGAGTTCCTGCCAGAGCCCTTTCGAGAATTCCTGAGTCAGTGTCTTGGCCATAATCTACTCCTGTTTCTGCAGCTTTTGAGCCTGCTCTTTTATCCGGGATTTCATTTTTTGGTAGTGCTGCATTGATTGTTCGACGGCGGCGCAGACTGCTCTTGATGTTATTGTCGCGCCACTGATCGCATCTATCTGCCCACCGTCCTTACTTACCTTGATTGAATCGGTCAGTTCCATACCGGCAAACTGGGAGACGAGGCCCGGATCACTCTTGGCGCGGGCTCCGAGCCCCGGTGTCTCACTCTGGACGGTGACGGCAACCCCGCGTAGACGGTCGTCTGACAGGTTATATCCGACCATAACGCCGATTTGTCCGCCAAAACCTTTGCCAAATTCTTCAAAGGCGACAACACCGTCACGGTCCTTGAAACTGCCGACAAAGACCGTACGTTCGTTCTCGCCGTCGGTAACGGTGAAATAATCCTCGACAGGGTTGTTGACGGAACCGGTCATAATGGACTTGACTGCCGGCCCTTTGACAAATTCAAGCTGTTGTTTCTTTATCTGTTCCCGGGTACCATTGTTTACTGCAGCAAGCACACCGCCGGCAACGGAAGCGAGGACGGTCAGTACCAGGCCCATTTTCAACATTTCATTCATGGTACGCACCTCCTGTCTATGGCCTTGGGTCTGATTTTATCAAGAAGCGGATTAATCAGGTTAATTACCAGGATTGCATAGAGTACACCGTCTGTATGGGCGCCGATATTTCTGATCATTACCGTGAGTATGCCTCCAATACAGCCATAGAGGAGCATTGGAACCTTGTTTACCGGAGAAGAAGCGTCTTCGGTTGCCAGGAAAAATGCGCCGATCAGGCTGTAGCCGGTGAGCAGGTGAAATCCCGGTCCGGCGTACAATACCGGGTCGATCATTTTGAATATGGTTGCTGAAATACTTATTCCGGCCAGAAAGGAAAGGGCAATCTGCCAGCGGATGAACCCTCTCAGTATCAGATAAAGGCCACCAATGATCAGGCCGAGGCCGAAGGAAGCACCAATACCACCGATCTGTTTGCCGAGAAGAAGGGCCGTCGGCGAGAAGGAATAGGCCGCTTCGGAGCCGAGAGACTTTGAGATGGTGAGCGGATAGGCACCGCTGAAACTGAACGGGAAATCGGCAAGAGCGCGGTTGAAGTCAAACAGATGGCCCCAGGAAAGGACAAGGATGGTCAGTGCCAGTACAGACGGATTGAAAGGGTTTGAGCCAATACCACCAAATATTTCCTTGGCCATGACGATGGCAAAAAAGGTGCCGCAGATAACTGCCCACCAAGGCGTTGTTGCCGGCATCATCATTGCCAGCAGCATGCCGGTGAGGGCTGCGTTACCGTCGGCTATCGACACCTCTTTTTTCGACAGCAGCTTGAACAGCATTTCCCAGGCCATTGCCGAACCGATGGACAGGGTGATGACACCGACAGCTGCTTCACCGTAAAGAAAACATCCTGCCAGCGCTGCCGGAAGGCAGGCCAGAAGGGTATGGCAGCTTTTTTCTGTGATACTGCTCCCGTTATGCCAGAAAGGGGCGTGAGAAACATGGAGCTTGAGCGGAGTGTGGTTTTTAAGCATATCTTTCGTACGTTTCCGTACCCTCCAATGCCTGTTTTGCCAGTTTGATGTGGTGAAAGACGGCGATCCGCGCCTCACAGACATAGCTGCAAAGGGCGCAATCTATGCAGCTGAACAGATGGTATTCTTCTGCTGCTTCCTGATACATACCATTATCCAGCAGGCGGATCAGGTTGTTGACCTGGATATGGGCGGGACATGCCCGGACACAGGCACCGCAATTGAAGCAGGAGACATCGTCGCTGGTGACGATGTCCTGCTCGCTCTGGACCATCAGTATATCGGTATCTGCCATGATGGGGACATCGACCGAATAGATTGCTGTGCCGTGCATCGGTCCCCCGATGATTACCCGGTCACCGGAATCAACCGTTTCGTCGAGATAATGAAGGATGTCTCTGACCGGCAGGCCAATAGGAGCTGAAACGATATGTGTATCTCCTGATTTGGAGACAACGGTCATGGTCTTGTGTAAGAGTTCCGGTTTTGCGCTGCCAAGCTCGGCAAGGGTAGAGACGGTTTCCGCTGAAAAGAAAGCGATATTTTGATTCAGGTCATTGCCGGAGGAGAGCTGGCGGCTGATCAATTCCCTGTTGGCGTTCGGATAGTCATTGTCGATGATCATGATTGCAGCTCCGGTTGATTCAGCTTTTGTTTTAAGCTGCCTGGGGATGCAGAGTACGATATCGTCAATACCGGTTAAGTCACCAAGTATATCGATCCCGGTTTTTATTCTTTCCGGGTCGTTTTGAACAAAGAACTGGTTGGTGATGCAGAGCAGTTCATCGTCGATACCAAGGATGGCGATTGTCTGGATGGGCTGCTCAGGATCCGAAAAGACCGTGAAATCTGGTTTACCCGGCAGCCCCTTGAAAAAGGTCTTGCCGTTTTCAAGGGTTGGCGTGTGGCAGTTCTGCGAGAAGTCATCATCAGGGATTTCAGCGCTGCTGTCTATTTCAACCGTGATCCTGCAGAATTCGGCTCCAATCATTCCTTTATAATCGGAAATATCAGATATCCGGCCAGCGCAGGGGGAGAGGCAGTATTCGACATTTCCCGCGGGTTTGATTTTCTGCCCGATTGAGATCATCTCTCCTTTTTCCAACAGGGCTTTTTCCTCAGCTCCGTTATGCTTTTTAAGATGGAATACCAGCTTTTCCGATGGCCTGATATACTCCGGCTGCAGGTCTGATTGTTGCAGGATGGTATATTCAAGCCGGGGGCTGGTTGAACCAAAAAACGCTTTTTTTATCATGTTGTAACCTTCCTGAAAACACTGGCGGCTGTGATGGCCTCATTTCTTTTGCTTACGACAAAACAGACATCAATAACCGTGACAATGGACGCAATCGCCATCGGCTCCTGTCGGCCCCGACTCCTGTTCTTCATGACAGCCGATGCAGCCGTCATGAAATGCGGCCATTTTTTTTCGTGGAACATGGCACTGGCTGCAGTCGGTGCCGCCTGGCGTGATATCGTTTTCCTCATGGCAGCTGATGCACTGGAGGTGGAACACTTCCCGGGCTGAGAGTTCTGATTCTCCGTCTCCTGTTTTTGTATGGCATTCACGGCAGGGGCGTGGCTCTTCTTCACTATCTTCGGAATAGTCATGGTGACATGAAACGCAGTCGAGGTCAGCGTCAATGTGCATGTCGTGATCGAATAGTCCGTTTTCTCCAAATGAAAGTGGTCCTTCTTGTGCCTGGTGGCAGCTGGTGCATGAAGTGAACAAGGCTGTTTCTTCACTATTGCTGGCGTGATGACATGCGGCACAGTCAATCTCGTATGTTTCTATGTGGGCCTGATGGTCAAAAAGGACATTGCCGCCAACGCTTTTAAAATGAATCCGCACTGGTTCATCGGCCGGTACCGGATGAATAAAGGCATAGCAGACAATTCCGATAACCAGGCAAGCCAGAGCCAGGACGTAGGCGATGTTTAATTGTTTCTCAGAAGACATGGTGCCGGTTTCCTTTCGCTTGAACATTACAGGGTCGAAGCGGTCGTATTAGAGAGTCAGACGACAGACAATTATAAGCAACAGTCTGATACCCGTTTACACGGTTTACGGCAAGAGATTGTCCTCGTCGGTACACTTTTTTACGCACTGGAATGTAGCCTTCTCAACAGGTTTGTGCAAGGATCATTCGACAAACAGACTGCTAAAAATAATTTGCTGTCTGTTTCAGCTTTGCTGCTTGATCAGAAAGCGGTTCTATATGCCGATGTGGTCGGATGTCGTAGTCATTTTCCTGATAGCAGAGTCGTTTGTATCCATTTCTTTCTGTTGCCGTCTGTTTTTTCAGATTGCAGCAGACGGTGTCCACTTTTCAGGATTGATATGCAGAGTCAAACGGTAAGGAATCTCATAAAAACGCTTCAGGTGTGGATGGGAACAGACTCTTTTTTTTGCGGTGAAAAAGAGGCATCACATCCATGGGTATATATCTTTATCCTGTTCCCGGAAAACGGATTTTTTTCATATCTCGCCCTTAACCGACAAAACAGCCGTTCACCTGTTGCCAGGTTTATTGTTCATCTGTTAAACGTATTGATGTTGTGTTCGGTTTTTTTCTTGAAAATGTTCTTCTATGGAAAAAAAACGGTCAGGGAACAATGAGAGATGAAAAAGAAAAGAGTTGCGTTGGGTAGAACAGCGGATCGGCCGTTATGGCTTTTATATCTTTCCGTATGTATCCGGGCCATACATCAGTTTGGGGCTGCCGTTTTTCTTGCATCGTTTCTCTATGATGAACTGCTCTTGTCTTCGACCTGTCTTGTTTTGACCGTAATGAGTGGTTTTCTTCTGGTCGGCACTGAGGCGGTACGGCATCGTCAGCTATATCGTGAATGTGCTGGAGTGGCTACGATGGTCAAGCTGGTGCTGATCGGGGCCGCGTATCATGGTTTTATTCCGGAGACCTTTGGTATGGCTTCCGCTTTCATGCTTGCTGCCCTGGCTGCCCATGTTCCGAAAAATATCAGGCACCGGCTTTTATTTTGACGGGAAAGATTCATTCTGGATCATTCGTGAACAGACGCCGGGGTCAGGCGTTGAGGGTGCCGGTAAACTGATGAGGTGTTCGATGTCTGCTGGTAAAAAAGAAGAAAAGGAGCGATTTGTCACGTTTCTCGCATTATTATTGAGGTCGGGGCTTGATCTGTCATCGGAAACACTTTTCTTTCTACAGACCACTTTTGGCAGTGCGCCTGCCGATATTGCCGATCTGCTGGCCGGGCCGGAATCGGATGAGCAGGAAATGGTTCTGAACCTGGTAGTGGTGCCGGACATGAAGATCAGATCAGCCGTTGAAAAACGATTGGTTGCGCTTGAACTTTCAGATGAAGATGAATCGTGGCTTGTTGAACGGCTGGCCGGACAGGTTTCAGAGATACCGATCCGCATACCGGATAGCGGCTCTTTTCAGCTGGAAATGTCGGTACCCTTGTTATTGTTGTTTGTGACCAAGCTGTATATCGGCCGGAAACCAGACCCGGATATATACGATACGCTCCTGGACAAGGTCGAAAACGAGGCGCTGGCTCTCGAAGTTCTGGTGGAGATCAGATGCAGGAATATCTGTTTTGATCTGCCGACCAAGCATTTCTTCATCAGTTTCGTCGAGCGGCTTGCCGGTAAATCATGTGCAGAAAAACCTTTGTTTGATCAACTGTTGACGGTGATAGCTGCCCGTCCGGAGGAGAGTACACTTGCTGCCTATCTGTTGAGATTGAGGAGACAGGCCCTGCAGACCGTTCGGGAAATTGCCGATTTTCAGCGAAAATGTGATCAATACGGCATGGAATACCTGATGATGCAGCGCTATCCCGTTCCGTTTGAATCTGAGGAAGAGGTAACGAGAAGGGTCGATCTGCTGAATACGATTATCAACAGGATGATGATCCACGATCCGGCGGAAGCATCTATTGGTAACAGAAATCTCGGACATTTTTCTTCTGACGATGGGGCACGGCTGGTGAGAAGCATGTTGCGGGGATGATGGAGTGGAGATATCTGGACAGGATTTCAGGTTACAGGCAGGTTACTGCTGTGACGGAAGCGGAGCACGTCCTGAAAAAAATATGTTGATCAGGGGAAAAACGGCCATATTCACTCCATTGAAAAAGCTGCTGCTGAGGCGCTGCTGGAAAACCTGGACCATGTCGAAGTGTTCCTTGACTCTGGTGAATCTGTTGATCTTCAGGCGGAAAGAGGCGGACTGATTATTTCGGGATCTTCCTGAATGGAGAATGGTGGTGTAAAAACAATGCAATAGCCGGAACGTCCTGGTGGCTGAGAATTATCTGAATGCGAGAGAAGGAGACAGGAGAAAGCGGATGGAGAATTCAATTGTTTTTGCTGACCGGATCGGGCAGTTGGGTGTAGAGACAGCTTTTCTTGTGGCTGAACAGGCCGCTGCACATGCGGCAGCGGGAAACCGGGTGTATCCGTTTCATGTTGGCGATATCAATCTAAAGACCCCGGAAAACATCATCGAAGCTGCCATTCGGGCAATGAAAAATGGACGAACCGGGTATACCGCCAACGCCGGGATCGGGGAACTGAGGGAAGCGCTTGCTGTCGAGTTCAACCGCACGCGGGGGACCTGTTATTCAGCAGCCAATGTCGCCGTGCAGCCGGGAGGGAAACCGGTTATCTCCAAATTTCTACTCAGTGTGATGAATCCTGGTGACGAGGTTCTGTATCCCAACCCCGGTTTTCCGATCTATGAATCGCAGATAGCGTTTCATGGTGGTACCGCTGTTCCGTATACCGTTGTTCCGGGAAAGGGGAATTTCAGGTTCGATCGGGAAGGGCTCGAAAAGGCTGTCAGCGAACGGACAAAGGTTTTGATTGTCAATGATATGCATAATCCAACCAGTGCCGAGTGCAGTGCCGAAGAGCGAAAGGAAATAGCGGCGTTTGCGGTTCGGCATGGACTTTTTGTTCTGCTTGACGAGGCCTATTTTGACACGCGGTATGAGGGGGTGTCTCATTCTCTGGTGTCAGAACCGGGGATGGTGGAGCGCAGTGTTATTCTCTATACGTTTTCAAAGCGTTTTGCCATGACGGGCTGGCGGCTTGGAGCGGCGTTGGGACCTGAAGAACTTATCGGGGTGATTGGCAAGCTGAATGTCAATGATGAGTCGTGTACCAATCATTTCGTGCAGGTTGCGGCCCTTGAGGCATTGCTCGGTGACCAGACCGGTGCCGAGGAGATCTTGAAGGTACTTGCCCGTAGACGGGACCTGAGTGTTGATCTGCTGAACGCGATCGAAGGGGTTTCCTGTTATCGGCCTCAAGCGACCTTTTATCTTTATCCCGATGTGACGGTTGCCATGAAAAACAAGGGTTTTACCCGATATCAGGACTTTTTGACCGCTGTGTTACAGGAAACCGGTGTCTCTCTGTGTGCACGGACCCATTTTGGTAAAGAACTGCCAGGAGAAACACGCCGCTATCTTCGACTTGCCTATTCGGGTATCGATAGCGAACAAATTGAGGAAGGGCTTACGCGGCTGAAAACCTATCTGGAACGCTGAAAGAAAGAGGCTGTCCGCTGTATTCAGATGAATGAAGTATGTTTACCTCAGGCACATCTCAACAAAAGCACTCATACCCGGCCACGAGAAAAAAAGACGTATATATAGATTGTTAGGCTATATAAAAGGTTCATTTCTTCTTGACATCCATTTTCCCCTGAATATAATTTTTATATTACCGTTTTAGGTTTCCTGTACTTTTTATAGCTATTCTAACAGCTTTATTGAAGAGGACAGTTTGTTTTTGATCTGGATATTAGTGCGTGGATAAGTGAAATGAAGATTACGACAAAGGTGCCGCTTTTGGCTCTGGCTATTATTCTCGCCTTTTTTTTCGCTTTAAGCTCCATGCAATACAAGGTGATGCGTGACGCGCTTTATTCAACCTGGCTGAATAATGCTACCGAGACATCTAAAGGCGTTGCTAAATATGCTGCTGAATGGCTTGATGAAAAATTGGTTATCATCGACATGATGGCCCATGCGATTTCCGGGAACTACAGCAGCGAACAGGTGCAGCGTGTGATGGACACCCCTCTTTTGAGAGATCAGTTTGTCCTCATTTTTGGTGCTCTGGAACAGGATGGAAAGCCTCTTTCAAATACTCCCAGCTGGGATCCCGGTGCAGACTGGGATGGGCGCAAGCGAGCCTGGTATTCGCAGGCACGGGCTGCAGATCGGGCTGTGTTTACCCCGCCGTATAATGATTCCGCAACAGGTCGGCTTCTCATCTCGGCTGTGGCAAAGATTGAAGATCATGACACCTTTAAGGGAGCTTTTGGCGGCGATATCGAACTACAGACCATTGCCGATATTATTAATGAGGTCGATTTTAACCTGAAAGGGTACGCCTTTCTTCTTGATAGGAATGGAACGATTATCAGCCATCCCGATACCAGGCTTAACGGGAAAATGATAGATACTTTTTTTGCGATAAATACTCCGGAAACGAGTGACGGGTTCATAAAAACAACGGCAGAGGGAAAGGAGATACTTCTCAAGTTTACACCGCTAGAGCTTAAAAACCGGGAGACTTCTTTAATAATCGGTGTTGCCCTTGCCCCCCGGAAAATTATGGCGGAAACGGAGGCGTTTAAGATCATTGCCCTTGTTTTAGCTTTGGCAGGTACGCTGATCACCTCACTTGTCCTGTATTTTGCTTTGAATCAACTCTTGCTCAAACCCCTTGTGGCGTTGACAAAATCTGCTGATAACATCAGTCTTGGCGAATTGGATATAAAAATTGACGGAGTGGAACGTACTGATGAAATCGGGTTGATGGCAAAGGCCATTGAACGCATGCGCGTCAGTATTACGTTTGCCATTGATAAACTTAAAAAAGGATAAAACAATTGACGAGATTGTCTGTACCGCTGGAAACAGTCAATCTCAAACTATTATTTCATGGAGAACCAGCTTATGTACCAGACAGTCCTGAGCGTTCATAACGATGTACCTTTTTTCAATTACGTCACAGAGGCGGTACAACAACAGTCTCTGGACATAGAGCTTTTGACAGCAAATGACCGCTTGGAGGCGCTGGATCTGCTCGATTGTAATGAAACCATTGACTGGCTTGCCATGTCCCTGGCAATTCCCCGAATAAGTGATGGGTATCTTTTGCTTGCGAAAATCGCAAATAAACAGTTTCCGTTTCCCAATGAAAAAATCGCTGTATTTGTCAATGAGTGTACTGACAAGGTAGCCAGTTCCATTGAAATGCATGGGGTTGAAAACATCTATGCAATTACGGAGCTTAAAAACTTTTTCGATACAATAGGCGGGAGTGACAGTGATGAAAAAGAGGGAGGGAATAACGTCAAAGAAACGGAAAGCACGGCTTCCGTTGATGATGTGGAAAAGATCCAGACTGCGTTAAATCAGGTGATGGGACCGGTAGGTCGTTTTATTTTCGAGAAATGGTGCACATCATTAGAAGATCTTTGCCAGCCAGCCGAACTCGTCGAAAATATTGTGAAGGAGATTGGTAACAAGGAACAAATTGAACAATTTTATAAGGCGTTACAGGGCTGATAACACCCTCGTAATGAACAGCCTTTGCGGATAGTGCAATGGTTCAATCCGGCAGACTGTCTTGTTTGTGACCATTGCCCCGGTTGTTACGCAGATCTGGTAATTGACGGTTTTTTTCATTTACGGTAATTGCCTGAAGAGGTCATTTCCGAGATCGTCTGGTACCATTTCCTGAACAGGCGGTTGAAAAAGGGTCGGTTTGTCATGTTGTCCTGTCCGGTCACGGCGGGCAATCGGCTTAAAAGGGCATGAAGCTCTGTTTCCTGTGTTCTTCTGATATCTTCTGCTTCTTCTATGGTTACCGCCCGGAACCGTATTTTCTGTAGCGGTTTCAGGCGACCGAGTTTTGGCAGATCCGCGGATATGATATGAGCGATCTTTGGGTATCCACCGGTCAGTTGATGGTCATTGAACAGAATGATCGGCAACCCATTTCCTGGAACCTGAATGGCACCGGTTGTGATACCGTCTGAGACGATATTGAATCCTTTTGCGTGTATCAGACGCGGTCCCTCAAGGCGGAATCCGACCCTGTCAGATTGCAGGGAAATCTGATACGGCTGATTGAAAAATGTCTTGATACTCTCAGGTTTAAAATAATCGTCTTGTGGTCCCGGTATGACGCGAATGATATCATCAGGAACACCCGAAAAATGAAGGAGCGGCCGATTCAGGGCCTGTTCCTTTCTTATCCGTGCCGAGTTGTTTTTGAGAGGAAGTTTGTCATCTTTCCTGAGTTGCCTGCCATTCAGGCCGCCCAGACCGCCGAGCAGAAATGTTGATTTACTGCCGAGGACTGAAGGAATGGCAAGACCACCGGTAATGGCAAGAAAACCGCCAAAGGTGTCCGTTATTCCGTTGATCCTGAAGAGAGTTCCTTCTTCAAGTCGTACACTCTGCCAGGAAGGGATGGCAGGTTGATGTGGTTCTATAATTTCGATGTGGCCGTTGTCGGTTCCACCCAAGACGAGACGAACCGAATCAGCCATCACTTTCAGAAGTGGTCCCTGCAAAGAGATTTCCAGGCCTTCATACGTTTCCGGATTGGCAGCCAGTGCATTGCTGATACGAAGGCTGATACTGTCCCGTCCTCCCGATACGGGCACTCCCATGGCCTGATACCCGTATCGGCCAAGGTCTTGAATCGTTGTACACAGACCCGGTTCCATGACCAATAGATGGGGGGTTTTCATTCCTGCACCTCGGTATAAACGGGTTGATAGGTGTTGGCAGTCACGAGCTTTTCCAGCTCGTCGAATGTTTTTTTGTCGATGTCAAAAAAGGTTATCAGATCGCCGGCAGCGAAACGGGCTGGCGGGGTGCTGCTGATTTCAAAAAGAGGAACCGGGGTTCGTCCGATACTGTTCCATCCACCTGGAGAGGCGATTGAGTGGATGACAGCCAGTCCTTGTGCCGTACATACCGACCCCTTTTCCAGACGTAAGCGGGGACTCTGCCTTCGGGACAGAACCTTCATATAGTCGGGGAGGTCTCCCATATAGAGGTGTCCCATAAAAAAGCCAACCATGTAGACAAAAAAACGGGTTGCGGTGAAGTCTTCTATAACGGTTTTGACCGGTTTATCAACACGTTCGCTCACCTCAATGATATCAAGACCGAATATCTTGTCGAAACAGATAGGGATCTGCCAGTGTCGGGGGCGAATCTCCACTGCTGCCGGTGATTCTGTGATCTCATGCAAACGATCGGCTAAGGTCCGCTGCCTGATTTCGAGTGGATTATAATGTACGAGCAGGGCACGATATGATGGTACCGTTTCAATGACGCCGGGGATATTCGTCTCGTCAACAATTGCCTTTAACGCCAAAACGTTCTGGCAGGTGTCCCTGTCGATTTCACTGCCGACCTGGACAGAAACGGCTGTATCGCCGCATGGTAATAGTTCAAATCTGTTCATGGAAAATCCTGTATGTTACGGGTCGTGTCCAGTAACGCCCGTATGGTGGCAATCTGTTTGATGCCTGCCTCGGTATCTCCATGGACACAGAGAGCATCTAGTGGAAAGTGTAGTTCTTTTCCGGTAGAAGCGACAATAGGTTTGTTCTGGCATAAGGATTTGACCCGATGCAGGATCTGTTCTTCGGATAGTACCGCTCCGGGCAGATTTCTGCTGCGCAAACGGCCATCCTCTTCATAGGCCCGATCGGCGAATCCTTCCCAGATCAGCGGTACATGATATCTTTCTGCAATTCTCTGATGCTCCTGCCAGCGGGGAGTGGCCTGAACCATCATTTTCAATGCTGAGTTATAATCGGCAACCGCCTGGACAAGTGCCGTGAATAGATCATTATCCCGCATCATCGTGTTGTACAATGCACCGTGGGGTTTGACATAGGAAAGCTTCGTACCGGCAGCCCGGCAGAAGGCATCGAGCGCACCAGTCTGGTAGAGTAGTATCTGACGCGCCTCTTTCGGACTGAGTTCCATGTTGCGGCGGCCAAATCCCTGCAGGTCCGGATATGACGGATGAGCACCTATTTCAACATGATGTTTTTGGGCTGCCCGTACGCTTTTTTCCATGACCATCGGGTCTCCGGCATGAAAGCCGCAGGCAATATTGGCCATGTGAATATGGGGATAGATGTCTTGATCATGCCCAAGGGTGTAACGGCCGAAACTCTCACCGATATCACAATTTAATTTCATTGTACGCTCCTGAGGCACGCGGGTGTATTCTTTGCGCTTCTGTCCTGAGATGATGTTGACTGTACAACTGGATTACGGGGTTATGGCAATGAATCTGCAGTAAATGCCCGTCCTGCTCATTTCTATGGTACATAAAATCAGGTTCTTTTGCCATGAGAAAGAAAGAATGGTAGGATTCGGGAAAACCAGGAGTGATATTTCGATTTGCGGTCGTCTCTTTTCTGATTAGTGTATGCGGGGGTGATTGCAGGTGCTCTCATCCGGGTGTCAGTGGAAAACGGTCTGCAGCTGTATCGATCGTTCAGGCAAAAAGATGGTAATAACAAGCAAAGGAACATTTTATGGGTGGAAAAACGTTATACGATAAACTCTGGGAGTCCCATCTGATAGAAGAAAATGAAGACGGGACCGCTCTTATCTATATTGACCGGCAGCTCGTGCATGAGGTTACGTCTCCCCAGGCCTTTGAAGGACTGGCATTGAGCGGCAGAAAGGTGTGGCGTCGGGAGGCGAATCTGGCGACCCCGGATCATAATGTCCCGACTACCGCCAAAGAGAGGAAAAACGGTATTGATGGTATCGGAGATCCGGTTTCCAGACTGCAGGTGGAAACCCTTGATAAAAACTGCACCCGTTTTGCTATCCCACAGTTTTCGATGATGGATAAACGCCAGGGGATTGTTCATGTGATCGGGCCGGAGCAGGGGTTTACCCAGCCGGGAATGACGATTGTCTGCGGTGATTCCCATACGTCAACTCATGGAGCTTTCGGGGCCCTGGCACATGGTGTTGGAACTTCGGAGGTGGAGCATGTGCTCTCCACCCAATGTCTGGTTCAGAAGAAAATGAAAAATATGCTGGTACAGGTTGACGGTACATTACCGGCAGGGGTCGGAGCCAAGGATGTAATTCTTTATATTATCGGTCAGCTTGGCACAGCAGGAGGAACCGGTTATGCGATAGAGTTTGCCGGAGAAGTGATCAGGAACCTGTCGATGGAAGGCCGGATGACCATCTGTAATATGGCTATTGAGGCGGGTGCCCGTGCCGGTATGATTGGTGTTGATCAGACCACGATTGATTACCTGAAGGATAAACCGCTTGCTCCACAGGGTGAGCACTGGGAACAGGCCTGTCAGTATTGGAAAACGCTGGTCTCAGATAATGACGCATTGTTTGACAGCGTGATAACGATCGACGGTACAACACTCAAGCCTCAGGTAACCTGGGGAACATCACCGGAAATGGTTGTTGATGTGGATGGGACCGTTCCTGATGTGGAAGCGGGGCGGACGGTGGTGGAGCGGGAATCGATTAAACGTGCTCTTGCCTATATGGGTTTGCGAGGGGGTGAAAAAATAACCGATATTCAGCTGGACAAGGTTTTTATCGGCTCCTGTACCAATTCAAGAATTGAGGACTTTCGTGCTGCCGCTGCCCGGGTGAAAGGTAAAACGGTGAGCCGTTCCATCAAGCTGGCTCTGGTAGTTCCCGGATCCGGTCTGGTCAAGGAGCAGGCCGAGGCTGAAGGACTTGATCGTATATTTAAAGAGGCCGGGTTTGAATGGCGGGAACCGGGTTGCTCGATGTGTCTGGCGATGAACGCGGATAAATTGGAGCAGGGTGAACAATGTGCCTCTACCTCAAATCGTAATTTTGAGGGCAGGCAGGGATTTGGTGGCAGAACCCATCTGGTTGGTCCCGAGATGGCGGCAGCGGCAGCAATAGAAGGTCATTTTGTTAACATTCAGGAATGGGAGTAATATATATGGAACCGTTTGTAAAACATTCGGGTATTGTCGTTCCGCTTGACAGGGCAAATGTCGATACCGATCTTATTATTCCGAAACAATTTCTCAAGTCAATCAAACGAACCGGATTTGGTCCGAATCTTTTTGACCAGCTTCGCTATCTCGATGAAGGTCAGCCCGGTCAGGACCATAGCAGTCGGCCGATAAACAGAGATTTTGTTCTTAACCAACCCCGGTATAAAGGAGCTTCCATCCTGCTGGCCGGCGAAAATTTCGGCTGTGGTTCAAGCAGAGAGCATGCACCCTGGGCCCTGCTTGATTTTGGTATACGGGTAATTATTGCACCCGCCTTTGCCGATATCTTTTTTAATAATTGCTTTAAAAACGGGCTATTGCCCATTAGGCTGACAAATGAGCAGGTGCTCGATCTTTTTGCGGCGGTCGAAAAAACAGAAGGGTTTCAATTAGTGATAGATCTTGCGGACCAGACCATTACGACCCCGGATCATCAAGAACTTCCCTTTACCATCGATCCTTTTCGCAAACACTGTCTGCTCAACGGTCTGGATGATATTGGCCTGACCCTTGAAAAAACGGAAAAGATAAAAGCCTTTGAGCAGCAGCGAAAAGATGCGGTTCCCTGGCTGTTCACCTAGAACCGTAGAGGTGGTCGTATCAGACAATCAGGATGTGTGATCCTTTTTCTCGAGAAAAAAAGGCCCTGCGGGATTACGGAACTGCGCAGGGCCTCGTACTTTGGTATCGCGTTCGGGAGCAGGTAACCGCTACCTTTTGCGAGCAGATCTCCTGCTGGTCAATCCGGCAATACCGGCGCCAAAAAGAAACAGTGTTGCCGGTTCTGGAACGGGAGTTTGACCCTTTCCGATAAAAGTATCATTGCCACAGGTCATGGTAAAGTGACTGTAAAACTTCTGGCTGGCTCCCGGAAGTGAGAGGTCGAAGTCGGTAAGGGCATAGTGTGTCCCTCCATCAAAATCAGTGGTAACGCCTGAAGTAAATACGAAAGAACCATCAGCAGGAGAGAGATCGTCGCTATTGTCTCCGTGATGATATCGGCAGGGGTTGGAGGAACTTGCGTAGGTGACCTTTTCAATGGTACTCCCTGAATCAAGCTGGTAGACTTTGTATGTGTCCGTGTTAAAGTCAGGATCCAATACATATTCGTAACCATGGTTTCCAGAAGTACTGGCATAATCATCATCCGTGCTTAAGAAGATATCGCCAGAGTCGGTTTTATCGTAACCATTTACAAAATCATATCCGCCTGCCATTCCCGACTCGTAACCATCCAGAAAAACGCGTTCCCGATCCCCGTGTTGCGAGCGGGCTGTACCAGGTTCTGTTTCCTGGTCTTCAGCTCCTGTTCCCGTTCCTGTATAGCCAGTAGCACCTGCATTACCTGAAGGGTTGTGAGCCGAGGTACCGTCATGGATGGTTATATTGGTTGCCGCGTCGGTACCGGTAAATGACATGGCCGAGGCGGATGCTGCTGATGTCAGACCGAGTAATGCAGTGCCTCCAATTGTCCCAATCGTCCTGTATTCTTTTTTCATGATTTTGTTCTCCATTGTTCATGCTCTGGTTTCTGAGATGATACGAATCTCGCAGGTATGTATCATACGCAAATTCTGAGCCATTATTGATAAGGCAATAAAATCAAGATGTTATAAATATGGGCATCGAGCAGCTTGAATCGTTCCGGCTGTTTTTTCATTTTTCAGCATAAACAGTGCGTAAATCTGTACGCGTGTCTTTTGGCTTCTGGATGCTCTTCATAGTTGTTAGGCGCAGGCCGTCTTCCACCCATGTGGGTTCACCTGGTTATTTCAGTTCACGAAAGCCGGAATGGTAAGAGAAAAAAGGTATCGTTACTACTTGTCTGTTGGTTCTGGATTGTTCGTTGTTGGAAAATTATCTGTTTTTACAATATGTTTCAAGGTGATATAAAATGATTACCGTTTTCGGTGGACAGGGAAACACATAATGATCAGACAGAAGGCCCGATCGTTATGTGCTTCTATAAAGACGAAAAAAGTGAGTGTGTTCCGGTAGGTAAAGACGAACCGAAACAATACGTGAAAATCTTTACCGGAGAATGTTCCCTCCGGCCTGCAGGATAAGATATTCTGGTATCGTGAGATGAAACGATTCTGCTTTTTTCAGATCAAAGGCAACTCCATACGGTGGGTATTGAGGAGGTATTTTTTTGATATCGGTACCTTTCAGCAGTTCATATATCATTCGGGCAGCCAGTTTACCAGACGCTTCCATCGATGGATAGATTGCCATAGTTGCTCCCTGACCACTCATAACGTCCTTCAGGCCAAGACCAACCAGCGGTTTTGTTGCCGTTTCTGCTACAATACGGGCAAACGATTGCTGGACACCCATTTGATCGTTGGGGCTCAGGAACAGATCAACAACGGGGTCCAGTTCTTTTATGAACGGTTTTGCCAGTGTCGCCATACGACGGGAGCCGCCTTCCCCTTTTACAAAGGGGACTTTTCTGAAATGAAATGTCAAGTGGCTGAATTCCGGAGAGGCAAGGGCCGCCGTCAGCCATTTTTTATAACTCTGTGATTGTGGCATATCCGCGTAAATATAGCCAATATTTCTGGCATCCGGCATGGTTTCGGTGACAAAACGCAACCGCTCTTCAAGTTTAACCGGGTAGCAGATACCGGTAAAATTACCGGGCGGAGGGAGTTCAAAGCCGTCAATAAGCCCGACTCCTACCGGGTCGGTAACCGCGCCGAAGATAAATCGATACGGAGGACGGTTATAGGCAAAACGGTAAAAGTTAATTGCCGCTACCGTGCCGTTGAGGAAGATAACATCATATTCATTATCTTTTTCTTCCCGCCAGACTCGTTTGGCCAGCCCGTTTTCATTGCCAAGCGACCAGTGCGAGACAGAAAGATTCCTGCCGGAGACGAAACCGAGCTGTTCAAGCTCCGTGAGCATCGATTCGCGTAGTTCTTCATAGGGCGGACCCTGAGCAGAATCTACGATTAACAGCCGGCCTTCGGTTGCATGGGAGCATGGCGTTGCTACGAACAGAATACACAGGAAAAGTGTCGCGAAAGCCTTCATAAACGTTTTTTTAAAAGGTGCATGAAGAATATACCTGGTACCGGGTCTGTGCCGATCACCTCAGGCTGTGTTTATCGTCCCACTTCTTGTCTTTTTGAAAACCGTTACCTTATCAGAGGATAGCCCATTTTTTGGCGTTGAGCTACATAATGTTCGGCGACCTCCCGGGCAATGTTACGGATCCTGCCGATATATCTTGTCCGCTCCGAAACGCTTATGGCCTTTCTGGCGTCGAGCAGGTTAAAGGTGTGTGAACATTTCAGACAATAGTCATAGGCCGGGAGAACAAGGTCCTGCTTCACCAGTTTATGTGCCTCTTCTTCACAGGTGTTGAAAAAATCGACCAGTTTCTCGACATTTGCCTGTTCGAAATTGAAGGTTGAGAATTCGACCTCTGCCTGGTGAAAAAGATCTCCATAGCGTATGGTATCATTCCATGTGATATCATAGACATTGTTGACTCCCTGGAGATACATGGCGATACGTTCCAGACCGTAGGTGATTTCTACGGTTATCGGGTGGAGATCTATTGAGCCAGCCTGCTGGAAATAGGTGAATTGAGTGATCTCCATACCGTCAAGCCATACCTCCCAGCCAAGCCCCCAGGCACCGAGTGTTGGTGATTCCCAGTCATCCTCGACAAAACGGATATCATGTTCCAGCAGGTCAAGTCCGAATCTTTTCAGGCTTTCAAGAAATTGTTCCTGGATATCTGGTGGAGACGGCTTGATGACAACCTGATATTGATAATAGTGCTGAAGGCGGTTTGGGTTTTTTCCATATCTGCCATCTGCAGGTCTGCGCGACGGTTGCGGATAGGCAGCCTGCCAGGGTTCGGGTCCCAGTGCCCGAAGCAGGGTTGCCGGGTGAAAGGTGCCGGCTCCGACCTCCATATCGTAAGGCTGCTGGATAACACAGCCCTGTTCCGCCCAATACCTGCTTAATTCAAGGATGATATCTTGAAAGTTCATTATATGTTCATTCCTGTATGGTTGCCCGGTTCACGGGGAAAGGCCCCGCAGCGGATTTTTTGATAAACGCTGAGCAGTTTATAATTGTTATCTTGACTTTTGTCCAGTGGATCAACATGGTATTCTGCTGGCAGTCAATGACCATTGGGTTAAATAAAGCTGAAGGTGAACGATGACTCTACCTTATTCGGATAATGATATCAAAGCGTTATTGGATATCTCCAGAAATATTGCCATTGTCGGTCTTTCTCCAAAGGAAAACAGGCCGAGCCATATGGTGGCCAGGTATCTTCGTACACATGGCTATCGTATCATTCCGGTAAATCCGGGGCAGCATGAGATTCTTGGGTATCGGTGTTACTCTGACTTGTCTGAAATTGAAGAACATGTTGATATTGTTAATATCTTTCGTCGTTCTGAAGATACGCCGCCGGTTGTCGAACAGGCGGCAGCCATCGGGGCAAGAGTAGTATGGATGCAGCAGGGAATAATGAACGAAAAAGCTGCCACCACAGCGAAAAAGAACGGGCTTATCTGTATCATGGATTCCTGTATCAAGATTGAACATGCCCGTCTTTTCGGTTGATTCTTCCAATGTATTGAAACAGAAATGGAACCACAAACCTTACGCATCCGCGGAGCGCGGATGCATAATCTGAAAAATATCAGTGTTGATTTACCCCGGAATGCACTGGTTGTCTTTACCGGTCTTTCCGGTTCCGGCAAATCAACGCTTGCTTTTGATACGCTTTACGCCGAAGGACAGCGGCGCTATGTGGAATCACTTTCCACGTACGCCCGGCAGTTTCTTGGGCAGATGAATAAGCCTGACGTGGATTCACTTGAAGGATTGTCACCGGCGGTATCGATTGAACAGAAGACAACTAGCAAGAATCCCCGTTCCACTGTTGGCACGGTAACCGAAATCTATGATCATCTCCGTCTTCTTTTTGCCCGTTGTGGCAGACCCTGTTGTCCTGCCTGCGGTCAGGAAATTCATTCCCAGTCTGTTGAGGATATGGTCAATACGCTTCTGGAAAAACCGGAAGGGACAAAAGTTGTCCTGCTTGCGCCGATGGTCTCCGGGCGCAAGGGCCGGCATGAGCAGTTGCTCGCCCGGATCAGAAAGGAGGGGTTTGTCAGAATGCGGGTGAACGGAGATATTGTACATACCGATGACATCGAGCACCTGGATAAAAACAAAAAACACACAATTGAGATTGTCGTTGATCGTCTGGTTCTGAAGCCTTCGATCAGGCGCCGGCTGGCTGATTCCATATCGACCTCAGTCAAGGTGACAGAAGGGTTTCTGCTGGCCCACTTTCCCGATGATGATCAGGAACAGCTCTTCAGTGAACAGGCGGCCTGTCATTCCTGTGGTATATCGATGCCGCCGCTTTCGACCCAGTTATTTTCCTTCAACAACCCGCAGGGCGCCTGCCCGGAGTGTGGCGGGCTCGGGATCAAGCAATTCTTTGATGAACAACTCATTGTTCCCGATCACAGCCGTTCCCTCCGGGATGGGGCCATTGCACCGTGGGGCTGGAGAAACGAGTGGACCTGGACCGGGCAGTTACTTATGGCCGTTGCCAGACATTATGGCTTTTCGCTCGAGACCCCGTTTGCCGATCTGTCTGCCAGTCACCAGAAGATTGTTTTGTATGGCTCCGGCAGCGATGAAATACATTTTCGTTACCGGAAGGGACGGCGTGAAACAAATGCTGTCAGACGGTTTGAAGGAGTCATTCCGCAGCTTGATCGGCGGTTTCATGAGACCCAGTCGTCGATGATACGGGAAGAGCTTGGTCGCTATATGAACGAGCAGATCTGCCCTTCCTGTAACGGAGCCCGGCTGAAACCGGAGGCATTGTCGGTTCGGACAGGGGGCTATACTATTTCTGAACTGACCGGTCTCTCCATTGAAAAACTGCTGGAAGCGCTCCCGCTCTTGCCGTTTAACGCGCGGGAGCGGATTATCGGCGAGCCAGTCCTGAAAGAGATAGTTGATCGTCTGTCATTTCTGGCCGATGTGGGCCTTGGTTATCTGACCCTGTCGCGGAAATCCGGTACGCTGTCCGGTGGAGAAGCACAGCGGATACGGCTGGCATCGCAGATCGGCTCACGTCTTGCCGGGGTCCTCTACATTCTTGATGAACCGAGTATCGGCCTGCATCAGCGGGATAATCAGAAATTGATCAATACGCTGATAGAATTGCGTGATCTTGGCAATAGTGTGATTGTTGTTGAGCATGATACCGATACGATTCTGGCTGCTGATCATGTGGTCGATATGGGACCAGGAGCCGGGGTGCATGGTGGTGAAATTGTTTATAGTGGTGATATTTCCGGTCTGCTGGCCAGTGAACGTTCGATAACGGGTGCCTACCTGTCCGATCGGCAGCGTATTGAGATTCCGTCACGACGGAGAACGGTTACGGGAAAGAAGAGCAGGGTGATAACAGTCAAGGATGCCTCCGCGAACAATCTGAAACAGATCGAGGTTGATTTTCCGCTCGGAGTCATGACAGCGGTGACCGGTGTTTCCGGTTCCGGAAAAAGCAGTCTGGTTATGGAAACCTTGTTTAAACTTGCAAAAGAAGGAAAGGCCTGCAAGGCGGCACATATTTCCCGAAATGGTGTGTTGGTGGCCGGTCTTGAACGGATCGACAAGATTATCGACATCGACCAGAGCCCGATCGGCAGAACGCCTCGTTCCAACCCCGCAACCTATACCGGTGTCTTTACCCCGATACGTGACCTTTTTGCCCGCCTTCCCGAGGCCCGGTCGCGGGGCTATAAACCGGGCCGGTTCAGTTTTAACGTAAAGGGTGGGCGGTGCGAGGCCTGTGATGGTGAAGGTGTGCTGCGCATTGCCATGCATTTTCTGCCCGATGTCTATGTCATTTGTGAGACCTGTTCCGGCCGGCGTTACAATCAGGAAACGCTTGAGATTACCTATCGGGATAAAACGATTCATGATGTATTGTCGATGACCGTTGCTGAAGCACTCGATTTTTTTGCCAATATCCCGGCGATAAAGAATCGTCTGCAGACCTTGTTTGATGTGGGCCTGTCCTATATTACCCTTGGCCAATCGTCGGTGACCCTGTCTGGCGGTGAAGCTCAGCGGGTCAAGCTGGCAAAGGAGCTGTCGAGTCGGTCGAGCGGTAAAACGCTCTATATTCTGGATGAACCGACAACGGGGTTGCATCCGGCCGATATAAAACATCTTCTCAGAGTGCTGGATCGCCTTGTTGATCAGGGAAATACGGTTGTGGTCATTGAGCATAACCTGGATGTCATCAAGACCGCAGATTGGATCATCGATATTGGTCCGGAAGGGGGAGACGGTGGGGGTGAGGTCATCGGATGCGGCACTCCGGAGGAAGTAACAGCTCTTGCCGGCTCTCATACCGGTATGTATTTGAAACAGATTCTGGAAAGGGGGACGCTGGCAGCGGGCTGATTGTAAAAGTCTTGCAGGTTGACTGCATATGCAGTTTAATGGCGGGCACGTTTAAAATAATGAATAAATGAATCGTATAAAAGGGAGCTGAAAATGGCTGAAGAGATAAATGCAACACAGGAAGAAGGGGTAACACCTGAATTTCGGATGCAGAAGATGTATGTCAAGGATTTCTCCTTTGAAAACCCGAACGCCCCGAAGATCTTTGTGACTCCGCAGAAGACGGAACCCCATGTTGAGCTGAATCTTAAAATGAACAACAAAAAACTTGACGATGATCATTTTGAGGTTGTTCTCGAGATTTCAGCAAAGGTATCAACCAAGGAAGATGAACCAACTGTCCTGTTCATCCTTGAAATTGAGCATGCAGCGGTATTTATGGTAAAAAATATCCCTGATGAACATATGCCGATGGTACTCGCTGTTGACTGTCCAACGCTGCTTTTTCCGTTTACCCGGCAGCTTGTCAGTCAGGCCTCGGTTGATGGCGGGTTTGTGCCGTTTCAGATGGAACCGATCAATTTCCTGGCACTCTTTCAGAATGCACAGAAAAAGAAGGCTGAACAGAAGAGTAATTGATCAGGCCTTCTTTTCCGTAAGAAAAAAAAAGCCGCTTCCCTTTCCCGGAAAGCGGCTTTTTTGGGGCGGTATGTCCCAGAACCTGCTTTTTGAAATTATTGATAATAGTCCATTCCGTAGGTTATGAAGTTGTCCATCAGCGTGCTTGCCGCCTTGTCAATGGCCTGGTTAAACAAGTTGTCGTATTGGGGATCGGAGAAAACCGATTCAGGCGATACCTGTACACGGATGCGGTTGGTCCAGATAACATTTCCCGTTGCAGCTTCCTGTACCCAGATACGCATTTGTACAACGGCCTGATCGATTCGGCCGCTCTTTGAGGCTCTGTTCCCCATTGCTCCGCCCATGGTACCCCAGAAAATCGCATTAGATGTCGAGTGGGCAGCACCGAAAAGGATTTCATCATCAAACGGCCAGATTGTCTGGTAACCGGTCAACGCACCAATAGCAGCTCCCGATGTCTCCTGGTTCATCTGATCGTAGGAAGCGGAGCTGGCAAAACCGTATGCCATCTGACTGGTTGAACCCACGATAAAAGGGAGAACGCCTTTTTTCCATGGGGCCCATGAAGGATCCTGACGGGTTTTGTATTCGAGAATACGTCCCCGGATAATATAGTCGGCGGTGAAATGGCGACCAATTTTGCGTATGGTCTGATTGGTCAGGCCATGAGTACCCGGGCTGGCTGATACTTTATTGGCTTTAACCGCTTCCTGCTGCTGGATGTGCGCATAGATCTGCTGCTGCATGCGTTTGGACCATCCACCCGATGCAAGCTCGTCTTTTACTGAAGAATTGCTCGTCTCTTCATAAGGAACCATGCTGATAATGTTCTGCTCAACCATAAACTTGAAAACATCTTCCTGAACAGGCAGGCCAAAACCACTGGCAACAAGTTTGTCTGTCAATGTTTCGACTATCTGCAGGTTACGCCGGTGTGCAGATACCAGATCATCCGCATAGGAATAATCTGCGAAGGGTAACACAACGACACTTTTCCCGGAGCCTGCAGCATTAGGGCCTGCACCCTCGGCTACCTTGAGATCAACATCTACGGTTTGGCCACAACCGGCCACGATCAACGCCAAAACGCCGATGATCAGATATTTCAGCCTGTTCATAATAATCTCCCTGCCAGATAATGATATTGTAGATTTTCTGTATATCAGTGTCATTATATAATTCGTGGTTTGAGCAGAATAATGAGTTCTCTCTTTCGCTTGATCTTCTGTTCGTATCCAAAGAGATAACGGACCACCGGAATATCACCCAGAATCGGCAAGAAGTCGGCCTGAGTATCATTGATTTCATCAATAAGACCGCCGATGATCAGCATCTCATTGTCTCTAACCTTGACGGTGGTGCTCATTTCCCGAACGTTTACCCGTGGCAGCCCAATAAGCATACCATCGGTACCGATATTCTCATATCTTATCGGTTCGGTAAGGTCTGAAGTAACCGGAACAAGGTTCATGATGATTTCGTTATCATCAAGGATTGTTGCGGTCAAAGCGAGGCCAATTCCGGAAAGAATTCTCGATGTTTCAACCGTATATTCACGAGAATTGTTTTCTTTATCAACCTCAACCGAAATCTCTTCGATATAGGTAACGTTTTCACCAACGGTAATCAGCGCCGGCTGGCCGTTCATTACACTGATTTTCGGATTGGAAAGAACCTGAGTATCGCCTTGCTCTTCGAGGGCATTGAGAAAGACATCGAAGCCAACGACATCCATTGCTATTTTGGAAACAAATCTGGTCGCATCCTCAATGTTTCCGTGCCATGTTCCATTATCAAAGGTTGGTTCATTTGCCTTGACATAGGGCCAGACCTGCCCGGAAGTGAATCTGTCACTATCGTTTGCGGCACCAAAGGTGACATTGCCGGTAAGTTGGAAATTCTTCAGGACGGAGTTCCAGTTGATACCAATGGTAGACTCATCTTCGAGCATGACCTCTATCACTTTGGCTTCAATCGAAATCTGTTTATAGAGTTCTGTTTTCAGGGTATTGAAATATCGCTCAAGCTCAAGCTGGAGGGGACGGGGTGCGGTTACCGTAATGATACCGATCGGTTTGTCAATGGTATAGGCGACACCACCATTAGAAACCTGGCGGGTAGCCTGCTGGGTCCCTCCTTCGTTTCCAGCCGGTTCCTCCCCTTCCGTTGTTTCTTCCGTGACCGTGTTGGTAACGGCCTCGGTATTCCAGAGCGCAATGATCGTATCCATATTCTCCTGGATATTAGCCCAGATATCGAATTCGTTGACATCGGTTTTCAGCTCAATGGTGCCGTCAATATTTGTACTGGCATCGTTGCTGCCAAGTACATCGCCGCCGGTTCCTGTTTTATAGGTCGATTTTACAAACGGCATGGCGATACGGTAGTTCTTGACTTCCTTGTATTTGACGACGATCGTGTTACCCTTCATCACATGAAAGTAATCAACCTGTCTGAGCAGATTGTCGATAGCAAGGTAAAAGTCATCATTGGCACTGATGTCAACATCAACGAGCACGTTCTGGTCCACATCGCTCGCCCACGAAACGTTCATTTTCTTCAGGGCAGCGAGTCTTTTCAAAATATCCCATAATGGCTGCGGTCCCCTGGTTGATTTGATCGTGGCACCAACTTTGAGCACTGAATCATCATCGCCCTTGAAGATCTCCTCGTCTATTTCAGAATCGACTATATACGCCGGCTGCTGGTACATGACCGGGAGTGACGCCGGTTGTTCAGGGATATCCGGCATGGCTGCCTGGCTTTGTTCCGCTGATGCAATTGGTTCTTCAGTTACCGCCTGCTGCTGGTTGCTGCATGCTGCGGCAAAAAACAAAAATGGCAGAATCACCAGGTAGTGTATGAGATGTTTCGATGACTTCATGTTTGCAAACCCCTTTGGCAAAGATGACGAACGTATCATAAATGTTGTTTTGCCACACATGTGACCATTTAAAAATTTCCGGCCTGAACCCGTCCTTTAACATAGTTTTTGAGATCCGGGCGCATGATGAATCCGGAAGAAAGCAGCGCCTTGTATTGTGCTGTCGCTTCTTCCCTTTTTCCTGTTTTATCAAGAATACGGGCCTTACTCACCATGGTATGGACGGTATCACCATAGGTATCTGAGAAAGTATTCAGTAATTTCAGAGCAATATCCGTCTGGTTGTTCTTCTCGCTAAAGGCTGCATAGCTGATCAAAGCCTCTTTCATCGGCGGATTATCGCTGATACTCTGCGCAAAATATTCTGCTGCTTCAGATATCCTGTCCATATTGGCAGATGCTATCGCACAATAAAGGGCCGATTTTGTATCAGCAGGATTTTTTTCAAGTGCTTTACGGGCGAAATAGTACGCTTTTGCACTCTGGTTCAGGCGGCCAAGGTAGATATTTGCCACTTTATTGGCAATTTTTGAGTTTTCTGGCCACAAAGCTGCTGCTTTTTCGTAAAGGGCCACAGCATCTTCAAAATTTTCCGATTTTTCGAGTTTGTGAGCTGAAACGAGCATTTCCTTTGCCTTCATTATCTCTACCGGCTGGTTTGTCGATTGCTCAATAATAAGGGCTTCTTCCTGAACCATCGTTTCATCAACGTCAAGTGACAGGTTGTCTGCGGCACGTTGCGGCCATTGAAAATCCTTGTTTTTCGGATAGATGACGATCGTGTTATATCGTTCTTCTTTTTTCAGGTCTGTCAGGTTCAAAATGATATCAAGGGCAAAATCCCAGGGGACATCGGTCAGAGCAAGTGTTATGGAGCCATTGACCGATTCGTCAACGATAATGTTGAGGTCGGTAATCTGTCGAAAGAGTCTGAAGACGTTATGGATATCTATTTTATAAAAGTCAACGCTTATCCTTTCGTTATTGTACCCGGACAAGGAGAAACTGTCTCTTAACTGATCCGCGGCACTTTTTTCTTCCTCTTTTCCCGGTTGCAAAAGGTCTCTTGATTTTGCCGGTTCGGCAAATACCTGTTCGTTAACCGTGTCCATGACCGCAGTTCCCGGGGCCTGTTTTTGTTCCGATGATGGTCTTTGCTGGCTGAAGTTGATTTCGAGACCATTTTTGATTCTCTGAACATTATAGGTGATATTTTCGTTAACGGTAAATTCAAACCGTGCCATTGGTGGATCCTGGTCCTTTATGACCGAAAGATGGAGTGTTGAAAAGGAATTGTCCGGTAATATTTTTTCGAGCTGAATTTCTTTGGAAAATTCTGTCCGGGCAATGTCTACAATAACCCGGAAAGGATCGAATCGCTCGGATACCGTATAGGCAGGCGGAATATTACCGGTGATGGTCATTATGAAACCATCGGATCCTATATCGGTGCTGATGTCGGAGACCATATAGCTGTCCTTTGCCGCAGCAGCAGGGGCGAACAGGGATACCTGGGATAGGATGAACGTCAGGCAGATGACGGAGAACAAGGCCGGAAATGTCGTAGTAAGACGCGTGTACATGGGTTATTCCTCTCCCTCTTCTTTCTTGAGAACCATGGCTATCTGATTTTTCAAGACCTTACCGCCACGGGTTTTTGATGTTTCTTCAATGATCACTTTATTGTCTATGATACTGGAGACAACGCCGCGCCTGCCAATTTTTGTTCCCTCAACGATGACATACCCTCTGCCGGTAAAATCCTGCACCATCGCATATTTGTTTGCTCCAGAACTGAGCAGGGCAACCAGGGTGAGCTGCCCCGGTTCGAATAACTGCATACCCGTCAGAGCTATGTCTTCATCTATGATCTCGTTGGGATCTTCAGTTGTTGCTGCTCTTTCCGAGATAAAGGGCATGAAAGGGTCGGCTCTTCCTTCTGTCTGGTATACGAAAACTTCTTCTTTTTGCTTGATATGCACTGCTTTTTTGTCTGATTCCTGGCCATCGTTTGCTGCTGGCACTGTTGCTGAGGCGGCAGATACGAAAAAGGTTATCAAACATAGATTGAGGATGCATTTTAGAAAGAAATGGTTCCTGACTATTGTTTTCATGGCCTTATTCTCAAAAACGGTATGTGTTGCACTTTTTTACTACTTCTTTTGTTTCGGGAGTTTCTTATTTGTAAACCGGTATGTTACCAGCCGGCATTGTGAGTTGAGCAGCATTTCTCCCTGTACCTTGTTCGGGTTACTCAAGGTAACATTGGATACGGTTACGATACGATCAAGCTTGCTGACCTGATCGAAAAAGAATCCCATTGAATGGTATGGGCCTCTGACATTGATATTAACAGGAATCTCCGAGTAAAAATCTTTGGGAATATCGGCTCCGGGAATAAACGTCAGAAAATCAAGGCCTGCATTCCGGCCAAGAGCAGAGATGTCAGTTAACAGTTTTGGTATCTCTTTGTCCTTGGGAAGCATTTGTGCGGCAGTTTCAAATTCTTCCTCGATTTCTGCTACCTGGGCAAGGAGTTTTGGTTTGTTCCGCTCTTTCTGGCGCAGGTTCTTGATCTCTCTTTGTAATTGGTTCCTTTTGTTTTCAAGCGCGGTAATTGTTTCTTCGCTTGGTTTGAAGAAAAAGAAAAAAAACAGTGCAATGGGGATTATCATCAGCAAAACACCAATAGTGATCTTCAGCTTTTTATCCAGCGGAATATACTTATCATCTATAAAAGCTGTGATTTTTGAATTACTCTTTTTCATGAGCACGCACTGTTTTTGATCTCATTTCTCTTCTGTTTCCTTTGAGGTTTCCGTTTTCGGTACTGAGATACCGCAGGAAAGGGAAAAAGATTTCAGTTCTTTCCCGGAAACATTCGCCAACGAAGATTTTGACAGACTTACCGTGTTGATATAAGGGGATTTGAACTTGAGGTCATCCATGAATGTGGCTACAGTCTGGTTGTCAAGGGCATAACCGGACAAAGAAAGCCCACTTCCCTGCTGGGAGAGAAGGGTCAGCCACATTCTGTTTTTATCGACAAGTTTTGCAACTTCATCCAAAACCCGTACGGTTATCGACGAGTCTGTCTTAAGCTGGTTAATGATGTTTATCTTGTTGTTCAGGTCAAGTCGTTTTTTTTCAAGCGCGGCCAACTCCTTGACCACTTTATCGAAGGATTTTTTCTCTTTCTGTTTTACTGCGATTTCGTCGTTAAGGGATGAGATTCTGCCTTTCTGAATGACTCCGACCAGAGCAAGTAATACGATTACTGCACAAAAGACAACAGTGACGGCAACGATTTGATTTTTCGCTTTGGCTCGTTTTTTCAGTTGTCTGATTGGAAGCAGGTTTATTTTAAGCATAGGTCACTTGGTTTCGGGAAGTTCCTATATAACTGACGGTCTGATAGCTATACCAGATGCAATAGCCATTTCCGGACCGACACTTTTTAAGAAATTTCGGTCAATTTTTTTATCATTCGAATTCATATTGGCAAACGGGTTAAACAATTCAACGTCGAGCCCCGTTTCCTGTTTCAGAAAATCGACCAGGCCGCTCACTTTGGCTCCACCGCCGCTCAGCACAATACGGTCGAGCGGTTCCTCAGGGTTGTTTGAATGGTAGAGGTCTATCGCTTTTTTTATCTCAAGAACCCATTGGGTGCAGACGGTTAAAAAAATTTCTTCAATTTCTTGCTGACGTTCTCCAGCCGGAATTGTACCAAGTTTCAAACCTTCCGCTTCTTCGAATTCGATGTCGAACTGGTTCTGAATATGTTCGGTCAACTGTCTGCTGCCGACCACGATATCCCTGGCAACAACGGACATCCCCCCTGATATAATGTTGATATTCATTTTTGATGCGCCGATGTCCACGAGGGCAACATTCTCAGATTTGGGAACATTGTACTCGTAGGTGTTTTCCAGAGCAAAACCGTCAACATCAACGATCGTTGCCTGAAGGCCGATATCCTCAAGCATTTCCAGGTAGTCGTCAACGATTTCCTTTTTGGCTGCTACCAGCATCACATTTGTCCGATCATTTTCATCGGTATTGGTTCTCAGGTCCTGGAAATCAAGATAAACATCTTCAATGTCAAACGGTATATACTGTTCGGCTTCGGTCATGATGTGTTCTTCGAGCTTGTCGTCTTCCATGACCGCGAGGTTTACCTTTTTTACGATAACCGAGTAGCCGGAAATCGAAAAGCCGACTTTCTTGCTCTTGATTTTCAGGTTTTTAAACAGTTCGGCAATGGCTTCGCCGACGATATCCGGCTCATTCAGTGTGCCGTCGTCAACAGCGCCTTCTGGAAGAACCACACTTCCGATATTCAAGACCGTATAGCCCTTTTCGGTTCTCTTGAGCTGGCAGACCTTTACGGCATGAGAACCGATGTCCACACCAACAACCAGCTGGTTTTTAGAGAAAAACGGCAGTTTCATTTGTAATGCCCTGTCCTTAAGCGTATCAAAATTTTACTTTGCTCTGGAATGGTCTGTAAAAGAGAGACCTTCCATAATGATTACATTTAGGACATAAAAAGAAATATTTGTCAAGAAAAACGAGCAAAAAAAAGAAAAGATTTTCTATTTTAAACAGGTATTTATTCAGTTTAATAACCATTTTGAAACTGGATTACTACAATATGTTGTTATTGTAAGTAGGTTGGACTCAGTATATTGTATAAATGCCTAACTTGTTGTAGATAAAGGAATAATGCCTGTTTTTGCGTTTTTTATCCGGATGAAAATCATGGAAGACAGGCTTCTATCGGTCAATGGAGGACTGGGCGTCGTAACCTTTGATGCGGTAAAAAATCCAGCAGACAATTGTTTCCTGGTCTGTGTTGAAAAATACTGGTCAAATTGTGGATCTGGATTATCGTCAGGCTCATGTGCATACAACGGGATGTTATCTTGGAAACAAGTGAGATTTCATTTATCCAGTAAAAGCAATCGCTTGTTTGCAGGTATGTTGGCTCGAACAGGGAGTAAAGGAGTGGTGTACCCTGTCGCGGCCACCACGGTTGTACGAATTGTTCCTTTTGGCTTTCTCTTTATTTTCTGGCGCATTACCGGCTGCTTACGTGTTTTTTCAGGATGGAAAAAGAAAAAACGAAAAAATAAAAAGGAACAGGGCTGAAAAAGCGAATCATTTACGCTGTTTCAGTAAGGTATCGTGAGGGGACCTTGCCGTAAAACCTTCTGAAAGCGGTACTGAATTGGCTGGGATTTGAGTAGCCAACGGCATAGGCGATCTCAAGAATTGAGTATCTGCCCGTTATCAGCAGCTCCAGAGCGTTATTCATCCGTAACTCACGGATATACTGGCCAATAGATCTTCCTGTCTGAATGCGAAAACCTTTTTTCAGGTAACATTCATTCGTTCCCACTCGTCTTGCCAGTGAGGAGATGGTTGGTGGTGCAGCCCATTCCTGACGCAGTATGTCAACAGCTCTCTCCACTGCTGGTTTATTGTTGTGGCGCGCTAAAGTTGGGACAAATGTCTGATCCTCTTCCAGGGCCAGTAGTTGTGCCAATAGTTCCAGGGCAAGGGATTCGAAATGGAGTTTACCAAAAATGGTCTGATATTCTGTACGTAACAGATCTCTTGCTGTCTGCATGAGCCTGGTTGATGGACTTATCCTCTCTGCCAGAGGAAACAGATGCCGGTGCTTTGCATCTTTTGCTCCAGATCCCCTGGTTATCAATCGTTCCAGGGCTCTGGTTGCCTCGTCGCTGTACTTACCCAGCCAGGCTTCCGTAAATGTCGCGGGCAGACCAATGGAGACTGCACAGATCGGATCGCTATGGTGCTGGCTGTATATCCTCTGGTCCTGGTGTCTGCGACCAAACCAGACAGCACCAGGGGCAACGGTCTGCTTTGGCTTGCCAGGGAGTTGCAAATCAAAATGCCCCGAGAGTAGTACATTAAACTGTATGGGCGCCATTAGCCGGTAATGAGAAAGCTCAGGCCGCTCATTTAATTGAAAATGTGACAACCCTACATAGAGTCCACTGTTCACGTGCAGTATTTTGCCCCAGCCCTTTCCCTTCTCCTGGTTCACTTCAAAGCGTGTCTCACGAAGAAAGGGAGATGAGGTGCAGTCTTCGCACCCAAAAAGACCACGTCTTACGCTCTCTTTTTCATAGTATGCAAAGGTGTCATTTGACATATCGTTGTATTCTTTTCGTTTGACGTATTCGTAAAAAGCCTGCCTTGAACGGTTTAATCTTCATAACTTACTGAAATCATTTAGAGCGGCTTTTCATTTTTTTACTTTTTACGAGACCATCCTTGTCTCACGTGCCCAGACTTTTCCTGATCGGGGTAGAAAATTTCCCGCTTGGAGTAGAATCACTGTCTTTCTTTCTCATATAGATACGAATTATTTGGGTATAACGCAATCTTTAACACCGGCTAATAAAGTTATGAGAACCTGAGCCATGCCTGTTATGTGTTGTGGTGAACACCTCGGGTTAGATTTGTCATCTGTTTCTGAAGCGATTGAAATACGAAGAAAGGAGAAAAGTAGATGAGAGAAAAGAACGTACACACAGGATTGCAGATAATTGCGCTCGCAGCATCTTTTTTTATTTTTGTGCCACCTTCAATTGCAAAAGACAGCTCCTCTGTTTCGGAGGATGGGAAAAATAGTGGCAGGACAGGCAGTGTGCGCTTAGAAGCTGAACTTGACACGATAATCGTTTCTGCCAACAAGCAGGAAGAAAACATTCAAGATATTCCTTTCAGTATAACTGTGCTCAAGCGGGTCGACTTAGAAGATAAAAAAATTGCGTCCATATCGAGCGTTGTTGATTATATCCCCAATGTTTCAACCTTTGACTGGGGAATGGGGGGCTTTAATAATATCACAAGCCGAGGACTTTCCGCACCTTCCTTTTCATGGTTTACCACTTCCATGGGTATGTATATTGACGGCGTTCCTGCGCTGGGGGCGTTTGGTTATGCAACAGCACTTGTTGATATTGAGCGCATTGAGGTGTTACGTGGTCCACAAGGCACCTTATATGGTAAGAACACAGAATCTGGTGCGATCAACATCATTACCAGGCGAGCAGATAATCAATTCAGGGGAAATGTGGCACTGGAAGCAGGAAGCCTCCTTTCTTCCGAGTCTGGAGACAAACTGGCTGGAGGAGGAGCGTTGAGCTTTTCAGGGCCTCTGGTGGCGGACAAGCTGTTTTTTAGCCTTGCCGGGATGTATAATCACAAAGATGGATTTACGGAGTATGTAACCACTGGTGGTTCAGGGCATGAACAGGATAATGGTTACGGTCGGGTTAAACTGCGCTGGAGCCCCGGTGAGCAACTTGATATGACCGTATTGGCATCATTTTTTTCCCAAGAGATCGACGGCTATAAAATGAATCTTGCCGCAAATGGCGCGGCTCTTTTTGGTTTTCCTCAACCGGAGTATCGGCGTATTTCTTCAGATCTCAAGGGGTGGCAGGAGATGATTATAGATACCCAATCTCTCAATGTTACTTATCATTTCAACAATAAAATGACACTGACCTCAATCACTTCGCGAAGAAACGCTGATTTTGACGGAACATCCGACAACGATTTTATGGCGATGCCTTTCGCTCATGGAGCACAGAAGAGTGCATATGAAAAAAGAGCACAGGAACTCCGCCTTGATTCTGCCTCGGATACCTTGAGCTGGATTGTCGGTGCCTATTTTGATACTGATGATATTGAAAGAAATTTCGTGATCTCTTCAATAATGCCGGGTATGTCAGGTACATTACATACAGAGCTGTCAGGAGATGCGTATGCAATCTTTGGACAGGTCGGGTACTCATTGAGCAACACCCTGAAAATCATTGCAGGGCTGCGATATGAAAAACAGGAGATGGAGCTTACAGGTAATATGAGAGCTGGAACACTGGAGGACTCCTGGCAGAACCTCTCCCCAAAACTTTCCGTCGAATATTCTCTTGTTCCCGAAGTGATGACCTATGGTACCATTTCTCAAGGGTTTCGCTCTGGCGGTTTTAACGAATTGGCGCAAGATTCAAAATATTTCAGCTATGATGATGAGACCTTGTGGTCTTATGAAGCTGGAGTCAAAGGAGTTTTCTTCGATAAACGACTAATGTTGAATGGTGCCATTTTCTATATGGATATCAATGATCTCCAGGTGCCGGAAAGGATAGATCTGAATACTGTGTGGAATACCAATGCGGCAAAGGCGGTATCCAAAGGCGTTGAACTTGAGGCTGCTGCCAGAATAACGGACGCTCTCACCTGTAATCTGGGATTTGGCTATACCGCTATTGAATTTAAGGACTACCGTGATGTCCAGGGGAATTATAACGGGAACAAAAAACCTTTTGCTCCTGAGTACTCCTTTAATCTTGGTGTGCAATATCGTCGTCCGTCAGGCTTTTTCGCACGAGTTGATGTCATTGGCTACGGAGAAATGTTTGCGGATAAGATGAACAGATATTCGCGGGATGCGTATCAGCTTGTTAATGCAAAAATTGGTTATGAGACCGCAACGTTTGATGTCTATCTCTACGGAAAGAATATCTTTGATGAGGAGTATGACAGCCCTCAGGATGCCAATGGGTATTACGTTGTTTACAGTGAACCAGGGGAGGTCGGTGTCCAGTTGACGTATCGGTTTTAACAAGCGAGGTCGGAGATCAGAATCTATGATCGCAAACCGTCTGTTTCGATGGTCACGAAAACTTCATAAGTGGGTGGGGCTTTATGTTGCTGTTTTGGCGGTGATCTGGTCCGTTGAGATGATAGTGTTACCGCCGATATTCAACCAGGGGCTGCCCACAATCAATAAAGCACCGTCTGGAAGTGTCGTGGATACTGCTGCGCCGACCATTTCCCTGGAGCAGGCGCTGAAAATATTTATCGAGCAGCAGCCGCAAGGGATTATTTCACTGGCAGAACTGGATGAGATGACGTATCTGCCGCAAAAAGGGCTGTATCGGTTTGCCATTACAGAGCGTTTTCTGGAATGGTATCAGGATGCGCGAACCGGCGGGATTGTACAATATGGTTTTGACACGAATCGTTTCGTCACCGAGAAAGGTATGCTGGGATGGGCTCATCCTGTTGTAGCCAGGGCCGTACGGGTTATTCCTTTTGATTTTCTCTTTATTTTTCTGACTGTTACCGGTTGCTGGCTTGTGTTTTATCCGAGCTGGAACAGAAAAAAACGGAAAAAAATTAAAAAAGAACAGTAAAAAAACAGCTCTCTCACGCTGCCCGGGAAAGGTAGCGTGAGGGTGTTTTACCGTAAAACTTTTTAAAGGCGGCGCTGAAATGGCTGGGATTGGTATAGCCGACAGCAAAGGCGATCTCGGTTATGGTGTGTCTGCCTTTTTCCAGCAGTTCCAGGGCATTTCCCATGCGCAAATGGCGGATATATTCACCAATGGACATCCCGGTCTTGCCGCGAAAACCTTTTTTCAAATAACATTCATTGGTTCCGACCCGTTTTGCCAGAGAGGAAATGGTTGGCGGTGTACTCCACTCTTCACGCAAAATGTCCACCGCCGTATCTACCGCTGATCTGTTTTTTGAGCACGGTTTGGTTCGTCTGCCTTCAAGTGTCAAAATTTGAGCCAAAACTTCCAGTACCAGTGCTTCAAAATGAAGTTTGCCGAAGATGGTCTGATGTTCTGTGAGCAGCAGCTCATTTGCTGTTTGCATAAGCTGGGTGGACAACGGCATCGCCTGCATTAAAGGAAAAATGTTTGGGTCCTCTGTTGTCCGGGACTGACGCTTTCCCGCAATAAGCTGTTCCAGCCCCCTGGCAGCTTCTCCTTCGTAATTTCCCAGCCAGCTTTCTATCAGCCTCGCAGGCAGACCAATGGACAGGCCGCGGATAGTATCATTATGAGGTTGACTGAATATGCTCTGTTGTTGATATTTTTGAGCAAACCAGATATCGCCGGGGCCAATCGTCCTTTTTCCAACGCCAGGGAAATATACGTCAAAATGGCCGGAGAGTAAAAGATTAAACTGTACTGGCATGATCAGTCCACAATGGAGAAATTCATGACACTCTTTGAGAGAGTAGTTGCATAATCCCACATAGAGCCCATTATCAATCTCAAGCATTTCTGCCCAGCCCTGACCTTTCTCCGGATTCATTTCAAGACGTGTTCCCCGTAAAAAGGGGGGAAGAACATGATCTCTGCACCCGGAAAAACCGATTCGCAGACTTTCTTTTTCATAATGGGTAAAGGCCTCAGCCATATCATAACGAGTAAAAGCGTTATCCATCACATATCCTGTATAGTACAAGTGGATTAAAAATTCCCGGTTCGGGTAAAATATTTCCCGACTTGGGTTGCGCTATAGCGTCCAATCTATTACATGCTTACATAATTTTGTCATAACACAACATGTTTGCTGTGTCTAACCAAATCTGTGTTTTCTGCTTTTTAACAGTGGTTTTTTTTGGGGCGTGGAAAACAGCAGAATTTTAAGAACAAAAGGAGAGATTATGAAAACACGACAATTGATGCTGGCTGTTCCGGCTCTTGGCCTCTGCTTTGGCGGAGTATCGGCAATGGCCGAGGAGGTTGTTGAAACTGCGGTACTTGAAGAGGTTACCGTTACTGCCAATAAAATGGAGGAGGATATTCTGAAAGTCCCCCAGAGTATTACGGTCATTGATGAGAATGAGATTGAGGAAAGGGGACTAAGCAGCGCCATGGAAGTTCTTGATCAGATTCCTAATACCTTGACAACGCCAAACCATGGTGCCGGGGTTAATTTCCGTGGCCTGAATGCCTCGATGTTTACCAGCAACAATCCGATAGTTATGTATGTTGATGGCGTTCCGATCGTTAATCGTTGGGGGTATGATTTATCTCTGGCCAATGTAGAGAGTATCGAGGTGTTGCGGGGGCCTCAGGGTTCCCTGTACGGCAAGGATGCCATTGGTGCCGTCGTTAACGTTATCACCCGCGATCCCGGGGATACCTGGTCTGGCAAGATCAAGACCGAATATGGAAGCTGGAATACCTGGAAGGTTTCGGCCTATGCCAATGGCCCGCTTATTGCCGACACGCTCTCCATGGGCATCGCCGGTCAATATGACCGTACTGATAACTGGATCAAAAATGAATATCCCGGAATGGTCGAAGATGTCGGTCGTAAGGCGGGGCATGATGTGAACGGCTATCTGCTGTTTACCCCTGCAGAACGCCTGCGCATGCGACTGGCTTTCAACCACTCTTATCTCCACGATCATAGTGAAATCGCAAAAGGTTTGTCCAGCCATAATCTGGATGATTTTGATCCTGATCTGGCCAAACATCTTCGTCTTGATGTGGACCCCAACGGGAAACATCAAAGTGATTCCCAAAGTCTTAGCGTTTCCTATGACTTTGATCGTTTCAAGCTGGAATCCATCACCACTCATCGGGTGCGTACTATAAGTGACAGCATTTACGATGCAGACTTTGGCGATAACCCGATGTTTGCCGGTTTGACCATGTTTGGCGATGGAGAATTAACCACCTGGTCAGAAGAACTGCGCCTGAGTAGCTCTAATACCAGTGGCTTTCGCTGGGTAGCTGGTGTCTATCTTGAAACAGAAGACGATCGTATGGGGCCCCGTTATGGCCAGCAGTTTCCCTACATCGATCCGGTGACCATGACCTACATGGGAAGTATTGAAATGGTTGCCGATGCCAATACCGATGGCAATACGGGAGCCATCTTTGGCCAGGTAATGCTCCCCTTTGCCGAAAATTTTGAACTGACTCTTGGTGCCCGCTATCAACGGATCGAAAAAGACATGCATCTTGAGATGCGGATGCAGCCGGTGGGAATGATCATGCCGCCGATGCAGACCCTTGATCTTGACAAGACATGGAATGCGTTTCTCCCCAAGGTGGCTTTGTCCTGGTTTGTCAACGATAACTGGACCGCCTATACCTCGTTTTCTCAAGGCTATATGCCCGGAGGTTTTAATTACTTTTCATCGGGCGGAGGCGCAGAGGAAAACTCTTTTGAACCCCAGCAGGGTACCAACTATGAAATGGGCGTCAAGGCCGAATATGATATGTGGCGGATAAATGCGGCCGCTTTCTATATGGATATTGAAGATATTCATATCTATAAGTCTCTGGGAACCATGTATCTCGCCGATAATGCGGAAGGTGCCCATTCCTACGGTTTGGAACTGGAAGGAACCTGGCTGCCGATTCGCGGTTTGGAGTTGAGCGGGGCCGTGAGTTTTATGGAGGCTGAATATGACGGCTTTGATCTCGGGAACAATATCAACCTCAAAGGTGAGCCTATTGAGGGGGCACCCAATTATAGTCTTCACTTCAGCGCCAGCTATCATCACTCCAGTGGATTCTATAGCCGGGCTGATCTTCGCCATGTAGGTGAAGTTCACTATTATGATGGTGGAATTTTTGAGTTACTCAAGGAAGATCCGTATACTGTGGTCAATATGAGGGTTGGCTGGTTGTATAATGACTTTGATTTCTTTGCCTATGTCAATAATGTCACGGATGAGGAATATGTCAACAGCCTCAGGGCGAACCCGATGTTTTGCCTTGCCGGTTTCGGTGATGAACGTTTTTTTGGAATTGGGATAAGCTATACCTTCTAGTTTCCTGATATATTTCAAAGATTGGGCAATGTAATTTTTGGGATATATTTTGTAGATGCTTGTTTTCCCACGGGGCGTCTTGGTTGATGAAGACGCCCCGTGTTGCTCTCTCAACTCTAAAATTCTCCTATTAGCCCTTACCGGTCAAAATCTGTCATAAAAAACAAGAAAATGAACGTGCTTTGGTATTGACGAAACACCCTGAACTACCAAGGTTCTTCTCCCGCTTACAGGGGTTAGAGGAAATATCGCTATGCAACCAAAAAAAACATATATATTGCGACGTTTTTTTCCTTATATGGAGGGGAAAAAGATCCTTATTCCATTGGCCCTGGTCTTTTCAGCCCTTGCCGCGTTATTAAGTACCGCTCCTTTTGTCTTTATCTGGCTGATTGTACGGGAAGTGCTTTTATCTCCCCATGGGTTTTCTCTGCAGCAGATTTCCCCCTATGCCTGGGGCGTGGGACTCTGTGCCGTTTCTGGGGTCGTTTTTTATTTTCTGGCGCTTTCCTCCTCGCATCTGGCAGCCTTTCGGGTCGAAGTAGGGTTGCAGAAGGCCAGTATGGAAAAACTTCTCTCGATGCCGTTAGGTTTTTTTGATAGCGCCGACAGTGGCAAGATCCGTAAGGTTGTCAACGACAGCGCCGCCACCACCCACAATTTTCTTGCTCATCAGCTGCCCGATCTGGCGGGTTCGGTGCTTACGCCGCTTGCCCTTCTTGTTATGATTCTGGCGATCAACTGGAAAATGGGGCTGGTGTCTCTGATCCCGGTTGTTCTGGGCGGTATCGGTTTTGCCACGATGATGACCAAACAGGGCAAGAAATTTATGCAGTGGTATTTTGATGCCCTGGAAGAGATGAGCAACGAAGCGGTGGAGTATGTGCGCGGGGTGCCGGTGGTCAAGACCTTTGGCCAGACGGTGTTCTCGTTTACCCGTTTTTATCAGAGTATTATCAAATATAGGGATTATGTCTTGCAGTATACCCTGCTCTGGCGGTGGAAGATGAGTTTTATCACTGTGGCCCTGCAATTCACCGCCTTTTTTCTGCTGCCGATCACCCTGCTGTTCTTTTTTGACAACGCAAATCCTGCTCTTGTACTCACCGATTTCATCTTTTATCTGATTATTGCTCCCAACTTCATAGCCATCCTGATGCGCTCTGCCTATTTCCGCCAGAACTCCTATATCGCCGAGCAGGCTCTCGATAGAATCGATACCCTTTTTGATTATCCGCAGCTTGATTACAGCAAGGCCGCACAGCATGAGATTTCCTCCTATACGCTTGAATTCAGAAACGTCTCTTTTCAGTATGAAGGTGCTGAAACAAATGCGGTCGATGATGTCAGCTTCACTGTCGAGCAGGGCCAGACCGTAGCGCTGGTCGGCCCATCCGGCGGCGGTAAGACGACACTTGCACGGCTGGCGGCACGGTTCTGGGATGTCAAGGCTGGACAGATTCTGATTGGCGGAATCGATGTCACCACCTTTTCCCGTAAGCAGCTGATGGAGACAGTCTCCTTTGTGTTCCAGAATACCAGACTCTTTAGCACCAGCATCAGGGAAAACATCGTATTAGGCAAGGAAAACGCCAGCCCTAAAGAGCTTGATCGAGCGGTTCAATTATCACAGTCTCAGGAAATTATTGACCATCTTCCAGATGGTATCGACACGGTTCTTGGCACCGAGGGGACCTATCTTTCCGGCGGCGAGCAGCAGCGCATCTCGTTGGCCAGAGCCCTGTTAAAAAATGCGCCGGTGGTGCTGCTCGATGAGGCCACAGCCTTTGCCGACCCTGAAAATGAACAGCAGATCATGCGGGCCTTACAGGAACTGGGCCGGGGCAAAACCACGCTGATGATCGCCCACCGGCTGACCAGCGTGCAGCAGGCGGACAAGATTCTGGTTGTAGATGAAGGAAAAATCGCTGAACAGGGAACCCATAATGCGTTGATGGCAAAGCAGGGTATCTATGCCCGGATGTATGCCGAATATCAGGAATCCATCACCTGGAAATTGCAAGCGGGCAGCAATAAAGAAGAGGAGGGTGCGGCATGAAAACAGGAAAATGCGTCATAACACGCTATTTCCAGCAGAGATACGCGTTAACTGATGAGGGCG
>PDWJ01000768.1_pt1 | contig 87877 bp, 83 predicted proteins | sample 1430881 | NCBI WGS metagenome assembly PDWJ01 (sample SAMN01162460, study PRJNA174530) | Oral metagenome, whole genome shotgun sequencing project. | biome: Marine environment; feature: Marine mammal; material: Swab sample of the gingival sulcus; isolation source: swab sample of gingival sulcus...
CATGCTGTGGATCGGGGAGCGCACCCGGCAGCTCGACGGGGCCCATGTGGAGCTGTTGCGCCAGGTCAGCAATCCGCTCGGCGTGAAGCTCGGGCCCGGAATCTCGCCCGACGAAGCGGTCGAGCTGGCCGAGCGGCTGGATCCCGAACAGGTCCCCGGCCGGTTGACATTCATTAGCCGCATGGGTGCTGGCCAGGTACGCGAGGTGCTGCCCCGCATCATTCAGGCCGTCGAGGGCACCGGGCGGCAGGTGGCGTGGGTGTGTGACCCGATGCACGGCAACACCTTCGCGGCGGCCAACGGCTACAAAACCCGTTCGTTCGGTGACGTGGTCGACGAGGTAAACGGCTTCTTTGACGTGCACCGCAGCCTCGGCACGTGGCCAGGTGGGCTGCACGTCGAGTTGACCGGCACCGATGTCACCGAATGCGTCGGCGGGGTAGTGAGCCTGGATGAAGCCGACCTGGCCGACCGATACGAGACGGTGTGCGACCCCCGCCTCAACCGAGATCAGTCGCTGGAGCTGGCGTTCACCGTCGCGAAGCGGCTCCGGGAAGGTTGGGGCGTGCGGCACAACCCGATCCAAGAATTCGAGGCACTGGACCTGTGATCGACCTGCGCAGCGACACCGTAACCCGCCCCTCGCCGGGCATGCTCGCTGCCATGGCGGCGGCACCGGTGGGTGACGACGTCTACGGCGAAGACCCCACCGTGCGTGAACTGGAGCAGCGGGTGGCCGACCTCACCGGGCACCAGGCAGGGCTGTTCTGCCCCACCGGCTCCATGGCCAACCTGCTCGGCGTCTGGCTGCACGTTGCCCCTGGCAGTGAGGTGCTTTGTGACTCGGTGGCCCACATAGCTCGCGCCGAGATGGGTGCGCATGGGGCGCTGCACGGCGTGACAATGCGCACTTGGACTTCCGCAGCCGGGCGGGTAAACGCCGACGACGTGCTGGCCATGCTGGCGCTGGGCTGCGGCCCCTTCCTGGTCGAGACCGCCCTGGTGGCGGTGGAGGACACCAGCAACTTCGGTGGCGGCAGCGTGCAGGATTTTCACCAGATGACCCGGCTTGCCGCCGAGCTGGCCGAGTGTGGCGTCAAGTTCCATCTGGACGGCGCGAGGCTGCCCAATGCGATGGCCGTCACCGGGCACGGGCTGCGCGACTACGGCGAACTGTTCGACTCGGTCTCGCTTTGCCTGTCCAAGGGGCTGGGGGCGCCGATAGGCTCGGTGCTGGTCGCCAGCAGCGACAACATTCAGGCTGCCAGGGTGCAGCGAAAACGGCTGGGCGGTGGCTGGCGGCAGGCTGGTGGGCTAGCGGCGGCCGGGCTGTACGCCCTGGAACACAACCTGGGCCGGGTCGCCGATGACCACGCTGCTGCCCGGCGGTTCGCTGAGGTGGTAACCGGCTACGCGCCAGCCGCGATAGAGCTGGACCAGGTGGCCACCAACATCGTCTTGATCGAGACGGCTGATGCGCCAGCGATCGCCCAGCAATGTGCAGCGGCCGGGATCTTACTTTCGGTCTTAGGACCGACAACGCTGCGAGCCGTCACCCACCTGGACGTCACCGTCGAAGACTGTGAGCAGGCCGGGCGAGTACTAGGCCAACTGTTAGCCAGCTAGTCGCGGCGCCGCAGCCGCAGATCCGCCAGCAGCTTGGGTAGCCGCCGGTCGATTCGCCGCGGCAAGATCGTCAGTACCAGCGCAGAAACCACGAGCAGGCCACCGCCGATTACCGCGACCGTGAGCGGCTCAAAGCCGAAGCTGATGGCGAAGACCGCGCCCCACACCGGCTCCGAACACAAAATGATGGCGCTGGCCACCGGCGCCACGTAGCTTTGCGCCCAGCTCTGCAGAAACAGCGTGACTGCCCCAGCCACGATCCCCAGGAACGCCACCTGGGCCCAATCGATGGCGGTAGCCGGCAGTTCCACATTCACGAAGGGAGCGACGATCAGCGCCGCAACCGCGCCACTCAGCCCCTGCATCAGCGTCAAGCCACGGTAGGTGTTACTGCGTGCCCAGCGCCCCAGCAGCACGATATGGGAGGCGAACGCGACAGCCGATAGCAGCGTCAGGCCAGCGCCGAACCCGAACTCGGCGTCCATCTCGCCATGCCCAGTGGACAGCACTGCGATGCCGACGATCGTCATTCCCACCGCTAGCCAGGCGATGTTTGGCAGCCGCGTGCGCAGCACCACAGCCGAGATTAGGGCGGTGAACACCACGTAGCTGGCGGTGATGAAGCCGGACAGCGACGGCGGGGTGTAATCCAAGCCGACCATTTGCAGCGTCAGACCGGTGTTGAAGATCAGGCCAAGAATGATGCCCTTCGCCATGGTGCGTTTGTTCATGCGCAGGTAGCCGGGGAAAGCCAGCAGCAGCACAACTCCGGCCAGCACAAGTCTTACCACCAGCACACTTGCCGGGGTCATCGTTTCGTAGGCGTTCTTACCGACGACGACGGTAGAACCCCACGTGATCGCAGCAAACAATAGGGCTGCGGTAGGAAGAAGTCGACCCCTTGGTGCCACCCGAACAGCCTACCTGAAGGCTACGAAACAAACAGCTTCACGGTGGTGCCCTCGGCGACACTAGTGCCCGCCGCAGGGTCGGTGCGAATAGCGATATTCAGCGGCTGCGGGAAGGGGGTCTCATAGACGATTTCGACCTCCAGCCCCAATGATTTCAGTTTGTTGGTCGCGACCTCGAGGCGGTCATATTGCACGTCGGGAATCTCCACCATCACCGGCCCCAGCGAGCTGACTAGCGCAACGGTGTCGCCGCGATGCAGCGTTCCCGTGTTGGGTTTCTGCGAAATGATCAAGTCCTTGGCGACGGTGCGGGAATGCTCCTGGCTTAGCTTCACCACGAATCCCAGTTTTTCCAGCGCAGCCTTCGCCTCGGCGGTGGGCTTGCCGGTGTAGTCGGTTACCTTGATGGGCTCGGGGCCCTTGGAGACCACCACGTCCACTTTGGTGTCACGGGGCAGCGGTGCATCGACTTCTTCCGAAGCGGAAACGACTACCCCCGCAGGAACCTTTTCGTCCCAAGCCTCCTTGGTGGCGCCGAGCTTGAGATTGCGGGCGGCCAGCTCTGCCTTGGCCTGATCCAGCGTAAGTCCGACCACCTCCGGCATGGCAAAGCGTTCCGGCCCCAACGACATCGTGATCGACACCGTCTCGTTGCGCAGCAACCGAGTACCGGCCTTCGGGTCGCTGCTGATGACCAGGCCCTTGGCCACTTCCTCGGAATAGGCGGTCGTGGTGGTGAGCTGCAGGTCATTGGCCGCTGCCGCCTCGGTTGCTTCTGCTTCGCTGAGTTGGGCCAAGCTAGGCACGGTGGTGTAGCGCCCCTCGGTCCACCACCAGCCGAAGGCACCGGCAGCGGCCAGCACTGCCAGCAGCAGCACCGCTAAAGCTGCGATGCGACGACGGCGCCGGCGATGGATTGGATCGCTGGACAGCTTAAACCCGGCTAGCGGGGGAGTGCTTGGGCTGCGCGGCACCGGGTCGGCCGCGCTCGGTGCGATGGGCCGGGCCCCAGCCGTCACCGGACGTGCCTGCCGGGTGAACCGTGGCTGCCAGCTTTGGTCTGCCTGCGTCGTCGGCCGCATAGGTTCGATTGTTGTTGATGAAGCCTGCGGCGGGGAATCTATTGCCGAGTTGCTGATCTCGCTAGGGGAGGCAGCGGAGCGAGCCGACCCGGTTCCTGGCCGAGGCCGGGCCGGCGGAATCTGCGATATCGGCTGGGTCAGCGCATCATCGGCGTCTGGTATGGGCCGGATCGTTGCGGCAAAACCGGGGGCATCAGCTGCGGGGTCTCGGCTCAAGCGGCGACGAATCTCACGAACCAGCTTCAGCATGGCCGTGCCGTCCGCAATCCGCCGCTCAGGATTGCGGGCGGTGCAGGCAGCGACGAAGGCATCCACATAGTCGGGGATGACCCAGCTAGTTTTGCCGCGCTCGGCCAGCCGCTTGGAAGGCGGCTCCACGTCAACGTTCACGTGGCGGTAGGCGATCTGATAGTTGTTTTCGCCGGTGTGGGGCTTGGAGCCAGTCAGCATCTCGAACACGACGATGCCCGTCGAGTACACGTCGCTGCGGGAGTCCGGCCGCGAATGGGTGACCAGCTCCGGTGGCAAGTAGCTCGCGGTTCCCACCAGCACGCCAGTAGCGGTCATTTGTGGTGCCTCGGTCAGCCGCGCCAGCCCGAAGTCGGCGACCTTCACCTTGTCGGTGGAGGAGATCAGCACGTTCTCAGGTTTGATGTCGCGATGCACCAGCCCGATCTCGTGCGCCGCCGCGAGGGCGGCAACGATCGGGTCGAGCAGCTCAAAGACGCGCTCGGGCGGCATGGCGCCCTCCCTGCCGATGCGGCGGCGCAGCGTCTCGCCGTCGATAAACTCCATGACGATGTAGGGCCTACCTTGTGCGGTTCCCTGATCGAAAATGCCAACCACGGCTGGATGCATGATGGTTGCGGCGGCCCTAGCCTCGCGATCAAACTTGGCTGTCAGCTCATCGTCGTCGCCCAGATCGCTGCGCATGATCTTCACCGCGGCGATGCGTTCTAGCCGTAGATCGCGCGCCCGGTAGACGGTGGCCATCCCGCCGCGGGCCAACTTGGCGAGGATTTCGTAGCGGTCATCAAGAACAGCGCCGACCATTGGGTCGTAGGTGCTGCTACTCATGACTCACCTGCTGTCTTGGGGAAGAAAAGACTGGTCGGCCAGCAGACTGATTCTAAACAGTATTCTCGCCCAGCCGCCGCCATCCTGCTCGGCGAGTCTGGATTCGGCACCCGTGGCACTACCCTTAGAGCGTGACCATTCTTGTGGGATTGCCTGCCCGGTTGCGGTTGGCCAGATTGGCGGCGGTGGTGTCGTCCAATCAGGTCACGCCCGCATTGCTCGATGCTGGGATCGACTTGCTGGTGTTGGCTGATTCTGGCGACCCAGCCCAGGATGCCGAGGAGTTTCAGCGGCTGCGGCGAAGCCGCCGGCGCTCGCCGCTGCTGGCGTGTGCTAATCCGGAAGCCGCCAAGCTAGCCAAGGCCGACATCGTGCAGTTGGCGGCGCAGCCTCGCTGGCGACTCGGTGGCTACCCGCGCGGTCACCAGCACGGGCTGGTGGGCTGCGAGGTGCGCGCGAGTTGGCAGCTGCGTTGGCCTGGCGCAGCCGTGGACTACCTGTTCGTCGGCCCGAACCCGACTCCGGTAGCCATCAAGCTGGCCCTGTCACACCAGCCGGTGTTTGCTACCGGTTCGCTACCATGGTTTGCCTATGGCGAGTTCGACGAGGCCGCAGCCGCGGCGCTGATCACCCAAGGGGTAGGCCGGATCGCATTGAGCGCAACAGCGCTCGCTGCCAGCAGCGACCCGCCACGGCTGTTGCGTGAGCTGAACAAGCTGCTAGCCGATGCGTGGCGCAGCGAGGCTGCTCGCAGCTACCGGCTCGCAGTACTTGGCTGAACGCTGCGGCGCTGCACTTGCCAGACCAGTTCCGCCAGGCCGGCGGCGATGACCCCGGCCGCCAGGCCGAACAACATCGCGGGCTGATTCGAGAGGTCTAGGCCCAACAACTTTTGCGACGTCGGCCAGTAGAACAGGGCGATGTAGAAGACGTAGGCGAAGACCACGAGGCCGCCGCGCCAAGTGTGCAGCGGGCGGGCGACGATTGCCAGCACCCAGCAGGCCGCGATCAGCAGCGCAGCCAGGCTGGCGGTGGCGGCTTGGGCCTGCAGCGCGGCGTTGGCGGCGCCGAAGCCGCGAACCGACACATAGGTGGCGACGGTGGCTGCCGCGACCAGCAGCCCGCTCGGAACGCTCAGCCGTAGCACGCGCCCCACGAAACCGGGACGGGCCCGATCGTTGTTCGGCGCGAGGCTAAGCAAAAACGCGGGGATTCCGATAGTGAACCAGCCGACGATGGTCAGCTGCAGCGGCAGGAACGGGTTGGGCAGGCCCATCAGGCTGACTGTCAGCGCCATTGTGGCGGCGTACACGGTCTTGGTTAGGAACAGTTTGGCGACCCGCTCGATGTTGCCGATGACGCGCCGTCCCTCGCCCAGCAGCGGCGGCAGCGAAGCGAACTGGTCGTCAAGCAGCACGACCTGGGCGGCGTTGCGGGACGCGGCGGAGCCGGAGCCCATGGCAACACCGAGGTCGGCCGCCTTGATCGCCAGCACGTCGTTTACGCCGTCGCCGAGCATGGCCACGTGCGAACCGTCGTGCTGGATGGCGTGGACGATCCGGCGCTTTTGTTCTGGGGTGACCCGGCCGATCACCGAGGCCTGGTTGAGTTGCTGCTGCAGCTGCTCTTCGTCGTCGGGCAGGGTGCCCGCGTTGACGGCGACTACGTCGCCCATGCCGACCCGCGTCGCCACCGCCGCCACACTCGCCGGGTCGTCGCCCGAAAGCACCTTTACGGCCACATCCTGTTCGGCGAAGAAGTCGAGAGTGTCGGCGGCGTCGGGGCGAATCGCCTGATCCAGCACCACCATGGCTGCTGGCTGCGGTTCGCCAGTGGGGGCCTCGTCGGCCAGCAGCAGCACCCGACGGCCGGTCGCGGAAATCTCGCCGGCGCGGTGCAGCACCTCGCCCGTGGCCAGCCGCTCGGGGGCGCCGAGCAGCCACCGCCCCTGTGCTGCGAAGGTGACCGCTGAATACTGCTTCGCCGAGCTGAACGGGGTGCGGTCTTCGATCTGCCACGGCTGGGATGGGGACGGATAGCTCTCCTGGATGGCCCGCATAGACGCATTGGGGGCGGGATCGGCTGCGGCCAGGTTGGCGAGCACAGCGGCGGCGTCGATGTCGTCGCGCAAGCTGATGAGTTCGCCGAAGTGCAGTTCCGGGGTGGTGAGGGTGCCGGTCTTGTCGGTGCAAACCACGTCGACGCGGGCTAGCGCCTCAATCGCCGGAAGCTCCTGGATCAGACAATTGCGGCGGCCGAGGCGAACCACACCGACCGCGAAGGCCATCGTCGTCAGCAGCACCAACCCCTCGGGCACCATCGGCACCAGTGCAGCCGCCATCCGCAGTACCGACTCCTGCCAGGTCATGCCGGGGCGGGTGAACTGCACCCAGATGGTTAGCAGGCCAACCGGGACGAGGATGAAGCTGACGACTCGTAAGATCTGGTCGATGCCAGCCCGCAGCTCGGAATGGGCCAACGTGAACCGGGATACTTCAGCGGTGATCTGGGCAGCGTAGGCATCCGCCCCGACCTTGGTGGCGCGATAGTAGCCAGCGCCGGATTGGGCGTAGCAGCCGCTTCGCACCTCGGCACCCACCGGTTTGGGTACCGGCAGCGATTCGCCGGTCAGCATAGACTCGTCCAACTCCAGGCCGTCGGAGGCGACGACCTCACCGTCGACCACTACTTGGTCGCCAGGGTGCAGGGCGATGATGTCGTCTAGCACCACCTCGTTGCGGTCCAGCTTGCGCAACTCGCCGTCGCGTAGCACCCGGGGGTGCGCCTCGCCCAGCACCACCAGCCGATCCAGCGTGCGCTTGGCCCGCAACTCCTGGACGATGCCGATGCCGGAGTTCGCGATGATCAGCAGGCCGAAGGCGGCCTGCAGCCAGTGGCCGGTGCTCATCACGATGACGAATAGCGTGAACAGCATCGCGTTGATGCGGGTAAAGACATTGGCGCTAATGATCTGGCCGACGGTGCGTCCGGAGCGGGGCGGCAGGTCGTTGGTCTTCCCGGCGGCGACGCGTTCGGCTACCTCGGCGTTGGTCAACCCGCGCAGCTCGGCGCTCAGGCTAGTGGTCACGGCTGGTACTCAATTCAGCTAGCCGGGTCAGTGCAAGGCGCCCGGGCTCGGACAATTCTAGGTCAGCCAGCGCGGCCATGGCCGTCGCGGTTTCGGTCTCGATCATGGTCTCTACGCTGGCGACCGCGCCGGTCTCGGTGATGATGTCGCGTGCCTGCGCAAGCTCGGCCTTCGACAACTCGGCGTTACCGAGGTAGCTGTTCAGCCGGTCGTGTTGGGCCGGGGTGGCTTCGGCCAGCGCAGCCAGCACTAGGAAGGTGCGTTTTCCCTCGCGAATGTCGTCGCCAGCCGGTTTGCCGGTTTTCGCCTCGTCGCCGAATACCCCCAGGAGGTCGTCTCGTAGCTGGAAGGCGCGCCCTACGCCGGAACCAAATGCCGCCAATCCGGCGATCACCGCGGGGCTCGCGTCGGCCAGGCTGGCGCCGATCTGAACCGGCCGGGCCACCGAATAGCGCGCCGACTTGTATTCCAGCACTCGGCGGGCGACCTCGTGGGCTTCGGTGAGTGAGGCAGCGCCCGCCATGCCGTAGGCCGCGGCGATGTCTAGGTATTGCCCGCACATCACCTCGCTGCGCATCCGGCTGAGCTGAGAGCTAGCCAACTGTTTGCCAGGTTGCGGCAACTCGGCTTGCTCGAACATTTCGACGCTCCACATGCTCAGCACATCGCCAAGCAGGATCGCGGCAGCCTGACCAAAACTAGCCTCGTCGCCGAGGCCGCCATCGGCGCGATGCTGCGAGGCGTAGTAGACGTGGGCGGCTGGCAGGCCACGCCTGGTGGCCGAGCCGTCGATGATGTCGTCGTGGATCAAAGCCGAGACGTGCAGCAGATCCAGTGAGGCCGCCGCCTGCACCACCGCCGGAGTGACCTCGCCATTCGCTGCGACGTAAGCCCACAGCGCGAAGGCGGGGCGCAGCCGCTTGCCGCCAGCGGTGAAGGCGCGGGCCTGCGTCAATATCGGCTCAGCCCCAACGTCCGCGACGAGCTCTCGCTGGCTGGTGAGAAAGGAATCGATGCTGGCAGCAAACTCCGATAGCAGTTCTTTGCCGAGGGGACGATGGGGATCCAGAACTAGCGGCATGGTTACACCCTAGTTGGCTTTGCTCTTATCCTGGACATATGCTGCCGCGAACCGTCACCGAGGTACTGGACCAGGCGCAGGGGCCAACCCTGTCTTTTGAGTTTTTCCCGCCCCGCACCGATGAACAAGAAACCGCGCTGTGGGACACGGTGAGCCAACTAACCAGGTTCAGCCCGGACTTCGTTTCGGTCACCTATGGCGCCAACGGCTCGACCCGCGATCGCACCCTGGACGCGACCAGGCAACTAGCCGCAGACCCCGACACGCCACTAACGGTGGGCCACATCACCGCGGCCGGGCAGTCGCGAGCGGAAGTGATCGAGACGCTACGGGCCTACTACGACACTGGGGTACGAAACATCTTGGCGGTCCGCGGTGACCCGCCGGGCGGCCCCGGCCAGCCCTGGCAGCCCCATCCCGACGGGCTGGCAACTGCGCTGGAACTGGTCGAGCTGGTTAGGAACACGGGGGACTTCAGCGTCGGCGTGGCCGCCTTCCCGGTACCGCATCAGCCCCAGAACGACGCCGACTTGGATGCCCGGTTGTTGGTGGATAAAGCCAAGGCCGGGGCGCAGTTCGCGGTCTCACAGTTGTTTTTCGACGCCGCCGAATACCTTTCGATGGTCGAGCGGGTACGCGAACGCGGCTGCGAGATCCCCATTTTCGCGGGCATCATGCCACTTACCTCGATCAGCCAGATCAACCGATTCTCTGCCCTGATCGGCTCCGAGCTGCCGCGCGGCCTGGTAGCACAACTAGAAGCTGCCGCCGACAACCCGGCCCGGGTGCGCGAGATCGGCATCGCCCACGCTGTGCAGGTGTGCAGTGAGGTACTCGAAGGCGGTGCCCCCGGCCTGCAGTTCTTCACAATGAACCGCTCGAAGGCTACCCAAGAAGTGATCGCCAGGCTGCCGTGGTATCGGTGATATCAAGCGCGGTTAGCCGCTGAGTGGCCCGGGTTAGGGCCACATAAAGGGCACGCTCGCCCCCGGCCGCCTCCTCGATTATCTCGTCTGGCGACAGGACCAACACGCCGTCGTACTCCAGCCCCTTAGACTGCAGCGCCGTGACGACGAGCAGTCGCTCATCTAGTTCGCGCAGCCGCTCGTCTTGCATGATGAGCGTGGTGGTCTCGGTCAACCTGGACGGCGGGCACACTATGCCAACGGTGCCTTGCACCTGCCCGGCGAGGCTGAGCACCTCAGCCCGGATGCTCGCCGCCCGGTCAGCCACAGTGGTGGTAACCAGCTTCGGTTCGATCCCAGTTCGGCGGACGGCATGGGGCAAGTCGGCCCCGGCGTCAACCCGGGAGATGACAGTTCCGGCTAGATCGAAGATTTCCTTGGGGGAGCGGTAGTTGGTGCTGAGAACGAAGCGGCGCTCTAGATTCTTTCCGATCAGTTCGGCCAGCGCTTGCTCGGTTTCGGCTTGATTCGGATATGAGGTTTGGGCGGGGTCGCCGACGATCGTCCAGGACGCCTGCGGGCCGCGGCGACGCAACATTCGCCACTGCATCGGGGTGATGTCTTGGCCCTCGTCCACCAAGATATGGGCGAAAGCTGTGTGCGGTTCGATTGAGTTGTCGAAGTTGCGGCCATCGTGCAGCCGGTCGGAGGTGGTGACCAGCTCGGCTCCCTCGGGCAGGTCTAGGAACAGCGACTCCTCTTGCGGCTCGTCTTGGGGCTCCGGGCCGAGCATTTCCGCCAATTCGTCCAGCAGAGCCATGTCGGCTACCGACCAACCAGTCACTTCGTCAGCGATGTCCAGCCAGCCGTAGGAATCGGCCAAGGCAGCCTGCTCCGACGCCGACAGATTCGGGGCCACGTTGCGGACTAGCTGCGGGTCGGTCAGTCGGGCCAACACCTGTTGCGCGTTGAGCGGGGGCCACCAGGCATTCATGAACATCGACAGCGCGGCGTGTTCGCTGATGAGTTCATCTCGTTCCTCGGGATCCAGATCGACGTCGGCTGGGAACTTAGCGCTTAATGCAGCGACGACGAGCGCGTGAGCCTGCTCGCGGCCCTGGTTTAGCCGGGTGCTAGCCAAGACCTGGTCACGAATGGCGGCCAGCTCGGTGGCGTTAAGGCTAAGCACCTCGCCCTTGACGGTGACGCGAACCTGCTGTTCGGCGTCGACTAGGGGCAGTCGAACCAGTTTGCGCAGCACCGGCAGCATCCGACGGCTGCCTTTGATGCTGGCCGCGACCGCATCGTCGTGGCGTTCGGAGCCGGTGCCCAACACGTCGGTGGCGACCGAGCCGATGGAGCGCAGCGTGACGGATTCCTCACCCAGGCTGGGCAACACCCGCTCGATGTAGTTCATGAACACGGCTGAGGGGCCGACGACTAGCACGCCGCCGCGTTCCAGTCGGGTGCGGTGGGTGTAAAGCAGGTAGGCGGCGCGGTGCAACGCAACCACGGTCTTGCCAGTTCCAGGGCCGCCAGCGATGATCGTCACGCCTTGGTAGGGTGCCCGGATCGCTTCGTCCTGCTCGGCCTGGATCGTGGCCACAATGTCGCGCATGGTGTGGCCACGAGCCCGGCTGATCGCAGCCATCAGCGCACCTTCGCCGAAAATCGGCAGCTCGGTGTTGGCGCTCGCGTCCAACAGATCGTCTTCAATGCCGATCACTTGGTCGTCGCGGCAGCGAAGCACCCGGCGGCGGATCACGTTCATCGGATTGGCTGGGGTGGCTCGGTAGAAGGGCTCGGCGGCGGGCGCCCGCCAGTCGATGACTAGCGGTTCGTAGTCCTCATCGCGTACTCCGAGTCGGCCAACGTAGCGGATCTCGGTGTCAACCAGGTCCAGCCGCCCGAACACTAGGCCCTCGTGTTCGGCATCCAGGATTGCTAGCCTACGGGCAGCCTGGTAGGCGAAAGCGTCGCGCTCGAACAAGGCGGTGCCGTCTTCTTCGCGCACGAACGCGGTCCGGTCTGTTTGAAATATCGCTTGGCCAGTTTCAGCTAGCGATTTCGCGCTCTTTGTCGCAGCGGTCAAGTGTCGATAGACGGAGTCTATGTGGGTTTGTTCCATTGCGATTTCGCGCCGCAGATCAGCTTGCGAGGTGCTCAAGGGGCTCCATCCTGGTAAAAGAGTGACGCTCTAGTCTACCCGTCCAGCCAGCTGTTTGCTTAGCGTTGGGCAAGCTGCGGCTGCAGCCCAACGGAGCGACAATGCGAAAAATGCTGGCAACCGGGTACCCTCGGTTGGGAAACGGAGGCATTGATGAGTTCTAGCAAGACAACTAACTCATACAAGATCGCGATTGTGGTGTTGAGTATCGCGGTAGTGGCGCTGCTGGCGTTGCTAGCCAGAGGCGGCCAAGCCGAGCCCGCCGCCACGGTGACGGTTACCGTGACGCCCAGCCAGCAAGCACAGCCGACCGCGGTTGCCGAGGGTTCTGCTACGCCGAGTGAGGCCCCCGAGCCGGAGCAGCCGACTTCCGATCAAGAGCAGGAGCGGATCGAGTTTCTGCTGAACTTGCCGCGCCGCCAGGCCGACGATGCGCGCGCGCTGGGCAAGGTTGATGCCCCGGTCGTCCTGACCGAGTGGGCCGATTTCCGCTGCCCCTTCTGCTCGGTGTGGGATCAAGACACGCTGCCCAAGCTGAAGCCCTTAATTGACGACGGCACGTTGCGGGTCGAGTTTCGCGACATGGCCATCTTCGGGGAAGACTCGGTGAAGGCCGCTGCGGCCAGCCGGGCTGCCGGGGCTGAGGGCAAGTTCTGGGAATTCGTTGAGGCGCTGTACGCGGCGATACCGCAGCAAGGCCATCCGCCAGTCAGCGACGAGCTGCTGCTGCAGCTAGCGCAGCAGATCGGGATCAGCGATCTGGATGCCTTCAAGGCTGGCTTCCAAGATGACGAGAAGCTGGCCGAGGTGGCGGCAGAAACCCGTGAAGGCCAGACGCTGGGCGTAAACTCGACGCCCACCTTCCTGGTCGGCAGCCAGGTGGTATCTGGTGCGCAGCCAGCGGAGCAGTTCATCAAGATCATTGAGCAGGAGAAGGCGAAACAGGGCTAGATGGACATCGGGTTTGCGGGCGCGTTCCTGGGTGGCGTCGCGGTCATTCTGAGCCCCTGTTCGGCCATGCTGCTGCCGTCGTTCTTCGCGATGGCCTTCACCTCGCGGCGGATGCTGGTGACGCGGGTCGGCTTGTTCTATCTGGGGTTATTGCTGACGATGGTGCCGCTGGGTGTGGCCGCGGGGGCATTGTCGGGGCTGCTGGCCAATCGGGCGATGCTGGCCTTGATGGGCGGCGTCGTCTTGATCGGGTTCGGATTGCTGCTCATCTTTGACATTTCCATCCCGCTGCCGGGCCGCAACTCGCCGACGGGTACTGGGCCGCTGTCAGTCATCGCGCTGGGTGCTATCTACGGGTTGGCCGGTGCCTGTACCGGGCCGATTCTGGGGGCGGTGCTTACGGTTGCAGCGGTCAGCAGTTCAGCGGTCTATGGCGCGATGCTGCTGGCGGTGTTCGCCGCCGGAATGGTGGTACCGCTGTTGGTGCTGGCCTTGCTGTGGGATCGTTTCGATATCGCCAAGCGGCTGCGCCCCAAGCGGATCAAGCTGGGGCCGCTGGAGACCACACTGTGGGGGCTGGTCGCCGGGGGAGTGTTCGTCGTGCTCGGGGTGGTGTTCATCCTCACCGATGCGACGACGGCCATCGGTGGCCTGCTGGACGCGCGGTCGCAGCTAGCGGTCGAAACCTGGCTGGGCCAGCAATCGAGTGTGATCCCAGACGTCGCCGTGATCGCCGTGATCGGCATTGTCGTAGCCCTGCTGTTTTGGGGCAAGTCGCGCACGCCGCAGGAGTAACTGGCGGCTGTCGTTTTCGCCGTACCGGGGCAGCGCTGCTGTCGCGCTGGCGCGGGGGTAGCTAGTCGCTGTCGCCGCGCTCTTGGCGGCGGCGCCATTGCTCGTTGAGTTGCTCCAGGAAGGCCTCGCGGGCCGCCTGGTGCGGGTCCTTGGGTTTGGGTGGGCGTTTCGAGGGCTGTTCGGCTTCGGGATCATCGTCGCTAACGCGCTGCCAAGCGCGCGTGCCGATGATGGTGGCGCCAAGCATCACCAAGAAGCCAAGAATGCTGATGGCCGGGTTAAGCTGCAGCCCGCCGATAAGGACTGCTACGCCTACGATGAAGCCGACGCCAGCGATGGCGGCACGACGACGGTGCACCCTTACGGGGTTGGTGTTACGAAGCTGCTCGGCGAACTGCGGGTCCTCGGCAGCCAGGGAAGCCTCTAGCTGCTCCAGCAGCTTGCGTTCTTGATCAGAAAGCGCCATGGTCGCCCTCCCTGTCGTCGTACCTGGCTATGACACATTCTATGCCGGTGTAGCTGGTGAGCAAGGCGTCAACTGAGTAGAAGCTTGGACTTGGCGGTTTGCCACAACGATTTTGGCGCCAGTTCGAGCAAGAATCGCTGCCGCCCTTGTTCCGGCATCGCTGTTCGCAGCCAGCGAACCAGCTGCGGCAGATCCTTAGTGGCGGCTCCCTGACGGGAGTAGCGGACCCGCTCGACAATGCTGGCGATTTCCAGCAGCGGTGCGGCGGCTTCCTCGGGTAGTTGTCCCGCTAACTGTTCTGCTGCCAACAGCGGTGACGACTGTGGCCAGCTGATGCCTCGATCCAACAGGGTCGCCCTAACTTCGGCCCAAGCGCCTGCCGCGGCGACGTCGCTGGCTTTGCCCGGGAGCAGGCGGTGCTGCCGTTGGCCGAACCGCACCAGCCCCGGCAACGCGGCTACGGCAACTAGCAGTAGCAGCGCCAGCGGTAGCTGCCACCACCACTGTCCCACCAAGGCGACGATCGATTTCGCCGGATCGGGCGACGGCGTGGGCTGATTGGGGGCGGCGCTGGGGCTCGGCGACTCATTCGCGGGCGTCGGGGCCGGGGTTGGGGTGACGGAGGTGTATTCCGGCATCCCGCCGACGGCGCCGGTCGGTTCGAACGCCAGCCAGCCGTACTGGGCAAAATACAGTTCCGGCCAGGCGTGCGCATTATCGGTGGTCACCTCGAAGCCCTCGGCAATAGCTTTGCCGCCGGTATAGCCAACAACCACACGGGAGGGGATACCGACGATGCGGGCCATGACCGCCATCGCCGTCGCGTAGTGCACGCAATAACCTTCCTTGGATTCCAGTAGGAAAGCCGAGATGGTGTCCATGTCGGTCGCCTGGGGTGCCTTGAGGCTGTAGGAAAACTCTGCGGAGCGTAAATAATCCTGGATAGCTAGGGCCTTGCCGCCAGCGGTCGCTGAATCGGCAGTGATTTGTTGCGTGAGCTGGATGACCTCGGGCCGAATCGACTCCGGGACATCCAGCAATAGCTCAGTCGAGGCGAGGTCTTGGCCAGCGCTGGCCATAGTTAGCTCCGCCAGCGTGAGATTGGCCACCCGTGAGGTCACCTGGTAGTCGAGTCCGGTTGCGGCAGTTGCGCTGTTGGTGCCGATGCTGATGATCGCAAAAGTTTCTGGATCATAAGACCAGTAGCCATCGGCCTGCACCGACTTTGGCGCGTAGGGCGCTGGCAGGAAGACCGGTTTTCGGGCCGCCTGGACGTTCGTCGTCAAGTTATCGCCGTCGGGAACAGCTATCCCGGCGAGCCCTATCGGCTGCAGCGTCATCGAAAGCAGCTGGGCACCACTGTCGGAGATGCGGGGCAGCGCGGTTAGCCGCAGGTAGGTGCTTTGCTCGGTTGATGTCTGATAGGTCAACACGCGCTGCGGCTCGGGGCGGTTTAGATCCTCGTTCAAGGAAATGAACGGGTCCTCTAGCCGGATCGGCTCGGTTTGTTGCGGCGGCAGCCATGGCCGCTTCTCACCCAGCGGAATATGTGGGGTTACGGCGAGTGCGGAAAGGAACGCGGCGATGCCGATGACGAGGGCGACGAGAGTCCGGGACAGCTCATACCAGGCCGCTTGCGGCCTATTTCGAGATTGGTCGCCGCCGGGCAGCTGAATGGAAGAAATCAGGATCAGCAGGTAACCGAAGGCGATTAGTGCGGCGGACAGCGGTTCGTTGTCTTCGGCCAGCAGCAGCGCGGGCATCACGTAAGGAGTCAGCAGCGGCACGATCGTCCAGGCTGGCTGCTCCAGCCCGTTGGCGAGCAACTCGCAGATCGTGAGGATCAGCCCAGCTGCCAACACGAGCAGCCAGTCCACCGCTTGGTTGCTAACTACCGGGGCGCTTTGGGACTGGATGCTCTCTGCCGCGACGACGCCGACCGCGTAAAGCCGTTGCAACGGCTGGCCAGCCATGATCAGCCCTAGCTGATCAGCGGCGCTGAGCCCCTGGAAAAAGATGCTGGCCGCCAGCGCTATGCCTTGGCCCAGCAACACAATCAGCCGGTGAAGCCGAACTAGACCGCCGACCACTCCGACCGCGCCAACGATCGCGCTTAGATAGGCCACGCCGAGCTGGTAGCCGCCGCCGGTGATCAGCGGGGAAAGGCTGAGAATGGTGAACCAGACAGCCAGGCCAATCGCGGCCGAGGTCCACGGGTTACTATGAAAACTCATTGGGCGCCTCGCAAGGCGTTGAGGTGGCGCCAAGCCTGGGGGACAGTCTCGCCGAGCTGATACTGGTGGGTTAGGCAGCCAGCTGCACTCAGCAGGCGCAACGCGTCATTGTGCGCTTTGGCCACGTCGTGTGGCACCCCGAACGATGCGGCCTCGGGTGCAACGGCAATCAGTTGTTTGGCTCGCTTGGACAGCGCGATAAGCCCGGTGGCGTCGGCTGGTTGCAACAGTCCCAGCGCGCAGATCAACGAGCGGGCTTCGGTAGGCCCGACCACATCCAGCTCGGCGATCTGGTGGGCGCGGTCGCTGGGAGTGATCTCGGTCATCGCGTCCAGCATCTGCTCCTGTTCCTGGGTTGGGCTGCCCGGGCTGGGGGTGAGGACGAGGCCATCGGTGCTGAGCATCGTGACCCGGTGACGCTTCGCCAACAGGTCGTCGGCAACGGAGGCAACCAGCGAGATGCTCCATTCGAGGGTGCCGTTGGGGCCTTCGCGGAGGTGCGCGCTGCGTCTAGTGTCGACGAATATCAGGACGGTTGGCTCCCATGGTGACTCTTCCAGCCTGACCATCAGCTGGCCTTGTTTGGCGCTGGCCCGCCAGTGAACTCGCCGTAAATCGTCGCCTGGCCGATGATCGCGGATCAGCACATCGTCGGCGCTGGGCATACCGAGCCGTTGCGGCGTGGCATCCGCTGGGGTGCCGCCGGAACTGCGGCCGGAGACGCCATCCAGGGGCCAGATGCGAGGGGTGACGCGTAGCCGGGTCGTGTCAGCTGCCACGCGCCATTTGATGCGTACCATGCCGAGCGGATCTTGGGAGCGAGCCCAAAGGGGGCCTAGTTGGAAATGGCCGCGATGATCCGCCCGGATGTTGTAGCTAACGTTTTGCTGCCAGCGGCCCAATCCCCGGCCCAGTGAAAAGGTCGCGTCATGGCCTAGTACCGCGGGGAGTTCGTCGGTGAAGAAGACGTTGGTTAGTGCCGAAGGCCAATTATTGGTGAGGAACAATTTTGCATACGGATAATTGCCGATGGGCACGAAGTCTGGCTCAACCGTGCGTTGCGCCGACAGCTGGGGACGCCAAAGCGGGATGGTGGCCAGACTAAGCAGCGGCAAGCCAAGCAGGAATAGGCCAAGCCAGACGATGTCGGGCTCGCCGAAACGCCCCGCTATCGCGGTGAGCAGTAAACCGCCCAGAGCGACAGTGAGGCCGCGTGCCGTCGGCCGGATGGAAAATCGTCGCAAGTTAGCCTCGGTTTGGCTGGTTAGTGTTGGCCACCAGTCGGGTCAAGACTCGTTCGGGCGTCAACAGCGCCACCTGGGCGTCTACCGTCAGCAGTACCCGGTGGGCCAACACGAGCGTGGCCAGGCCGGCAATATCCTCTGGAATGACGTAGTCGCGGCCTTCGATGGCGGCTTGTGCCCGGGCGGCGCGCATCAGATGGATCGCGGCCCGTGGGCTGGCTCCCAGCCGCAGGTCCGGCGTCTTGCGGGTGGCTGCGACCAGATCGACGATGTACTCGTGCAGGATGGGGGCGAGGTAGACCTCTTCCATGGCGGCGATGGCGCGAGCGATGAAGGCCACATCGGTGACCGGCTCGACCTCGGCTAGCCGGTCACCCGTGGCGTGGGAGTTCAGCATGGCGATTTCGGATCGGCGATTCGGGTAGCCCATGTTCAGTTTTGCCATGAAGCGATCTCGCTGCGCCTCGGGCAGCGGATAGGTGCCTTCCATCTCGATGGGGTTCTGGGTGGCGATCACCATGAAGGGGCGCTTGAGTTCGTAGGTCTTGCTGTCGACAGAGACTTGGCCTTCCGCCATTGCCTCCAGCAACGCCGACTGGGTCTTGGGTGATGCCCGGTTGATTTCGTCGCCGATGACGATGTTGGTGAAGATGCCGCCCGGTTGGAACTCGAAGCGGCCGGTTGCCTGGTTGTAGATCGAGACGCCCGTGATGTCACTCGGCAGTAGGTCTGGCGTGAACTGGATCCGGGATACCTCGCCGTCGATGGAGCGGGCTAACGCTTTGGCAAGCACGGTTTTGCCTACCCCGGGCACGTCCTCAACTAATAGGTGCCCGCCAGCTAACAGGACTACCAGGGCTGCGTGCACCTGTTCGGTCTTGCCTTCGATGACGGTCGAGATGGATTCCTTCATCCGGTTGATGACCTGGGCGATTTCGTGCAACGACGGGTGACTGCTCAACGGGGCTCCTTGTGAGGTGTTCGCAGCCAGCGTAGTTGGTTTGGTCAAAGTTTTCCGCCCGGCCCCGCAACGAATTGGCCGCGGCGGCCATGTCGATGGTGTGAGGAGAGCGAAAGTTTCCACGCCCCGGGGTGGGGAACACGAGGAGGGAAAGGGTGGTCAGGTGGGGAAAAGTGGGGTACTGTGGTGCAGAATGGTGCATAGTGGAGGATAAGTGGAGCCGAAAGGGGGTGCACTGGCGGTGTTTTTGGGTACTTACACGCCCAAGTTGGATGACAAGGGTCGGCTGATCATGCCTGCCCGTTTCCGTGGCGAACTCGCAGCCGGTCTTGTGATTACCGGCACCCAGGAGCACGCCCTGGCGGTCTACCCGCAAGCAACCTTCGAGGAATTGTTTTCCGCGTTGTTGGCCGCTCCCTCCACGCTGCAGGAAGTTCGCGACTATCAGCGCATGGTCTCGTCGCTTGCCAGCGAAGAAACGCTCGACAAGCAGGGACGGCTGTCCATTGCGCCGCAACTACGCAAGTACGCCAACCTGAAGCGCGACGCCGTGGTGATCGGCGCTATGAACCGGGTCGAGATCTGGGACGCCGAGGATTGGCGGGAGTACTCCGAGAAGGCTGAGGCAAACTTCGCGACCCTTGACCAAGAACTACTGGCCTCACTACGGACATGACTGCCAGTACCAAGACTTCCAACCGGTGGGAGCCGCCCCTGACGTTTCTTCCCCGATGTCAGGTTCGGCCCCACCGGTTGGGAAATACCTATCCCGGAACCGGCGATTGGAGGCAAGCATGACCGAGGTACATGTTCCAGTCATGCGCCAGCGCATCGTCGACGTTCTTGCGCCCGCGTTGCAAGCCTCTGGCTCGGTCTATGTCGACGCCACGCTCGGGCTGGGTGGCCACGCCGCAGCTGTCCTGGCGGCCTGCCCGCAGGCCAGGCTAATCGGGATCGATCGTGATCCCGATGCGCATGCCTTGGCCAGCGAGCGCCTACGAGCTGAGGCGCAGCGCTGCACTTTCGTGGTCTCGGCCAACGACCAACTTGCGGCATGTTTGGAAGCAATGGGCATCACCGCGGTCGATGCCGTGCTGCTTGATCTGGGGCTGTCTAGCCTCCAAATCGATCGAACCGAACGCGGCTTCGCCTACCGCGTCGACGCGCCGCTGGACATGCGCATGAACCAGCAGGAGGGCGAAAGTGCGGCCGACCTACTAAATCGCGAGTCGGTTGACGAGATAGCCCGCATCCTCGCCAGCTACGGCGAGGAACGGTTTGCCCGGCGAATCGCGCGGGCCATCGTCGCCGCGCGCCCGATCAGCACGACGGGGCAACTGGTGGATATCCTAACTAGCGCCATCCCGGCGGCTAGCCAACGAACCGGTGGCCACCCGGCAAAACGAACCTTTCAGGCACTGCGGATTGCCGTCAACGACGAGCTAGCAATCCTGCAGCGCACCCTGGATTCCGCGATCGACGCGCTGGCGGTCGGCGGCCGCATCGCGGTGCTTTCCTATCACTCCTTGGAAGACCGCATCGTCAAGCAAACCTTTGGCAAGCTCAGCCGAGATTCGGCACCCCGCGGCCTGCCGTTGGTGCCGCAACACCTGCAACCACAACTTCGCCTCATCACGACGGGGGCGGAACGGCCAACAGCCGAGGAGATTGCCACCAATCCCCGCTCGGCCTCCGCCCGCTTACGGGTAGCTACCAGGATCAGGGAGGCAACATGAGTGCACTTGCCAACGAACTAGCACCAGTCGAACGAGAACACGTAACGCCGCTCCGGCTGCTGCCCACGCCGCGCAAGCGGCTGAGCACCCTGGGCTTCAGTGGCCTGATCGCCGCGATCTCGGTGGTGGGCCTAGCGCTGGTCATGGTGACTACGACTTCGGTTGGGGCGCAGTCTCGCGAACTGATGGAGCTGCGCCAAGAATCCGCCCAGCTTGGTTACGACGTGGCGGCCCTGACCTCCCAATTGCAGCACAAATCGAGCAGTGACTCGTTGGCGATTCGGGCGGCTAACCTAGGTATGGTCCCCAACCCCTACCCGGCTTTCCTGCGGCTCAGCGACGGTACGATCATCGGGCAGCCGCAGCAAGTCACCGGTAAGGAACTGAGATACGCGACGACCCCAGCAACCCAAGCCGAGCCCGCCCGGCAACCGGTGGAGGGGGACTAGTGGCTGGTAGCACCTCAAAACGAGTCCGTAGCGGTAGCAAGACCGCCACGCGCAGGCCGCGGTCGAGTTCACCGCGCGGCAAGCAGCGCCCAGCTAGCGGGAAAAAACCCGCAACTAGTCGGCGTCGCAGCCGTTCGCGTCGCTCCTGGCGAATGCCGTTGGGGCGCTCTGCCCGACGGATCAGGGTGTTCGTTGTTTTCCTGACCGTCCTGCTGGTGTTGGTGTTGGGACGAGCCGTCCAATTACAGGTCATCGATTCCACCGCATTCGCTGCCGAGGCAGCGAAACGCATGTCGCGTTCCCAAGAGATCGCTCCCGTGCGCGGCACCATCTACGACCGAAATGGGGCAGTGCTCGCGGCGACCGAACCGGCGGTAATTGTCAGCATTGATCCTGACATGGTCCTCACCAACGGCGCCGACAAGCGTCGCGCCATGACCGAGAAAGAGCAGCAAGAGGCCGCGGCAGCCCCGGACGCCGTCGCTGCCATTCTGGCCAAGCACCTAGGAGGCAAACCCGAAACCTATCGGCGCCTCATTGATGCCGACCCGAAGTCTCGCTACCAGATCGTTGCTCGCCAGGTCCCCGCCGCGGTTTTTGCTGACATCCGAGCCGACATGCGAAAGGGCTACGACGGCGACGGCAAGCGGCCCTGGCACGGCGTGTTCTCCGAACCTGACCCGATCCGCACCTATCCCAACCGCAGCCTGGCCAGCGGCGTGGTCGGGTTCACAAATGGCGAGGGTCAAGGGGTGCTGGGCATCGAACGCGCTTACAACCAGGAGTTGACCGGTGAACCTGGCCTGATGATCTATGAGCGGTCCCGCTACGGGCGCATCCCGCTCGGCACCAATGTCATGGAGCCAGCCGTCGACGGCATGGACTACACGCTAACCATCGACTCCGACCTGGAATGGGCTACCGAACAATTCCTGGCCGAGGGAATGCGCAACTCCGGCGCCAAGACCGGAATGGCGATCGTCATGAACGTTGATAACGGCGAAATCCTGGCTATGGCCAACGCGCCTGGGTTCGATCCCTCCCGGCCCGGCGACGCAGCCCCGACTGACCTCAGCAACCGGGCGGTAGCTGCTACTTACGAGCCTGGCTCGGTGCAAAAAGTGCTGACCATGGCGGCCTTGGCCGATGCTGGGCTCGTCACCCCGGACACCAAGGTCGTTGTGCCAGAACGGATCGCCTCCGGCGGCGGCTACGTTCGGGACGCTTTCTCGCATGGCACGCTGCAGCTGACGGCGCGTGGCGTCCTCACCCATTCCTCGAATATCGGCACCATTCAGTTGGCCCGCCAACTGCCTAAGGCAGACTTGGCGAACTATCTCAGCAACTTTGGGTTGGGTACGCCGACGGCTTGTGGGCTGCCCGCTGAGTCCTCGGGGAAGTTGCCGAAGGCCGACATGGCCGACTACACCAGAGACCAGATTTCGTTCGGTCAGGGGCTCTCAGTGACGGCGGTGCAAATGGCTGGGGCGGTTTCCGCTGTCGTCAACGGCGGCACCTGGCATCAGCCACACCTGATCAAGGCCGTCACGAATTCGGAAGGTTCGCCGGAGCTGGTTGACGAGGTCGCCTCGCGACAGGTCATCTCGCCGGAGGCTTCGGCGGCGGTGGTCGACATGATGGAAGCAGTGATCGCGCAGGGTTCGGGTGACCGCACCATTCCTGGGTACCGCACCATCGGCAAATCCGGCACCGCCCAGCGCTATGACCCGAACTGCAAGTGCTACAACGGCTTCACCGCATCCTTCGTTGCCGCGGCACCCGCGGAGGATCCCAAGCTGTTGGTCTATGTGGTGTTGGATCAGCCGACTCACGGCAATTCCGGTAGCGTCTTGGCGCTGCCCGTCGCCAACAAGATCTTGCAGGTGGCCCTCCCGCGGTACAACGTCCTGCCGAGCACTAGTGAGGCTCCCAACGAGCCGCTGACCTTCGAGTGATGTCGTGGGCGGCAACATTGTCACTCGGGGCGCAAAGCCCTTGGCGTCGCTGGTGGCGGGTCTCGACGTAGTTGGCCCCGTCGACGGCAGGCTCATCAGCGATATTGTCCTGGACTCGCGCAAGGTGCAGCCCGACTCGTTGTATGTGGCGTTACCCGGCCAACAGCAGCATGGTGCCCGCTTCGCCGAAGCTGCGGTGGCAGCCGGGGCGGTAGCGGTTCTCACCGATGCGCAGGGGGCGGCCACTTGTGGTGAAGTGGGGGTGCCGGTGCTGGTTTCGAGCCAGCCTCGCGTCGCCATGGCCCACGCTGCGGTTCGCTTCTTCGATGCTCCGGGCCGCTCGCTAGAGCTGTTCGGCGTCACCGGCACCAACGGCAAGACCACGGCCGTCTCGCTGCTGGCTGAAGCGCTGGCGGCCAGCGGTCGGCTGAGCGCCACCATCGGCACCCTGGGCTGCCGGATCGGCAGCGAGGCAATCCGCAGCGGGCGGAGCACCGTCACTACCCCCGAGGCTCCGGATCTGCAGGCTAACCTGGCGCAGCTACGTGCTCGCGGCGTGCAGGCGGCGGCCATTGAGGTGTCGAGCCACGCGCTGCACTTCGAGCGGGTGCGCGGGCTGAAATTTGCGGTAACTGGTTTCCTGAATCTCGGGCGCGACCATTTAGATTTCCACCCCAGTCTCGATGACTACTTCGACACCAAGGCCCGACTGTTTACCCCCGAATACACCGACGCGGCGGTGATCTGGCGGGACGACCCCCGCAGCCAGCAGCTCGTGCAGCGAGCAAGTCAATCGGGAGTGGCGCGCATCGTCACCGTCGGTACCGGCGAGGCTGACTATCGGCTGTTGAGCTATTCCGCGAACGCGGTGCTTGGGGGCACGGCGCTGATCGAACACGACGGTGACCAGTTCGAGCTGACGATCCAGCTGCCCGGCCGCTACAACATGATCGATGCGCTGGTGGCACTTGCCATGCTGGAAACCGTCGGATACGAGCGGGCGGGGATTCTCCCGGGACTAGCCCAGGCCCAGGTTCCCGGTCGGATGCAGCGGGTTGAGTTGGCAAGCGAATCGCCCCTTGTGGTGGTCGACTTCGCCCACACCCCGCAGGCGATCACGGCGGCGTTGTCCAGTCTGCGGCAGGCACCCGAGCTGATCGTGGTCTTCGGCTGCGGCGGGGATCGGGACGCCACCAAGCGCGGCGACATGGGGGTAGCGGCCGCCGAGATCGCCGACCTTGTGATCGTCACCGACGACAATCCGCGGTTCGAAGATCCAGCAGCCATCCGAGCCGCAGCGCTGGCGGGGGCGAGGCAAGCGGCAACGCGGTCGGCCCGCCACCCCAAGGTCATCGAGGTGGCGGGCCGCCGAGCCGCCATCGAGCAGGCATTGCGCGCAGCCAGCACCGATAGTGTGGTAGCAGTTTTAGGCAAAGGGCACGAGACGGGGCAGATCGTCGCCGGCGTCACGTATGATTTCGACGACGTAACCCAAGTGAAGGCAGCCTGGAGCTCCGTGAAGGAGGAGTATGAGGCCTCGTAGGCTGGCAGAGCTGGCGCAGATCATGGGCGGCGACAACGTAACCGTCGTTGGCGACTCCCAGGCCCAGGTGGGCCCAGCTGTGGTGATCGACAGCAGGCGCGCCAGTTCCGGGGCGCTCTTCGTTGCCATTCCGGGTACCAGGGTCGACGGTCACGACTATGCGCCAGCTGCCGTCGATGCTGGCGCGGCCGCCGTGTTGGGTTCCGAGGTCACTGCGGCCGAGGTGCCGCACCTGCTTGTCGCCGATCCAGTAGTGGGGCTGTCCTGGCTGGCTCGGGGACTGGTCGACGAGGCCAGGGGCCGCGGCATGCTTAGCCTGGGCATCACCGGCTCCAGTGGCAAAACCAGTGCCAAGGACATGCTGGCGCACGTGCTGGCCGCCGACGCGGCCACGGTTGCGCCCGAGGCGAGCTTGAACAATGAGATCGGCGTGCCGCTGACCGCCTGCGGGGTTGCTGACGAAACCAGGTACCTGGTCACCGAAATGGGCGCTAGAGGCATCGGTCACATCGCCTGGTTGACTTCGCTGGTCGGGCTTGATGTCGGCATCGTGCTGAACGTCGGGGCGGCGCATGTCGGCGAGTTTGGCTCTATCGCGCAAACCGCCCAGGCAAAGGCTGAGATCGTGACCGGGCTGTCCGAGGACGGCTGGGCCGTGCTAAACGCCGACGATCCCAGGGTGGCCAAGATGGCCGAAACCACGAAGGCTCAGGTGGCCTGGTTCGGCGAAGGAGACCTGCCGCCGGGGCCGCTGCAGGTAAGTGCCGAGCGGGTGTGCCTGGACGAGCTGAGCCGGGCGAGCTTCGACCTTGTGGTGCGCCGCGGCGGCGAGGCACAACGAGCGCCGGTCCAGTTGCGCTACGTGGGGCGGCACCACGTCGCCAATGCCCTGGCAGCAGCCGCCGCCGCAATGTGCGTGGGACTATCAGTCCCAGCTGCTGCCGCTGAACTCAGCCAGGCGACGCCACAGTCACCGTGGCGCATGGAACTGCAGCGCCGCAGCGACGACGTGCTGGTGCTCAACGACGCCTACAACGCGAATCCCGACTCTATGGCGGCCGCATTACGCGCGGCCACGCAGCTCCTCGACCGGCAGCGGGAACGCCAGCCGCGGGCGAAACTGGTCGCGGTGCTGGGGGACATGCTGGAGCTCGGGCCGGATGCCGACGCCCAACATCGGCGGCTAGCACGCCTGGCGGCAGCAGGAAAAGTCGCGGAAATCGTCGCAGTAGGCAATTATGCAACTGTGCTGTGTGAGTCTGCCAACGAAATGGGGCTTCGCGCCACGCCAGCCACCCGAGACGAGGTCTCGGCGTTGCTACAGCTGGCGCCTGGCGACGTGGTAGTGATTAAAGGTTCCCGGGCGATCGGGCTGGAAGTGGTGGCGCAACAGCTGCTAGAGGGGGAGGCTCAGTCGTGATTAATATTCTGCTGGCGGCCGGCCTATCTATGCTGATCAGCCTGATCGGCACGCCGTACCTAATTCGGCTGCTGCGGGCCAAACAATACGGCCAATTCATTCGCGAAGACGGCCCGCAATCGCACCAGACCAAGCGCGGCACCCCCACCATGGGTGGGCTGGTCATCGTCGCTGCCGTAACGCTGGCCTATTTCGGCTCGCACCTGTTGCTGTGGAATCCCGTAACGCTGTCAAGCGTGCTGCTAATCGGATTGACGCTGGCGCTAGCCCTCCTCGGTTTCCTCGACGACTGGTCCAAGATCTCCAAAGAACGCTCACTGGGGCTCACCGCCCGCGGCAAGCTGTTGGGGCAATTCATCATTGGCGTCGCGTTCGGCGCGCTCGCACTGAATTTTCCGGACGAAAATGGGCTACGCCCGGCATCGCAGTTTGTCTCGTTACTGCGCGACATCAACTGGCTCCACCTGCCGTTAGCGGCGGCGATCATCTGGATCACGTTCCTCATCATGGCGTGGTCTAACGCGGTGAATCTGACCGATGGGCTCGATGGCCTGGCCGCAGGCAGCTCCACCTTGGTCTTTTCTGCCTATGCCCTGGTCAACATCTGGCACTTCAACCAGCGATGCGCCCAGGTGATGATGGCAACTTCCCACTGTTATGAGGCTAGGGACCCCTACGATCTGGCGGTGGTCGCGGCCGCATTCGCCGGTGCCACCTTCGGTTTCCTGTGGTGGAATGCCAAACCTGCCCAGATCTTCATGGGTGATACCGGCTCGATGGCGATCGGCGGCGCCCTGGCCGGTCTCGCGGTCATGACCCGCACCGAGCTGCTGTTGGTCATCTTGGGTTTTCTGTTCGTCATGGAGGCCGGGTCGGTTGCCTTGCAGGTGGCGTTCTTCAAAGCGACGAAGGGCAGACGGATCTTCAAGATGTCCCCGATTCATCACCACTTTGAGCTGTCGGGCTGGCAAGAGATAACCGTCGTGATCAGATTCTGGATCATCGCCGGGGTGTGCGTCGCCATCGGCCTCGGGTTGTTCTACGCAGAATGGATCATCGGGCAGTGACGAAGGACTGGATGGCGGGCGCCAACCGGCTCTCGGATTGGGCCAGCGCCAACGTAGTTGTCGCCGGCTTAGGTGTTAGCGGCTATGCCGCCGCAGACGGCCTGCTGTCGTTGGGTGCTCGCATCACGGTGCTGGATGAATCCGATAAGCATCAGGCCAAGGCTGACCTGCTTAGTCAGCTGGGCGTCCGGGTGCGACTGGGGGCCGGGGCGACCGCTGAGCTGCCTGGCGATACCGACCTAGTGGTTACCTCACCGGGGTGGCTGCCGACGGCGCCGCTGCTGCGACAGGCAGCTGACCGTGGCATCCCCATCTGGGGTGAAACCGAGCTTGCTTGGCGCATGATGCAACCCGACCGGGTGATCCCGTGGCTGGGCGTAACCGGCACCAACGGCAAAACCACAACCACGCAGATGCTCGATTCCATGCTGCGCGCTGCGGGGCTCAAATCGGCGGCGGTTGGCAACATTGGGCGCCCCATCGTCGAGGCGGTGTTGGATGAGGTCGACTACGACGTGCTGGCGGTGGAGCTATCCAGCTTCCAGCTGCATTGGATGAACAGTGTGCAATTCCACTCCGCTGCCGTGCTCAACCTGCACCCAGACCATCTAGAGTGGTACGCCGACTGCGGTGGCTATGATGCCTACATCGCCGACAAGGCGAGGATCTACCACCAGGTGCACCACGCTGCGGTCTACAACGTCGCCGAGCCCGCCACCGAGCAGTTGGTCCGGAACGCCGACGTGGTGGCGGGGGCGCGCGCCATCGGTTTCACCGCTGGAATCCCCAGCCCAAGCATGCTCGGTGTGGTCGACGAGGTGCTCGTCGACCGCGCGTTCATCGAGCAGCGGCAGCACTCCGCATTGGAGCTGGCCAAACTCAGCGATGTCACCCCGTATGCACCTCACAACGTGGCGAATGCGCTGGCCGCCGCCGCCTTGGCGCGCAGCTTCGGGATTCCCGCCCAGGCCGTCGCCCAAGGGCTGCGCGACCTGGAACTCGCGGGGCACCGGATTCAGCCCGTCGCCGAACATGGGGGAGTCCGCTGGATCGACGACTCCAAGGCGACCAACCCGCATGCGGCCGACTCCGCGTTGCAGGCCTTCGAGTCCGTGGTGTGGATCGCGGGTGGTCAAGCGAAGGGAACCACCTTCGACCAGTTGGTGGCTGACCACAAGCATCGAATGCGGGCGGCGATCGTCTATGGCGTGGACCGGGCCGAGATTGTGGCAGCTTTAGCACGACACGCGCCCGAAGTACCAACATCTGTGCTGGATAGGCAAGACACTGGTGTGATGGATGAGGTAGTGGCCATGGCAGGCGCGATCGCTCAGGCGGGCGATGTCGTGTTGCTGTCCCCAGGCTGTGCCAGTCTCGATCTGTTCGCTAGCTACGCCGACAGAGGCGACAAGTTTGCTGCCGCGATCCAAGATTGGATCGCTAAGGCGCCACCAGGATAGGAAAACCATGTCTACATCGGACGTCGCAGCTTCCCCGGCGCGGCCGACTATAGCTTCACCCCAGCCGCGGGCCATCGTGTCTTCTCCGATGGCCGACTACTACATGCTGATTCTCGCCGTGGCGGTGTTGGTCACGCTTGGCGAACTCATGGTGTTGTCTTCTTCCGCCGCGTTGGCGCAGGCGGCTGGGAAAAGCCCCTACCACTACTCGATTCAGCAACTGCTCCATCTAGGCATCGGGGTAATTGCGGCCGTCTTGCTGAGCCGTTTCCCGGCCGACTGGCTTCGCCGCCTGGGATGGGTGGCCTGGGGCCTGGCGCTAGTGCTGTTGATGCTGATCTTTACCCCGATGGGTTACTCCTACCAAGGCAACCGAAACTGGCTTCGCATCGCCGGTTTTACCTTTCAGCCATCGGAGTTCGCCAAGCTAGCGCTAATCGTTTGGTCCGCAGCTGTGTTGCACCTGAAACGCAAACAACTTCATGACCCGGCACGGCTGGTCTGGCCGTTTGTGCCCGGGGCTGCCTTGATCCTGGCCTTGATCCTGGCCGAACGTGACGTGGGCACCGGGCTTGTCGTCGGGTTCGTGATCTTGGCGCTGCTGTTTTTTGTCGGGGTGCCGTATCGGGTGCTCGTGCCAGCGACCCTCTTCGCCAGCGTCGTGGTGGGTTTCCTAATCCGGTTCTCCGACAGCCGCATGAGCCGAATCCAGGTTTTTTTGGACCCGCAATCGAATCCCGACCTAGCCAGCCAACCGCTGGCCGCGCTGTACGCCATGGCGACCGGCGGCTGGTGGGGCACCGGCCTGGGCGCCGGCAGACAGAAATGGGGAGGGCTCAAGGACGGCGTCCACACCGACTTCATCTTCGCGGTGATCGGCGAGGAATTGGGACTGTTCGGCGTGGTCCTACTGGTGATCATGTTTGCGCTGATCGCGCGGGCGGGATTGTCCATCGCGTTGAAGTCCGACCGAATGTTCAACCGGCTCGCTGCCGCCGGGATTGTCGCCTGGTTCCTGGCACAGGCCATCGTCAATATGGCAGTAGTGATGCATCTGGTGCCCGTGCTTGGGGTGCCGTTACCGTTTGTCTCTTCGGGTGGCTCGGCACTGGTCGCTAGTCTGATGGCGGTAGGGGTGCTGCTGTCGTTGGCGCGGGATACCCCGGCGGCCAGGCGATATCTGCGGGCGCAGAAACGAAAGGCTGGGCCGCGGCTGACGAGTGTCATGGCGGATAGGAGTTAGTTGATGGTGAGTGTGGCGTTGGCGGGCGGTGGCACTGCGGGACATACGTCGCCATTGATCGCAACCGCGAAGGCGATCTTAGAATTGGCGCCGCAGGCGAAATTGGTTTGTATCGGGACGCCGAAGGGGCTGGAGACTCGGGTCATTCCCGCCGCCGGGCTGGAGTTAAAGCTGATCCCGCCGGTGCCGATGCCGCGCCGAGTCAACCTGGACCTGATCAAGTTGCCCTACCGGCTCACCAAGGCTGTCTGGCAGTCGCGGCGCATCTTGCGAGAGGCGAAGGCCGACGTGCTGGTTGGCTTCGGCGGCTATGCCTCGATCCCGGCGTATCTGGCCGCCCGCTGGCTGGGGATTCCTGTCGTCATCCATGAGGCCAACCTGCTTCCCGGGCTGGCCAATCGGGTGGGGGCCAAGTTTGCCGCCCGGGTGGCCACGGCTTTCCCCGACACCTCGCTGCCGAAGGCCAAGCACATTGGGATGCCCATGGCGAAGAGCATCAGCGATAATCCGTGGCAGCCCGAAGTTGCCCGGGCAGAGTTTGGCCTGGCGGCCGAGCTGCCGGTGTTGCTGGTGAGTGGCGGCTCCCAGGGTGCCCGCGCCATAAACCTGGCAGTCGCGGATGTGATCCCACGGCTGCTTGCCGCGGGCGTGCAGGTGCTGCACGTGCTGGGGCCGAAGAACTTCACCGACGAACATCAACCCCAGCAAGCCGAGAACGGAGCCTGCTATCAGCCCGTTGCCTTCGTCGAGGACATGAGTCTTGCCTATGCTGCCGCCGACCTGATGGTGGCGCGGGCTGGTGCAGCCACCGTAATGGAGACGGCCGTAAGCGGGTTGCCGGTCATTTTCATCCCCTTGCCGTGGGGCAACGGAGAGCAGGCGCGCAATGCGGCTAGCCTGGTGGCAGTGGGGGCCGGAGTCATGTTGCCAGAGAGTGAACTGACCGCAGATCGGCTGGCAAGCGAGGTGCTGGGGCTGTGCGAATCGGCCGAAGACCTCGCCAAAATGGGGCAGCTCGCCCGCGAGCACTACCCGGCTCAGGCAGCTTCGGAGCTTGCCCGCACGATACTTGGCCTGCAGCAGGAGGAATAATGGTGATGATCGAGCCGATCGAGGTCGTTCCGGTCGATGAAGTGGGAAAAATCCACTTCATCGCGATCGGCGGTTCCGGCATGAGCGGCATCGCAAGGCTGTATGCCGAACATGGCATCCCCACCAGTGGCTCAGACCGCAGTGACTCCAACACCTTGAAGTCACTACAGCGGCTCGGCATCCAGACCTATGTCGGGCACGATGAGGCGCAACTGGGTGACGCGGATACCGTAGTCATCTCCTCCGCCATCCGGGAAGAAAACGTTGAGCTTGCCGCCGCCCGCCGCAAGGGGCTGCGCGTGTGGCATCGCTCCGCCGCGTTAGCGGCACTCATGCTGGGCAAGCGGGCGGTGGCGGTGGCCGGTACGCATGGCAAGACAACCACCACGGCGATGACTGCCGTCATGCTCGCTGCAGCTGGCCGCGAACCGAGCTATGTCATCGGCGGGCCGCTGTCGACGACGGGCGTCAGCTCGGCATGGGGCTCCGGCGAAGCCTTCGTTATCGAGGCCGACGAGTCGGACGGCTCATTCCTGCAGTACCCAACCGAGATCGCGGTGATCACCAACATCGAGGCGGACCATCTGATCAACTGGGGAACCCCGGCGGCGTACGCCGGTGGTTTCAAACAGTTCGCTACCTCGGCCACCGTCAAGACCGTGGTCATCAACGTCGATGACCCTGGCACCCGAGCCCTAGCCGATGAGCTTGCCGAGGAGGTCGCGAATGGGACACAGTCGGTGCGGTTGATCCGCTACGGTGAATCACCCGATGCCGACGTCCGCATCACCGAGGTCCGGTCGCGGCCGTTCGGGATCGCAGCCACCATCACCTTCGGCGACGAGTCTGGCCCGATCGAACTGCAGGTCCCCGGCAATCACAATCTCGCCAATGCTTCGGCGGCCTACGCCGTGGGCCGTTCGCTGGGACTGAGCCACGACGAGGCAGTCAAGGCACTCGCCCAATTCGAGGGGACGCTACGCAGGTTCCAGTTGATAACCGACACCGACGGTGTCCGGGTATTCGACGACTACGCCCACTTGCCAACCGAGATCCGGGCCGCGCTGACCGCCGCAAGACGGGCCACCGAGGCTGGCAACGAGGCCACCGGGCTCTCTGGCCGCCTTATTGCCTGCTTCCAGCCGCATCTTTACAGCCGAACCATCGATTTTGTTGAAGAGTTCGGTGAGGTGTTGACGCTGTCGGACATCGCCGTCGTCAACGATGTTGATGGCGCGCGAGAAGACCCGGTGCCAGGAATAACTGGGCAACTGGTCGCCGACGCTGCTATCCGGCATGGCTGCGCCGAGGTGCACTATGTGCCAGAAAAATACGACCTGCCGGACGCACTCAACGAGCTTGCCAAACCCGGCGACCTCATCATCACCCTGGGATGCGGGGACGTGACGATCGTCGGCCCGCTGCTGGCTGATCTCTTGCGGCAACGAGTGAAGGCCAGCGACGTTGAATGAGCCAGGCGCATTCGCTCGGGCGGCGCAGCGTCGCAAGCGAGCCAAGCGGCGACGCTGGCTGGCGCTTACTGCCGTCGTGGTACTGCTACTGGTGGCCGCGGCCGTAGCGGCCTACTTCCTCTGGTTCTCCGATGCCACGAAGCTAGCCAAAGCTGAGGTCAGCGGAACAAAGCTGTTAACCGAGCAGCAAGTGCTCGACGCCGCTCAACTGCCGATGGGGGAGCCGCTAGCTACGCTCGACACCGAAGCAGTGGCGCAGCGGATACAGCAGCTACCAGCGGTGCGCAACGCCCGGGTAGAGCGAGTGGCCCCTGACGCGGTGCGGATCGAAGTGCTGGAACGGGTAGCGGTCTACCAGCGAGCCGATCGTGGCAAGTATCAGTGGATTGATGATCAGGGAGTGATCTTTCACAGCCAAGCTGAGGCGCGAACAGATCTGATGTCAGTGCGTACTGCGGAAACTGACGTGCGCTTGCTGCGAGACATCGCCACCGTTGTCGAATTTGTGCCAGCGAATGTGAGCCCCCGGGTAAAGCTGATTGAGGCGAAGGCGGTTGACCATATCGTGCTGGTGTTGGACGACAGTGACGTTGTCGTGTGGGGAAGCGCAGACGATTCCGAGCTCAAATCGGATGTGCTGTCCCAGCTGATCAAGATCGACGCCACCGTATACGACATTTCAGCGCCGAGCTATCCGACGACCCGGTGAAACTGCTAGCAGTGACCAACCTTGAAGTCCTACTTGAGGTGAATCTCCGCTGAACTGGCGAGGCTAATGGACGCGAGGCAGGTATGAACCATAGCCTTCATGTCTAATAGCAAAATTATTTTCTGGAGTGGGCAATTATGGCAAGCGCTTCGCAAAACTACCTCGCGGTTATAAAGGTGGTCGGTGTCGGCGGCGGCGGCGTCAATGCCGTTAACCGGATGATCGAATCGGGTCTGCGTGGGGTCGAGTTTCTAGCGATCAACACCGACGCCCAGGCACTGCTGATGAGTGAGGCCGATGTCAAACTTGCGGTTGGGCGAGAGTCAACCCGTGGCCTGGGGGCCGGAGCTGACCCCTCGAAGGGGGAACAGGCAGCGCTAGACCACTCTGATGAGATTGAGGCAGCCCTGAAGGGTGCCGATATGGTCTTCGTGACCGCTGGCGAAGGGGGCGGCACCGGCACCGGGGCGGCACCGATTGTCGCCAAGATCGCTCGCTCGCTTGGGGCGTTGACCATCGGGGTAGTGACCCGGCCGTTCTCGTTCGAGGGGCGCCGTCGCGCCATTCAAGCCGACAGCGGGATTGATGCCCTTCGGGAAGAAGTCGACACGCTAATCGTCATCCCGAACGACAAGCTGTTGCAGATGACGGACCATCAGGTAGCCATCCTGGATGCCTTCCGGCAGGCCGATCAGGTGCTGATGCAGGGCGTATCCGGCATCACCGACTTGATCACCACACCTGGGCTGATCAACCTGGACTTCGCAGACGTTAAGTCGATCATGAGCCAGGCAGGCTCGGCCCTGATGGGCATCGGCGTAGCCCGCGGTGAAGATCGAGCCCGGGCGGCTGCCGAAATGGCGATCAGCTCGCCGCTGCTGGAAACCAGCATTGATGGCGCCCACGGGGTGCTGCTGTCTATCGCAGGTGGCAGCGATCTTGGGCTGTTCGAGGTATCGGCGGCGGCGCAGCTCATCGAGGAAACGGCCCATGACGAGGCGAACATTATCTTCGGTACGGTAATCGACGATGCGTTGGGCGATGAAGTACGGGTAACGGTTATCGCCGCTGGATTCGACGGCACCGGGGAACCGCGTAAGCCACGTCGGACCCTAGCTACTGCGATCGGTGGTTCGGCTTCGGCCGGGGAGGAAACCGCCCAGCACGAAAATCAGCCGGTTCACCCGTTCTCCGCAGCTGCCGATATAGGTGATGACGAGCTCGACGTGCCTGATTTCATGAAATAAGCATTTTCGCGTCTCAGGCGCGTAGCTCCAGGCATATGCTGCCGACGGGGTTACAGTTAATCAAGAATTGTAGGCAGGAGGAACCGTGGGCATTCGTAAGCTGGCCGAATGGATAGGCCTATCCGAAGACGACCGATACAGCGATGAAGAGCTGTCGGACGAGTTGTCTGACGAAGTCTACGTCGACGACGCTGAGGCTACCAACGCGACTGGCCTCCGGGTTGCTCAGTTGCCGCGCCAAAGTGGCGAGAAAGCCGTCGTGAGTCAACCGCAGCCCGCAGACTTGAGCCGGATCGTCAGTGTTCGGCCGCGTTCGTACAACGAGGCAAGGGCGATCGGCGAGAACTTCCGAGACGGTGTCCCGGTGATTATGAACTTGTCGGATATGGAAGCCGGTGAAGACAAGCGGTTGGTCGATTTCGCTGCCGGACTGATTTTCGGGCTGCGCGGAAATATTGAACGCATTTCCACTCAGGTCTTCCTGCTGTGTCCGGAGAACCTGATTGTTGGGCCGCAAGATAAAGAACGGCTCGCCTCGGGAAGCTTCTTTAATCAAAGCTAGTCGGTCGAAACTGAACTAGTGGTTGAGGTCTAAAAACTAGTTGTTGTGCTTGGCTTTTGTGGCTGAGCTAGAGTTGGAAGAACCGGGTTCGGCTGTTGGCCGGACGAGTCTTACACGATGGAGCAAGTGATGAGTTTGACGCTCGAAGAGGTCCGCCGAGTACGTTTCCGCATGGCCCGGCGCGGTCAGCTGGGTTACGCCGTTGATAGCGTTGACGACTTTATCGACAAGGTTGAATTGGCGTTCGACCAGTTCGAGAAAGAACAGCAGCGGCTGCAGCGTGAATTGGATTCAGCCGGTGGGGAAGCTGGCCCGGGGGCTGGAGCTGTTGCTGCCGAGCTGGAGAGCAGCCAGAAAGAACTTGCTGAGGCGAAGGCTCAACTCGAAGAGTTGCGGGCCGAAAACGAGCGGCTTAAGCAAACCGCAGAACAGGCCTCCGACGATGATCGGGTTGCCGAGTTGATGCGCCAGAACGAACAATTGCAAAGTGAGCTGGCTGCCGCCAAGAAGGAAAGCGCCGAGCGGCTGCATTCGGTCGAGAAGCCGAGCGAAGTCACCGGTAAGATCACCGTACAGAACTCCGCGGAGGCCAGCTCTGCTTCGGTACGCGTCCTCGAGATGGCGATGCAGCAGGCAGATCGGCTGGTTGCCGAAGCTGAAGCCAATGTTGCCACTAAGGTCAGCGAGGCTGAGCGCCAAGCCAACGAGATTACCCGGGGTGCTGAAGCCGAGGCAGAGCGGGTACAGAACGAGGCCCGGACCAATGCCGAAAACGTTAAGCGTGAAGCAGAAGAACGCGCCGGTGCGCTCGAGATTGAAGTGCAGCAGCGGCGCAAGGAATTGATGGCGCAACTGCAGCAGGAACAGATCGCACTGCAGGGCACCGTTGCAAAGCTTCGTGATTTCGAGGGCAAGTACCGCGAGAACATGCATGGATTCCTGCAACGTCAGATCGGTTTGTTGGAGGCAGAGGTCTTGGAGCCTGAAGGAGGCCAAGAGCTACTGGCCGCCCAAAACACCCCGCGCTTGGATGCAGTGGCAGCTGGCGACAACTAAAGCCCAAATAGCTGATCGCTAGGCGATAACACTCGAGTGTGTCTGTACTGTTTTACGGCAGGCTGGTGTATTCTCTCGGGGATATCAGCGAAAGATGGGTATGGCGAAAAAGAACACCAACGAGGCGAGTCTGCCGACGACGCTGCCGGTGGCCGAGGGGGAAACACCCTGGACGGCTGCGGAGATCGCCGAGCAGCGGGTTGAGCTGTTAGAGGAACTTGAGCGCGCCCAGCGGAAAATCGATATCGCTTATGGCGAACTTGACGATCTGCTGCAGGCTGGGGTCAGCGGTGCCGGCAGGGATCCGGCAGACGTTGGCTCAAGCAACTTCGAGCGAGACCAAGAGCTTTCCCTGGCGCATAATGCCCGGGAAATGGCTGAGCAGATCCGCCAGGCACTGCGGCTGTTTGACCGCGGCGACTACGGCCGATGCGAAGTGTGTGAACAGCCAATAGGTAAGGGGCGGCTGCAGGTTTTCCCGCGGGCCACCCTGTGCGTGACGTGCAAGCAGCGAGAAGAGCGCCGCTGATCACTGCCGCCAGGGCGCTGGCGGTGGGGATCGGGCTAGTCGGTTTCGGGGCAGACCAACTATCCAAGGCTGCGGTATTGGCCTACCTTAACCCCGGCCAGCCGGTGGAGATATTGGGGCAGTTGCTGCGGTTTACGTTGGTTCGCAACCCTGGCGCAGCGTTCAGCCTTGGCACTGATTTCACAGCGATTTTGACCGGCTTCGCAATCATCGTTTTAGTTGCTTGCCTAACTGTTGGGCTTTCTCGGGTGCGCGGCACGTTTCCCGCTGTACTACTTGGCCTGCTCATAGCCGGCGTATCGGGCAATTTATTTGACCGGCTATTTCGTGAGCCAGCCCCGATGCTCGGACATGTGATCGACTTCATTCAGCTGCCGTACTTCGCCATCTTTAACGTGGCCGACATCTGCATCACTTCCGCCGCCGGGTTGCTGCTACTGATCAGCCTGCGGCCCAGCAAGGCACTGCCAAGCGACGAAACTGAGGCGCAGGACGAAGCCGACTTAGCTGACGAAACCCAGTCCGATGACGAGAAGCCAGCCGCTGCCGAGAATCAGCCCGATGCCAAGGCACAGGCGGGTGAAGCGGGCCAGTCGGACCCCGAACCGCAGCCGGCCGAAGAAACAGCATGACGATCCTGCTTATCCCGGCAGACCTGGCCGGCCAGCGGCTCGATTCGGTTGCTGCCCGGATCTCGGGTTATAGCCGGTCGCGGGTGGCCGAGCTGATCGCTGCCGGAGAGGTGACCCTAGACTCGAAAGTCGTCACAAAGCCAGCCACCCCGGTGGCTGGTGGGGAATTGCTGGAGTTTCGCCACGAGCCACGTCCAACTGAGCCGACATTTCAGCCGCGTACGGTGGCCGGGATGAGGATCGTGGCTGAGGACCCGCACATCGTTGTGGTCGACAAGCCTGCCGGGGTCGCCGCTCACCCTAGCCTGGGCTGGGATGGGCCGTCGGTGACCGAGCACTTAGCCGCAAGCGGGGTAGCGATCGCCACCTCCGGAGCGCCGGAACGGCAAGGAGTGGTGCAGCGGCTAGACGTCGGCACTACCGGGTTGATGGTGCTGGCCAAGTCCGAAGTCGCCTATAGCCGCCTCAAGCAGGCCTTTCGAGACCGCAACGTGAGCAAGGTCTACCACGCCCTAGCCCAAGGCAGGCTGGATCCGTTTGTCGGCACGATAGACGCCCCGATTGGGCGGCATCCCCGGGCCGAGTGGAAGATGGCGATTGTCTCGCCCGGCCGGTCCAGCATCACCCATTACCAGACGTTGGCGGCCTATCGTGAAGCCAGCCTGCTGGAGATCAAATTGGAGACTGGTCGCACCCACCAGATCCGGGTGCATCTGTCCTCAGTTGGACACCCCTGCTGCGGCGACGACCTGTACGGCTGCGATCCCAAGTTGGCTGCCAGGCTCGGGCTGCAGCGGCAGTGGCTGCACGCCGTCAGCCTTGGCTTCGAACACCCCGCCACCGGCGATTGGGTTGAGTTCGAATCGGCCTATCCGGCCGACCTGGCGGCGGCGCTGCGCATCGTTAGTGACTAGCGAAGCGATGTCTCCAGTACTCTGGATGCGTGCGCAAAGCGAAAATCATTTGTACCTTAGGCCCGGCATCTGAGACCACCGAGCAGCTCGTTGCCCTGATCAACGCGGGCATGAACGTGGCGCGATTCAACATGAGCCACGGCGACTATGCCGAGCACGAACAGCGGCTGGCAGCCCTGCGGGAGGCCTGCGACATTACTGGCCAGGATGTTGGCGTCTTCGCCGATCTACAGGGGCCGAAGGTGCGACTTGGGCGGTTTGCCGACGACGCGAAGCACTATCTGGCCGAAGGTGATAGCTTCCGGATCACCGTCGATGACGTGCTGGGCACCAAGGAGCGCTGTTCCACCACCTATCAGGGGCTGCTTGGCGATGTCTCGGTGGGTGATTCGATTCTTATCGACGATGGCCGGGTAGGCCTACAGGTGAGCGAGATCGACGGCACCGATGTCGTTTGCGAGGTGGTAGTTCCAGGCACGGTGTCGAACAACAAGGGCATTAATCTGCCGGGGGTCGCGGTGTCGGTGCCTGCGCTCAGCGAGAAGGATGAGCGCGACCTGCGGTGGGTGCTCGGCCAAGATATCGACATGGTGGCGTTGTCCTTCGTGCGGTTTGGTTCCGACATCAAACGCGTCCACGAAATCATGGATGAGCAGGGACGCCACCTGCCAGTGATCGCCAAGCTGGAAAAACCGCAGGCGATCGAGAACCTGCAGGCCATCATTGATGCCTTTGACGGCATCATGGTGGCTCGCGGCGACCTAGGCGTGGAACTACCGCTGGAGGAAGTGCCGCTGGTGCAGAAGCGGATCATTCGGGCCGCGCGGAAATGGGCGAAGCCGGTGATCGTGGCCACCCAGATGCTGGAATCGATGATTTCCTCGCCGCGGCCCACCAGAGCCGAGGCTTCCGACGTCGCAAACGCGGTGCTGGACGGGGCAGATGCAGTGATGCTGTCCGGTGAGACCGCGGTCGGGCAGCACCCGGTGCGAACCGTTGAGGTGATGGCTGACATCGTCCAGAGCATCGAAAGCGAAGGCCACGAAGAGATTCACAGCATCGAGTGGGATCCGCACACGACCGGCGGGGTATTGGCAAAAGCAGCCGTCGAGGTAGCCAATCGGCTGCAGGCCCGCTATCTGGTGGCTTTGACCAAGTCCGGTGATACCGCCCGTCGGCTGGCGCGGTTAAGGCCGAGTACCCCGCTGCTGGTTTGCTCCCCGGATCGGGCGACCCGGCAATTCATGACGATTACCTGGGGTGCCACGGCCGTCGCGGTACCCGATTATTCGCAGCAAGACGAGATGGTGGAGAGCATCGAGGCTTGCCTGCGGTCCAGGGAAATGATCGATATGGGCCAGCGCATGGTCGTGCTTTCGGGTTCGCCGCTGGGGGTCCCCGGCAAGACCAACAACCTGTTGGTGCACCGGGTTAAGCAGCTCATTGACGAACGCCTGCTTGCTCCCGCTGGCGACGACGCCTGGGGATAGCCAACGGCAAGGCACCGGCCGCTGGTTAGCCTTGGCTGGCCTGAACAATGCCAAGGGGTTGCTTAGCGTTAGCATTGGGGCAGATGGCGGGCACCCCTGCTGCGCGGGGGCAACCGCCCGCCATCGCTCTTGGCCGGGTGATTACCTGGTTTTACGGTGATAGGCCAGGCGGCAGGACCGACAAGAGAATCAGCTTCCGAAGGCGTCAAGGCACAACAAGTGCCCGGGAGGGGAGTCGAACCCCTACAGCCTTGCGGCCAGACGGGTTTGAGCCGTCCGCGTATACCATTCCGCCACCCGGGCAACCAGACAATTGTGGCATAAATCCGCTGTGACCTCATCCCCGCGGGTTCTTGCGTGAGTTGTTTCCGTTGGAGGGGTAGACTAGCCAGGCGAACGCGCTAGTCAGCAGGAGGGTGAGGCAACTATGGCGGATAGCAAGAAGGCAAGCCGGGTTCTTGTTGCTGAGGATGAGGCACTGATCCGGCTCGACTTAGTCGAGCTACTCACCGAAGCTGACTACGAGGTCGTCGGCGAGGCAGTCGACGGGCAAGAGGCAGTGGAACTGGCTAGGGAACTCAAGCCTGATCTGGTGATCGTGGACGTCAAAATGCCGCGCATGGACGGCATCAGCGCCGCCGAGATCATCGCCGAGGAGCGCATCGCGCCAATCGTCATGCTGACGGCTTTCAGTGAACGCGAACTGGTGGAGCGGGCGCGCGATGCTGGCGCGATGGCCTATGTGGTCAAGCCCTTTGACGCTTCAGATGTCATCCCGGCCATCGAGATCGCGGTGGGGCGATTCGCCGAAATCGTCGCGATCGAGGAAGAGCTCGCCAACCTGGAAGAGCGGTTCGAGTCGCGCAAGATCATCGACCAGGCCAAGGGAATCCTGCAAGAGGGGCTTGGCTTGAGCGAGCCGGAAGCGTTCCGCTGGATTCAAAAGACCGCGATGGATCTACGCAAATCCATGCGCGAGGTGGCGGAAGGCGTCATCAACCACCGTAAGGGACCGTAAGGGCTAGTGCCGCTTGATTAGCTGGCAGGTGATGCGCCCCGTGCACACCAGCTTGCCCTGGTCGTTGTGCAGGTCCACTTGGTAGATCGCGGTACGCCCGCCCAACCTGACGGCGGTCGCGGTGCCCGTGACCCGGCCCTCACGAGTCTGCCGCAGGTGGGTAACGTTCATGTCTACCCCCACCGCGACCCGGTCAGGCAGGGCGTGGGCCATGGCCCCAAGCGAGCCGAGCGTCTCCACCAGCAGGGCAGAGATGCCGCCATGCAATATTCCTATCGGCTGGGTGTTGCCGGCGACTGGGAAGCTGCCGACCACCCGTTCGGCGGTCAACTCGACAAGCTCGAAACCGAGCCGGTCGCACACATTCGGGGCTACTTGGTCGTACCATTCGGGAAAGTCCACTGTCTTCACCACGCCACTGTGCCACAGATTCGTTAGCTAGAGTCTAAGTGTGTCCACGCCACGGTTACTGCTGATTGACGGCCACTCGCTCGCTTACCGCGCCTTCTATGGTTTGCCGGTCGAGAACTTCGCTACCTCCGACGGGCAGGCGACGAACGCGGTGTACGGCTTCACATCCATGCTGATCAGCTTGCTGCGAGACGAGGAACCAACCCACGTCGCGGTCGCTTTTGACGTGTCGCGAACGTCGTTTCGCACCGATTCCTATCCGGAATACAAGGCCAACCGCGCGGCTTCCCCGGCGGAGTTTCGCGGCCAGGTTCCGTTGATCAAGCAGGTGCTGGACGCGCTGCACATCGCCCACGGCGAACTGCCCGGATACGAGGCCGACGACATCATTGCCACGCTGGCCAGCAACGCCGTTGCGGTCGGCTTCGAGGTGCTGGTCTGTACCGGCGACCGGGATGCGCTGCAGCTGGTCTGCGACGACGTGACCTTGCTTTACCCCAAACGAGGGGTCTCTGAGATGGTGCGGTTGACTCCTGCCGCAGTCGAAGAAAAGTACTTGGTCGTCCCGGATCGTTACCCGGAGTTGGCAGCCCTGGTGGGGGAGACCAGCGACAACCTGCCGGGCGTGCCGGGTGTCGGTCCGAAGACCGCGGCAAAGTGGCTCACCCAGTTCGATGGGCTGGACAATTTGATTGCCCGGGCCGAGCAGGTGCCTGGCAAGGCAGGGGAGTCCTTCCGAACACACCTGGCCGACGTGAGGCGAAATCGCAAGTTAAATCGGCTGGTGCGCGACCTGCAGCTGCCAGACAGCCTCGCCGATACCGGCAGGCAGCCCTGGGACAAGGAAGCGGTATTCAAATTATTCGACAAGCTGGAGTTCCGGACGCTGCGCCGCCGACTTACCGAGTTGGGTGAGAGCCGAGCCGCCGAAACAGCGAACGTGCAGGTCACCGAAGTTACGCTGCCCAGCGGCGAGTTGGGTGAGTGGCTGGCCGCAGCACCACAGCCAGTTGGCCTCCAACTAGTCGGCAGCTGGGGCTCAGGCACCGGCGACGTGCACGGGGTGGCGTTGGCTGACGCAGCCGATCGTGCCACCTTCTTAGACATCAGCTCGCTTGCCCCGGCCGATTCTCAGGCGCTAGCCGACTGGCTGGCCGATGACACCAGGCTGAAGGTCCTGCATGACGCCAAGGGCGCGATGTTGGCCTTCGGCGCTCGCGGCTGGGAGTTGCGTGGGGTGCAGTGTGACACGCTGCTGGCCGCCTACCTGGTGCGTCCCGGGCAGCGCTCCTACGACCTGACTGAACTGGTCTTGCAGTATTTGGGCCTGGATCTGAGCGTTCCGACGGCAGCGGCGGCTGAGCAACTGCCACTAGATATTGCTGGCGATCACGGCCCGGAAGCCATGCTGCAAGCAAGCACGGTTCGAAAGCTGGCGCTGGAACTCTTGCAGCAGTTGGAGCGCCTCGAACAGCTCAGCTTGTTGACGGACCTAGAGCTGCCGGTGCAGCGGGTGTTGGCCGCCGCTGAACGTGTCGGCATAGCGGTCGACACCGACCGGCTGGCCGAGCTTAGAGCCGAGTTCGATGCTGCGGTACAACAGGCAAGCAGCAGTGCATTTGAGGTGCTTGGCCATGAAGTGAACCTGTCGTCGCCAAAGCAGCTGCAGGCAGTGCTGTTCGACGAGCTGCAGATGCCGAAAACCCGGCGCACCAAATCGGGTTACACCACCGATGCCGAAGCGTTGGAGTGGCTGCACGGCACGACCGGGCACCCGTTCTTGGCGCATCTGCTGAGCCACCGAGACGCGATCAAACTGCGACAGACGATAGATGGCCTGCTGGCAGCCGTTCAGCCGGACGGCCGAATCCACTCCACCTTCCTGCAACACGCTGCCGCGACTGGGAGGCTCAGTTCCGCAGACCCGAACCTGCAGAACATCCCGGTGCGCAGTGCTCAGGGGCGCCAGATCAGGTCGGCATTCGTCCCTGGCGACGGCTACTCCGCACTATTGTCAGCCGACTATTCGCAGATCGAAATGCGGGTGATGGCCCACCTCAGTGCCGACGCCTACCTGTTGGACGCGTTCCAGTCGGGGCGTGACTTCCACGCCGAGATGGCGGCCCTGGTCTTTGGCGTAGCGTCGACGGAAGTTACCGCCGAGATGCGGGCCAAGATAAAGGCGATGAACTATGGCCTTGCCTACGGGCTCAGCGCCTACGGGCTATCGAATCAGCTGAAGATCAGCGTCACCGAGGCCCAGTACTTGCTGGATGAGTACTTCGCCCGGGTCGGGACGGTGCGCGAATACCTGGACAGTCTTGTCGCCGACGCCCGCACCCGGGGCTACACCGCCACCATGTTGGGGCGCCGCCGGTATCTGCCCGAGTTGAATTCCAGCGACCGCCGTCGCCGGGAAATAGCGGAGCGGGCCGCGCTGAACTCGCCGATTCAAGGGTCTGCCGCCGACATTGTGAAGCTGGCCATGTTGAAGGTCGACCAAGAGCTGCACAACCAGGGATGCCGCAGCCGCGTGCTGCTGCAGGTTCATGACGAGCTGCTGCTTGAGATCGCGCCGGGGGAGGAAACTGCCGTAGCCGAACTGGTCAGGCACGGCATGGAGGATGCGTTGCCTCTCAAACTGCCGCTAACCGTAGCAATGGCAGTGGGCGACAGCTGGTTCGCTGCCGCCCACTAATGCCGTAGTGATTGAGTTAGGTCACTCGGTTACTGGCTTGAAGTAGAAGAACACCCGGGACTTCCAAATCTCGCTGTCGCCTTCGAAATCGGTGCAAGTGATGGCGGTCAATAGCGGTTCACCCTCGAAGTCCACCATCACGTCCGAATCCGGATCGTAGTCAGTGACCGCGATCTTCTTCGCTTCCACGTACTCGTAGCAAGCCTTTTCGCCGTTCACACCGTAGACGTCGAGCCGGTCGCCTGGCTCGAGTTGTGATTCGCCATTAGTGAACATCTCGTTACCGAGCGCTTTGCCGGTGCGGTAGCTGTGAATCGAGAACACGGTCTTGCCCTTGTCGGAACCGGGGCGTGGACCCTGATTCCACCACGCAGCCGTGCGCGGCAAGTTCTTCGGCGGTGCTTCAATCGCGCCTTCATCGTTCACGCCGAGAGCCAATACCTCTTCGTCGGCGCCGAGCTTAGGGATAACGAACCGGGTTGGCACGAACCCTTCTGCATTGATCGGCTGGCAGCCTCCGTCGACCGGCGTCTCGGCTGCCTGGGTAGTGCTCGCGGGGGCGGCTGCAGTTGGCGTTGGCGAAGTAGCCACGGCGGGAGTTTTTGTGTCCTCGACGACAGGTGCCGTGGTGTTGTTGCCGCCAATGATCGCCCAGATCGCGGCGATAACTACGACAACAACTACGGCGATGCCGAGAAGGATCGGCAATAGCCGAGACTGTTTACGCCTCGGTTCGGCGGGTTTGTCTGTCGGCGACGAAGCGGGAGGAACAGTCCCTCCGGCAGCGGCTTCAGCAGGATCTACTTCGGGGGCAGTGGGATCACTCTCGTGTCCTGGTAAATCTGTCACCACTACACTCTAGACGCTAATGGGATGCAACCCAAACCATCTATTCTTGCCGTGTCTTATATTTTCTTGGCGCTGTTTCGGGCCTCGAACTGAATTGACCGGTAGATGATGGCATCGGTACGCTTGTAGGGCACTGTGGCTGCCCTCCTTCGGACCGAGCAAGGTGGGCGCGTCGGCAGACAAAGTCGCAGCGCATCCAGCATTAACACCCGAAAGCCCACTATATGACCTCCTCCTCTGAGGCGTCGTCGGTAACAGTCGACGACTACGGCAGTCCCGAAGAGTTTCTCGCTGCGGTTGACGCCACTATCAAATACTTCAAGGACGGCGACATCGTTTCCGGAACGGTCGTCAAAGTTGATCGAGACGAAGTCCTACTAGACATCGGTTACAAGACCGAAGGTGTCATCAGGCTTTGGTCCAACAGAAAGAGGACAAAGAGGGGCGGCTGATCCTTTCCAAGAAGCGCGCCCAGTACGAGCGTGCCTGGGGAGCGATCGAGAAGATCAAGAGCGAAGACGGCGTGGTTTCTGGCCAGGTCATCGAGGTCGTCAAGGGCGGCCTGATCGTGGATATCGGCCTGCGCGGCTTCCTGCCTGCATCGCTGGTGGAGATGCGTCGCGTACGCGACCTGCAGCCCTACATCGGCCAGGAGATCGAGGCCAAGATCATTGAGCTCGACAAGAACCGAAACAACGTGGTGCTGTCGCGTCGTGCCTGGCTGGAGCAAACCCAGTCCGAGGTGCGCCAGACCTTCCTGAACCAGCTCGCCAAGGGCCAGATCCGCAAGGGTGTGGTGTCGTCCATCGTCAACTTCGGTGCCTTCGTGGACCTGGGCGGCGTTGACGGCTTGGTACACGTCTCCGAGTTGAGCTGGAAGCACATCGATCACCCGAACGAGGTCGTCGAGGTCGGTACCCCGGTGACCGTCGAGGTGCTCGAAGTCGATCTCGACCGCGAGCGGGTCTCGCTGTCGTTGAAGGCGACCCAGGAAGATCCGTGGCAGACCTTTGCTCGCCTGCACCAGATCGGCCAGATCGTGCCCGGCAAGGTCACCAAACTGGTGCCGTTCGGCGCCTTCGTGCGCGTGGGTGAGGGCATCGAGGGCCTGGTGCATGTCTCCGAGCTCGCCGAACGCCACGTTGAGATCCCCGAGCAGGTTGTCGCCGTTGGTGACGACGCGATGGTCAAGGTCATCGACATTGATCTGGAACGCCGCCGCGTCTCGCTGTCGATCAAGCGCGCGAATGAGGGTGTGGATTCCGCAGCCGACGACTTCGATCCGTCGCTGTACGGCATGACCGCCAGCTACGACGAGCAAGGCAACTACATTTACCCCGAAGGCTTCGATCCTGACACTAACGAGTGGAAGGAAGGCTACGAGGAGCAGCGGGCCGCGTGGGAGCAGCAGTACGCTGACGGCTCGGTGGGAGGCCCACAAGAAGCAGGTCGCCGAAGCGGAGACCGCGGAGAAGGAAGCAGCAGTTGAGGCCGGGACTGGCTATTCTGCAGCTGCCGGGCCAACTGGCGAGGGCGACCTTGCTAGCGACGAGGCCCTCCAGGCCCTGCGCGACAAGCTCTCCGGCGGAGCCGACGAGTAGTACCTGCCAACAAGCACAACGGTCGGGGTGGAACCACGGTTCCGCCCCGACTTTTGTTGTTGGGGGCTCGCAGACCTACGATGCAGAAGAAATAACGGTAGAGGCGAGGTGCAGCGTGATCCGAGTTGGGCTCACCGGCGGCATAGCGGCCGGGAAATCCAATGTGGCCAACGAACTTGCTGCCCTTGGCGCAGTCGTGATTGATGCGGACGAGCTTGCCCGTCAGGCCGTGCAGCCCGGCACGCCTGGCCTGGCCGCCATCGTTGCCAGATTCGGAACCGAGATGCTGTTGCCGAATGGCAGCCTTGATCGGGCCGCGCTAGCCGACTTGGTATTCGCCGACCAGGACGCGCTGGCCGACCTCAATCGCATCGTGCATCCACTGGTGCGCTCGGCAGCCGAAAGGTGCGAGCTGGCTGCCCCGGCTGACTCAGTGATCGTTCACGACATACCGCTGCTCCTAGAGACTGGCCAGCAGCACAATTTCGACCTGGTGGTGGTAGTGGACGTGCCGGTAGCGGTCCAACTGGAACGGGTGCAGCGCCGCGACCAAGCTTCTGCAGCCGACGCCATGAGCCGGATCCAGGCCCAGGCCAGCAGGGCTGATCGGTTGGCCGTAGCCGATGCGGTGATTGACAGCTCTGGGAGTAAAGCTGCCACCCGTTGTCAGGTCGGCGAACTGTGGCGCTGGCTGCACGCCCCCGACGGACTCGCCGTGCTCCGGCAGGCTAAGCCCTGGCGCGCGAGACACTGCTGAGCCGCGCAGCTTATTTGGTGGCCTCGATCAGTTGCCGCAGCTCCCGCTTCAAGTCGGCAATCTCGTCGCGCAGCCTGGCCGCCACCTCGAAGTTCAGCGCGGCCGCTGCCTGGCGCATCTCGACGCTCAGGTTTTCGATGAGTTCGCGCAGCTCGGTAACCGACTGGCTGGCTGGCGAGTCAGCACCCCGGCCGCCGTCGGGCGAGCTGCGCAGCAAGGTGGTGGTGTCGGCTTCCTCGGAGTTAATGACGTCATTCAGATCCGAGATCTTCTTTCGCAGCGGCTGCGGATCAATGCCGTGCTCGGTGTTGTAGGCGACCTGCTTGGCCCGGCGCCGGTTGGTCTCGTCCACTGCGGCCGCCATCGACGGGGTGATCGAATCGGCGTACATGTGCACCTGGCCGTCGACGTTGCGGGCCGCCCGCCCGATGGTTTGGATCAGCGACCGCTCCGAGCGCAGGAAGCCCTCCTTGTCGGCGTCCAGGATCGCGACCAGCGACACCTCTGGCAGGTCCAGGCCCTCCCGCAGCAGGTTGATGCCCACCAACACGTCGTATTCGCCCAGCCGCAGCTCGCGCAGCAGCTCGATTCGGCGCAGCGTGTCCACCTCCGAATGCAGGTAGCGGGTGCGCACCCCGGACTCCAGCAGGTAGTCGGTCAGGTTCTCCGCCATCTTCTTGGTCAGGGTGGTCACCAACACCCGCTCGCCCCGCTCCGCGCGCAGCGAGATTTCGTGGCGCAGGTCGTCGATCTGCCCCTTGGTCGGCTTCAGGATGATCTCCGGGTCAACCAGGCCGGTGGGGCGAATGATCTGCTCGACCACGCCGTTCGCCCGCTCCAGTTCGTACGGCCCAGGCGTGGCAGACAGGTAGACGGTCTGGCCGACGCGCTCGGTGAACTCGTCAAAGCGCAGTGGCCGATTGTCCAGGGCGCTGGGCAGCCGAAAACCGTGCTCCACCAGGGTGCGTTTGCGGGAGGCGTCGCCCTCGTACATGCCGCCGATCTGTGGGATCGACACGTGGGACTCGTCGACGACCAGCAGGAAGTCCTCCGGGAAGTAGTCCAGCAGGCAGCTGGGGGCGCTGCCGGGGGCGCGGCCGTCGATGTGCCGCGAATAGTTCTCGATGCCGGAGCAGCTGCCAATCTGTTGCATCATCTCCAGGTCGTAGCTGGTGCGCTGCCGCAGCCGCTGTGCCTCCAGCAGCTTGTTGGCCGATTCCAGCTCGGCCAGCCGCTCGTCCAGTTCGGCCGTGATGTCGCGGATCGCGCGCTGCATTCGCTCGGTGCCAGCCGAATAGTGCGTGGCCGGGAAGATGTAGATTTCACTCTCCTCCCGCAATACCTCACCGGTGACCGGCTGCATCGTGTAGATCTGCTCGATCTCGTCGCCGAAGAACTCGACGCGGATCGCGTTGAGCTCGTACATCGGGAACACCTCCAGGGTGTCGCCGCGCACCCGGAAGGTACCCCTGGTGCCCGCCAGATCGTTGCGGACGTATTGGATATCGACCAGGCGGCGCAGCAGCTGGTCGCGGTCGTGCTCCTCGCCGACACGCAGGGTGAGCCGCCGCTGCAAGTACTCCTCGGGGGTGCCCAGGCCGTAGATAGCGGAAACCGTGGCTACCACGATGCAGTCGCGGCGGGTGAGCAGCGAACTGGTGGCGGAGTGCCGCAGCCGCTCGACCTCCTCGTTCAGCGAGGAGTCCTTCTCGATGTAGGTATCGGTCTGCGGGATGTAGGCCTCTGGCTGGTAGTAGTCGTAGTACGAGACGAAGTACTCCACCGCGTTGTGCGGAAACAGTTCGCGTAACTCGTTGGCGAACTGGGCCGCCAGGGTCTTGTTGGGCTGCATCACCAGAATCGGCCGCTGCACCCGCTCCGCCAGCCACGCCACCGTCGCGGTCTTACCGGTGCCGGTCGCGCCCAGCAGCACCACGTGCTCTTCGCCCGCAGCCAACCGGCGTTCCAGCTCTTCGATTGCCTGCGGCTGGTCGCCAGCGGGTTGGAAGGCCGACACGACCTGGAACGGGGCTACCGTTCGCTGGAGCTCTGCAAGGGGACGCATGTTCACACTCTAGGAGGTAGCACCGACAAGTCGATACTCAGCCGCCTGCCAGGGGCGTGGCGTCGGCTAGGGCGTCGTCTCCACTGTCACCTTGTTGCTTTGGCTGCCTCGGGCCAGCCAAAGCAACAGATCGGCGGACGGCCCGCGCAGCACGCGCCGCTGCGCACCTGGCGCGGCTTGGTAGTTGTACCCCTCGTCAGCTATTAGCGTCGTCGTCGGATCGGGCAACCGCCGACACTCTTGGGCCAGTAGCAAGTCGGCGAGATCTTGCTCCAGCTGCAGCCCGGTGGCCGCGGGATTGATATCGAAGGTGTGCAGCACGATCTCTCGCAGCCGCAGCAGCGGCAGCTCCTCGGCTGGCACCACCCAGTCGGGGCTAAGCAGCACTACCTGGTCTGGCACCAGCTCGTCCGTGAAGCGGTGCTGCAGCAGGCCAGCTGATTCGTCGAGCGCTACCTGCAGCTCAAGGCCGGCTGCCAACGCGCCGAGCTCAATCTCGAGTTGTCGGGTGCGCTTTGATGGGTAGAGCAACACCTCTATGCCGCGATCCAGGCCCTCGTAGGCGCGCAGCATCGCCTGCGCGTTGGCGATCAGGTGGGCCGCCACGTGCGAACGGGTCCACTGGGGCAACCGCGACGGCTCCGCCCAGTCGTGTTCGTCGAAACCGATGGTAAGGCCAAGCAATGTGTGCGTGTGTTCCGCCACAGCCTTGATCACCCGATCCCGATCGGACCCGGAAATCGCTGGCTTCGTCGGCATGCCACTAACCCTAACAACAAACCGGTGGTTGCGAAGTTCGTTTCGTCACAGCCGCCCAGTAACATGTGCCGGGTGATGGATCGGCTGATAGTGCGCGGGGCGCGAGTCCACAACCTCGACAACGTGTCGCTGGACCTGCCCCGGGACGCGCTGATCGTTTTCACTGGGCTGAGTGGTTCTGGCAAGTCGTCGTTGGCGTTCGACACCATCTTCGCCGAGGGGCAGCGCCGCTACGTGGAGTCGCTATCGGCGTACGCCAGGCAGTTCCTGGGGCAGCTCGAAAAGCCCGATGTCGACTTCATCGAAGGGCTCTCGCCAGCGGTATCCATCGACCAGAAGTCGACCAGCCGAAACCCCCGCTCTACGGTCGGCACCATCACCGAGATTTATGACTATCTTCGGCTGCTGTACGCCCGGATCGGGCAGCCGCACTGCGTCGAGTGCGGCGAGGAAGTGGGCAGGCAATCCCCACAACAGATCGTCGATCGACTACTGGAACTGCCGGAGAAGACCCGGTTCCAGATCATGGCCCCGGTCGTGCGGGGCCGCAAAGGCGAGTTCGTTGAACTGTTCCGACAGCTGGTCACCGATGGCTACAGCCGAGTCCGGGTGGACGGCCAGCTGCATCAGCTAACCGACCCGCCGAGCCTGGACAAGAAACGCAAGCATGACGTGGACGTGGTGGTCGACCGGGTGGCCATAAAGCCCTCGGTTCGGCAACGGCTGACCGAGTCAATCGAGACGGCGCTGTCGCTGGCCGGCGGCGTGGTCACCATCGATTTCGTGGATGAGCAGGAGGGCACGCCGCAGCGGGAGCGCCGGTTCTCCGAGCAGCTCGCCTGCCCGAACGGCCACGACTTGGAGATCGACGAGTTGGAGCCGCGACAGTTCTCGTTCAATGGGCCGTGGGGAGCCTGCCAGGAGTGTTCCGGGCTGGGCACCACGCTGGAAGTGGATCCCGAGTTTGTGGTTCCCGACGAGTCACTGTCGCTGGCCGACGGGGCGATCGCGCCCTGGGCGTCGGCCCACCTGCGCCGCCACTTCGATCATGTGTTGACTTCGCTTGCTGATAAGCACGGCTTCAGCATGGAAACCCCCTGGACAGAGCTAGCGCTGGATCACCAAGCCCTGCTGCTGCACGGCGACGCCGGGGCGGTGGTCGTGCGCTATCGCAACCGGTTCGGCCGCACCCGCAGCTTCAGCCAGCGGTTCGAGGGCGTAATCCCGTTCGTCAAGCGGCGGCACGCGGAGGCCGAGACCGATTCCGCCCGCGAGCGCTGGGGCGGCTACATGCGCGAAACTGACTGTGCGGCCTGCCACGGGGCGCGGCTGAAACCGGCCTCGCTGGCGGTCACCATCGGCGGCCGCAACATCGCCGAGATCGGTCAGCTGTCCATCGCCGAGCTGGCCAGCTTCCTCGAGCAGCTCACGCTCACCCAGCGCCAGGCAACCATTGCCAAACGGGTGCTCAAGGAGGTGCGCGAGCGGCTGCGGTTCCTGCTGGACGTCGGCTTGGACTACCTGACGCTGGCCCGGTCGGCGGGCTCGCTCTCTGGCGGTGAGGCCCAGCGGATCCGGCTAGCCACCCAGATCGGCTCCGGTCTGGTCGGGGTGCTGTACGTGCTGGACGAACCCAGCATCGGCCTGCACCAGCGCGACAATCAGCGCCTGATCCGCACGCTGCACCGGCTGCGCGACATGGGCAACACGCTGATCGTCGTCGAGCACGACGAGGACACGGTGCGTTCCGCCGACTGGGTGGTCGACATTGGCCCCGGCGCGGGAGAGCACGGCGGCCGGGTGGTCGTCTCGGGTCCGGTTTCGGAACTGCTGGCCAGCCAGGAATCGGTGACCGGCGACTATCTATCCGGGCGGCGGCAGATCGAGACCCCGACGAGCAGGCGAGCGGGCAACGGCGAGCAGATCAAGGTGCTCGGGGCGCGAGAAAACAACCTGGCCGACGTCGACGTGGCGTTCCCGCTGGGCAAGCTGATCGCCGTGACCGGGGTCAGCGGGTCGGGCAAGTCGTCGCTGGTGAACTCGATCTTGTACACCGCCGCGGCCCGGCAGATCTACGGCGCCAAGGCCGTGCCCGGCAAGCACCGGGCGTTGCGAGGCCTGGAGCACATCGACAAGGTGATCGCGGTGGACCAGTCGCCGATCGGGCGCACCCCGCGCTCCAACCCGGCCACCTACACCGGCGTCTTCGACAAGATTCGGGCGCTGTTCGCCCAGACCCCGGAGGCCAAGGTTCGCGGCTACTTGCCAGGCCGGTTCTCGTTCAACGTCAAGGGCGGGCGCTGCGACAACTGCACCGGCGACGGCACCATCAAGATCGAGATGAACTTCCTGCCCGACGTGTACGTGCCGTGCGAAGTGTGCCATGGCGCCCGCTACAACCGGGAGACCCTAGAGGTGCACTACAAGGGCAAGACCATCTCGGACGTGCTCAACCTGCCCATCAGCGACGCCGCCGAGTTCTTCGAGTCGATTCCCAAAATCGCCCGGCACCTAAACACCCTGAACGAAGTCGGCCTCGGCTACGTGCGACTGGGGCAGGCCGCCACCACGCTGTCCGGGGGCGAGGCCCAGCGGGTCAAGCTGGCAGCCGAGCTGCAGAAACGCTCCACTGGCCGCACCCTGTACGTACTGGACGAGCCCACCACGGGCCTGCACTTCGAGGACATCCGCAAGTTGCTGCAGGTGCTGCACCGGCTGGTGGACGGCGGCAACACGGTCGTGGTGATCGAACACAACCTGGACGTGATCAAGGCCGCAGACTGGATCATAGACATGGGCCCGGGCGGCGGCAGCCACGGCGGTCAGTTGGTGGCCGAGGGCACCCCGGAGCAGGTGGCCGCTTCGCCCACCTCAGTCACCGGTGAGTTCCTCCGGCCGATGCTCGGTGGTGGGCCAGGGCCGCTTGAAGCGGTTGGCTAGCAGCCGGGTGGCGATGAACACGACCAGCGCAAGGCCGAGCCACAAGAAGGCCGGGTGAATCACGTCGCGGTAGCCGTTGACGACGATCGGGATCTCGCCTTCCCGATAGGCCACCACGCCGTCATTGTTGGGCTGGCACGTCACCCGCAGCTGCATCGGTTCAGCCACTTCGAAGCGCGAGCCGATGACCGGGGTCTGGCCGTCGAAAGCGAACGGGCGTTGCGGCAGCACCTCGCCATCGAGGGTGACTACCTCGCAGTCCGGGGCCTGGTCGCTGAAGTCGGTTAGCACGTAGCCGCCAGCCAGATCGATCGTCACCGATGCGCTGGCGCCCGGAATGTACTGCTGCACCTTGAACCCGGGATGCATCATTTCGTTGACCGAGCCCAGGAAGGAGGCTAGGCCAGGCAGCGCCAACACCACCACCAGGGCCATTCCGATGGTCTCGATAATCCTGGAGGCACGAGTGGAACTGTGGTACCTCATGTCCCAAGTTTAGGCGATTGCTTGCTCGGGCCAGGGCGAGAATGTGACCTCGCCGATGCTGCGCGGTTGCGAAGCCGGGCCTATGATCTCAGGCATGGCCGATCCGTCCAGCTACCGACCGAAGTGGATCCCCGCCGATCCCGGGGTCTACCGCTTCTTCGACGCGTTCGGCAACGTGCTCTACGTGGGCAAGGCCAAGAACCTGCGCTCGCGGCTGAACTCCTACTTCGCCGATCCGGATTCGCTGCACTTTCGTACCCAGACGATGGTGCGCACCGCGGCCCGGGTCGACTGGACCGTCGTCGCCAACGAGTTGGAGGCGCTGCAGCTGGAGTACACCTGGATCCAGCAGTTCGATCCCCGGTTCAACGTCAAATACCGCGACGACAAGTCCTACCCGTGGCTGGCAGTCACCTGGTCCGACGAGGTGCCCCGGGTCTACGTCGGCCGGGGCGCTAAACGCAAGGGCAGCCGCTACTTCGGCCCGTACGGGCAGGCCTGGGCGATCCGCGACACTCTCGACCTGCTGCTGCGAGTGTTCCCGATGCGCTCCTGCACCGACGGGGTGTTCAAGTCCGCGCAGCGCTCCGGGCGGCCGTGCCTGTTGGGCGACATTGGCAAGTGCGCCGCCCCCTGCGTCGGCCGGGTGAGCGCCGAGGAACACCGGCAGATCGTGGCTGACTTCTGCTCGTTCCTGGCGGGCAACCATGGCCGGGTGCTGAGCGATGTTGAGCACGACATGCTGGCCGCCTCGGCCAACCTGGAGTTTGAACGGGCGGCGGTGTTGCGCGATTCGCTGGACGCGCTGCGGCGCGTGGTGGAGCGGCAGGCGGTAGTGCTGGCCGAGGACACCAACGCCGACATCGTGGGCGTCGCGGACGACGGGATGCAGGTGGCGGTGCAGATCTTCCACCTGCGCGGCGGCCGAATCCTGGGGGAGCGCGGCTGGGTGGCCGACCGCCCCGACGACCGCAGCCTAGGCGAGCTGCTGGAGAGCTTCCTGCTGCAGACCTATCATCATGGCGGGGTAGCGGTGCCGCCGCTGCTGCTCACTCCCGTCGATCTCGATGCTGCGCTGGCCGAGGCACTAAGCGAGGTGCGCGGCGGCCGGGTCAAGGTACGGGTGCCGCTGCGCGGCAAGAAGCGGCAGTTGCTGGAGACGGTGACGCAGAACGCGCAGCAGACGCTGGAGCGGCACCAGTTGCGGCGGGCCACTGATCTGGCGGTGCGCAACGCGGCGCTCGACGAGTTGGCGGTGACGCTGGGGCTGCCCGCGGCCCCGCTGCGCATTGAGTGCTACGACATTTCCCACACCCAGGGCCAGGAGGTCGTGGGTTCGATGGTGGTGTTCGAGGACGCGCTGGCCAAGAAGTCGGACTATCGGCGGTTCATCATCAAGAGCTTCGAGGGCTCCAACGACGTGGCGGCCATGGTCGAGGTGTTGCGTCGGCGGCTGGGACGGCTGCTGGACGAGCGGGGCGACGGCGAGGCCGGGCCGCTGCTGGTCGATCCCACCACGGGCGCACCTCGCCGATTCGCCTACGCGCCAGCGCTGATCGTGGTGGACGGCGGCCAGCCGCAGGTTAACGCCGCCGCGCAGGTGCTGATCGAACTGGGACTGGCCGAGGAGATCGCGTTATGCGGGCTGGCCAAGCGCATGGAGGAAATCTGGCTGCCGGGCCAGGAGTACCCGCTGGTGCTGTCGCGCTCCGCCGAGGCGCTGTACCTGCTGCAGCGGCTACGCGACGAGGCGCACCGATTCGCCATCAGCCACCACAGATCGCGGCGCGGCAAGGCGGCGCTAGCCTCGGTGCTCGACGACGTACCGGGGATGGGGGAACTGCGGCGCAAGGCCCTGCTGACCTACTTCGGTAGCCTCAAGAAGCTGCGTGCGGCCTCGGTGGCCGAGATCGCTGAGGTTCCGGGCTTCGGGCCCCAGTTGGCAACCGCGGTCCATGCGGCAGTCAGCGAGTCCGCTGGGGAGGCGATCAATCTGACCACCGGCGAGGTGCTAAGCTCTTGAACGCTGTTCAAGAGCCGGGGTCTGCCCGGCGCGCCGGAAAGGACCCAGCTGTGTCTGAAATCGCTGCCAAGCCACGCGGCCTCGAAGCTGCCGATCTCGCCTACGTTGCCGTGTTTGCGGCCCTGCTGGCGGCGCTGTCACCGCTAGCGCCAATCCCGCTTGGCCCGGTTCCGGTCTCGCTGCAAACCCTGATCATCGCCATCACCGGGCTGTGCCTCGGCCCGCTACGGGCGTTCCTGGCGGTCGGGCTCTACGTTGTGCTCGGCGCGGCCGGGTTGCCGGTCTTTGCCAACGGCGCCGCCGGGCTAGCCCCCATCCTGGGCCCCACCGGCGGCTACATCCTGTCCTTCCCGCTCGCTGCGCTAGTCACTGGGTTTGTCGCGCGCTGGGCGCTGCGTAACGGGCTAACCAAGTACACCGGGCTGTGGTTTTTCGGCGGTCTGCTCGTATCGCGTTACCTAGTCATCTTTCCGTTGGGCGTCGCTGGATTGATGCGCGCGCTGGGGATGTCGCTGGGCGAGGCAGTAGCAATTGACGCCGCCTTCTGGTTGATCGACCTGGCCAAGTCGGTCGTGGCGACGCTGCTGGCACTTGCGGTGCACCGGGCATTCCCTAGACTGATGCGACGATGATCGAACTGCGAAACCTCTCCTACACGGTGCCGGCCACCGAGACCTCGGCCGAAGCCCTGTCGCTGGTAGCGGAGGTTTCGCTCGATCTCAGCGAGCCGCGCATCTGCCTCATAGGGGCAAATGGCTCCGGCAAGTCCACCCTACTGCGGCTGATCGCGGGGCTGCGGCAACCCACCACCGGTGCCGCCCTAGTGGCGGGATATGACACGGTGCGCCAGGCCCGGGAGGTGCGCTCCCGGCTCGGCTTCATCTTCACCGACCCGCTAGCCCAACTCGTGATGCCAACCCCTCTGGAGGATGTCGAGTTGAGTCTGCGGCGGCTGGAACGCAACCGCAGCATCCGGCGGCAGCAGGCGATGGAACTGCTGGCTGAGCGTGGGCTAGGCCACCTAGCTCACCGCAGTATCTACGACATCTCCGGCGGGGAGCGGCAGTTGGTGGCGCTAGCTAGCGTGCTAGCCGTTAAACCGGAGGTGATTGTCGCCGACGAACCAACCACGCTGCTCGACCTGCGCAACACCCAACAGCTCCGCGCCACCTTCGCAGACTTGCCGCAGCAAATAATCTACTCGACCCACAACCTGGACTTCGCCACCGACGCCGACCGGGTGCTCGTCATCGATCATGGCCGCATCGTCGCCGATGACACCCCGGCGGTTGCGGTGGCGGCCTACCAAGCCCTCATGGCCGAGGGGCAATGATGTCGCACACGAGCGTCTTCGGGGCTTTCGTGCCCGGCGACGGCTGGCTGTTTCGGCTCGGGGTGGGGTGGAAGTACCTAATCGTTCTGGTGGTGACGCTGCCGCCGCTGGTAGTGCGGCACTGGGCGCTGACCGTGCTCGCGCTGGTCGTGGTGTTGCTGCTGCTGCGTCTCGGCGGGGTAGCGCTGGCACGGGCCCTGAACTTCGGCGTCGCCCTGTGGGGGCTGCTGGTGATCCTGACGGCCTATCACCTGATCGTGCTAAACCCGGCTGCTGCCGTGACCCATCCGGGCAATCTGCTGATCGCGGTGCTCGCCTCCCGGCTGCTGACCCTGACCACCCCGATACCCGAGCTGTTGGACGCGCTAACCCGCTTCTTGCGGCCGCTGCGTCACGTCGGAGTCGACCCGGAGCGATTCGGCCTGGTCGTCGCGCTGGTGTTGCGTTCCATCCCGTTCTTGGCCGGGGCGGCGGGAGACGCACAGGAGGCTGCCCAAGCGCGCGGCATCGGGCGCAATCCCGCATTATTGCTGGTGCCGGTGCTGCTCAGCGCAGTTTCCTATGCCCAAAGAACAGCAGAAGCGTTAACTGCTCGCGGTCTTGGGGACTCAAAACCACTAACCTAGCGGTATGGCAAAGCCAGAACCTGATCGCGAAGTCGTAATTATCACCGGACTGTCCGGGGCTGGGCGGCGCACCGCCGCCCACGCGTTGGAGGATCTGGGCTGGTACGTGGTGGATAACTTGCCCCACGACCTGATCCCGCGGCTGAGCGACCGGCTGCTGGTTTCGCAAATCGTCCGAGTTGGGGTCGTGGTCGATGTGCGGTCCCGGCAGCACTTCGAGATGCTGCCAGAAACGATCGAGGCGCTACAAAGCCGTGGCGTTCGGGTCACGGTTATGTATCTGGAGGCCACAGACGAAATCATCGTCCGACGGCAGGAATCGACCAGGCGCCCGCTGCCACTGCAGGGCGATGATCGGCTCACCGAGGGAATCGTCCGGGAACGGCGCGCGCTCGCCAATATCCGGGCTGCCGCCGACATTGTGATCGACACCTCCAACATCAGCGCCCGCCAATTGGGGCAGCGCATCGCCAATCATTTCGCAGACGAGTTGGGCAATAGGTTCCGGATCGCGCTCATCTCATTTGGGTTCAAACACGGGTTGCCGATGGATGCCGACATGGTTTTCGACGTGCGGTTCCTGCCCAACCCATATTGGGTGCCGGATCTGCGGGCCAAGACGGGGCTATCTGCCGACGTCGCCGATTTCGTGCTGCGGCAAAGTGGGGTAGATGCGTTTTTAGAGCACAGCGTCCAACTGCTGCAGACGGCTTCGCCTGGCTATCAGCGAGAAGGCAAACTGCAAGCGACGGTTGCCATCGGCTGCACTGGCGGCAAGCACCGCTCGACGGCGCTCGGCGAAGAGCTGGCGAGCCGGTTGCACGACCTCGGCTACGCTGCGACCATCCTGCATCGCGACATCGGAAAGGAATGAATGGTGGCTGCGTCTCAACCTAAAGTGGTTGCCTTCGGCGGCGGGCACGGCCTGGCGGCGTCCCTATCGGCGTTGCGCCGGATCACTACCGAACTGACCGCCGTGGTCACGGTCGCCGACGACGGTGGCTCGTCTGGTCGGCTGCGCGAAGAGTTCGATTGTCTGCCGCCCGGGGACCTGCGCATGGCGCTGGCGGCGCTGTGCGGCGACGACGCCGACGGCCGGGCGTGGGCTAGCGTGCTGCAGTCTAGGTTCCGCGGGACCGGCCCACTTGGCGGCCACGCGATCGGCAATCTGCTGATCGCCGGGCTGTGGCAGCAGTACGACGATCCGGTCGCGGGCCTAGCGATGGTGGGCAAGCTGCTCAACACCAGGGGGCGGGTGCTGCCCATGTCGTCGGTGCCACTCGGCATAGCTGCTGATGTGGTCGGCCTAGATCCGGATGCGCCAGATGAGATCCACACCCTGCTAGGGCAGGCGGCCGTGGCAACAACCCGCTCCGTTGTGCAATCGGTGCGGCTGATCCCGGATAGCCCACCGGCCCACCCGGAAACGCTGGCGGCCGTGGCGCAGGCGGACGCCCTGGTGCTGGGCCCTGGCTCCTGGTTTACCTCTGTCATCCCGCACCTGCTAGTACCGAAACTGGCCGAGGCCATCCTGACGAGCAAAGCGCGGCGAATATTGGTGCTGAATGTGACGGCCGCGGCTGAGACCGATGGTTTCTCCCCGTCGCAGCAGTTGGAGGCGCTGGCCGAACATGCGCCGCTGCTTCGGCTTGATACCGTGCTGGCCCCAGCAGGTTTCGCGGCCAAAGATCCGCACCTTAGCGCGTTCGCAGCATCGTTGGGAGCCGAGTTGGTTTCCCATGATGTTGCTGCCGCCGACGGCTCGCCCCGCCACGATTCTGCCCGGTTTGCCCAAGCCCTTTCCGAAGTTCTCGGTTCCTAGAGCCCCTAATCGTGACAGGATGAGCACATGGCCCTGACCCAAAAGGTTAAATCTGAACTCGCTGGCGTGGCGGTGGCGACACCGAACGCCCGTCGAGCCGAGATGATCGGCATGATCCGGTTTGGCGGCGGGTTGCATCTGGTAGCTGGGCGCATCGTCGTCGAAGCTGAGTTCGAGATCGCCGCGGCAGCGCGACGGCTGCGCACTTTCATCCGCGATCTCTACGGCTTGGACAGCGAGGTAATGGTCATCAACTCTTCTGGTCCCCGGCGGGCGACCCGCTATGCCGTGCGGATCGTGCGTGATGGCGAGGCGCTGGCTCGGTTGGCGGGACTAGTCGACCAGCAGCGACGCCCGGTGCGGGGCCTGCCAGCCGTCGTGGTGGGGGGCTCGGTGGCCGACTCAGTCGCGGTCTGGCGCGGCGCGTTTCTGGCGCGAGGGTGCCTTACCGAGCCGGGCCGATCCATGACGCTGGAAGTCACCGCCCCGGGATCCGAGGCTGCCCTGGCCTTGGTGGGCGCGGCGCGACGGTTGGGGATTTCGGCGAAATCCCGGGAGGGCCGCGGTTTTCAGCGGGTCATCATCCGCGACGGTGAGGCGATCGCGGAACTGCTCACCCGGATGGGGGCGCAAGAGACCCGGCTCTATTGGGAAGAGCGACGGCTGCGCAGAGAGGTGCGGGCTCAGGCGAATCGGCTCGCCAACTTTGACGATGCTAACCTGCGCCGTTCGGCCCGGGCCGCGGTCACCGCCAGCGCCCGGGTGGAGCACGGGCTGAAGATCCTTGGTGACGACGTGCCGGAGCACCTGCTCTCGGCCGGTCGGCTGCGACTGGAGCATCGGCAGGCGAGCCTGGAGGAGCTGGGCAGGCTGCACGAGCCGCCACTGACCAAGGACGCGATAGCGGGCCGCATCCGCCGATTGCTGGCGACCGCCGACAAGGTGGCACTGCAGCAGGGCCTGCCCACCACTCAGGTGGCCGTGCCAGCGGACTACGAAGAAGCCGACTGATTGTTGTTTGGGGGGCAAACTGCGGTCAGCTGCCGGGGGGATAGACTATGGATGTCCATCCGCGTTCGCGGCGGTTCGCTGCGGGCGCCTTAACCTCTCGAAGAGGAGCACACCGAATGACCGTCAAGGTTGGAATCAATGGCTTTGGCCGCATTGGCCGTAACTACTTCCGCGCGATCGTCGCGGCAGGCGCAGATGTTGAGGTCGTTGCCGTCAACGATCTGACCGACAACAAGACGCTCGCCCACCTGCTTAAGTACGACTCGATTCTCGGCCGTCTCGACGCCGAAGTCACCTATGACGACGACGCTATCTACGTCGACGGCAAGGAAATCAAGGCTTTCGCCGAGCGCGATCCCGCGAAGCTGGCCTGGGGCGACCTAGGCGTCGACATCGTCGTAGAGTCCACCGGATTCTTTACCGACGCTAACGCCGCCAAGGCACACATCGCCGCTGGCGCCAAGAAGGTGCTGATCTCGGCCCCGGCGAAGAACGAGGACATCACTATTGTGATGGGTGTCAACGACGATCTGTATGACCCCGCTCAGCACCATGTCATCTCCAACGCCTCCTGCACCACGAACTGCCTGGCGCCGATGGCCAAGGCCCTGAACGATGCGATCGGCATCGAGCGTGGCCTGATGACCACCATCCATGCCTACACCCAGGATCAGAACCTGCAGGATGGCCCGCACAAGGATCTGCGTCGCGCCCGCGCCGCCGCCCTGAACATGGTGCCCACCACCACCGGTGCCGCCCGCGCCGTCGCCCTCGTGCTGCCTGAACTGAAGGGCAAGCTGGACGGCTTCGCGATGCGGGTGCCCACACCGACCGGTTCCGCCACCGACCTGACCTTCGAGGCCTCGCGTGAGACCACCGTCGAAGAGGTTAACGCCGCAGTGAAGGCTGCCGCGGCGGGCGCGATGGCCGGGAAACTGGTGTACACCGACGAGCCGATCGTCAGCAAGGACATCGAGACCGATCCGGCCTCTTGTGTCTTCGACGGCCAGCTGACCCGCGTGATGGGCAGCACTGTCAAGGTCGTCGGCTGGTACGACAACGAGTGGGGCTACTCGAACCGCCTAGTCGACCTCACTGTGTTGGTCGGCTCGAAGCTCTGAGTTAGCGAATCCGAAGGGAAGGCCTAGTAGTGAAGTCAATTGACGACCTCAACGATCTAGCTGGCAAGCGGGTATTGATCCGCTGCGATTTCAACGTGCCGCTGGCTGGCGACGTGATTACCGATGATGGCCGGATCCGGGCCGCGCTGCCGACGCTGCGCAAGCTGGTCGACGGCGGGGCCAAAGTGGTCGCCATGGCTCACCTAGGCCGCCCCAAGGGGCAGGTGAATCCCGCGTTTTCGCTGGCTCCGGTAGCCAAGCGCCTGGCTGAACTGCTCGGCGCCAAGGTGACGCTGGCTGGCGACGTCGTGGGCGATTCAGCTCGTGAGGCGGTCGCAGGGATGGCCGCTGGCGAAGTGGTGTTGCTGGAGAACGTCCGGTTTGAGCCGGGCGAAACGTCCAAGGATGAGGCGGAGCGGGCCGCACTGGCCAAGAGCTACGCTGAGTTCGGCGATGTGTTCGTCTCCGATGGCTTCGGGGTGGTGCACCGCAAGCAGGCCTCGGTCTACGAGGTGGCCAAGCTGTTGCCCAGCTATGCGGGCTATCTGGTGGCCAAGGAAGTCGACGTGCTGCGTCGCCTCACCAACTCGCCCGAGCGGCCGTTCGTGGTGGTGCTTGGCGGCGCTAAGGTGGCTGACAAGCTGTCGGTCATCGACAACCTGCTCAAGGTGGCCGACACTCTGGTCATTGGCGGCGGCATGGCCTACACGTTCCTTGCCGCACAGGGCATGGCCGTTGGCAACTCGTTGCTCGACGAGGACAGCATCGAGGCCTGCCGAGGCTACTTGGCTCAGGCCAAACAGGCTGGCAAGACGCTGTTGCTGCCGGTCGATGTCCGGGTCACCGAGGGCTTCGATTTCGCCGCCCGCAGTTTCGTCGGGCCGGTCGAGGTCGTAGCCGCGGACGCGATTCCAGCCGACAAGGAAGGGCTAGACATCGGCCCGGCGTCGCAGGAACTATTCGCTGCGACCATCAAGCAGGCCAAGACCGTGTTCTGGAATGGGCCGATGGGCGTATTCGAGATCGCTGAGTTCGCCCAGGGCACTGCGGCCATCGCAGCTGCCCTGACACAGTGCGACGGGCTGAGTGTTGTTGGTGGCGGTGACTCGGCGGCTGCCGTGCGCACCCTAGGCCACACCGACACCGAGTTCGGCCACATCTCCACCGGCGGTGGCGCCTCGCTGGAGTTCCTTGAAGGCAAGGATCTCCCCGGTATCCAGGTAATCGAAGAAGGAGCACACTAATGTCTCGCACCCCCATCATGGCCGGCAACTGGAAGATGAACCTCAACCACGTTGAGGCCACTGGCCTGGTCCAGAAGCTGGCGTGGACACTGGCCGATCGGGAATACGACGGCAGCAAGTCTGAATGCGTGATCATCCCACCGTTCACGGATCTGCGTACCGTGCAGACCCTGATTGACGGTGAACGGATGCCGTTCAAGCTGGGTGCGCAGAACGTCTCCGAGCACGATTCCGGTGCCTACACCGGTGAGGTCAGTGCTGACATGCTGGCCAAGCTGATGGTCGCCTACGTGGTGGTCGGCCACTCCGAGCGTCGCGAATACTACGGTGACACCGACGAATTGGTGAACCTGAAGGCCAAGAAGGTGCTGGCGGCGGGCATGACCCCGATCATCTGCGTCGGCGAGGGCCTAGACATTCGCAAGGAAGGCCGTCACGTCGAATACACGCTGGCCCAGGTGCGCGGCGCCCTCGACGGCCTGAGCGCCGAGCAGGTCGCTGGCCTGGTAATCGCCTACGAGCCGGTGTGGGCCATCGGTACCGGCGAAGTCGCCACCCCGGACGACGCCCAGGAAGTCTGCGCTGCCATCCGCGGCGAGGTCGGGGCGCTGTACGACGAGCAGACCGCGGCGAGCGTGCGGATCCAGTACGGCGGCTCGGTCAAGGCTGGCAACGTGGCACAGATCATGGCTCAGCCCGATGTGGACGGTGCCTTGGTCGGCGGAGCCAGCCTGCAGGCGGAGGACTTCGCGGCCATCGTGCGGTTCTACGACTTGGCTCGATAACCAAACCCACAGTCGAGGCGGTCCCAAGCGGCCGCCTCGACTGTTTTTCTGGGCCCGATGTGGGGGTTTTTGGCAGATTCGGCTACACTCGACGGCGTGATTGTCCCCCTTATGACGTGGCCCATCGCGACGCTATCCGGCATCGTGATCTTTCTCAGCATCCTGCTCGCCGCCAGTATTTTGCTAAACAGCGGCCGCGGCGGTGGAATGACGGACCTGTTTGGTGGCGGCATGTCCAACTCGATGGGCGGCGTCTCATCGGCCGAACGGCGCATGGATCGCATCACGGTCGTCCTGACTTCGGTTTGGGCACTCACCATCGTGGCCCTGCTGGTGCTCTACCGGCTCGGCGTATAGCCCGGTCGTCGGATCGTAGGCAGGTATTGGAGGAATAGATAGTGGCAGGTGGCAACGCCATCCGAGGTAGCCGAATTGGTGCTGGCCCCATGGGGGAGGCCGAACGGGGAGACGCGGCGCCCAGGCTTCGAGTGTCTTTCTTTTGTGCCTCAGGACACGAAACCAGGCCAGCTTTCGCAATGGATGCGCCGATCCCCGAATCGTGGGATTGTCCGCGCTGCGGCTTGCCAGCCAATACTGATCAGCAGAATCCGCCGCCCCCGCCAAAGACGATTCCTTACAAGACCCACCTGGCCTACGTGAAGGAACGCCGCAGCGACGACGAGGCGGAGCAAATCCTGTCCGAAGCCCTGACGCAGCTGCGGGAGCGCCGCGCGGCAGGCGAGATTATCTATTAACTACAGCTCACAGCTGAAGGACGCTGGCAACTCGGCCGCCGCATCTTCGTCAATGAAGTAGTACGTGGCGAGTTGCCCATGAATATACGACGGCGGCAGGTTGGGATCGTATTGCAGCAGCCGTGCCATCGCATTGGCCTTTGCTTTTCCAGTGGTGATGAACCACACCTGTTCCGAACGGTTTAGCTGACCGATGGTTAGCGTGATGCGCTCGGGCGGTTCTTTAGGGGCGTCGACGACCCCGATCACCTTTCGGTTGGTGGCAGCAAAGCTCGGATGATCCGGGAAAATCGAGCCGGTGTGCCCGTCTTCGCCAAGCCCCAGCAGCGTGATGTCGAACACGACATCTTGCAGTTCCTCGGCGTACTCCTCCGCACTTTCGTCAGAGTCTTTGCGGCCATCGCGTGCTGCCATCATGTGAATATTGGCTGGATCTAGCGGGATCGTCCTAGCCAAGCGACTTAGCGCCTGCATCGAGTTACGCAGCGGATCGGTGGTTGGCACAAATCGCTCGTCGCCCCACCACAGCCGAAGCTTGCTGGGCGCCAGATCGGAGTCGGGAGCCAGCTCAGCGAGCCGCTCGTAGACCAAGTTGGCCGTCCTGCCGCCGGTTAGGCATAGGTTGACGCTGCCACGTTGCTGCAATTCGACGATCTGGTCCAGGAGCCGCTTCGCGACGCTATGAGCGAGAGTAGTTGGATCGGGAAACCGGACGACGCGGCTGATCATCATTGCCCTCCATCAATCAGGTGCTGCAATGTCTTAGCGTAGATCTCATCTGGGTCCAGATGTGCCAATTCTTCGGTCATTAGTTCGCTGAACGTGCGTTGTTTCAACGCCCAGGAACGCTGCGGATGCCCAGGCACATCGAAGGTGACGGCGTTACCGTCGGGTGACTTGACCACGGCGATCTGGCCTGCCGCACTGTCCAAGTGCACGCTGCTTAGCCCCGCGATCGGACCAACCGCACGAGTTATCGGCACCTGTAGCTGGTGGCTGAGCCAACTGGTGAGCAACACCGCCGAGCTATTTGCCGCGCCCGCCGTCACTCGGCCCGAGATGATCGGTGCCGCTACCTGATCCAGGGCTGAGGCCAGCAGGGTACGCAGCCGAGTCAGGCCGGTCCAGGACAGGTCGGTGTCGCCGGGTGCGTAGTTTGCAGCCAGGTAGCGCAACGCGGCCGGATCGTGGGTCACGTTGGTGATGCGGCGATCCGCGAGGCTGCCGATGGGGTCGGCGCTGGGGTGATGCGGGGCATTCCCCGGCCACCACACGGCGGTAGGGGAGTCTGGTAGCAGCAGCGGCAGCACTACGGATTGGGCGTGCGCTACGAAGGAGCCAGCCAGCCGGAGAGTGATCAGATCGCCCGCGATGCCCTCGCCGATATGGATGTCGGCATTCAACTGATCTGGGCCATCGGCGGCCATGGGGCAGAGCAGGATCACCCGCGACGGATGGGTCGAAGCGGCTTCGCGGGCGACCTTTCGCGCATGGCTCAGCGAGGCATCCTGCGAGACCACGATCAGCGTCAGCACCAAGCCGGTGGCTGGGCCGATGGTTCGGCGGGCGCGCACCAACTGGCTGTGGATTTCGCGGGTCGAAGTGTCGGTGAGGTTGATAATCATGCTGTCCACCTATGGCCGCCGCCAGGCGAAACCGTCTCGGCGCAGCAGCTCGTCTCCGCTTGGTGGCCCCCAGGTGCCGCTGGCGTAGGGCTCCGGTTGCCCGGGCAGACTGGCCCAATAGTCTAAAACCGGATCCAGGATGCGCCAGCTCAACTCGACCTCCTCCTGTCGTGGGAACAGCGGCGGTTCACCCAGCAAGACATCCAAGATCAGCCGCTCGTAAGCCTCCGGGGAAGACTCGGTGAAGGAACCGCCGTAGGCGAAGTCCATCGACACTTCCCGGATGTCCATTTCGGTGCCCGGCACCTTCGCCCCGAACCGCAGCGTGATGCCGTCATCGGGCTGAATCCGCAGCACCAACGCATTGGTGCCCAGGCGGCTGGTGTGCCCCCGGGAGAACGGCAGATGCGGCGCTGGCTTGAACGACAGCGCCACCTCGGTCACCCGGCGGGGCATCCGCTTTGCGGCCCGCAAATAAAACGGCACACCAGCCCAGCGGCGGTTGGCGATATCCACGCGAATCGCGGCATAGGTTTCGGTGGTCGAAGCAGGATCGACGCCGGTCTCCGCCAGGTAGCCAGCCATCTCGTTGCCGCCTTGCCAGCCAGCCGCGTACTGCCCGCGAGCCGTCGACCGGGCATAATCTGGCGGCACCGCAGCGGCTGCTAGAACTTTTTGTTTTTCGAGCCGCAGTTGCGCCGCCTCGAAGGAAGTAGGTTCCTCCATCGCGGTCAGCGCCAACAACTGCAGCAGGTGGTTTTGGATGACGTCACGGGCCGCGCCGACGCCATCGTAGTAGCCGCCGCGTCCCGCGATACCGATGTCCTCGGCCATGGTGACCTGCACGTGGCTGAGATAGCGGTTGTTCCAGATCGGTTCGAACATTTGATTGGCGAAGCGCAACGCCAGCAGATTCTGCACCGTCTCCTTACCGAGGTAGTGATCGATGCGGAATACCTGCTCGGGGTCGAACTTGTCTTGCAAAACATCGGCCAGGGCCTGCGCCGAAGCGAGATCGTGGCCGAAAGGTTTCTCAATCACGATGCGTCGCCACTGGGATCCCGCCTGCTCAGCCAGGCCCTTGTCCTGCAGATGCGACACCACCGTCTCGAATGCCCTTGGCGGGATGGAGAGATAGTAGGCACGGTTGCCTAGGGTGCCGCGGTCTTGGTCTAGCTGCTGCACCGTGGCGCGTAGCCGATCGAACGCGGCCTCGTCGGTAAACGTGCCGGAGACGAATCGGATGCCTTCCTTGAGGTGCTGCCAGACATCCTCGCGGAAGGGGGTGCGGGCGTGCTCGATGACCGACTGGCGGATCTGCTCGGCGAATTCCTCATCATTCCAGGAGCGGCGGGCGAAACCAACCAGGCTGAACCCCGGCGGCAGCAGGCGTCGGTTGGCCAGATCGTAGACGGCTGGCAGCAGTTTCTTGCGGCTTAGGTCGCCGGTGACGCCAAACAACACCAACACGCAGGGTTCGGCCATGCGATAAAGGCGTTGATCGCGGGGGTCGCGCAGCGGATTGTGGGGCATGCTTCTCCGGCTCGGGTGGTCGTCGTTTCACAGTAGCTTGCTGGGCTCGGCGCAAAATGGGATGTCCATTCTCGGTCTGCAACCGATCAGCTAAGCCAGCGATGGAACCGGCGGGCCAGCAGCACCGACAGCCAGCACCAGCAGGCGAGAACCAGTAGCCCCATCATTGAACCTTGGCGTAAGGCTTCGCCGAGCGCACCGGTGGGCAGCAGCCAAAGAATGGGCTGGACCCAATCCGGGAAGGAGCTGATCGGAACCACCAATCCGCCGAGGAAGGTGCCGCCCAGGAACACCGTGATCACCACGCCCAGCCGCAGCCACATCGGCGCAAGGTTGGCTGCCAGCAGTCCCAAGCAGGAGAAGGTAACCATAGAAACCAGTGCCGCAACGAAGGCCAGCAGGAAACCCGAGGGGGTATGCTGCGGTTGCCAGCCGAGCCAAATCGCCGCGAGGAAGATCAGCACCAACTGGGTCGCTATGATTAACCAGATCGCCAGGGCGGTGCCGACGCTCAGCCCGGCTCTGCCCAAGGGAGTGGCGGCGAGGCGGTCAAAGGTGTGCCGGTCGGTGGTCAGCGCGACGGTGGTGAAGCTAGTCGAGAAAACCGCCAAGCCCACGGCCGAGGCAGTAACACTCGACGGAGTGAGGTTCAATTCCGGAGCCAAGTAGAAGCCAAGGAGGAGCCCCAGCAGCGGAAACAGCCAGATCACCACGAACTGTTCGGGATTCCGGACGATCGCGTAGGCGTGGGTCAGGGCGTGGGAACCGAGCTGGCGAGCTAGCGGCGCACTATTAGCCGAGGGAGCCAAGTTAAGCATCACAGTGTCCTGCTCGTTTTGTGTCGTAGGTAAAGTTGCGCCAAGTCCTGGCCGTGCGCCTGCTCGCTGATCGCATTCTGGGACGCGACGTGGCCGTCAATGAGAATCGTGATCGTGTCGGACAGCTCAGCCGCCTCAGCGGTGTCTTGGGTAGCGACCACGACCGCGACATCGGCGGTCATGGCTGAGCGGATCACCTGCCAAATTGCTGCGCTGGTGGCTTGGCTGAGGCCAGCCGTTGGTTCATCTAGTAGTAACAGCGCCGGGCGGCCCAGCAGGGCTGCGGCCAGCTGCACCGTTCGTCGCTGTGGTGCGCTCAGATCTTGGAAAATGATGTTTTGGTAGTTCTTGATGCCCAGCTGCGAGATGAGAGACTCGGTGGGAATCGGCTCCTGGTACAGGCTGGCTAGGTAGCGCAATAGCTGGTTCGCAGTGAGGTTTGGCCACAGGCCGTCACCTTGTGGCAGCAGGCCCACCTTGGCGGCGACGTCTCTGTCGCCCGGTCGTTTTCCGAAGATTTCAATACTCCCGGTGTCAGGCTTTTCCAGCCCGATGCAGGATCGCAGGAAAGTGGTTTTGCCTGCCCCACTGGGGCCGAGCAGGGTCGCTACCTGGCCCGGCTCGACATTCAGGCTGAACGCCGATAGCAGGGTCTTTCCGCCACGGTTGATCGATAGGTTTCGGGCGGAAATCGGACTGCGCTGCACGCTGGCAAGTCTAGTCACTACTGCAAGTAGGTGGTATCCAGTCGCCCTGAGCTTAGGGGGGCCTTGCTTGCGGCGGGCATAAAATTAAGAAACAGTATTGTATGTAAATGTGAAGGGTGGTGAGCGCAGTGATGTCGGTGGATGTTGCGACTCAGCCGACCAGAGAACGCGTTGTCAGCTCGATTATGAGCCACGGCCCATCGACGGCTCGCGAACTGGGTGATCGGCTAGGGCTGACCCCCGCAGCGATTCGGCGTCACCTGGGCGGCTTGATGGCCGATGGGATCATTACCTGTCGGGAAGAACGGGTATATGGCAGCCGCGGCCGAGGCAGGCCCTCGAAGATTTTTCTGCTCACCGATCAAGGCCATGCCACGTTCCGGCAGGCCTACGATGAACTCGCCATCTCAGCTATTCGGCAGCTGATCGCGGTGGCCGGTCCGCAGGCGGCTCGCAGCATCGCACAGGAGCGGTTTGCCCAGGTCGAGCAACGCTACTTGCAGGTTCGGGAGCAAAACCCGGAACTCTCGCCGGCGCAGGCGCTGGCGTCGGCGCTGGAGGAGGACGGCTACGCCCCAGCTTTGGTACCCGTGCATTCCGGGGTGCAATTGTGTCAGCGGCACTGCCCGGTCGCGCACGTCGCGGCCGAGTTTCCCATGCTGTGCGAAGTAGAGACACAGCTGTTTTCCCAACTGCTTGATTCCCACGTGCAGCGCTTGGCCACGATCGCCCACGGCGACGGAGTCTGCACCACCCACGTTCCGAACCCACTACCCACCGAGGAAACCAACGAATGACTCAGACCAGTGCACCGGCTCCCGGCTTGGGAGCCAGCCAAGATGAACACATCGAGGCCCTCAGCCGATATGAGTGGGGATGGCACGACCCGGATGTGGCCGGGGCCAGCGCCCGGCGAGGACTGAACTCAGATGTGGTGAACAACATCGCCGATCTCAAGGACGAACCCGACTGGATGCGCCAGTTGCGGTTGCGGGCGCTGCGGCTATTTACCAAGAAGCCGATGCCAGCCTGGGGTGCCGATCTGAGTGGCATCGACTTCGACACCATCAAGTACTTCGTTCGCTCCACCGAGCGGCAGGCACAAACCTGGGACGACCTGCCCGCCGACATCAAGAACACTTACGACCGGCTGGGCATCCCCGAGGCGGAGAAGGCTCGGCTGGTGGCCGGGGTAGCTGCGCAGTATGAGTCCGAGGTGGTTTATCACAAGATCAATGAGGAACTGGAGCGCCAGGGCGTCATTTTCTTGGACACCGACACGGCGTTGAAGGAGCAGCCGGAGCTGTTCCAAGAGTACTTCGGCACCGTGGTGCCGGTGGGTGACAACAAGTTCGCCGCGCTGAACACGGCGGTCTGGTCGGGCGGCTCGTTCATCTACGTCCCCAAGGGCGTGCATGTCACCATCCCGCTGCAGGCCTACTTCCGCATCAACACCGAGAACATGGGCCAGTTTGAGCGGACGCTGATTATTGTCGACGAGGACGCCTACGTCCACTACGTTGAGGGCTGCACGGCACCGATCTATTCGTCGGATTCGTTGCACAGCGCCGTCGTCGAGATTATTGTCAAGCGCAATGCGCGTTGCCGCTACACCACCATCCAAAACTGGTCCAACAACGTATACAACCTGGTGACCAAGCGGGCGGTTTGTGAGGCCGGGGCGACGATGGAGTGGATCGACGGCAACATCGGATCCAAGGCCACCATGAAGTATCCGGCGGTCTACCTCATGGGCGAGCATGCCCGGGGCGAGACGCTGTCCATCGCCTTCGCTGGCGAGGGGCAGCACCAAGACGCTGGATCCAAGATGGTGCACGCCGCACCGCACACGTCGAGTTCGATCATCTCCAAGTCGGTTGCTCGCGGCGGCGGCCGTTCCTCCTACCGGGGGCTGGTCAAGGTCGAGCCCGGGGCGACCCACTCGGCGTCCTCGGTGAAGTGTGACGCGCTGTTGGTCGATCAGGTTTCGCGCTCCGACACCTACCCTTATGTCGATGTGCGCGAGGAGGATGTGTCGATGGCCCACGAGGCCACAGTGTCCAAGGTCTCCGATGATCAGCTGTTCTATCTGATGAGCCGGGGCATGGAAGAAGACGAGGCCATGGCCATGATCGTGCGGGGCTTCGTCGAGCCGATCGCCAAGGAACTGCCCATGGAATACGCGTTGGAGCTAAACCGGTTGATCGAACTACAGATGGAAGGTGCCGTGGGCTAGGCCCTGGTACTGACGAGAAAGACAGGCTGCTTTGACTACCGCACCGAACATCACTCACGCACTAGAGCACGTGGAGTCCCATCTGCACCCACATCCCAGTTATCTGGTGACAGACCATCCGCACCCAACCGGCCTGGAAGAGATCTGGCGCTTCACCCCGCTGCCGCGTTTCGCGGCGCTGCTCGCCGAGGGTGGCCAGGTAGCAGGCCTGTCTTGGCAGGGCGATGTGCCCACCGCGGTGAGAATAGACCGGCTGTCGCTAGCCGAATACCAGGCAAAGGCAGTCGAGGCCCCGGTAGACCGGGTTTCCGCGATCGCGGTGCAACGCGCCCAGCAGGCTACCCACATCACCGTCGACGCCGAGAGCGTCATCGCTGAACCAGTGGTGTTTACCGGCTCCGGGCAAGGCGAACACGCGGCCGAGGTGCTGCTGGTCGAGGTTGGGCACCACGCCTCGGTGACCCTGGTGCTGCACTTCACCGGCTCCGGCAGCTACGCCTGCAAATACGACATCCGGGTCGGTGACGGCGCCCAGGTGAACCTCGTCTACGTCAACGACTGGGAACCAGGGGTCACGCACGGCGGCCAACTCGACCTTGAGATCGGCCGGGACGCGCGGGTACGTACCGTCCAAGCCTCGGTGGGTGGGTCCGCGATCAGGCTGGCCGAACGTTTCCGCTACGCGGGCACCGGCGGCGAACTAGAGGCCTACGGCATCTACTTCGTTGACGGCGAGGAGCATGTGCAGCATCGCATCTTCGTCGATCACACCGCCCCGCGAACCAAATCCGACGTTGACTACCGGGGGGCGCTGCAGGGCAAAGGTTCGCACGCCGTGTGGGTCGGCGACGTGCTGATCCGCAAGATCGCTGAAGGCATCAACACGTTCGAGTCCAACAAAAACCTGGTGCTCACCGAAGGTTGCCGAGCCGATTCGGTGCCGAACCTGGAAATCCAGACCGGCGAGGTTGAAGATGCCGGTCACGCCTCCAGCACCGGCCGCTTCGACGACGAGCAGCTGTTCTACCTATGCAGCCGGGGCGTCCCGGAGGAAGAAGCGCGACGGCTGATCGTCTACGGTTTCTTCTTGACCATCATTCGCCGGGTCGGCGTTGAATACATCGAGCAGCAGCTGCTGGAGCAGGTCGAACAGGAGCTGGCCAAAGCGCTGAACGGCAAGGGCCATGATGTTTAGAAGCGTCGCCGATGTTGCCGAGCTGAACCCAGAGCTGCCGCTGCCAGTCGAGGTGGCAGGTGTTCGCATCGCCGTCATATCGGCCGACGGCAGCTACTACGCCGTGCAGGACGAGTGCTCGCATGGCGCGGTGCCGCTGAGCGACGGCGAGGTCATCGACGGCACCATCGAATGTTATCTGCATGGCGCGGCCTTCGATCTGCGCACCGGACAGCCCCGCTGCCTGCCCGCCACCGAGCCAGTAGCCGTCTATCCCTGCCGAGTGATCGGCGCCCAACTAGAAGTCGACATCGACAATCCCATTACCAGCCAGGAGTCTTAACCACATGTCTACGCTTGTCATTTCTGATCTGCACGCCAACGTCCTGACCGAGGACGGGCCCAAGGAGATCCTGCGTGGTGTCGACCTCACCATCTCTTCCGGCGAACTACACGCGATCATGGGGCCCAACGGGTCGGGCAAGTCCACCTTGGCCTACGCCATCGCCGGGCACCCCAAGTACGAGATCACCTCGGGATCGGTCAAGCTCAACGGCCAGGAAATGACTGAGCTGACCGTCGACGAACGGGCCCGGGCCGGGCTATTCCTGGCGATGCAGTACCCGATCGAAGTGCCGGGCGTTTCGGTCGCCAACTTCCTTCGCACCGCCAAGACTGCGCTGGACGGCGAAGCGCCCAAGGTGCGTACCTGGGTCAAGGAGGTAGAGCGCGGGCTGGCCGAGCTGCAATTGGACAAGAGCTTTGCCGCCCGCTCGGTCAACGAGGGCTTCTCAGGCGGCGAAAAGAAGCGCCACGAGATCGCCCAACTGGAACTACTGAATCCCAAGGTGGCGATCCTGGACGAGACCGACTCCGGCCTGGACATCGACGCCCTGAAGGTGGTTGCAGCCGGGGTGAATCGCTACACCGAACCAGGCGACCGGGCAGTGTTGCTGATCACTCACTATGCCCGCATCTTGCGCTACATCGTGCCCAGCCAGGTCCACGTGTTCGTGGCGGGCAAGATCGTCGCTTCGGGGGGCAAGGAACTAGCCGAGCAACTCGAGGCCGAGGGCTACGAGGCGTACCTAAAGTGAGTCTCCAGCCAGCGGCTATTCGCCAGCACTTCCCGCTCCTGGGCCGGGAAGTAGCTGGCCAGCCGTTGGTGTATCTGGATTCGGCCAACACCTCGCAAAAGCCGCAGCAGGTGGTCGACGCGATGGCGGAGCACTACCTGCAGCACAACGCGAACGTTGCCCGGGCCATGCACGTCCTTGGCAACGAGGCCACCCAAGCCTTCGAGGATGCTCGGGCTAAGGTGGCTGGCTTCATCGGCGCGAATCGCCCCGAAGAGGTCGTCTTCACCAAGAACGCGTCGGAGGCGCTGAACCTGGCCGCCTACAGCCTGGGCCAGGGACTGCGGCCTGGCGATGAGGTGGTGACCACCGTGATGGAGCACCACAGCAACATCGTGCCGTGGCAACTAGCCTGCGAACGGACCGGGGCGAAGCTGCGCTGGTTCGACATCACTGCCGACGGACAACTCGATCTGGCGGCCGCAGCGCGCGACGGACTGCTCAACGAACGCACGAAAATCGTCACGCTCGTCGGCACCTCCAACGTACTGGGCACCCGCAACCCGGTAACCGAGATCGCCCGAACGGCACACGAGGTCGGGGCAACGGTGGTGGCCGATCTGTCGCAGAGCGTGCCGCACGAGCCGGTCGACGTTGCGTCGCTGGGTGCCGACCTCGTCGCCTTCACCGGCCACAAGATGCTCGGCCCCACCGGCATTGGCGTGCTCTGGGGGCGTTACGACCTACTGGCCGAGCTGCCGCCGTTCTTGGGTGGCGGCGAGATGATCGAGATTGTGGAGATGGCTGGCTCCACGTACGCGGCGCCGCCGCACCGGTTCGAAGCCGGAACCCCGCCCATTGCGCAGGCGGTCGGCCTGGGGGCAGCCGTCGATTACTTGACCAGCATCGGCATGGCCCGAATCGCGGCCCGAGAGCAGCAGCTGTCCGAGTACCTGCTTGGCACGCTGAGTGATATTTCTGGGCTGCAGGTGCTTGGCGGCAGCGATGCCAGCCAGCGGGCGAGCCTGGTCTCGTTCACGCTGGGAGACATTCATCCTCACGATGTCATGCAGGTGCTGGACTCGAAGGGGATCGCCATCCGCGGCGGCCAGCACTGCGCCCGACCGCTGCACGTGCGGTTGGGGCTGCGCAGTTCGAATCGGGCATCGGCCTATCTGTACACAACCGAGGCGGAGATAGACTTGTTGGCCGACGCGTTGGTGTTCACTCGCAACTATTTTGGGTACCGATCATGAACCTCGACGAGCTTTATCAAACGATCATCCTGGATCACTACCGCGAACGTCATCACAGTGGGCTACGAGAGCCGTATGACGCGGAAGTGATGCACGTCAACCCGTCGTGTGGCGACGAGCTACGGCTGCGAGTGCGGCTCGCCGAGGATGCCGTGGCGGATGTCTCCTATGAGGCGATCGGCTGCTCAATCTCGCAGGCATCAGCCTCGGTGATGACGGATCTGGTAATCGGCCGGGGGCTGACCGATACCCTGGAGTTATACGACGAGTTCCTGGAGTTGATGCATTCCAAGGGGACAATGGAGCCTGACGAAGGCCGGTTCGAAGACGCCATCGCCTTCGCCGGGGTGTCGAAGTTTCCAGCCAGGGTGAAGTGTGCGCTGCTTGCCTGGACTGCACTACGCGACGCGATCAGTCAGGCGAAGGTTGAGGAGATGTGATGTACCGAGCAGACAAACCCAGTGACCGGGTAAAAGACACCCTGCCCGATGTTGCCGCGCCGCCGCAGGTGGCCACCCAGGACGAGATCTACGAGGCCATGAAGGATGTCGTCGACCCAGAGTTGATGATCAATGTCGTCGACTTGGGGTTGCTGTACGGGGTTGATGTGGATGCCGATGGCAATGTGACCCTCGATATGACCCTAACCTCGCCCACCTGCCCGCTGACGGACAAGATCGAGTTTGACACCCGTTACGTGCTTGAAGGCCTAGCCACTTCGGTGACGATCAACTGGGTATGGTTGCCGCCGTGGAGCCTGGAAATGATTACTGAAGATGGCAGGGACCAACTACGTTCTATTGGATATAACCTCTGAGGCGGTAGGCTTGGCGTAGTCGACAAAGGAGTCACCATGCCTCAGTTCTTGAGTTCTACCGACGGCACCAAGCTTCACTACACCGATGATGGCGGGTCGGGGCGTCCCCTTGTGTTGATTCATGGCTGGCCCTTGTCGGGGGAGATGTTCGCGCCTAATCTTCCCACGCTGCGAGCGGCTGGTTATCGGGTCATCACTTATGATCGTCGTGGTTTTGGCCGTTCTGACAAGCCAGAATCTGGCTACGAGTACGACACCATGACCGCCGATCTAAATGACCTGCTGGTGAAGCTCGATCTGCGCGGCGTGGTGTTGTTGGGCTTCTCCATGGGCGGCGGTGAGGTGGCTCGCTACTGCGGTCGCTACGGCACTAAGCGGCTGGCCGGGGTAGTGCTGTCCGGCTCCATCTGCCCGGCATTGTGCATCAGCCCCGATAATCCAGATGGCGCCATGCCGCTGGGCGCGTTTAGAGACATGGCGCTGGCCTGCCAGCGAGATCACGCGGGTTTCTTGGACCAGTTCGTAACCTGGTTCTACAGCAACAACGAGGGCCTGTGTGTCGACGAAGAAACTAGGAAACAGGGGCTAGCTATCGCGCTGCAGAGCGATCCGAACGCGGCGGTACAAACAATCCTGAGCTGGGCCACTGACCTGCGGGCCGAATGTAGCGCCATTGATGTGCCGGTGTTGCTGATCCACGGTGACGGCGACCAAAACGTCCCGATCGATAAATCGAGTCGGCGCGCCGAGCAGGTTATCCCCAATGCTCAGCTGGTAGTGATCCCCGGCGGCCCCCACGGTGTGAACGTGTCGCACCGGGAACAGTGGGAGAGTGCCCTCCAGCAGTTTTTGACGAAGAATCAACTTTAGTTGACAACTTTGAGGTTGTAGCCGGATCGATGTGTCGATTGTTGCACTAAATCTATCTAACATGATTAGGTTAGATATATGGTCACGAGGAAGTGGCTATAGACGGCTGGTTCTCACCGAACGTCTGTTTAGTGTGTAGGCAGAATTCCCCCCATAGTTCTGCCTACACCTAGCCTTTTTTCATGCGAACAGAACGATGATGTCTGCTAGGGGATGGGCAGCGTGATAACGAGCACCCACTGGCCGTCGTCTAGGTAGGACTCGCTAGTGCCGTTGAGCAAGCGGCTGCGTTCCGCAATCCCCATTAGCCCGAGCCCGGGTTCGCTGTGTTCGGCCGAAGGTACCACGTCGTTGCTGAAGGTGGCGACGAGGGCGGTGCGGGTTTGGGTGATGTCCAAGCTGCACTTGCCGCCGGGTGGTGCGTGCTTGATGATATTGGTGCTCGCCTCCAGCAGGATCTTGGAGAGCGTGGTGGCCCTGGCTGGCGATATCTTTGCCACCTCGATGTTAGTGGTGACCTTTAGGCCTGCCTCACGAAGGCGTTGTGCCTGTTCGGCGACCGCCTGATGGAGGGTCTGCCGATTGGTTGAGTTTTCGGCAGCGACCGGCTCGGGATCGCCGGTCGGATCACGGAGCGCCGAAAGCAGTTGCCGGAGGTCTTGGGCCGCGCCGGAACAATCTTCGGCGACCGCTTCCAGTTCGCTCTTGGTTTCGGCCGGCACGTTGGGTTCAGTGGCAGCTAAGCGGGCACGCATCGCCGCGTGGGACAGTGATTGCGCAACGGTGTCGTGTAGTTCTCGAGCCAGTTCTTGCCGCAGCTTTGCTAACCGTTGGTTGGCGAGGAGTTGCTCCTGGCTTAGCTGTTCGGCTGTTAGTCGTTGCAGCAGGCCGCCGATGGCGGACAGCGCTAGCAGACCGGTGACTACGGCAAGGGTGGCGAGCTGATCCTCCGGGGTGCGGGTGGCATGGAACACCATCACTGAGTAGACCGTAGCTACCAGGGCTATCGAGACGAGGCTGCGGAGGGTAAAGCGCAGCCGCATCGCAGCGAATAGATTGATAAAGAGGGCGATGCCAGCGATGGATATCAGATATGACGGGATGAAAAATTTTGCTAGTAATAGCAGCACGGACACTAGTGCGGTGCTGCGAGGAAAGCGGGAGCTCAGCGCAGCAGAGATCAGAATGGCTACGTCAATAAAAAATTGAAGCGTTGGCCAGGTATTTGAGTTGGCCAGCACCAACCAGAAAACAAGAAAGGCAAGCAGTGGCTCAAGCCAATACTTTGTGTTTTGAGTCGATGTGGCGGTGGCCATAATTCAATATTAGCTAGTGGGGGGATAGTGGCACGAAGTTCTCGAGAACATCTTCGCCCTTAGCCAGGTAGGAACGACTGTCACTATCGCAGCCGACGCTTGTGGCGGCGCTGACAAACACCGAGCCAAGGAAACAGATCGCAGATCCACAAAGTTGGCAGCTTGCGGCTGCCGGAATAAGTTGCTGTGCCGCTCAAGACTCCTACGCAGGTCATGACATCCAACATCAAACCAAGATCGAATGCCTCTCCTAGCATGCTTCCTCCCTAGCCAAGTCCAAGCGTGTTGGGAATGCGGCGTCGCCACCCACCCATATAACGATAAGACACCTGGTATCGATTCTAGTGGATCTGGGCTGCCTGCGCAGCAGGCGGGAGGTCTAGCTGACTAAACCCCAATCGTGGGCCAGAATTGCCAGCGAGGTTCGGTTGGGGCGATCAAGCCTAGTTAGCAAGCGCGAAACGTAGGTCTTCACTGTGCTCGGGGCCAAGAAAACTTCCTGCGCGATCTCCGCGTTGCTCAGCCCCTGACCGACAAGCGCGATCAGCCGCAGATCGTTTTCGGATAGGTCTACCGGAGGTTCCGAGGCGGAACGGTTGCGGCGCAGCAAATTCGCCAGCAACTTAGGCGAGACCAACGAATCACCTGTGTAGGCGCTTCGGATACTGTGCAGCACCAGCCCCGGGCTGTCGGTCTTCAGCAGGAAGCCGGATGCGCCAGCAGCAAGGGCGGCCATCATGGTCTCATCATCGCCAAAGGCAGTGAAGCAGACCACCGCGCAGCCTATGTCGGGGGCGGTCAGCTTGCGCGTCACTTCTATGCCGTTCAGGATCGGCATGTGGATGTCGAGCACTGCGACGTCTGGTTTGACCGAGCGAGCAAGCTCGACAGCGCTACTACCATCGGTGACTGCCCCGACCAGGACGCAATCAGCGGCCTTGTCTAGATATGCGCGCAAGGCACGCAGCGCCAGCGGATCGTCTTCCGCCACCATGACCCGGATTGCGGTTTCCATACTGTGACCCTAGTACAATCCGGGCGCTTCGGTTGCTTGTCGAGCCTGGATATTCAAAGATGGCTAGCGTGTTGCGGGCAAATCAGCTAGAAATCCGGGTTGCAGCGCGGTTGCTGCTGGATCAGGTCACGTTCCAAGTCGGTGCCGGTGACCGGATTGGGCTGGTTGGCCGCAACGGTGCTGGCAAGACCACCCTGACGCGAGTACTGGCCGGGGAACTCTTGCCGGCAGCTGGCACCGTGCAGCGAACCGGCACGATCGGCTACTTGCCGCAGGACCCAAGGTCAGGTGACCCGGAACAAATCGCGCGGGACCGGATACTTGGTGCCCGCGGGTTGGACGCGGTAGTTCGGCGGATGCGCAAGGCAGAAGAGGCGATGGCCTTGGAAGAAGGCCAGCAACGCAAGAAAGCGATGGCGGCGTATGCGGCCGCCGAGGCTGCCCTTTATGCGGCCGGTGGATATGGGGCGGAGGCCGAAGCTGCCCGGATCGCGGCTAACCTCGGCATTCCAGAGCGGGTGTTGGCACAACCACTCAAGACGCTCTCCGGTGGGCAGCGGCGTCGGATTGAGCTGGCAAGAATCCTGTTCTCGGATGCGCAGACGTTGCTGTTGGATGAGCCAACTAACCACCTGGACGCCGATTCGATTGGGTGGCTGCGAACCTACCTGCAGTCGTTTTCCGGCGGCCTGATCGTGATCAGCCACGACACCTCGCTGCTGCAGGACGTGGTCAACAAGGTGTTTCACGTGGATGCCAACCGGGCCTGTCTAGACATGTATTCGTTGGACTGGCAGCACTATCTGACGCAGCGAGAAACCGATGAGAAGCGACGCAAACGCCAGCGCCGAAACGCTGAGCGTAAAGCTAGCCAACTGCTGGCCCAAGCCGACAAGATGCGAGCCAAGGCAACCAAGGCCACCGCGGCACAGAACATGGCGCGCCGAGCAGAGAAACTGTTGGCAGAGTTGGACGAGCAGCGGGTGGCTGACCAGGTGGCCAAGATTCGGTTTCCCTCCCCGGCTTCCTGCGGCAAGACCCCGTTGCGTGGCCAGGACCTGTCTAAGACCTATGGCTCACTAGAGGTCTTCACCGCCGTTGATTTGGCGATCGACAAGGGCTCCAAGGTGGTGGTGCTGGGGCTAAACGGCGCCGGCAAGACGACGCTGCTGCGCATCTTGGTCGGGCTAGAGCAACCAGACACCGGTTCCCGGGAGCTCGGCCACGGCGCCAAGCTCGGCTACTACGCCCAGGAACATGAGACCCTCGACGTCGCGCGTAGCGTCTTGGCGAATATGCAGTCGGCTTCACCAGACCTCAGCGAAACCGAGGTACGCAAAATCTTGGGGTCGTTCCTGTTTGCCGGCGACGACGTGGACAAACCGGCCGCAGTGCTCTCCGGCGGCGAAAAAACCCGGTTGGCGCTCGCCGCGCTGGTCGTGTCCAAAGCGAACGTGCTCCTGCTCGACGAACCCACCAACAACCTGGACCCGGCTTCACGGGCGGAAGTGCTGGCGGCGCTGCGGGCCTACGCCGGGGCGGTGGTGCTGGTTACCCACGATCCGGGGGCCGTGGCAGCGCTGGAGCCAGATCGGGTGCTCGTCCTGCCCGACGGGGTCGAGGATCTGTGGAGCGATGAGTACGCCGAGCTGATCGACCTGGCCTGAGCGCGGCGAACGCGCAGCCCGGGTATTCATTTCTTCCCGGTGTAACCGGCGCGACCTAGGCTGATAGCGCGGAACAAGGAGGTGCACCGTGGCTCGAATCGCATTTGGAACCGGCGGCTGGCGGGCAATCATCGGGGATGAGTTCACCAGGGCCAACGTCAGGCTGCTATCGGCTGCGTTGGCCGAGCGCATCAAGGACGAGGGGGTAGCGGACAAGGGCATCGTGATCGGCTACGACCGTCGATTCTTGTCAGCTGAGGCAGCCGAGTGGGCGGCCGAGGTGTTTGCCGTCGAGGGGGTAGCCTGCCAGCTTATCCGGCTATCGCAGGCGCCGACGCCGCTGATCATGTGGAGTGTCAAGGCCCGGGATCTGCCCTACGGCATGGCCATCACCGCGTCGCACAACCCGGCGCTCTATAACGGCATCAAGGTGTTCACCGCTGGCGGCAAGGACGCGGATGAGGACGTGACCCGCGACATCGAGCAGCGCATGGAGCGGCTCGCTGGGCCAGCCGAGGAGGCGCTGGGCAAGCTGAGTTACGACAAGGCTGTGGCGCAGGGCCTAGTGGCGGAGATCAACCCGTTCAACGGCTACATCGACTCCATCATCGGCCAGGTCGACATGGAGGCGATCCGCCACGCGCATCTGAAGGTGGCGCTGGACCCGATGTTCGGGGTGTCTCGCACCTCGCTGCAGACGATCCTGCTGACTGCCCGCTGCGACGTGGAGGTCATCCACGACCGGCATGACACTCTGTTTGGTGGGCGGCTGCCGTCGCCGACCTCGGCCACCTTGGAGCCGCTGGCCCGCTACGTCGTGGAGAACGGCTGTGACATCGGCATCGCGACCGACGGCGATGCCGACCGGATCGGTGTCATCGACGACCAGGGCAACTTCTTGCACCCCAACCAGCTGCTGGTGATCCTCTACTACTACCTGCTGAAGTACAAGGGCTGGCACGGCCCAGTCGTGCGTAACGTGGCCACCACATCCCTGCTGGACGATGTGGCGAAACAGTTCGGACAGGAATGCCACGAGGTGCCAGTCGGCTTCAAATGGATCTCGGGCAAGATGCTGGAAACCGACGCCATCATCGGTGGTGAGTCCTCGGGTGGTCTGACCGTTCGCGGCCACATTTCCGGCAAGGACGGGATCTACGCTGCGGCACTCCTAGTGGAGATGATCGCGGTGGTGGGTAAACCCATGAGCGAAATCTACGCCGAGATTACCGGCGCGTTCGCCCCGCACTACATGTCCGAGCTGGACCTGGCGTTCCCGCCGGAACGCAAACCCGAGATCTACCAGCTGCTGATGGTCGATCGCAGGCTGCCGGAGTTCAGCGCTAACGTCGTCGACGTTTCCTACCGCGACGGCTGCAAGGTCTATTTCGACGAGGGCTGGATCATCGCTCGATTCTCCGGCACTGAGCCGCTGCTGCGAATCTTCTGCGAGATGCCAACCAAGGAGCGCGCCGAGCAGGTGGGGGCGGAGTTTAGGGCCTTCCTAGGCCTCGAATAGCGCGACGTCAACGTGGGCCTGGGTCGTGATCGCGGCCCCGGTCACGGCCTGCTGGTGAAACGCATTGGGGCCCATCGAGATCAGATCATGCGCTTGCCCATCGGTCAGCTGCAACTCGATGCGCACGTCGACTGCCTCGACGAGCCGAAACCCGGCCTCGCCAAAGCTCTGGTTGGCTTGGGCTAGCTTGGCCGCTCCGACATCCAACAACTGGTGCCGCTCCCGCAGTTCCCGCAGGTGATCCGGCTTGGGCAAGACGAGCACCGCCAACGCACCGGGGCGCAGCACCCGCTTAAACTCTGTGGGGTTGCGGGGAGCGAAGGCGCAGATCAGCCCGTCGCAGCCGCCCGTGGCCACCGGCAGGCCTGCCCAGATGTCGGCCACGACGGCACCAATCCGGGGATGGCTGCGCGCCAGGCGGCGGCAGGCTGCCGCCGACACGTCGATCGCCACCCCAGCCGCAGTGGGGTTCAGCTCCAGTGCCGCCCGCAGGTAGTCGCCCGTTCCGGCGCCAACCTCGATCAGGGAGTTCCGGCCGGTCAGCTGGGACGCGACCTGACCAATGATGGGCTCGTAGCAGCCGGTGCCCAGGAACCGCTGCCTGGCTGCCAGCATCGCGGCGGTGTCGGCGTTGCTGGGCGCGGCCCGGGACAACAGGTTGACGTATCCCTGCTTGGCGATGTCGAAGTTGTGGCCACTGTCGCAGCAAATCGCCGTCGCTAGCAGCCGGAATGAGCCGCCGCAGTGCGGGCAACGAAGCAACTCGATTACTGCGGCCAGGCCGACGGGGCTAGTCATGAATTGACCGAGGTGGACGTCATGACCAGCAGTGTATTGCTGCCGGGGCCGCCGCGGACCGGTGCGCTATGTTGGCTGCGTGACTCACTCTCGCGTCGTGTTGATCTCTGGCGGTTCCCGTGGCATCGGGCGGGCGCTGGCCGCCCAGTTTCGGGACAACGGGTACCGCGTCGCTGCCACCTATCGCTCCGGCGAGGTCCCGGCCGGGGTGCTGGGGCTGTCCTGCGATGTCACTGACCAGGCGCAGATCGAGGCCGCCTTCGGGAAGGTCGAACAAGAATTGGGGCCGGTCGAGGTGCTGATCGCCAATGCTGGCATCACCCGCGACCGCCTGATCGCCCGCATGTCCGATGAGGACTGGCAGGCAGTGCTCGACACCAATCTGACTGGTACTTTTCGCCTGGTGCGTCGGGCAAGCCGGGCCATGACCCGGGCCCGCTTCGGGCGCATCGTGCTGATCTCGTCCGTGGTGGCCGCCACCGGCTCGCCGGGGCAGGTCAACTATGCCGCGAGCAAAGCCGCCCTAGTTGGGCTGGCACGTAGCTTGACGCGAGAGCTTGGTGGGAGGTCAATCACCGCCAACGTCATCGCCCCTGGCTTCATCGAGACCGCGATGACAGACCAATTGGCGGCTGATGTGGCGGCTGAATATCGAGCCCGGATCCCGGCCGGACGGCTGGGCCAGGTCGACGACGTCGCTGCCGTCGCCCTATTCCTGGCCTCGGACGCCGCCAGCTACATCTCCGGTGCCGTCATCCCGGTTGACGGCGGCCTGGGCATGGGGAACTAGGAGGAACCGCTGTGGGAATGCTGACCGGCAAAAACATTCTGGTCACCGGGGTGACCGCAACGAACTCAATCGCCTATGCCGTCGCGGATATCGCGGCAGCCGAGGGGGCAGGTGTCGCGGTGTCGGCCGCCGGTAGGGCCGTAAGCCTTGCCCGTCGGGTGACCCAGCGGCTGGACCCGGTGCCGCCGCTGCTGGAGGTGGACGTCACTAACGAGCAGCACTTGCGCGACCTGCCTGCCGCCTTGCGGGAACACTTTCCGGACGGGCTGGATGGGGTGGTCCACTCGATCGCGTTCGCCGACCCGGAGCAGGCCCTTGGCGGCAAATTCCTGCACACCAATTGGGATGCGGTGGCGACGGCGCTGCAGGTGTCTGCCTTCTCGCTGAAGAGCCTGACTATGGCGGTTAAGCCATTGCTGCGGCCAGGGGCTAGCGTGGTCGGGCTGACCTTCGACGCCACCGTGTCATGGCCGGCCTACGACTGGATGGGGGTAGCCAAGGCAGCGTTGGAATCGACTTCTCGTTACCTGGCCCGCTATCTAGGCCCCGACGGCATCCGGTGCAATCTAGTCGCCGCCGGGCCGATTGATTCGCTGGCCAAACGGGCCATTCCAGGCGCGGAGCAATTCAACGGCGTGTGGTCCGAGCGGGCCCCTTTGGCTTGGGACAGCAAGGATGCGGTGCCCGCCGCGAAAGCCGTTGTCGCGCTGTTGAGCGATTGGTTCCCCGCCACCACCGGCGAGATGATCCACGTCGACGGCGGCCTGCACTCCACAGGTGCCTAGACCCGGGGCGGACTAGTACACTTGCCCCATGGAGGTGTTGGCAGAGCTAGCGGGGGTCACGGTGAGGCGCGGCCAGACTTTCCTGATCGACGGCCTCGACCTCACCATCTGTGACGGCCAACGCTGGGTCATCATCGGGCCAAATGGTGCCGGGAAGACCACGTTGCTACAGCTCTTGGCAGCCCAGCTTTATCCCACCTTGGGCATGATGGAACTGCTCGACGAATATGTCGGGGCAGTGGACGTTTTCGAGTTGCGGCCCCGGATCGGATTCGCTTCGGCCGCGTTGGCGGATCGCTTGCCCAAGGGTGAATCCGTGCAAAACGTCGTCATGTCTGCCGCCCACGGGGTAGTGGGTCGCTGGCGCGAAGAATACGAGGACGTCGACGTTGCTCGGGCCGCTCAACTGCTGGCGGCGTTGGGGGCGCAGCATCTCGCGGAACGGACCTTCGGCACGCTCAGCGAAGGCGAACGCAAACGAGTGCAGATCGCCAGGGCGCTGATGACTGACCCGGAGTTGCTGTTGCTCGACGAGCCTGCGGCCGGACTTGATCTGGCTGGCCGCGAGACCCTGGTAGCCGCCTTATCTGATCTTTGTTTAGACCCAGATGCCCCCACCACGGTACTGGTGACTCATCATCTGGAAGAGATACCGCAGGGCATCACCCACGCGCTTATCTTGGCTGGCGGTAAAAAAGTGGCTGCTGGCCCCGTCGAGGAGACCCTTACCGACCTTTACCTGAGTACGGCTTTCGGTGTTAATCTTCGGGTGGAAAGACGGGATGGACGTTGGAGCGGACGGTCGGTGGCTAAACATGGGTAATGCCATATCTGAGTGGCTGGCAGCGAATGGCTGGCTTGGCTGGGGCGCACTGGCCTTGTTGCTTGCTGCCGCAGAGTTGCTCACCCTTGACCTGACGCTGTTGATGCTGGCGATCGGGGCCGTCGCTGGCGGGGTGACGGCGCTGGTGGTGCCTGACCTGTGGTGGTTGCAGATCATGGTGGCCCTGGCGGTCGCGGTGCTAACGCTGTTTCTGCTCCGCCCAACACTGCTCGACAAGGTTCGCAACGCGCCTGGTTACCGGTCGTCGCTGGAATCGCTCGTTGGCTCTACCGGTCTGGCTACGGCAGCGATTACCGCCACTGAGGGTGAGGTTCGGGTGTCCGGCCAGATCTGGCAGGCGCGTTCGTTTGATCCCGCAGTGAAGATTTTGCAAGGCCAACCGATAGAAGTGTTTGGCCTCGATGGTGTCACTTTGATTGTCTACCCGAGTGGTCCGGCTAGGCCGCCACTCAACTACCCTCGGCCCTCGTAAAAGGAGAAAGCAATGGAGTTTCTGCAGGCTATTCCGGTGCTAGCGCTAATCGCGCTGGTCGTCATGTTCCTTAGCATGACGCTCAAGATCGTGCGGCAACAGCGGGTAGGGCTGGTCGAGCGGATGGGCAAATACCAGCGCCGCCTAGATCCCGGGCCGCACTTGCTGATCCCGTTCCTGGATCAGATCAAGTACATGATGGACATGCGTGAGGAGGTCGTGCCCTTCCCACCGCAGGGCGTGATCACCGAAGACAACCTGATGGTGAGCATCGACTCGGTCATCTACTTCCAGATCGTCGATCCGATCAGGGCGGCCTACGAGGCGCAGAACTACCGGGGCGCCATTGAACAGCTGACGATGACCACGCTGCGTAACATCATCGGCGGCATGGATCTGGAGCGGGCACTGACGTCGCGCGAGGAAATCAACCAGAAGCTGCGGATGGTGCTGGACGAAGCCACCGGCAAGTGGGGCATCAAGGTTAACCGCGTTGAGTTGCGGGCAATTGATCCGCCGCCGACCATCCGAGACGCCATGGAGAAGGGGGCCCGCGCGGAGCGGGAGAAGCGAGCCCAGATCCTGTTGGCCGAGGGCCAGCGGCAGTCGCAGATTCTGCAGGCCGGTGGTGACCGGGAGTCGGCCATCTTGCGCGCTCAGGGTGACCGAGAGGCTGCGGTGCTGCGTGCACAGGCTGATCGGCAGTCGCAGATGCTGCGGGCCGAGGGCGAGGCGCAGGCAATCACCACCGTGTTCAACGCGATCCATGCCGGTGAGCCGGATCAGGCGCTGCTGGCCTACCAGTACATGCAGATGCTGCCCAGGCTGGCTCGCGGCGATTCCAACAAGGTTTGGATCGTGCCCAGCGAGCTAAACGATGCGCTGAAGGGCCTGGGGCAGGCCGCGGGCCCGGAAACCGTCCGCGAATACGTTAGCCAGGCAACCAAGACTTTTGCGGCGCCGCCCAAGGTCGACGTGCAGGCGGAGATTGCAGAGCAGGCCGAACGGGATCAACAGCGTTCGCGGGAGACCGTGGCGCAGGCGATTCAGGAGGCCCAAGCGCTTGACTCAGGTGCCGGCGGCAGGGCGTCTTCCCGCAAGACCAGGCGCACCCGGAAACCAATGCAGGGTGGGCAGGCGCTCGACGCTCCTGGTGAGGACATCGCCGAGTAGTCCCGGCAGGCATCCCGCAAGCATTTAGGCGGGGCCCGGCGATCCGTCGCTGGGCCCCGCCGCTTCGTTATCGCGCCGCAGCCTTGCGGCCAGCCAGGCCCCCAGCAGTAGCTGCGCCTGGTGGTAGAGCAGCAGCGGCAGCACGATCAGCCCGATCCCGGTTGCCGCGAAGATGGTGCCCGCTATTGGCACGCCGGTGGCTACCGATTTGTGGCTGCCGCAAAACAGCAAGGCGATGCGATCCGGTCGGGAGAATCCCAGCAACCCAGAGCCGAACCACAGTAGGCCGGTGACCAATAGCAATACTGCGACAACGACCAGCAGCAGCGTGGCGAGAACGGTGGGGGAAAGCTGCCGCCAGGCCCCGGAGTGGAACAGCTGGGAGAACGCCGCGTAGACCACCAGCAGGATCACGCCCTGGTCGAGATACTGCCAGCGGGGTTGCAATCGTTGCAGCGCGGTCGCGACCCGGCGATGCAACGCCAGCCCGATGGCGAACGGCAGCAGCAGCTGGGCCACGACGCTCACGAACTGGGCTAGCCCGATCCCGCTGCGGGCGCCGCCCAGCAGCAGCCACGTCAGCGCGGGGGTCGCGACCACGCCAAGCAGGTTCGACCAGGTGGCCGAGACCATCGCCGCCGCGATGTTGCCCCGCGCCAGCGACGTCAGCGTGATCGCGGACTGCACGGTGGAAGGAACCAGGCAAGCAAAGACCACCCCTGGCAGCAGGCTCGCTGGCAGCAACGAATCGGCCAGTTGCGTGGCGGCTAGCCCTAGCAGCGGAAACAGCAGGTAGGTGCTAGCAGTGATCGCGGCCTGTAGCCGCCAGTTGCGTATCCCGGCGGCGACCTCGCCAAGCGACAACCGCACCCCGTAGCTGAGGAATAGCCCGAAGATGGCGACGCGCACCACCCAGCCCAGCACCGCTGCGGTGGGGCCCGAAGCGGGCAGCAGCCACGCCAGCGTAACGACCGCAATCAGATACCCGGTGAATGGGTCCATCCGCTTGAGACTCATGGGCCTCCTTCCCGCCGCCAACAACGCTAGACCAAGGTAGTCTCGGGGCGTGAGTTGTCCACGCCGCTATCCGCCCGCCACCCCGGCGCTACCGAGACCGGTGCTGCCGTGAGGTACGACATTGCTGACGCGGCCGACCCCCGGGTGGCCGACTTCGTCTCGTTGCGCGACTCCCAACTACGCAAGCGACTGGAGGCTGAGCGAGGCATCTTCATCGCGGAGGGCACCACCATCATCCAGCGGGCGATCGCGGCTGGCTGCCAGCCCCGCGCCTTCCTGCTGTCGCCGCGCTGGCTAGCCGGACTGGCCGAGGTGCTGGCGAACTGGCCGCAGCTTCCCTGCTACGTGGCTGCCGAGGAGATGGTGGAGGCTATCAGCGGCTTCCACGTCCATCGCGGGGCACTGGCGGCCTTCGATCGGCCGGAACAGGCACCGTGGGAATTGATCGAACAGGCCAACCGGATAATCGTCTGCGAGGCGCTGGTGGATCATGCCAACACCGGGGCGATCATCCGGGTCGCTGCCGGGTTGGGCTGGGACGCGGTGCTGGTCTCTGCCGCCGGGGCCGACCCGCTCTATCGCCGGGCGATCAAATCATCGATGGGGGCGAGCCTGCAGCTGCCGTGGCGCCGCCTAGCGGCCGATGACGAGCTGACCAGGCTCCGGCGGGCTGGCTTCACGCTGGCCGCGACAGTGCTGGCCGACGACGCCGTGGCATTGGCGGAGTTCTCGGCGCCCGCGAAGCTGGCGCTGCTGGTGGGCAGCGAGGGACACGGGCTATCGGCTGCCTGGCAGCAGCTGGCCGACGTGCGACTAACAATCGACATGGCGAACAAGGTCGATTCGCTGAATGTGGCTGCCGCGACAGCGATCTTCGCCTATGCGCTGCGGTAGTTGCCGC